>LKMJ01002134.1_pt1 | contig 17995 bp, 11 predicted proteins | sample 643391 | NCBI WGS metagenome assembly LKMJ01 (sample SAMN04112250, study PRJNA286221) | soda lake metagenome | biome: soda lake; feature: Kulunda Steppe; material: water; isolation source: sample PL-Br10 brine of Picturesque Lake | place: Russia: Kulunda steppe | collected 2010-07 | reverse complement strand
GGTTCTGACGAAAGACCAGTACTTGAGATTTCTAAGTTTGATAGGGCCTCGTCAATAGAGTCATAATCCGAAATATCGTTCCAATCGAGTGATGGGAGCACACCAAATAATTCCAGCCAATTCCCGTGTACCTGTCTGAGGTATAGTCGGAGTCGTCTGTCTCGTTCACTCTTTTCAACCTCAGAGGTCCGATATTCATCGACGAGTTTGTCGTAGTTCTGTTTAGCCCCAAGCGGACAGGGTGAGTCATCCTGAACACCTGGAGCATGGGCGAAATAGTGGGATCTGTCTGATCCCATACGCGGGTTTACGAATTCATGACACCTTGGACAACGATAATAATTGATTCGATGGTCTGCTTCCTCTATTGGGACTGGATTCCCATTTGGGTCGAGAGCGATCGAAATGCTAACGGCCATAATATTGTTTCACGCAGATCTGTTGCGTGGTTAAGAAGATATTTTCACAGACATTAATAGGATAGGTTATCTTACAAATATATCCTCTTTAACGAAGGGAAGATTCAAATTAGATGATTCTGGATAAGGGACCTTAGATAAGAAACCATTTTGATGGCTCCACAACCAGACCAACCCAATACCAATGAAAATCTACCAATTTATTTGCTCAGATCAGACGTCTCAAGAGAGTTTCTCGGAAAAAGTTTTTGGCAACAAACACTCATATGGCGATAACCCGCCACAAGATGGCGATTGGATAATCCTTCGAAATTACGATGAAAACGTTCAGTACGGCCCGTTCAAAGCCACGTCTGATCTCCAGCGGGACCTTGCAGATGTTTCTTGGTCTGTCCATTTTCCTTGGCAAATCAAAGTCGATTGGGACGACCTCTATCGACTCCCGGATTCAGAGTCCTCTTTCCCGACAAACCGTAGTATCAAATCACTCGAAGGGCGAGAAGCAGAAGAGATAATAGAAGAATTTCGCACCAATGGCACCCAAATGGAGGTGACAGATAACGGTATAATTGGTGCTGTTGAGGAGGAAAGTAAGGAACAAGACGACCCCGACCAGCCTGACGAAGAAGATCAAGACAAACTTCGGATTATTATTGATCCTATCGATTCGGAATCTGAGAAAACCTCTCAAGAAATTCTCGAAGAAGTAGACGAACCTGGTAAAATCCTGATCGAGCAGGCAGTCAGTGGCGAGTTACGTCCGGCGCTATATCGAGAGGCGCTATCTCATCTCGTTGCTGGAAAGAATTTGATCTTCTATGGACCACCAGGTAGCGGAAAGACCAGAGCTGCAGAACGGCTCGGTGAGGGTCTCACCACCGATCTACACATAGAGACAGCAAATGCAGAATGGACACACCACGATCTAGTCGGGGGATATCGCCCGGAGGGCGAAGGTTTCCGGGCACAAGAGGGCTTCTTGACGAAGCAGGCGAGGAAATGCCAACAAAGTCTCGCCGATTGTGAGTTCCCTGCCTGGATAATCATCGACGAAATCAACCGAGCTAACCTCGATCAAGCCTTTGGTGAGGTGTTTACTCTCCTCGATATGGACCACCGTACCGAGTCCCAGCTCTCGTATGCTGGTGGTGCAGTTGAACAGTCTATGCCCCTATCGTTCCGGATTCTGGCAACGATGAATACGGAGGACCAGGCGCAACTGTTCTCACTGGGGTATGCGTTCCGACGCCGGTTTGCTTTCATCGGAGTCCCCTCCCTATTCCATGAAGAGGATTCCTTTTCCACATATGGGCCAACAATTGGAGATCTTTCTCTTAAAAACCACGTGGAGCAAGTTCGTTTGATCGTTGAGCGGGCAGCCGTATCTCGCTTCGAACAAAAATCCAATCTGGAAAAAGATTCGCCGCTGGGGGTACCAATATTGGAAGATATATTCGATCCGGCTGATGTACTTGATGACGCCGTAGAATCAATCCGGATAGAGGATATTGATTTTATCGATGTGCTATTCTTTATTGCGCAAACCCTGAATGAGATGAATATTTCCGAAATAGGTCAGGGAATTATCATCGACGCAGTGGCCTATGTCATGGTAGGCTGGTTCCTGTTCCCCAAATCAGGGGGATGGAAATTGGTAGACGAGGCAGTTCAAGCATACATCGTCCCGCAGTTGGACTCTTTCACCGCGGAACTCCGCAAGGGCAAGACGATTGCGTCAGGAAACGATGCAGAGGAACGCTTCGAGGAACTAATTCGGGTGGTAGGTAACCTCGGGTTGCCACAAACCAAGCATCAATTAGAAGGCGCTATGGAAGATTACCGGCTAATCTAACTCAATGAGAACGTACGAATGGCGGTCAAAGGGATCGCTCGGGGTATCTACGAGTGATTGGAATGATCTCGAACAGTTTCTCACAGAAAATCAGCAGGTGTTCGAAGATGCTCGTGATGAGTACGGTATTGAAGAGGACCCACCCAAGATCATTAAGAATCAAGCAGATTTAGATATATTTGCTCCAGGTGGCTGGTTAGGACAGTACCCGGGAGGGATCCAAGTCTCCCCTGACAAATTATCTTTCGAAGAGTATGAGGACCTACTCGAAAGCATTGCAGGATGGTTCGAAATCCTATCAGTTCCGACTGTCTCGGCCCTAGTCCCGCACGTTACTGATGTTGTCTCGGAACCGAGGAGCATGCTACTTGCGTACAGTAGTGCACTGATCGACTACACAGAATCTGTGCTCGCGTATCGCCCACACGTCGAGGTCGAGTGGGAACAAGAGCATGGGTTCGACGTCAATGGGCAATTAGACGTTCAGCGAACGATACACACGCGGACAAATGGGAGTCGAGAACTGGTTTCTCACAAACCTCGGTTTACGACTGACACGCTTCCGAACAAACTCTTAATACGGTTCCATGCGCGGTTAGCTCAAGATCTCAATAAGTTACAGGCGGAGACGCAGATGTTGACCGAAGTACTCGAACGCCACTTGTTGTACCACCGACAGTTTGTCGTCGAAGGCCTTCCCGGTGACCTCTTCGAGAAGAGTCTCGACATAGCATTCATCGGTCCAGACGTGTTAGCAGAAACACGGAATGCCGCCACGGGCACGATGGCTGAGATAGTAGACCTTTGGGAGGCATATCTTCAAGATATTGGATTCGAGATTGGCATTGCCGAACAACTCACGGTCGGGGTTAAGCCAATTAGCAAACTCTACGAGTTGTGGGTTTTTAATAAGATAGTTGATATAGTTGAGTCAACACTGGCAATAGACGCCAAACGGATAGGAGACGGAATTTCGAAATTCGCATTCGGACCAGCGGTTCAACTCTTCTACGACCAGCCTATGTACAGCAAGAGTCAGGTACTCAATGATTTAGTGGACTACCCTGGTAGACCGGATTTTGTTTTGATCGTTGATAACCAAGTCAAATGGATCGGCGACGCCAAATACCGGTATCGGGAAACGATTGGATTGGAAGATTACCAACGCTTGTTTGGCTACGGTGTTGATCTCTTCGACTCTGTGGATTCTGTTGCACTTTCGATAATCCATATCGGGAGCACAGATTCTGAATCGTTGCGAGCTGATGGTCTCGTTCCTGTCGCCCACCATCCATTGAAGCCGGGTGAGAACCATACTAAGTCACTGTCTAAAACACTCACACAGGCACTCTCCAAGGAATTGTCCGATTGACAACAAGTTAATCAATGCTATAATCATAAAACCCGCAGTATACCTGGGAAGAGATCACTCAGCCTCTGTTTCGCTATGTGTGTATAGCAGATTGGCTCGTTCGTCGTCGGTTGTCTGGATATTGGTGAGGATATCTTCGGTATCAATCTCATTGTAGACCTTATCATCGGTCGTAGGGGTGAGACTATTCAGCCGACGGTGGCGTTCAGTGAGTTTCTCTAACTTTTCTCGTTTTTCATTATAAGGGATAGAGGGATCCGTATAGACAAGGCGATAGTACTGCTTAAATTCCTTGAACAGTGAATTGTATGCGTCCCCAGCATTCTCGTAGTCATTAGCTTGAGATTCGAACTCGAATAACGTACTCACCCCAGATGCAATGCCGATAACGATTGCAGTCCCTATACTAACGTAGGTGGGGACGATATTCAGGAACAGGTTACCCGTGAGAATAGCAGCGCCCACAGATGCTGTGGCGTCAATGTACTTCCCCCGTTTGCGTTCTTTGACTGACATCTGGAAGAAGGCCTTGTAGGTGTGAACGAGGTCATTCATATGCTCGCTCATCAACTGTTTTAACTGAAACTCTCTTGAGACGCTCTCGTCTTTTTCAGTAGGGAGAGACGCCCCCTCGTCCGTTGAGTTGGTCATATGGGATACGAGTGAGATTTATCTAACAAAAGATAATCTTTATCATCAGACAGTTGCGTTCTCCACTTAATGCGGCAAATTGTGGCGTCGAATGGGCAAAACTCTAGACTTCTACGGAGACTCAAAAGGCTAGATCGCTGGGTCTGTTATAAAGAAGTAAAAGAGGACGACGGTGTCAGAAAAAAGCCAGCGAGAATTGACCAAGGGGAAGTAACGGAAATCTTCTACAAGAATATCGAAGAGTGGTATAGTTACAAAGAGGCAAAAGAGATCGCCGCCAACAAAAAAGAAATCAGCGGCGTACAGACGATAATTACTCGTGAAGGAGATGATTTCGTGGTTGTCGATATCGATGGCTGTATCGATCCTACAACGGGGAGAGTCGATCCTGAAGCCTGGAATCTTGTCCGTGAAGCAAACACCTACGCAGAGATTTCGCAATCAGGCACAGGAATTCATCTGATTTTTCGCGGTGACGTTCCCAACCAAGGCTGGACTGCTGAAGGCGACGAAATTGAAGGTGAAGTCTACGACAAGTATGCGATCGTAATTACAGAGAATCACATTGCCGGAACTCCATTTATAGCACGCAAGAACGAGAAACTACTCGATAGAATGTACGATAAGTACGATATTCTGTGGCGGAAAGAGTTATTCGATTCAAACTTCAGCTACAGTAGTGTGTAGTTTGAATTGCTTGGGTCAAAAAAGATTGTGTGAAACATCCGTCTTTAGCTAAGACTCACACGCGGTAGAGAAGTGGTAGCGAGTGTCTATTACAAGTACGTTCGTTAATTGTAAACTTTCTGAGCGTCTTTGATCAACCGCTCTAAAAGCGACGATAGTAAGTATTTGAGGTGTTCTCCGAGTTCGTGGTGGATGACCTGGGCTTGCGACCGAAAAGTCGCCGCCCAGCGATCCGTCGTAAACACGATCTTGCCATTTACTTGCTTGGTCGCAAGATCCAATAAATCGCGGTTTACAAGCAGTGACAGCCACTCTGTTTTGAGTAGGATCTTCACCACGTGTTCTTGTTCGTGTCGAACTCGTCTAGTTCGTACTACGTCTTCAGTTCACGGATCAGGAACCTTACTTCCCACCAATGTCGGTAGATTTTGATCAAATCAGATGGAAAGAACACCTCCCTCGCCAAATTCTGACCAAAGGTCTACGTATTCATCTTCTGGAGATATTTCAAGCAATATTAAAAATTGCTTATAGAATCTCTTTTATTTCATATTATGAAAATAATATTGGTTGTAAGATCGTATTCGAAGGGTGTAATTTTAATAACAAATTAAAATGCAGGTATCTAATCGGACGAGTATCATTTGGTATGGGCTCATATTAACTCAGTCACTGTCCGACATGTTCGGTCAGTCAGAACGGTAGCCTTATTACTCTGAGCTGAATCCATTTCTACCAACGACGTTTTGTACACAATGGCTCCTATTTATAATGCTGACCAATCCCACTTCCTCCAACCGGACCTGAAGGACCAATATTTAGACGACCTCAATCGACTCTGTGACCGTATCTGTCAGGCGCCGAACGATCGTGAGGTTGTAATCGCTGCGAAGATCGACGATATGGAGAGTAACCTACCAGAGAATCCTCCGATACACGACCAGTCGGCGATGCAGGAGTATCAAGAACGAATTAAGTATCTCGCTGTTCTGGAGTCTCTTCTCGATCTCATCGAAATCGGGTATTTCCTCGAGAAGGATCCCGACGAAATCGAGGGAAATCCTCCTGTTCGTCTGTATCCACCTGATTCCGAGCGATACGAAGACGACCCTCAGGAGTACAAAAGACAGGAGCGTAAAATCCTACAAAAGGAACGACGCGCACAGTTCAATGAGGACAGCGTCCGCCGGTTCATACGAGAAATGGAGACCCCTGATCGGCATCAGGGGGTGCGTGTAGACGTCACCGATCTAATCGTCGACGGAAATGAATTATATAATGATCTTTCAAACATTTCAAACCTCGGGCGAGAGGAGATCATTAATTCACTTGACGATGAGATTCAACCGTACGTTCAAGTAGCTGACAAAGGAGAGACTGACGAGCACACCGGGCTTGATTTACATGATATCTGGCGTTATTTCCGATATACCTGGTTGACTCCGTACAATAGCGTCCCTGGGCGTAACATAAACTTCCTCATTAGAGACGCTGCTCGTGAACACCACCCTGTGATGGGTATCGCATCTCTCGCCAGTTCTATGATGAATCTGAAACAGCGTGACAAGCACATCGGCTGGCGAGTTGATGCGGTTGAAGAATCAATGGAGCGGAGGTACAGAGAGGTAGAGTATGAAGAGCTACTTCCAGTAGATCAGCGGACCGAAGACAAAACGAGCCGAATCGTAGAAGATACCGAATTCTTGGAAACAGAAGAAGAATATGATGAGCGGATAACAGAATACACCTCAATGCTCCGTGCAGCTGTCGAGAACGCAATCGATCAGAGTGTTGAGAACGTGCGCTTCGACGACTTCATAGATCGATTCGATGATTTGACAGAAGAAGACTTCAAGACGGCCAGTGATACGGCGTTTCAGCGTCTCAAGCAACTTGAAGGACTTGGGACCTACGCGTTTAAGGAATCTCCGCCTCTCGTGAGTGAAGTCGAGGATCCAGACAAGCATGAGAATATATTTGATCCGGCCGAATTTGGTTTGGAACCTGACGATCTCAAGGATCTGGATATCAAGGACATCGACCCCGACTCATTGGATAAGTGGGAAAAAAAGAGCGAGACAGCGCTCTTCGTGAAGAAGCGAGCACGCAATCTCCAGAAACTGCTTCGAGATCGGCAGTACTTCCTCCAACAAGAACAGGACGACGACGAGGAGTTCATACGTGATGCGCTCTCTTCGGCGACTGGTCAGCAAGCCCTTCGAACCGCTCTCAAAGAGATAAAAAAGCGTCGCGTTGGTGCCGGAATGATGAACATCCAGGTCTGTGGTGCAATTCCTCCGTATAATCACATTCTCGGTGGCAAGTTGGTCGCCATGGCACTCACAGGGCCAGAGGTGATCGGTAGTTATCGAGAAAAGTACGAAGGCTATTCGTCGAAGATTGCGAGTGCGATGAAAGGGGAGGCTGTAATAAAGAACAATGAACTCGTATTCTTAGATACGACTGGGCTCTTCAAGCTTGGTAGTGCTCAGTACGATAGAGTTCGGGTACCGACGCCAAACGGTCAGTTTAAATACGAAGAAATAGGAACGACGGAAGGGTATGGCTCCGTCCAATTTGGCTCAAGTGCCCGAAAACGACTTGCACAGGTAACAGAAATGATAGAGAACCGCAAGGCGGTCAAAGGAAGATTTGGGGAGGGCATCGCTCCCAAGATGAGAAAGATCCGTAGAGGATTAGAGAACCTCGGCCTCGACGGTGAACTCCTCCGCCACGAATCTCCTAGAGTTATTTATGCTGTCCCGTTAGCAGAAAACTTCCGCGAATTTCTTTTCGGGTTAACTGATGACGCAAATTATTTCTGGCCTTTCGAAGACCCGTCCGCTGAACAACAGCAAATTTACAATCACTGGAAGTCTCGCTGGGTGAGTAAGCGTGTCCAGAAGGACTGGGTATTAGAGGATATAAAGTCATTCGACAAAACCGAAGAACTCCAGCTTGGACACGAAGTCGATTACCAGAATCACTCGCTCACAGATTTTTAATCTCCTGTGATCGGTAGAAATAAGTCAGATCAAGGGATCATTTGACACATCCTCTCATATAATGGCAACTGAACGAACTCGGACAGGGAAGAATTTTTTGGCAGAACTCGCCCGAGGCGGTTTTGCCGAGAGTTTGACTCCTCACCAGCGTCGGCAGATCCATATTGAAACAAACCTTGATTCATTTCTTGAAAATGAATTAGAAAACGGGAAACAGGTCGTACTGACGGGAAATCCCGGTGACGGGAAGACACAACACATTTTGATGCAACAAGATGAATTCCCTGAAGATGAATTCTTTTATCTTTTGGATGCGTCCGAATACGCGGATTATAAAGATCTGTTAGAAGAATGGAGTGAAGAATACAAAGCGGATACTCCGGGAATCTTAGCGATCAACGACGGGCCACTCTACGAAATGACAACCCATCATAAAGATGAGTATGAGTTCCTCAATATCGTCGAGAAACAACTCCAAACCCAGATTGTATATAATAAAGACGATCTCCATAAAGTCGATTTCGATGAGATCGTTGTTGTCAATCTCAACAACCAGAACGTTCTCACTCCAGGAGTCATTGAACGTGCTATCCGTAATTTTGCCGGCGATTTCGCAACAGAAGGACATGAACACTCCGGCCGATGTCATATCCAATATAATGCAGAAAAGCTACAAGAGGAAAATATTAAGGAAAATATAGTTGATTTCCTAACTGATTTAGGTAATTACGATGAACATATTACTGTTCGAGATCTACTAAATTACCTCTGTTATATCTTAACAGCAGGGTTAAAAGAATGTCAGACCAATTTCGGTGAGGAACTCAAATATTACAACCTCGCATTCGAAGGAAACGGCGCAATCTTCGATCTAGCTCGACGCCGGCTCCGTTCACCGCAACTTGTTCATCCGTTTATCGACAGTAGGCTCTGGGCCGACGCCGAGCGGGAGACTAACTTTTCTGACAGGGATGACGTTGAAGAGACAGTAGTCCCAATATTCCAACAAAAGAAACGCCGATTCCTCTTTGAGGATTCTCAGATGGATATTGGATATGACAGTTATTCACTCTATCAGAATGTCGAATATGACTTCCTCAATCACCGGAACGGATCCTCACGAGAGGGGAATAAAGAGCAACTGATCAAGCTACTTAACGGATATTTCAGACCGAATAATTCTAAGCGAAAAGAACTCCAGCTTTGGATGTCACATAATTACCGTTCAAAAAGTTCTCTCGCGTTGATTTCACGTACTTCTGTTCAAAAGTCCCATTTCGATATCCGGCGACCGAGCCTTCATCCAGAAATCCAAGATGCGATCGACTATACCCCATCTCACACACTCTTAGCGTACAACCGCGACCAAAACATTAGCCGTCTCAGTATCAATCGTTCACTCTATCGTGCATTGGGTGCGCTTGACGCTGACATCCCGTACACGCTCCGAACTCGTGACATAGAACAGCAGATTCTTGAATTCATGGAGGAGATAGAGTATCATGAGACGTATAGTGAGGAAACCGGCACGGTCACCGTGAAAGACACGGAGACAGGGCGTCTGGAGAGTGTTGATGTCAATGACACCGTCTATCGCCAATAATGAGTCTCAAACTGAATAATATTAACGGAGATGCGTCTGAATGGATGTTTGGATTTAAAGCAACAAGCCGGTCGCTCAAACCGGTTCATGTTGCTCAGACGGTGTTCGGACATACTCTCGGTCATGTACATTCTCCCGAAGAACTCTTTCAGTTTACGGAGAAACCGAGTAAGACTCCATCCTCTGAACTTCCAAAAGAGATTACCGACCGTTTCGAAATCGATCCGCGTGAGAAAGATGAGCGGTTAGATCAATTGCGTCAAACGCTCAGAAAGATTCTGGCCAACGACAACGCTCTCTACTCCTCTCAACGCGGTTCAGCACCGACCTGTACAAGTGATTGGTTCGTGATTAATCCGACTGCTGGTGTCACTGTTGGTCGGTTTATTCATCATCTTATACAGGCCTCTGATGGTGAACTGGAAAGCAAGCTCACGGATCAACTAACAGACCACCACGACAGCATCTCAGTTCTGTTTAGGCCACTTGTGAAAGATGCTGAGAGGAGCGCAGCGACCGTAAAATCGTGGGATGGTCCAGGTGCAGACGATCCGTTAGCCGACGGTAAGATTGCTGCCGAATTTGTTGATGGATTCGAGCGACTTGGAAAACACCTAAAGCAACCCAACGGAAGTTCAGTCAACTATCCACGAGACCTACGTCGTGTCGTGAAATTTAGTTCGTTTATTTTGTATGCTTATATGGCAAATCGACGCAATGAGGTTCGCGACAACAAAAACGCACGCGACACGAGAACACCACTATTGATGAACTATACAGGTGGTGAAAATAATCCGGTAGCTAACGCAAGCCTGGCGTGTTACGACGCAGTTGGTACTGAAGTCCAGTCCGCGTCTCGACTTGGCGTAGAGGCAGTTCTCGACCGTCGTGGTTACCGGGACACAAGCGAATACGATGAAGATGGGATATTTCAGAGGATAGAGGATCAGGAACTACTCGAATTAAATCGTCAGAGTGATTCGAAGCTTCAGTCGGATTATGACACTTTCCGATATCTCTTCGAGGGGGACCCAGCTTCAGACGCATTTGACCGACTTGTGAACACAGTGAATGATGCAATTCACCAGTCTCGATACAAGACATACACTCCAGTCGACACCATTCAAACATATGGTTGGCGAGCAGGGATTCTGAAACCACGCGGGAATCGAGCCAACAAACGCCGTATTTCGCCTGATCCAGAGATCTTGGAATCGATCGTACTTTCCGTAGTCGAACCGGATGAACAAATACCCCTACAGGACCTATGCCAACGCCTTCGTCAACGATATGGGATAATCGTTGGAGGGACAGAATCAGATCGTGAACATCTCGATCAGTGGGACATCTCTGTCGGAGCAAGTACTGTTGAGAGTGATCCCCTCTCGAACCGGAATTATGAGGGATTCAAGCTAGCGGTCATTGATCTTGGATTCGCTCAAGAATACGCTGATGGTGTAACCATCGTTTCTACCAACCTATAATGAGACTCAAAGACCTCCCAGATCCGAAAACAGACACAAAGGAACAAAGTCGAGTACTGATTAGCGAAGCCTTCGGTCAATTCATCTCCGACGAGTTGCCAGATGAGCAACTCGGCGTAATGGTTGAATCTCCTCCTAAGCTTACTCCGGCTACACTAATTGGTGCTTTTAATGACAAAAGTGACTACAATATAGGATTGGCGCTTGTAGGTATCGGAGAAGCAAACATAAATCAACTCTCTGACCGTTGTGACGGGACCAATGTTCGTGTTACTGACGAACTCTCAACGGCTATCAAATGGCGTAATGGAACTAACACAGATTTATCTTGGGGTGACAAATCGCTTCCGGATCGTATCGTTGTCCTTGTTAGGGGCGATCCGCCAAAATTAGGATCCCTACACAGGCTCTCAACGGTACCGCTTGGTCTTGTCCGTGGATCTCTCTGCAGGCTTATGGCTGATCGACCGGAATTTGTGGATAACAAGCCCTCTCAAGCGGTGTGGAATGCTCTTGGTGAGGGCATTGATGCCAGTCTCGATATCCGATCGATTGCAGAGTACAGCGTCAGCTGTCTCAAATCGACAAACCAGGAGTCAATTGATGCGCTCGGAGAAGAACTGAATTTCCTGGGATTCTATGTGGATTCTCATCTGCTTGAGGACCCGTCAGAAGTACCTGGGCGGCTTGAAAAGAACGCAGAGTTGATAAGTCGTACTATACATATAACAAACCGCGATCGTAAGCGGCTGATTAACAGCATCAAGTCCACAGATGACGATCAAGAGGACCAAGCGCAGTTTATCGACCGTCTCCGACGATTTCAACGCACGAACGATAATTCTCTGCTGAAAGAACTTGAGTTCGATCGAGTCAGGGACGCTTTTAGTACGACGTCACACCGAGTTCCTGCAACGACCGGTGGTGATGGCGGGGGCTCGAGCGGTAGTGATGATGTGTCTGAGGGGGGAGGTAGTAGAGGCAAAGGACAGGGTCAATATACCCGCCGCTCGGACGATGCAAGTGTGGGAATGGAGTTGACATTCTCAGGTAATCGTGAGGAACTATCGGCATTAGCGGGAAGATTTGATAAGGAGATTCGTGACGGAATCGAAAAGAATGAGAAGACTATCGAATTCGATTATGACGATGACAGTAAAATCCAGGTTGATATCCACTCCGACTTATCTCATTTTGTAAACAAGTTCGTAACTAAAGATAGATTTGGGGGCGTTATCCGAGGAGGTGATTCCCGAAAAAGTACTATTACCGATTTCCCTAGGCTGGAAACGGAGTATTTCACTGTTGACGAGGATGACAGCAGTTTCCAGAAACTTCGTACATTCGCTGAACAGTCAAAAGGCTTCCAATCGGTTGTAGATGCGTTCGATGATTACCTAAATGCTCGAGAGGATCTCGTCGACGCAGTTCCCTCGCTTATACACAGTCCTATGATCAGACTGCTAGGCGACGAGGATCTACTCATGGCTGCTCAGACGTATCTAGAGAATTATCGTCGGACACAGGATAAACTCGATAAAAAATATCGTTCACTCCAGGATGCTAGTGCAAAAGGAGCACGTCGTCTCCTGTCTGATTTTCTCCTCCTAGATACGATATTGCTTGAGACAAATAATGGTCGTGAACTCATACTTTCTCCACTTCATCCACTTCACCTCTGGAAGTATGTTGAATTAGCAACAGAAGTCACAGAGAATGCTTCGAATTTGTCTGAGACAGATAAGGAGTTTCTCCAAGAGACAGTCGAGGAGCAACCGCATGTCCTAACCAATCTAACTGTTGGTGGTGGCCGACTAATTCAGGAAGAAACATATCTTATTCAATCGGAAGAAGAGGCCACTCTCCCGGTGTATACAGAAGCAGGACGTGCCGAACCAGGTGACAACAAGTATTTGTGGGATTACTTGATAAAAAAATTCACCGCTGCCTATCCACCTGCCGAACAACAACTCAAAATAACGGTTGTTGATCCGATTGAGCCACATCAACTCCTGACGACTATAGTCGACGCTGCAGAGAATGAGGAACTTGACGGGGCAACCATCGAATATACGTACGTCAACGGTGAATCAAAGAACATCCTTGGAGGGACAACCTCTGCTGAAGAGGAAGGCATTATCAACGTATTCGGTCCAGAAAGAGATACTGATGATTTTACTATTCTGACTCGAGAATGTGGCGACTATGAGGGTCTAATTGACCATATTAGCCAAAATGAGAAGCATATCGTCGTCCTAAATGACCTATCGAGGTTCTATATTGAAGAGTTTGAGCGCGATATGCAGACCTCGATCAATCCACTGTACGTTCCAAAAGAGTATGAATACGACGTATTTGAAGACGAAATAAACATAAGTGCTTCTTCGGAGGGTAGACTCTTCTCAGAGTACCAAGATCTGGTCAACCAACTGAAGAATCAACGACAAAAGCTCCATAATTCGGGGGTCCACGAACTTACACTCGATCGGGAGGTTGTGGATACCCTCAAACACCGATCTATCTGGACATGTATATCTGCGCCGGCGATGAATTCGGATCCGTTCTGGGAAGAAGATCTAATTTCTAAGGAACGTCGAGGAGACCGCGACTATGCAATCTATTCAAAAGATATTGACCTGTTTACTCGTACCCTTCAGCGGATTCTCAACGAATACCCGATTGCGCCTGACAAGACGGACATAAAATCAATAGCGACTCGTATCGCGAACACAGAGCGGAGCGGGCTTTTGCGGTTGATCACTCAGGAGACTATTGGGAGCCAACAGTCCCGGAATTCTAAGGGATTACTTGGTGCCATTATCGCAGTACATTGGCTCGAGGAGACGTACGAGGATCCGAAGCTGATATTCTCCATTGACGATCCACGTACGCGTTACTGGTTGAACTTTGGAGACTCTAATCGACGAGCTGATTTCGTCGTCTTACAGCCAGACGGTGATGATGGGCTCGAATTGGAGATCGTGGAAGTGAAATCTCTTGATGAGCCTGACCAAGCATTTAAACTAACCGAAGATGACGGTGATAAAGTTGTTAGTGGAGATGCGGCAGACCAACTTGCTGAGACGACAACAACAATTCGAGGTCTGTTTGAGGGAGAAGACAACGTAACGACACCCCCCCGTCGTGAAGCCCTCAGAGAGCAACTCTATTATGAATTGATCGGTTGGGATGTCCCTGGTGATAAGAGTGAGTGGGTTGAGCGGGTGAATAATGTATTTCGTGGTGAAGAACAGATGAATGTCACCTCTCGCATTGTCTCAGTGGAAATCAATAATCAGAGTGCGAGTGAGTCTACGGAGGATTGTATTACTGAAGATATGCAGAGAATCTTGGTGACTCGGCTCCCAAAAAATACGATTGTCCGTCTCATAATGAACGGTACAGACGACCTTTCCCCAACTGATCCGGTAACTGAAGAGCCGAATGATGATACTACTGAACCAACTGACTCGGTAGATGAGGCTGACAAAAGGAAAAGTGATGGACAAAAGAATGAGACATCCGAGATAGATACCGATCAAGAAACACCAGCCGCCGGAGAATCCTCTCATGAAGAGAAACTGGACGATACGTCCACAACATCCGATTCATTCGGTGATCCAAAGCAATATACCGATCAGGTGCAGTCGCTCAAACGTGTTCTTCATGAGTTTGGAATTAATATTTCTGGAATCGATCCCGATGAGGTTGAGGTCGGGCCAAATCTCATCCGTTACAAAGTCGAACTAGCGAGCGGTCAAAAACAAGGGTCTCTGGAAAGCCGCTCAGAAGATATAGCACGTGAAATGGCATTAGAACGTGAACCGTATATTCACCGCCTACCCGGGACAAAATACATAGCGATTGATGTGCCGCGAGTGGAGACTGAGATCGTTCCAATTCAAGACTACCTCAACATACTACCAAAGCGAAATGATCTGACCCTGAGTGAATTACCATTTATTGCTGGCGTAGAACCAAACGGAGATGGCTATCTGGCCTCGCTTGATGAGGCGCCGCATATGTTGGTAGGAGGAACCACAGGAAGTGGTAAGACTGTGTTCTTGTATTCGATTCTGACGAGTCTCCTGAAAACCTTTGACCCCGAAGAGCTCCGCCTTGCCATCGTTGACCCGAAGCTAACGAACTTCATGTTCTGTACCCAATTGCCGAATCTGGAACAGGGGAGCGTGATTACCGAAAGCGAGGATGCGGCTGATCTTTTCGCTCAAATTGCTAATCAAGAGATACCCCGTCGTACGAAAATCTTAGGAGAAAGTGGCAGCATCGATATTAAAGATCACAACGAGCGAGCAGAAAATCCACTGCAGCCCCTCGTCGTCATTATTGACGAATATGCAGACCTTATTGATGGATTGGGTGATGAGAGTGACATGTTTGAGACTCATGTTCGTCGTATAGCACAGAAGGCCCGCAGTGTGGGTATTCATCTGATTATATCGACCCAGCGACCTAGTGCGAACATTATCGATACTGATCTCCGAGCAAATCTTGGAATGCGCGTTGCGTTTCGTCTGCCATCTGCGTCTGATTCACAGGTGATTCTAGATGGGTCCGGAGCTGAAGATTTGGGAGGAAATGGCGATATGTTGTTCAAAGAGATAGATACTGTAACAAGGCTTCAAGGGACTCTTGTCAAGCCCGATTACTTACGGGACCTCGTTGAACAGGTGTCAGAGTAGGATTCGCTATATCTCCCCGTAAATATTCTTCGTGCTTATTATTTCCAGTGTCTTCGAGGAATGGCCTCAAATCTGACGTAGAAGTATACGCCCATCTATTCAATTCACCCGACTGACTGAGGTATTACCCACTCGCCAACGAATTCGTAGACCGCTCTGTCGATCTGAACATTTTAACGATTATTTTGGTCTTTTTATTTAATTTCTCACAGTGCCGCAACACACGCAGACAAGAGACATGTTTCTTTATTAATAGAGTTTGAATTAATAAGTAAAGAAGATAAACATAGTATCGACCTACATTATCATATTTTCAGAAATCAGTCGTTGTCAAGCAGATCAGGTGTTAATTAAAAACAACTGTCGCCCACCAACTCTAGATTACTGTTTGCAGTAACCTTATTATCTCATGTCGACTATAGGCGAGTATGGAAGACGCCATACCCAATCCAAATTCAGTTAATGATCTGAGACTAAATCGAGAGCGTAGTCGTTCAGAGGTTAATAACTTTTTAGACACCGAAATTGTGGATCATGAGCTTGGATCTGTTCCAGGATGGAAAGCTGCCTTTGGTGCAAGATTTAATGAAGAGTTGGTCGCTGTATGCATTCTCGGACGACCTGTTGCTAGGCACATTGATGCTGATGAAGTCATCAGTATCTCCAGATTTGCAGCTCTACCAACTCGACCCGCAAATACTGGTTCTTGGCTCATCGCGCGTGCCAGAAGGTGGGCTCGCTTAGAAGGTTATCGAAAATTAATTGCATATGCGGGAGTCGCCGGTAACTACGGAACTATCTACGAAGCAGCTGGCTTCGAATTAATAAAACAAGACGAAGCACAAGGAGACAGTTGGAATTCACGTGAGAATCGAAAGACTGTTTCTGATTTCACCCGCCGAAAGTGGGGATGCACGTTGCGTTAGAAACCTGTAACTACGACATTATCCAGATTTAGTCTTTTTCTTTAGAATCACACACAATGTGCTGCAACTCTTCAAGTAAATCTTGTCTGTTCTCAGCGAGAATTTCAACATCATCATCTACGTTATCAATTTTCGTGCGAACACGACTGACAACTCTATATCGATAGTTGTCAGAGACATCTGCTTCCCCTCTCAGAATCTCACGTTCCCGCTCTGTTAGAAGTCCGCGGTATTGATCATCGACCATATCTTTGAGTGATTGACCCAATATATAGTACCTCTTACTGAGCAAGGCAGTCAGAATGGATAGTGTGACCTAATCACTGTATGCAGTAATTATAAGTGACTACATGCAGTATGTAATGGCGTGGAAACCCGACTATCTGGATACGTAGTCACAGAAAATACCCAGGTGGTTGGAACACCTGAGTCGGGTTCCCCATCTAAAAGGAACCATGATGAATCTAACATCAACGGCAGAAGACAGTATCGATAAAATAGTGAAGAGTGCGACCGACCACGACTCAATCAATGGCTCTCTTGTCGATAGTCTCCGAAATAGTGCTGTCAAGACAGCCGTTGCTGATTTTGACATCAACAACGACAGCGACTGCATCGTCGTAGATTGTCACTATGCCTCCGCGGACCAATGCGGGGCAGATGACACGAACACAATATATAATAAATGCGGCCACACCCCCTACGATGGGTCGAAACGTATGTCGACAGGAGGGTCGCTGTGACTCAAGATGCCGACACTGTTGAAGCGCCAGCGCGAATCGTACAGATTCCGTCGCTACTAACGAACTCCTGTCGAGTGGTCATGGATGCCTTCGGCGAGAACATCATCCAACTCAACGCTCATGGGAGCGTCACGACGACCAACCAGACAGTCATCGACGAACTCGCAGAATACGGCATCATTCGCGAACAGGAAACGAAGCACCGACTCACGATCGATTACACCCAACTCCAGAATCCGGACGGAACGGGAGTATCGAATCCACTCGACAAGAGTGCTCGAGAGTCGATCCTCGATCACGTCAACGCTATCCTAGATAGTGAATCACCCACGGTTGAGCCGGATCTTGGGGTCACCTCGGTGACGATTCGAATCACCGACGACCGGCTCAGAGAAGTTACGCCTGCCCGAACGGAAGAATTCGATTTGTACTTCGAGGCTGCGCCAGCTGAAGAAGGTATTCGGGAGCAAACACGTCGTGTCAACGCTGACCGAGGCCTGTATACTGATCTTGGATTCAACGTTACCAATCTGAATCTACATTCGGTAAT
>LKMJ01002132.1_pt1 | contig 17999 bp, 13 predicted proteins | sample 643391 | NCBI WGS metagenome assembly LKMJ01 (sample SAMN04112250, study PRJNA286221) | soda lake metagenome | biome: soda lake; feature: Kulunda Steppe; material: water; isolation source: sample PL-Br10 brine of Picturesque Lake | place: Russia: Kulunda steppe | collected 2010-07 | reverse complement strand
TCGTAAGCGCGATGCTCTACGACCTTACGCGGCGCCTACGCCAGCGCGACCCGGCGCTCGGGTTCGACATCGCCGGCATCGGATCGCTGCCCCAGTTGACCCGACTGGACAAAGGCCGGTACCCCGACGCACGCCCTCGTCACGTTATCAACGCGTATCTCGCGCTCAAAGAGCTGCGAGCGCTGATCGACTATGACTACGATCTGACCCCGCTTGAGATCAACGTTCACGCCGAAGATGTTGACCTCTTCAGAGGCGATCACATCCCACCGATTGAAGAACCCATCTTTGATAAGTACTTCCTCTTCCCCGTAAAAGAGTCGGAGATACGGGACGAAGCGAACCGCGAGCGAATAAACGAAATCGTCGCGGATCTTATTCAATACTTTTCCGATTCGTCCGGGGTCGAGAACTACCCTGATACCGATACGGATTACGAGGACGAAATCCTCTTTACGATCAACGAAGCGGAACTCGGATTTCCGCGAGACCTCGCGGCCGAGTTTGTGCAGACCACTTCACGCCTCGAAAGCCTCAATGATAAACGCAACAAGTTGAACCGGCTGTTTGACAGCTATCAGGAAAGTAAGCGTTATCTCTCAGCAGTTATCGAAGCCGGACAAGACGAGGTCCGTTCCCCCGTCGAATCGCGTCTCGTGCGCGGCTGTCAACAGCACGCCCGGCAGACGATCGAGCAGAATCAGGTCCGGTACCTTACGGAAAAGAAACTTGGGCAGGATGCCGAGGCGGCCGTAGACGATCTCAGACCCGAACTCCGGACCCGCGTCGACCAGTTCGAGACCTCGATCGAGTTCACTGGTGAAGACGGCGAGATTCGCCGCGGTGTTACGGACGATGTCTCGTTGCTCAACGGCTCGGAGGAGGCCGCGTTCGACCCCGTCTCCCGTGCCATCGAGTACTTCTATTACGTCAATGTCAAGAACCAGATCGAAGACGAGTTGGGCATTGCGGAGTTCCAGCGCGCAGTCGACGACGCGTGGTCGATGTATCGAGGCGACGTGCGGAACACGGCGTCCAATCCCGATCGGTTCGAGCAAATCGATCAGGGGAGTACTGAGGACAAGATGGAGGCGCTCGAAAAGTACCTCGAGTACAAGATTGGGGAGTTAGAGGAGGAACTGGCGGAGACCGGTTTCTTCAACCTCGGAATCGGCCAGGGTGACACGGAAGAGCAACTAGACGAGGTGAGGGCGACGCTCTCGGGACTTCGCGACGCACAGGAGCGCCACGACCAACTCCTCGAACTCCAAGATGTTGCGGAAAAACGAGCATCGGCCGCTCGAGAGGACCTCCGGACGCTCCGTGACCAGTTTGAGGATGCGGCTATCGATATCGAGCAGGAAATCACGAGTCTCGGCCGAGAGCGTGACAAGTTGCAGCACAAACGCAACCGGTTGGTCGGCCGCGAGCGCGGTCGGATCTCGCTTACCGAATTCAACCCTACACAGTTCGCGGATATGGCATTGGAGGAACCGCAATCGCTCACCGAGACCGACTTCGAGCGGATTCAGGACAACGAACTGGCAATCGACGATCTGATCGCGAACGGTCTCACCTCACGTGAGCAAATCGTCGAGAACCTGGATTATCTGCTAACGCGCCAACTTGAAGAGCGCATGAGCGATATGGCGAAGACGAAGCCCGATGGGCTTCTCGCTCTTCTTCGCCATGAGGAAAACAGCTGGCTCGATTCGCACATCCGTGATCTGGTCAATTCGAGACAGAGTCGTATCAAACACACAACACAGCCGATGGCGATCGACGATCGTCTCACGATCCGCCTGCTTTCGACTTACACCCCCCTCGACCTCACGGAGACCAGCGAGTTCGGCGTCCTCGATGAAGCGCATCAGGAGAGCGAGAACCAACTAGTCGACCTGCTCGTCAGCGATGACGATCCGCAGGCGATCGCCGACCGCTATGTCCGGTATACCTATCCCGAACTGATCGGGGACCGCGGGACTAACGACACCGTGGAGATCGCAACCTACGAAGAAGAGTAATCTCCCAACCCGATCGATTCGGTCCTCAACGAAGCGTCGGTTTGCTCGGAGAGAGCAACGAAATCAGCCAGAGAGATCACGGGCGGGAAGTGGTGTCATTACGCCACTGCCGATGCTATAGCAGCCGACTTTCCGAATCTTGCGCTTGTCGATCACCGAGAGGCGGCGTTCCAGTCGCGATACTTGCCATTGAGAGTCCCGATTGCGAGAAGGCCGAGTGCGCCTGTTGGAACCAACGAGTTGGTCAGTATCAAGACGAACGCAAACAGGGTGCTGATCGGTCCGACCAGCCAGCCTGCAAGACGGGATCGCGGCTTCGTGGGTACGACCATTCCAAAGCATACTCTCCAGCCGCCAGATCAGGCTGACGAAGAGGATCGCGACCGCCGCCATCAGTTCGATCATGACCGATATCGATACTCGGAACCGATGACTGTCCCGGCTCCGAGTACCAGCCACACAGGCAGGATTCCAGCGAATGCGACGACATAGTGTTGTCGGAGACAGATTATGGGTTCCGACGATGACGTCCGTGACAGGGTATCTGCTCCCCACCTGGATGCTCGTATGCAGGTCGGTCGTCGTCGGAACGGTCAGTACGAATTAGGTGGCAGTTTCATCCTTGGCGATCGGACGTGATGCCGAACCTCCTTCAGAAATACCACCCCCTGCTATTTTCGGCCCGGGGACACTTACTCCAACCAGTCACGAATTTCCGAGACTGCCACTAATAACATTAGAATCGTAAGCACCCCGGACACTACTGGGAGCGCATTTGGATACTCGGTGTAAGTAAATCCAAAGATGATGCCGGCGATCACGAGGTAGACAAGGGCCAGTTCGGGATCACCAGTCCCTTCACGTCGGTCGTTCCAACGGAGAAGGTCCGGGCTCCAAACGACGAACGCGATTCCAGATCCGAGTCCGAAAAAGAAGAGTACGGCTGTAATGGGGGACGTTGCTTCGATGGCTACCATGAGGACAAGGACGACCGCTAACTGGAACCACATACTAACGAAAATGACCGTTGATTCCTGTGTGATTGGCTGCGGGGGCCGTCTAATAGCTCGCCACGCAAACCAGATCGCCAAACTCCCCAGGCCGAACCAACTCAGCAGGGCGGCAGCTGCAAGCAGTTTGAAATTCTCCGATGATGTCGGCTCTGTAGTGGCATAGAGTACAGCGGTGAGAAATAGTAAATTCCCGCAAGCGAAGGTTCCGAGCATTCTGTTTGTTGTGGGGCGATTCATCTTGGACGGATTGGCTTCCCATTGCTGCTCCCAATACGCGGCGTATGCTGGAAGTCGTCGGAGTTCCTGGAGCCAAAAGAAGACCCCGCTTAGTCCAGCACCGAACACAACGATGAGAACGCTGATTAGTAGAGTGAGAAGTAATACTGATTCGACACTGACCGAAAAGGGATTACTAGTAATCAAATTTGTGACATCGCCTACGATCGTGGACGCGACAGTGGTTCCAGTTAGGACTATCCCAGCGTACAAAGTGGTGTTTACAAGACAAACGAGTGTTAATAACGCCCCCTTGAGATTTCGTGTGGCCTCGTCAAGTGGCCGATAAATCAGTCTCTCAAGGTCGAACTTAATCGTGGACGTGGAGTCGGAGAGAGGGGACCGGGATATAACTTCGGCGCGTGAAAGGACGAGACCAATTAAAACGAGAACTTCTGGTAGCGGATACAGGTTAATCAAGATTACCGTCCCGAGACCAAAAAAGAAACACGGGAGAAAGAAGACGGCTCCAACCAGTGTTAGGTGGACTACAACCAGTACATTTCGCCAGAGTCCGTTGGCTTCACGAATCCCCTTAAAGAGTTCATCGCTCGTTGTTCCTAAAAACGATGTGACTACCGCGAGGAGTTCACTGTCAGGTTCAAACGGCTCAAGCCCAGCCAGTAAGAAATACAGTCCAAAGGTTCCGAAACCAATGATCGAGAGCACGATTACCAGAGCCATCCATGATCCTCGAGTTATATCGATGGGGCCGATTGCCTGCGTATCGAGAAAGACGAACGCAATAAGTCCCGATGTGCAGGCAGTTAAGGCTCGAAATCCCCGGCGTTGTACGATTCTATGAGCCCTTTCGAGATAAATATCGCCAACATAAAAGTAAATGACCGAAAGAACAAGCGCCGCTGAAAGCGCCTGCGTGACTGCTGCCGCCGAGATAAAGTAGTTTGTTACGACCGTCACTCCGAGTGCGATAGCGTCCGAGTCGACTATCCCTTGCACAAGATTCGGAATTCTGGCCCACGGTAAACTGACAGCAAGACTGCCCCCGGCTACGACCCCAAGGACACGGGTCGGACGAAAAGCGGTGAAGATCGACATACTGGTGGTAAACCCCCTTCCGGTACCTGCCATCTGGTGAGACAGTTTTGTGGCCTTATGAAAATTCCTAACCTATTGGGTGGCCAACAGCATGTTTTCGGATAATTATACAACTATTCTGATATTCTTACACTCGCTCACTATATCGTGGGTGAGGACGTTGCTATTGAGATAGGCAACCTGTGGGATCCTGGTGACCACGGGGCGGCGACGGTCACCGGACCGATCAAAAACCGATCACTACAAATCCGGAAAGAATCACTAAAACCGCTATCATGATCAGGTTCTGTATCTTCTCACTATCGCTACCGAAGAGCTTCCGACCGAGTCGGTCCGCATGAAACAGCGCCAAGAATGGTGGCAGGAGCAGGAGCCATCGGCCCAACTCTGGTACCGAGGATCGAAGCGCTTCAACTCCCGCTTCTATACCACCCTCGGCGACGGGATCATACAGCGACAGTAGAACTAACGAGGCAACGAACCCGATGCTCTGAACGACGATGGCGGTCGGAATAGCCCAATCGTCTGACGCGGCCGGCTGTGGTTTAACTTGATGGAACGTCGATAAGACGTTCCACGTGACCAGCGTGAGTACTACGATGAACCCGACCCCAATCGCCCCTACCAGCCACAGTGGGGCAATTTCGTCATATGGGCCGTAAAACATCACTAACGCTTGAATAATACTAACACTGGCGGGATAAAGCAACAATACCGTGGGGAAAAACATCGCGCCATGTGGTCGGGTGGTAACCGGCGAAACTGAAACCCCCCTCGATACCCGAAGCAGCGTCGGAAGTCGGCGAGTGACCATGAGCCAGTACCACACACCGTATATTCCATAGACTACCCCACAGATGAGTCCCACAGCGACGGTTGCCCCCCTCGTTCCAGTCGCCATCTCGATTAAGAGTTCGCGACCACCAAGCGTGAGAACACCGATTACTGCAAACAGTGGGATTCCGGCCATCGCAAGGCCACTGAAAATAAAAACGAACGTCGCGAGCCCCTTCGGCGTACCAATCAGGGTCGGCGTCGTCGTCAAGAACGCGGCCTCAACATCGGCATTGACGGTCCAGACGGAGACCGATAGCCTTGAAATCACGATGCTCAAGACACCGAACACCAGCACTGTAATTTCAAGAAGCGGATACAATATAAAGAATAGCGAGAGTAACATCCCAGCAAATAGAGCGAGGGCTGTTAGCACGAGGCCGGCCAGATACGTATAAACTATGATGGACCCACGACTGGACGGGTCGAACTCTTCCGTGAGGGCCGACCGAGTTTCCGGTCGACCGAACCCGGCTAGCGCACAGACATACACGATACAGCCCTCCTCGGGGTCGTACGGTGTCGGATGTGACTGGACAAGCAGCCAGCCAATCACGCATGGAACAAGCAAAACGAGAACGATAGCGGCCATGAGGTCGATGTTTTGACCGAGCGATTGACCCCGGCTTATTATATATGAAAAGATTAGCAGGACGGTGCCGGTCAACGAAATACGCACCCGGTGAGAGCGAACCAGTTCGTGGCCCCGTCCTGGAAGAAGAGCCGGCCAGAGAAGATAGATTCCGATAGCGTAGAGAACTAGTTGCGCCAAGAGACTCACAGTGTACAGCAAAGCACCGTGTTCGGCGAGAAAAGCGAACAGAATTGCGAGGATAGTGCTGTCGGACGCCGCCATAGCCCACTCCAACAGCGACTCGCCCCGGATCGACAACCACCGTGTCCCGATGGAGAATCCAGTGACCCCACTGAGCCCTGTAATGACCGCGATTCGACGCATTGGCCGACACTTCTTCACACGTTTCTAAAAATACTTTGATATGTTTTATTAGCAATGGTATAAAGAACAGTTAGGGCGTCCGAATATACGCCACCACGTCATGAAGTGGTCACTGGCGTGGTTCCATGGAGCCTAGACGCAGGTGATGCCACTGGCAGCCCCAGTACACTGGCCGATGGTTAGCGCAGCGGAACACAAAAAACAGTACCAGCTGGTATCGGGTGGCGGACCAGAATCGAACGACTGGGATCTAGTGAATCACTATATGGCGCCGATTTTACGTGAGTGGGCATGTCCACAAGACGTCACGCTGGAACGGACGTCACTGCAGCCTCAAGGAACCCAGCAGTAGCGAACTGATTCAATGGTCTCAGTAATGTAACAAGTACTATAATGATGGCTAACCTACTCATGGTGCTCGGTGTAGACGCGTGCTGCTTGTCGAATTAGTGCTTCATGGGGGTCAACTGCTTTTCGACGATTCGCAACCTGCTCGAATGCAGTTTCCAAGTCAATTTGTTCATAGAGAGCGAATGCCGTCGCAGCTACTGCAGGACTTCGCGATGCACCAGCCGAACAATGGACGAGTACACGATCGCCCTCATTGAGCCGTTCAAGTATCTTGGTGACAGCTTGGTTGAACGTCTGAGCGTCATTCTGTGGCCCATCAACCATCGGTATACGAGTAATTGACAGGCCAGGGACGTCCGGGGTGACGTGCGTCAACGACACAACGGCGTCCACACTAGAGTCACGGAGTAGCATTGCGTTCTCGGCATCACCAATCGTCCCAACGAATAGCCGATCTGAAACGGCGTTCATTAATCCTCCATGAGTTCGTAGGTAACCTCAACGGATTCTGAAACCGTGATAGGTTTCGGACAGAGATCAGTGTCAGATCCGTAATCCAGCGCCTCATCAACGATACTCTCCATTCTTGTACCCACGTCTTTCGTTGTCACGTCCTGTACTGCGGCCAGATCACGTCCTTCAGTAGCTGCAATCAGTTCAGCTTTCTCGTTTGCTCGCTCCATTGCAGCAGTGAGGGCCTTGTTCTGAAGTTGTCGATGAACTTCTTCGTGGATGTAGAACTGGACGGTTTGAATAGTTCCACCTACATCCGTTACCTCGACAACGACCTTCTCGGCGGTTTCCGGCAGGCAATCAATATGGAGCCGTTCCGTTGCTTGGTACGCTGCATTCGTAGCAGGATCAAACATTTCATCGGTATTCTTGACCTGCAGGTCAACTGTTTGAATCCGATCAGTTGAGACTGCAGTCACCGTCTCCCGAATCATGGTTATACGATCACGGGCATTAGCTCGAGCAACGGCTACCGAATCCCCCTCGCCAACTGCGGTCACTTCAACCGTCGCAAGATCCGGGATTTCCTCACACCGTGCGGTCGCGGTGGTCGTGATGGTACGAGTGGTCATGTGGGTGCACAGGTTCTTCTATACGAGGCAAAACCATTAGTTCTTGTCAGACATGCGACTGACAATGGACGAGAAAACCTCGAGATGATCGTGTACTTTCCCCGCGTATCCGAAGAGCGCGATAGCCTCTGGAACATTCAACTGGACTCGTCCACCAAGATCTCGACGGTGAGTACTCGCTCGGTGAATTCGAATGCGTTGGCGATCCACTCGAGGTTCTCAGAAGGTGTTGACATATTCAGGTCACCCACCGCGTAAGACTACAACGTTATGAGATGTCTGAAAGCGAATAGTAGATACTCTGGTTCACAACAGCCAGTGCTGTTACGCGGTTGAACGGCTTATTTGCTCGACACCTCAAACTCTTTGTACCATTACTTGTGGAACGTTTGCAATACCGACTTAGCTTTGACTCAGTTCTTCAAGCGCAATGAACACAACTAGTAAGAAAGCTACCCAAAGTGCGAAGTTGGACAGCCCGAATGGCTCAACGAACGACAAAGGGAGAACAAAGTTGACTGTATAGAGAAAGACGAGTGCTGGGATAGCGGCATAGATTCTGATACCAGACAAGGAATCGATATATACTCCAAAAAAGACAAAAATGATGAGCAACAGCGAGATAGCCATCCAAAGGTCAAGTAAGAAATTCCCACCAATAACAAAAGCTAGAATTTCAAAGAATACTCCGGTAAGTACAACCCACGTTAGGTACATGAGAGCCCCAATTAGACCAAACGCACTGAGAATTGCGACGGTCTGGCCCATGCCGATCTCGTTTCGACCATAGTCCGTTACTTTCCCAACATCGACTTTTATATGGCCTGCACCAAACGATGTAAGAGGTTTTCTTCTGGCGGTATACTCCTCTGAAAACGTGAAGCCATAGTCACTTGACCGTTCATTTTCATAGGTTATTGGGTTAATCAAAACACTCACATCACTATTATATCTTGAAACCTCAGCTTTTACTTCTTCAACTGGGAACTCGACATATCCGCTACCACCATCGTATGAAACGTCAAAAACGTACGCTTCCTTTAACTCGCCATCCTCTCCAACCACTTGGAGTTCAACGCATGCGAGTGCTTGTTCCTCGAGCCAAGACGAGAGGGCTTCAGTGAGCCGCTCACGGTTGTTGACTAGCCAATGAACGTCAGCATCGGCAGACTGTGCAATACTCATAAAACCAGACATTAATTCGTTATTGACAAAGGTGACAGCAGTCGCGGTTGTAACTTTGACCCTAGACCGTGTGCCAGTGCTCATTCGTATTGGTTATCCGCACTGTTATCTCGTTAACATATATATTTTAAGGCCACTCAATAAAAAAGACAAACAAGTTGGCATTGCCGCCCTTCCGCCTTTGAGAAGCCGACTCTGTTGCCAGAAACTGTATTCTCGTAGTGAAGCCGTGGCATTAATTCCGCAATCTAATCAGGTATTGGTACCTTCATTTCTAAAACAATTTTAATTCAAGTATTATAAAATTGTATGAAAAACCCATAATTTGATAGTATTGTCCTATCGACTAGTGAACGATGTCACAACATGGCGGGAATCTTGAAGGAGATCGGTTCGTCGTTCGGAAGCGGCTTCCGGACCCCGAGTGGGATGACTACTGGAACAGAATATATGTTGACGAACAAAGCAAGCGGAAACTGATCAACTTCGGACTCCTAGAGAAACAGTTTGGCGATCAGGACTTTGACCGAGCAACCCTTAGTCACCATGGGGCGATTCTTCTCGCGGGCCCACCGGGAACCGGGAAAACGTCACTTGCCAAGGGTGCTGCGAACGAGTTGGCAAAACAGTTAGAGGATGTCGTGTTCAAAGAGATGAACGTCCAGCACCTCTTTTCAAGCGGATTCGGTGATACGCCACAGCTAGTCGAAGAGGCGTTTCAGACCGTTATTGAACCTGCAAAAGTTGGCGAGACGTTTCAGATTCTCTTGCTGGATGAGGTCGAATCGTTGTTCTCGAACCGAGATGTGTTGACCGGAGATAATGATCCCTACGATGCTGTCAGGGCAGTCAATGAGGCGCTCAGACACCTTGACCACATCGCAGAATTGTCGGGTATTTATATAATTGCCACGACGAACCAACCGACTGGTATTGACCGGGCATTTTACGATCGAACCGACGAACAAATTTTCGTCGGGAACCCATCGGCAGACCACCGGAGCCTGATCTTTGCCGAAGTGTTTCAGGCGTTCAACGATGCCTTCGGCAGCGAACTTCCGGTCAACCGTGATGAGATGACTGAAGTCGTCGAAGCCAGCGGGGGGTTTTCTGGCCGACGAATACGAAAGACTGTTCTCTCGGCATTAACTCGGGAAGTTGAAACTATTGATGATCCCCAAACACTCTCATATGGGCAAGTTTTGACCGAATTCCAAGAAAAGCAGGAATTGTTGCGGAGTGGAAAACGGGATTACATTGAACTCGGGGTCGATCCAGAGGCAGAACTCGAGTACGACGAAGAGCAAGTGACAGCGGACAAAGACCAGTCTGCCAAGGATACTGTTGATGAGACGTTTGACGAGAGGGGTAATTCGGATGTCGGCAGTGAACCCCAAGAAAACAGTGAAACTAGTGTTGAGAACTCATCAGGTGAGAATGATGCTGGCCAAATCAGTTCTGGAAAAGGGGACGGTCCATTGGAGGTAAATGAGGGTGCTGAACCGCCAGCCCCGGTTCGTTCAGAGGAATCGACCGATAACACCGATACAGGATTCGATGAGCGTGGGTCGGATACTGATCCCACAACCAGCGAATCGGCCAGTGGCCCAAAGGACCGGGTTACGACGCTCGAACCACGATGCGTTGTATATAACCCGACAAATAAAGAACCGGCAATTGCACTCCGAAATAGGATTGTGGAATTCGCCACGGCCACACTCGGACATGTTAACCCGAACCTCGAGTCTGTACTAAAGGCCGACCAACTCGAAGATGTGTGGTATCGGATCTGTATGACAAAAGATCTCGAACGGATCGAACTCTCAGTCGGCGACATCATCGTTCCGATCAACGTAAGTTACGATCAGAGGTCATCAGAATCGATACGCGTTCCAAGCCCAGACACTTTCTCGACTGATATGGATGAACAAATTTCTATAACGCTCATCGTACCTGATGAGATTGCAGAAAAGTATGATATTAATTCGAATCGAGAGAAAATTGACATTGGGTTAGAAGGCGGATCAGATAACGGTGATCAAAAATGAGTTCTACAGGAACAAAAACACAAACTGAAGTTGGCGCTGAAGTCAAAGTCGGGAGCTGGGTTAATACCTATAATTTCGTCGCAAATGAAACAGCCACATTTTTGCTTAACTATATCGATCACCGCGGCCTCGGCGTTGACAAATTAGTCGATATGCGTGAAGAGTTAGAAGACGCAATTTGGACATATCTTTCCTCAGGGCATCTCACGCGCGTTTCAGTCGAGGTCTATCGCAGATCAGACGGTGAACTTGTCGAGCGGTTCGATTTGAATTACGAACTCACAAGCCCCGATAACCTCGATCCAGAGGAAGTTGAGGCCATGAACGACACTAACTTCCAAAGCTATCACGAAGAGATCATGGATGAACTCCGAACTTATGATGCGCCTCCGAGCGGGTGTACGTATCGAATTCTCATTGGTTATCGTGCCACCAACGATTTAGACGAATCGCCGCCTGATCTGGACGGGTGGACTGATGCAGCAGCGAAATCAACTGATCACCTGAATAAGAATCGCTTAGGCGAGGCGATCAACGCCGGGCCAGTCGACGCGGAAGCGGAATTTTGGATCTAAACCCATCGAAACATGATCAAAATCACGTTCACAATCGACGGTACCGAGTATAGAATTGAAACCGAACCGGCTCAAGGGCATCCTCGCCAGATCTATAATAAGGGAAGCCAAGTTGTCGAAAAAATCGAGACAGAAGGGTACGAATTTGTTGGTCCCGATTTGGAATATCAAGAACTCTCTCGCGCACATCGAAAAAGCGGAGACTCAGAGCTCGTCCCGCTAGGTGATCTTAGTAACCGAGTGAAAGAGGTCGCCGCTGATGAGGTAAATAGCGATTCTGAGAAGGGTGAAGACCACGATGAGGGTGACATCGTGATCGAACTTATCGGACCAGATGGATATGGGATCGATCGCGAGTATCAATCATCACAGAGTTTGGCCCAAGTGAAAGCTGATCTTCAGCAGTACCATGAGATCAATCGGACTAAATCCATCAATCTCTACCGGTCACAAAATAAAAAATCACCACTAGATCCATCGACTTCGGTAACCGATTTTGACGGCGCAACATTATACTGGGATCTCACCGACCTCGGGTGATCAACACCGCCGGTCTCAAAAATGAATTTGGCTTGCGAGACTCCATTCGAGAGACAGACTTTCGAATAAGCGTGCACCAACAACGCTGCTCCCAGTCACTCATAAAAACAGATCACTGAGATAAACTCCCTAACTTGAGATGCTTCGTGAATGGCCCAAAACCTGGTGGAAGAACCCAGTATTATGGCTCGGTGTCGTGATGGTTTCTCTCTCGCCACGACAAATATTTGTTCCCAGCCGACGGCTAGTTGAGGATGGAACGATCAATTCCCTCGTAACTATTTTCTTAACCGAACTGGTCCCGATAGCCGGGGTCTTATTTCTCTTGCTGTTCGGCTATATCTTTATCGCGGAAATGGTTGATCAGCTCAAACTATTAACACACATCAAACTCGTGACTGGAGTTGGTTTCGGCATCATTTATATCGTCATTATTGTGGTGGTTTGGGTGGACCCTCGGACAATGTTTAATATCGCTCAAAATGGGGTCTTAAGAACATCTCAACTCATATATGGCTCTCAACTTCGTTGGGTAGTTGACCCGGTAACCGTTCGAACAATTGAATATGACTTGCTTAGGGCCCTCGGAGGCGCAGAAACAGTCATTGCGTCGCGGTCGACTGGATCATTTAATAGATGGCCGTTCTATTTGCTCGCATCGTATCTCGTCGTGACCTCAACGGCGAAGGCGAGTGGATGGCTCGAAACCTCACCTCAACCTACAAAAGTCGGAGGGAGACTTATTGGAACGGGATTTGCGTTTCTATACGGTCTGATTCTCTCACACAACTTTTTCCCTGGCTTCGATGCGCTGCCATGGGGGAGTATGGTTATGACGGTTTGGTTGGTGAGTCATACCGTCGTTGCGATGTGCGTCTTGTTATTCCTGCAATGGACCGTTTTCGAAGATGTAGACATTGGAATTGTACCGACCATTACTATTTTCCTGCTTGTAGGAATGCTCGTTGCCCTCCTCGATGGGCTCTATCCACTGCCAGAGCTCTTGATATTGGCAGGTATCCCACTCACAGTGATCGGAACTCATTTTACAAATTCAAGACTACCCAACCTGTCCCCCCAACTCGTCGATATTGAATCACAACTTATCAACGGGCTCGCAAATGCGTGGAAATCCCCCACCAAATTGTTTTACCTTCTGGTTGCCTTCCAAGGATTGTGGTTAGCCGGGTGGCTTCTTTGGATGATGTTCATCGGGTACGGATGGACGTCTCAGATACAGAACGCAAGCATCGGTGCTCTAATCGGCATTCTAATTATCTTCTTTGTATTACTTGGCCCAATCCTTATAGCAGTGACACACATTGTGTTTTACTGGATCGGAGAGATTAGACACCTAGCTGCCCCAGAAGGGCCCTACACTCCCCTCCCTGACCTACTCTTCTTTCCATCTTTGATCTTGTTTTCACTCCTCTCTTCGATGGATCTTTATGACATCCATCCAATCGGTGGCGTTTTTGCCGTTTGCGGTGTCCTGGTCGGAATTTGGGGGGTTAGGTGGAGTTTTCAACGACGAGGTGACCAACTTCTCCCACGGAAGGTTCGTCGCCACAGTATCACGATTTCGGGATTTGTAATGTTTGCTGGACTCGGGTTGTCCAGTATCATTGCTCCAAGCCCCTACGGTGAATCTGGCTCCTACATCATATTTTTGCTTCTTACACTGATTCCGTTATCCACGTATCCATTTATTCACAAAAACGGTATAGGGCCGCTTTCACCTCGGTCTTGTACACTAGCTCTTATTGTCTCCTGTACGTTGGCCGGAGCAGTATATATGCACCTGACAGATCCTCTGACGATTTTCATTTCGGGATTTCTTGGGGTGGTTGCCATCTGTCTCTCAATTTCTGCCACGATGCAAAACACACATAATTATACTCCATGGAGTTCACCGTCGCATGGCAAAAGACAACAATAGTGGTGCGTTCGGGCCACGACCAGCTGTGATCAGAAATTTGACTACAAAGAGGTGTTGTTACGTACAGTGCTGTCAGTAGCTTATCGAATGCTGTATTGGGTCCTGGTGAATCGCTTGCCATCCTCCTCCACGTGGGCGCGGAAGAATCTCACGGCAACGCACCGCTAGATCGTGATATTACGATTTACAGCCCACCACCTCTACCCGAGGCTACTGGAACCGGTTTCCGTACCACCCTGTTGCTCTGCATTTTCGAGGGCGTCCTCAACGATATCTTTCATTGGATTTTCTTGAGTGTCTCAGGATTTGTTGGGTGTGATACAGTCGGAATGGTCAACAGTGGGGGCAGGCACGGACCGTAACTCCGTCGAGCCGTAATTTCCATTCGAGACGGGAATCACATTGGTTACAGCGGTTCTGTCCACCATCATGGGTTTCGGGAATCCCTGCGATCGACTCACCCTGGAATTCGTCTTCGTCTGGAACGATGATTTCGGGCCGCTGGCTCTGTTGAGCCCCATCAGGGTCATCCGCCAACATACAGCCGCAGTTCACTCCGGGAGCATCCTGCATACATACCTACTGTTAATGATATAACAAAAAGATACGTCAGACAGTCTCGAGCTTGACCCACCCAAACACTAATTGTAGCCACAAGCACAACCGACAATCAAAGACGATGTGTCGCCTGATCGTATCCCGGTCGCCAAACGAACTACATACGTTCAGTCGATCCGAAACGCTGATTGAACTCAAACTGTCCTGGGAACACGAAGCGATACTACGTGGAGAGCGATCCTTGGAATACGTCCTCGAAGATCAACAGATCCCCCCTGCACGCATCCCGAGCGTCCATTTGCCGCCGGGGATTGATCGAGGGTCGGACGGCGTCCGGATGGCACTCGCCCGCGACAACCGTGGTGCGATCACGTTATTCGTCCACGAGCAACTGGATGTGCTGCCCGAGGCCAGACTCGTCGTCCATCCACCGCGAAAATTTCGCCACGATGATCAACTGGAGCTGATCGCATCGATGTCTGCTGATTTCGGGCGAACCTTTGCTATCGAAAATCTCCCCGATCGTTCGGACTGGCACTCACTCGCGTCGATCGCATTTTTCGCCTACGCTGGTCGTGAGCACCATCGCCTCTCCCGGCTTGGGTTGACGATCGATACCGCTCACCTCCCGCCAGTCGGAAGCGATCCAGTTGACTCTGGCCTCGACGGTGCAGGAGTAGATCGGTTAGGATCCCGTCTACGGGAGGCCGGGCTGTCGATTCCACCTGAATTCCTCGAAGATATCGAGTGCCGTCTCGCCAACCTCACAGCGGTGCTCCCCCCTGGGTACACCACAACGGATCTTCAACAGATGCCGTTTGGCCCGGCGGTGGTCTCGCTGGTGCTCGCCGGTGATCGAGTATCTGAAATTCACCTCAATGATCCAGTGACTGACGAACTACCGGTACTGGAGGGGCACAATCGACGCCCCCTTGTTGGGACTGTTCTAGATCTTGCGAAAGCGAACGATGTCGATGTCGTGTTGGAACCGCACGGAATCGATGATCGAGAACTCATCAGCTATGCGTCTCGGTTGGAAACGCTTCTCACAGAGGAGGGGTGCTGAACCGTTCACATGGAGCAAGGGCAGAATAGTCTTGGGCTGTCCACGATAGTTTCTTAATGGAGCTAACCATTTCGCCAACATAGGAATCGTTTGTCAACGTCTCTGCAAAACCTCGATTAAACACATGGATTTCGTTATCTCGGATCACCACTTTCACCACAAGAATATTATCGAATACTGCGACCGTCCGTACGACTCCGTCGAAGAGATGGACGCGGCACTCGTCGAGAAGTGGAACGACGTTGTTGACCCCGACGACGAGGTTCTCCACCTCGGCGACCTCACGATTTCATCGCGAACGGCCCGCCTGCTCGACCTCTTCGAGGCACTCAACGGCTCGATCGTCTACGTCATGGGAAACCACGATCACACCCGGCTGGATACGCTTGACGGGGTCGATTTCTTCGAGTACGTCCGATTCGAGTACGGCGGTTACGATTTTCACGCCGTGCACGACCCTGTCGACGCGCCGAGGAACCATAGCGGATGGGTCCTCCACGGCCACCATCACAACAACTGGCCCGATGAGTACCCGCTCGTCAACCCGACAGATCGGCAAGTGAACTGTAGCGTTGAACTTCTCAACTACCGGCCACTCAGAATGGATCGACTGATTGACCTCCTCAAGCGGAGGGAATGGATCGATCAGCTCGGGAAACTCGAACATGAGTAACGACACGGCCCAAGAGATCCGGCTCCTGGTGATTTCGGACATCCACCTCCGTCCAACAGGTGATCATCTCTCAGCAGAGGGGCTCCTCGTGGAGGGCGTCGACGCCATCGTTTCGCTTGGAGACGTGATTGACGACAACCGTGAACACGCCAAATCGGCCGCTGACGGCGAACGCTACGAAGAGCTTGGGCGAGAATTCTTTTCAGTCTTGGACCAGGCCGGGGTTCCGGTCTTTGCTGTACCGGGCAATCACGACCCGTCTGATTGCATGAGGCGCTTGGTGGATGAGTGCCAGCACGTTCAGGTTCTACACCGGGAGACGAAGACGGTCGATCCGTCGGAAACATCAGGCTCACTGAGAGTGGCAGGATGGGGATGTGAGCAGTTTGATTTCACACCCGCCTTGCTCGCACCGGAGTACCCCCACCTCGGTGTTCCGGAAGCGGACCAACTCACACCGAATGAAATTGCGGACGTCGTCCTTGATGCGGGGGGCCGATATCTGGCTGGCGCTGCCAGTCCTGCGGAAGTCGCTGAGGCCCTGGGGATCAGCCCTGATCACGAGAGTCGAGAACGTCTCCACCAGTCACTTGATCGACTCGAATCCCGATTTGAGGCGATCGTTGACAGTACCTGTTCTGGGCCGGGCCCGCTGATACTGACTAGCCACATTACGCCGTTCAACGTACCGTTCGATTGCCGGGGACTCACTTCGCGAACCGGCTCGTATCATTTCGGATCGCTCGCCCTCCGATTGGCGAGTATGGATATCGGACCGGCGTGTTTACTCTCCGGGCATACTCATCAACGAGGCACGACGGTCATCGAAACCGGCTCCGGATACACCTATGTACACAACCCGGGTGCTCCCGGAGTGTCTGTGGTGACGATTCGAGATGAAGGTGTTCGGTTTCGAGGAGGCACAATATCCTGAAAGCTCGAGTAGATTGACCGAGTGAATTGAAATCGAGGCGATGGGTGCCTACCCGCTCAACAACTGGGTTCCGGATTTGACACATAGTGCGAGCGCATACCCGCGTCTTCAGGCGCGGGTCGAGCCGTAGGCATAGTACGTACGGACCGTGTTGCTTGGAACCGCTGGATTTCCCACACCATTAGATAGCTTTAAGCTAGCACTAGACATAGTGTGTAGTACGGATGAAGGCCACACGGCACGCGACTTACAACCTCAACTACCACATAGTGTGGTTACCCAAATACCGCAACTCGGTTCTCAGTACTTCACAAAGCCGTTAGTTGAGAAGTCCGCTTGCTGAGTTGTGTCCAACAACCAGCCACAAGCGGACAGTGAAATCCACGAAGACCAGCTCCTTAACTTTCTCGTCAACGTTCTCACCGGCGCATTCACGCTGGACCTCGGTGAGAACGCAGAAATCGATCCAGAGGACATCTTCGAGGTCCTCGTCGGCGCGACCGCCGACGGGACCTCGATCTCCTCACTCTGCGAGAAGAGTGAGGATGCGCCTTCTGGGAACGATGTTCTCTATCACCTACGCACCAAGTTCGACCTCGAAACCGTCGAATCAACCGGGAACGCGCTTCTCCAACAAGATGTCCTCGACACGCTTCCCCAGCAGGTGGAGGTCGTCGCTGACCTCCACCTGCGGCCCTACTACGGTGACGAAGACGAGACTGACGGCCTCTACTACAGCGAGGCCAAAGCAGGAACGACTGCGTTCCACGCTTACGCCACACTCTACGCCCGCGTGAACAACAAACGCTACACCTTGGCGGTGCGCCGTCTCACCGACGGCGACACCGCCAGCGACGTCCTCGCTGAGTTTCTCGGGCTGG
>LKMJ01002131.1_pt1 | contig 18002 bp, 18 predicted proteins | sample 643391 | NCBI WGS metagenome assembly LKMJ01 (sample SAMN04112250, study PRJNA286221) | soda lake metagenome | biome: soda lake; feature: Kulunda Steppe; material: water; isolation source: sample PL-Br10 brine of Picturesque Lake | place: Russia: Kulunda steppe | collected 2010-07 | reverse complement strand
GGTCTCTCGGGAGAACAGTTCGTAGCGGAGGTCGACGTCTTCGGCCCCGATGAGACAGACGCGCGTCACAGCCGAAGGGAGTCTGTCACCGAGTAAATGGGTTTGGGTTTCCGAGGCGCTACTGGATATGGAACTCGAAGCGGGCCCCACCCGTTTCGGCCTCGGTCAGTCTGACTTCCCAGCCGTGTGCCTGAGCAATCCGCCGAACGATCGCCAGCCCAAGGCCGCTTCCACTCCCCGAGTTCGAGACGCCAGCTTCAAACACCCGTTCGCGGTCTGCAACCGGAATTCCAGGGCCGTTATCGGCGATGAAAAAGCCCGTATTGCCGACGAGTCGGCCAACAGTCATTGTGAGCGACTCGCCGGCCGTCTCGTCGGTCGCTGTCGGCTGTTGGCGGACGGTAATCTCACCGTCGGCTGTCTGTTGGCTCTCCATCGAGCTGTGTTCGATACTATTTCGAAACAGATTTTCGAGCAGCCGTTGGAGGCGGTCACGGTCTGCTTCGATGGTTTCGTCGGTTTCGATACTGAGCGCAGTAGGAACGCCACCAACGGTTTTCCAGGCGGTTGTCGCCACCTCATCGAGTGCAACCGGCTCCGGGTCAGTGACTTCATGGCCGCCACGGGCTAGCGCCAGTGAGTCCTCGATAATTTCGATCATTCGCTCGTGGGCGAACTCCATTTGTGAGGTGTGTTCCTCGTCGAGATCGTGTTGTAACTGGAGGAGTTCGAGATGGCCGCGGGCGACCGTCAGTGGACTTCGAAGGTCGTGTGAGACAATACTCGCGAACTCTTCGAGCCGTTCGACCTGTCGTTCGAGTTCCTTTTCACGGCACTTCGAGCGTTTTCGCTCGACATCGTAGAGGCCGAAGGCAACGCCGATCACCGCACCGCGGGCTACCGAGGCGTTGAGCGTCTGTAGCTGGTTGTTGAGAACCGCCCCACTTTCGAACTGTGAGTAGATCGTCAGAAATTCGAAGCCACCGACGACGGTAGCCCCAGCGAGACACCACGCTGCAAGCCGAACCATCGCCGAGTCATCGCTTTGATCGGACGCAGTCCAGTAGCCAGCACCGACTAAGAGCGCCGAGAACAGGAGCGGAACAATCGCCTCCGTAACAAATACCAGATCGCTGGCAAACTCACTGGTCAGAATCGTCAACAGCGTTAGTGAGGCGGTCGCAACGCCGACGCCGGCAATCGTCCCTGCACTCAGTCGGCGTCGCATTGACAATTAGTCACACAGCAGGATACAAAACGATACTGTTTCGAACTGATTCGTCAGACACCGTGAGTGGAACAGCCGATCACAGCTAATTGATTGGGCGCTTAAAATGTCGAGAGATCGCCCTCGATGACGCTTCGGGTGACATCGGTGACGTCTGCGAGTTCACGGTCAATGATTTCACGAATTTCGGCATCGACATCAGTGAGTTCGACGCCATCGACGGTGACTGCCTGGGCGTCGGCAACGTGTGGCTGGTCGATCGGTCGGCCGATCTGACTCAGGAGTCGAACCTGCAGGTCACGGATGCCGTCGACCTCATCGACGACTGATTCGGCGATCCGTGTCGAAAGCAGATTGTAGATTTTCCCGATATGGTTGACCGGATTCTTCCCGGAGGTCGCTTCCATACTCATCGGCCGGTTGGGCGTGATGAGACCATTGGCTCGGTTCCCACGGCCGACTGAGCCATCGTCGCCCTGTTCTGCAGAGGTACCGGTGACGGTGAGATAGATCGAACCCGCCTCTAAATCGTCGGCGGTGTTGACATCGACGCTCACCTCGCGGTCGGTAATGTCTGTGGCAAGGTCAGTGACGTAGGCCTCAACGTTGTCAACGGCCTCGGCGTAGGCGTCAAGATCACCGATGTAGGCGTCAACCATCGCCGCGGCGACCGTAATGTGGATGTGGTCGCCTTCGCGTTTGCCCATTATTTTCACGTCAGGGCCAAGCTCAGGGTTCTCGGCCACATAGCTCGTATTGAGTTCCTGTTCGGCTGTATACACGATCTGTTCGGTTTCGGTCAGCGGCGCGTGGCCGACGCCGAAGGAGGTGTCGTTGGCCATCGGGACCGTTGCGCCATCCTCGCCGAAGACCTCTTGGAGGTCACCGGAGCCTTCGCCCAGTTTGACATCGACAATGACATCGGTTCCGTATTCGAGTTCGGGAATCGTCTCGGCGAGATATTCGCGGGCGGCCGCAAGCGCCGTCGAATCAACCGGAAGTTGCTGGCCGTCGTATTCTTTGGTCGCACGGCCGACAATAAGGAGATAGATTGGCTCGATGACTTCGCCGCCCTCGAACGCGGGCGCGGCTCGGCCGGCGACAAGCTGGGTTTCATCAGTGTTGTAATGCAGCACTTTACCGACACGGTCCAAATACAGCTGCGAAAGCGCCCGCGAGACGCTTTCTGCGAGTCCGTCGCAGATTGAATCCGGATGCCCGATTCCTTTCCGCTCGACGATTTCGACCGCCTGATCCTCGACTGCTCGCCGGTCGAGCTCGCTAACCTGAATGTTCCGACTCATTGGCGACTCTTGGATTTCACCAATGCTATAACTTGCGGAAACCTCTTGAGCCAATAAAATAACCAGAGGACATATTTGTGGAGCTCAAACGGCCAGCAGTGAACAGCTACTCGTCGTTTTTAGCCAACAGGAGCCCTAAATATGAGGTTCTGATCTGGTCGTCGGCGTCGAGTCCGAGTTGTTCGAGAAGGGCGATTGCGTTCTCGCGGACCGATACGATGTTGTCCTCGGTGGTTTCCTGTTCGATTTCGACAAAGGTTCCGAGGCCGTCGACAGTGTCGAGTGCAATGGTGTAGCCATCAAGCTGGTAGAACTCCCGCTGTTTTTCGACGACCGCCGCGGGCTCAAAGCCGAGTCCCGAAAGCACCCCACTGAGCGCGTCGTCGTCGGCAACCGCGGTTTCGTGTTCTTCGCGTGTTTTCGAGGCAGCCTCAACGAGTGGTCCTTTGTAGGTTAGTTTCGTCACTGACTCGCCGTCGGCTGGCTGTTCGCGACGAATCCGGAGTGCCTCGTCGGTGTCGGCAAACGAGCGGTGTGGAGCGTCGTAGTAGGTATCGATCTGGGTGACTGTCGCGGTGTGTGTCGCCCCAAGCTCGGCAAGTCGATCGCCCAACGACTCGTGATCTGCACTGAGTTTGAGCTCGACTTCGTACATACGAGACTCGTCGTGTAGCGTTGGTAAAGTCTCTCTGACTTCCCGTCGTAAGCCCTGCTGACGTTGATGCCACAGATCATGGCACATGGTAGCAATAGGGTTGTAAACAGCCACCGTGCGCCGACTCCGAACCGTGCTTCTTAAGGGTGCATCGACAGTTTGTCGGGATATGAGTGAAGAACAGGCTGACGCGGTCGACGCCGCTGACGCTGATGAGTCTGCAGCCGCTGAATCGGAGCCTGAGACCGTTGAGGGACTACAGCACGGCGATTTCGTCAAACTCGGTTATACGCTAACGTCGACCGACGACGATCGCGTGATCGATACGACCGACGAGGCAGTCGCCGAAGAAGCCGGCTTTGCTGACGAAGACAACCGCGACTTCTCGCCACGGACGATCATCATTGGCGAGGGCCACGTGTTCGAAGCCGTCGACGAGGCGCTCATCGGCAGCGAGGTCGGTGACAGTGGCTCAGTCGTTATCTCGCCCGAAGAAGGCTTCGGCGAGTACGACCCGGATGAGGTCAAAACAATCAGTGCCGAGAAAATCGGCGAGGATGACCGCTACCCCGGGGCAACGGTCAACGTTGACGGCCAACAGGGCCACATCGAGACGATCATCGGCGGTCGCGCACGGGTCAATTTCAACCACCCGCTCGCTGGCGAGGAACTCGAATACGAATACGAGATCGTCGGCGTTGTCGACGACCGCGAAGAGCAGGCCAAAGGACTGCTCGGCATGTACCTCCAGCAGCCCCCAACCCTCTGGATCCAGACTGACGAGGTCGATGAGGAAGTCACCGTCGAGAGCGACGACGAAGACGGCGAACCGGAAACCGAGACCCAGACCGTCGACAAAGAGACGCTCTACATCGAAGCAACCCCACAGCTGACGATGAACCAGCAGTGGATGTTCCAAAAAAGCCAGATCGCCCAAGAGATCACCCGGAAACTCGACCTCGACCGCGTCATCGTCCAAGAGATTCTCGATGGCGGCGGCATGGGCGGCATGTTCGGCGGCATGGGTGGGCTTGGCGGCGGCGCCGGAGCCGAGGATGTCGAAGCCGTACTCGATGACGTCGATCTCGACGATGTCGACCTTGATGCGGACGAACTCGCTGAAAGCCTCGAAGACGAATAATCACTGACTCGGTATCAGCCGAAGCCGCTGGAACCGAGATCACTGTTTTTTCTACCCCTGCGGACAAGCGACTGGTATGAATCTCGAAAATACGCGGGTGGATGTGATTGTTGCTGCTACTGTCGCCCTCTGTACTGTGGCCGTCTCGCTGCTTTTTGATTACGTACTCACTGTCGACGTGAGTTTTGGGCTCCAAATTTTACCACTGGCGGTCTATTTCATTTATGTCTTCAGTCATCGCCGGCTTCCGGATACACTTGATCGGCCTCGAAACTGGATCCTGTTGGCAGTTGCGGTGAGCGTCGGTGTTCTCGTCATCGGTACGTCCTAAGGCCTTCGTTACCTCGCTAACAGCTAGTTCGTCGAATCGAGTGGCTCCCGGTAGCTTTTTCTCCTCCTCGCCAGCCACCCAGTCATGCAACAGACACGTACGGATCCCGGATTCGATCGCGTCGGGACGCTTGATATCGAGACGACTCACTGGAAACCCGACAAAGGCGAAGTCGTCTCGATCGGGGTCGGTGTCTACGATGTCGACAGCGGGGGTGAAACGGCCACCTACGACCTGTTTCACCGCACTGCACCGGGCCGTGAGGATGAGGGTGACCTCATCGATCGGGCACTCGATCAGCTAAACGCATATGGTGCGGAGGGACTCGTTTCCTACCGTGGTCGGGCGTTCGATATGGAATTCCTCCGTGCCCGACGTGCACAGACTGACGTCTCGCTCCCGTCGGTCGCCACCGACACGCCAGAGACACACATCGATCTCTTCGAATCGCGAAAACAGCAGTGCGACCGGACGGGTGAAAAATGGCCCTCACTCGAAGAATGCTTGGCTGCCTACGACTTGCCCGTCCCGAAAACCGTCTGGCACGGCCAAGAGCTAACCAACGGACGGTTCGGAGGGGAACTCGGTCCCGCGTATCTCGATTCCCTCTCGGCCGATGATGAGGCTCGCTCAAAACTACTCGCAGTCATCGAACACTACCTCCGAACTGATCTCGAAGCCAACTTCGCTATCTATGCGGCAGATATCGGCGCTGACTTCACTCCGCGGTATCTCGGTGTGGCCGGCGAGTTCTAATCAGTCAATAGTAGCTTTTGCCGTGACTCAGGCGATATCTCTGCTCGTGTCGATCGAAACGCCGGTCGAGAGTTTGAGCTTGATTGTTTCGTCGAGCGCGCGGCCACCACGGAACTTCGGCACTGAAAGCCGGTTGGTGATCTCGGTTCCGTGGACGGTCGTCTGCAACTCGAAAATAACGTCGGCCATGTGCTCTGAGACATCTCGACCGGCCGGAACTGAGCGCCCGTTCATCGCGTGGAGAACAGCGATACTTCCGGTGTTTTGCAGCTGCGTTTGGAGCTGATTGAGAAAATACTGATAGCGTCCCGGCTCTTGCCGTTCGAGCTGGTCAACCGTATCGATAATCAGTGTTGACTCCGTCGAGAGCGCACTGATAAGTTTGTTTGCCTGATCGAGCGGCGAGTCGGCCCCGATTTCGCGGATCGTCGGCGTACCAACGCGCGTTTGCAGGCGTGTCCGATCGAGCGCGTCTTGGACCGCCTGATCCGACCGAATCGTCGTCAGATACAGCGTTGGCCGTACGGCAGTGAACTCATAGAGAAATAGCTCTGACTGGCTTGCCGGCGGTGCCGAAAAAAGGACGATACTCCCTGCGGGGAGCCCACCGTCGAGCTGCCGGTCGAGGACATCGATCCCCGTCGAGAGTCGTCTGCTCATATATTCTCTACTGTCGGCATCCGTGTTAATCGTTGCTGCTGTCGCTATCAGTTTCGATAGTTCGAGTCGGAGTCATCTGATCGTGCCCGACGGGCGACCTCATGGCTGGCCGATAAGAGGCTGAACGCGGATGGCAACACCGAATTGGACATCGAAACCGGTGCTGAAGCCACGGTGGAACAGTCATTGCGTGAATCACACAGATCTCATAGGAAACGGCGGCCGTCGAAAGCTCACTGACGATTCGGTCGGCAGCGTGTATCGAGACTGCACAGCACCGAACAAGCAGCCTCACGTGGGTGTACTCGACTGGATCGACGGGAAGCCGGCCGCATCGCCGTGCACGCACATGAATCCAAAACCCGTCTGTTGTGGTGGATTTGCTCTGTCGAGCCGAAGCCATCGGAACGCCTGGCGTGACAACAACGAGCTGCATATACCGCCGGCTGGTGGGGTGATGGTATCTAAAGCTATGGATGGTCAACGGGCGGTCGTCGACCTTAATCCTGACAGCAGCCGCCAGCCTCGCCACCGAAGTCGACGGCGAGTGGGCCCGAAACCGCCTGATTGATCACTTCGAGGCGATCCTGCAACTCGTCTTGTGCAGAGAGGAACTCCGCCATCACTGGGATGTTGTGCAGTTCTCGCTGTGCGTTTTGGACCTCTCGCATCGACTGCCGGTCGGCCCGGCCCGCCTCGCGGTCGAGCATAAACTCGTGCCGAAGCTCTTCGAATTCGCGGATCTGTTTTTGGGCTTCCGCACTGTTTTCGACCGCTTTGCGTGCGTCGAGGAACGCCTTGTGCTCGGGACTCTCTGCGATTTTCTCGCCTAACTCGCGGCCGAGATCTTCCAGCGTCGCGGTTTCCACGCTCATACTAACACATAGAATCCCGATTCGTTTAGGCCTGCCGGAACACAGGACGGGCGATACCAAACTGTGGGCTGTGGACCGAGACGTTTAGTACCGCGCCACGAGCATTCGCCAGTGTGTCGGTTCTGACGTTGACGCTCTTGGCACTCGTCTCGACGGCGATTGTCTGGAAAGGAAGCGAGCTGCTCGATCGGTCGAGCCAGCGGCTTGCGCGGTATTATGGGTTGCCAGCGGTTGTCCAAGGCGCGGTGATCGTCGCAATCGGATCCAGTTTTCCCGAACTCGCTAGTGTCGTGCTCGCCGTTGTTCGGCATGGAACGTTCGATCTCGGCGTCGGTGCAATCGTCGGCTCGGCGATTTTCAATATTCTCGTGATTCCCGCACTGAGCGCGCTCAAGCGGGATCCACTGGTCGTGAGCCGCGATGTCGTCTACAAAGAGGGACAGTTCTATATGCTTGCCATTGCGGTGTTGTTGCTCACCTTTTCGTTCGGTGTGATTTACAATACCGGTGGCAATGGAACGGTCTCGGTTATCGGTCGGCCACTGGCGCTGATTCCGATCGGTATGTACGTCCTGTATCTGTTCATCCAGTACCTGGATGTCCACGATTATGAACCGCCGACGCTCCCCGAACAGACGGGTATTGGCCGCGAGTGGTTCCGGCTCGCCGTCGGCCTCATTTTAATCGTCATCGCTGTCGAGGGGCTTATTCATGCGGCACTTGGCTTTGGCGAGCTGTTCGATTCTCCAGCGTTCATTTGGGGGCTGACAATTGTTGCCGCCGGAACGAGCTTTCCGGATGCGTTCGTCAGCGTTCGGGCGGCGGCCCGTGGGGCAGGAGAGGTGAGCGTTGCAAACGTCCTTGGAAGCAACACCTTTGATCTCCTCGTCGCGCTCCCAGTTGGCGTCCTACTGGTCGGGAGAACAACGATCAACTACGCGCTTGCTGTTCCGATGATGGGTGTGTTGACAGTGGCGACAGTCATCCTGTTTACCGCGATGCGAACCGGCCTTGAAATCTCCCGGCGAGAGGCATGGCTCTTGCTCGGCAGCTATGGGCTGTTCATTTGCTGGCTGCTGACAGAGACGTTCGGCTACACAAGCACGCTTCCGGGCGTTTAAGCACATCTGTCGCTTTCTGCGATGATAACGCGAACTGTTGATGCGGCGGCTCTTCAGGCAATGCCGAGTCCACCGAAAATAAGCCGGATGCCAATAAGCGACAGCAGTCCAAGGACGAGTCGGCGACGGACTGTCTCGCTCAGTCGTTGACGGAGCCGACTGCCGAGTGCGACGCCACCGACTGCCGGAACGGCTCCGGCCACCGAGAGACCAAACACCGCAAGCGTGGGATAGAGCCCGAAAACCCCGGCGGCACCGACCCGAATACTGTTGATTCCGACAAATACCATCGCGACAACCCCGACAAACAGGCCGTGTGAGAGATTGAGACTCCGAAGATACGCGACAAGCTGGACGCCGACGTTTGTCGCACCGAACAGCAGTCCTGAAACTGACCCAACTGCGATCATGACGACGGGCCGCTCGCGGCCCTCTGGGTCGCTACCGAATGGTACCGATGGCAGTGCAATCGCTTGCTGTCGACTCACCACGAAACCGAGTGTCACTACTCCCAGACCTACGCGCAGGGGTGCTTCCGGAAGCCGGTCGAGCACAGCCATGCCGACGATGGTTCCGAGGATGCAAGCGACGATGAGCGGCGCAAATCGTCGGCCACAGCGCGTGAGTTGGTTCTGTGAGAGCTCGTTGACGAGCGTCAGGTTGGCCGCGAGAATCGGGATTATCATCAAGACGACCGCTGTCGCCGGATCAAGCACCGACGCCAACGCCATTGTGCCGACAGCCGCGAATCCGAAGCCCGAAAGGCCGTTGACAACGCCCGCAGCGAGCACCACGATCGTGAGAAAACCGAGAAAGAACGGCGTGAGTTCAATCGTCATGAGTTTGGGACAAACCGCGTTATACTCCCGGAATGGTTACTGACAGTAATAACTCTCTGTCGACAATGCGCTGTGACTGCAGAACCGAGCACGCAGAGGGCAAAGTGGTCGCGATTTGGTTTCCTCGGATCGGATGCGACCCAGCAGAGCTACGGTATCTGCTGTTCGACAAACGTAACCAGATCGCTGAGCTCGCCGGGGCTCACACCGTGTGGTGCGTCATACACGTTGTACGAGACCGCAGCACCGAGGTCAGTGAATCGGTCGGCGGCGGCCTCCGAACGGGCGGCTGGAATAATCTGGTCGGCCGAGCCAGCCGCGATGAAAACCGGTTTGTCCTCGATTCCATCGGGGTCGAGATCACGGTGGGAAGCGGGCAGATAGCCGTGGAGGGCGACAACCCACCGATAGCGACTTGGATCGTCAAGAAGCAACGAGAGACTCGTAATCGCGCCTTGGCTGAATCCGAGTAGGCCGAGGCGGTCGGGATCGAGCTCGTAGGCATCGACGGCGGCCTTGACGCTGTCGACAACGAGTGTGCGGCTCCGGTCAAAATCAGCTGCGTCGGGCTGGCTCTGATGTAAGCCGCCGGCGGACAGATCGAGTTCGTACCAGGTATAGCCACCCTGCAGGCGGTCGGGCGCGCGGAGGCTTACGATGTGGTGATCGTCGGGCAGTTCTTTGGCAATCGGAAGCAGATCCTGTTCGTTTGCGCCTCTGCCGTGGAGCACGAAAACCGCGGGCGCTGGTCCGTCGTGTGGTGTGTCGGGTTCGACGTGAATATGTTCAAGTGGAATATCAGCCATGGCTACCTATTTGTCCGCCGGCTACATTAAATCGGGAGTAACACCGACGCCACCGGTTTGGATGCTGGGGCCGGTATCCACGCCTGGCGGCGGGTAAAAAATAACACCTATCCACGACAATTCAGCAAAACGCCGTGGTTTTACGTCTCCGGCGGGAAGACGTGCTAATGAGCCAGGACGCCGTAGACGAGCAGTACTCCGAGGGCGATCTCCGAAACACGGGGATGAACCTCCGACACGACCGCGAGTGGGATTACGAACTCGAACGGATTGTCGAAGAAATCGAGAGCCGCGATGCAAAAAAGGTCGGCCTGCAGTTCCCCGAGGGACTCAAACGCCGTGGCCCGGCTGTCGCCGACGACCTCCGAGAAATTGTCGATGACGATGTCATTATTTTGCTCTCCGGACAGCCCTGTTACGGTGCCTGTGACCTCGATACCTACCTGATGCGCCGGACTGATGTCTTTGTTCACTTCGGTCACTCGCCGATGAAAGAATCGGACAAAATCATCTACGTCCCGCTGTTCTCGAATGTCGACCCCTATCCGATTCTCGAAGAGTCGCTTGCAGAACTCGCCGACCCCGACGACGACCCGGCAGTCGGGCTCGTGACGACTGCCCAGCACATGAACCTCTTCGGTGAGATGGTCGAGTGGCTCGAAGAACGCGGCTATGAGGTCCATACACGCAAGGGTGACGACCGACTCACCTACGAAGGACAGGTACTCGGCTGCAACTATGCCTCGGCCGACATCGATGCCGATCAGGTGCTCTACGTCGGCGGCGGCAAGTTCCACCCGATGGGGCTGGCAATGGAACACCAGGACAAGAATGTCGTCATCGCCGACCCAGTCAATAACGTCGTGACGATTGCCGATCCGATGCAGTTTCTCAAACAGCGGTATGCCTCGGTTCACAAGGCGATGGGCGCAGAAAAATGGGGCGTCATCTTCTGTACGAAAATCGGCCAGGGACGCTGGGAAATCGCCGAAGAAATCCTTGAGAACAACGATAACGCCTACCTGATTACGATGGACGAAGTGACCCCGGATCGCCTCCGGAACTTCAAGATGGATGCCTTCGTCAACACCGGCTGTCCACGAATTACGACCGACGACGGCCCACGGTTCCACAAGCCAATGTTGACCCCCGGCGAGTACGAAATCGCGATGGGCAACAAACCGCTTGAAGACCTCGAATTCGACACCTTCCACGGAACCTGGTAGGTCGATGAACACACTCTGGTAGGTCGACGAACGCACTCTCGGGTGTGTGATCGCTTACGACTCAGTGCGCTTGTTTTCGACGTATGTGACCGCTTCATCGGGTGTTTTTACCGATGCAATCCACGGCATCGTGTGCGTATTAAGCCCGGCAATCGGGCGGTCATACACGCGTGCAAAGCCGATTTCTGAAAGCGTTCCGCCGTTGCCGGCAATGGCAATGACGCCGTCTCCATTGAGCGGGACCAGGACGTTTCGGGCGTGACCCATCCCCGTTGCAATCGGTGTCGTGACGTAGTCGTTGGCGGCCGCTACGGTGTCGACCGGGAGAATACCGATCGTCTCGCCGCCGGCCTCAACCGCACCCCGACAGACCGCCTCCATGATGCCACCCATTCCACCACAGACGACCGTATGGCCCCGTTCGGCGAGTAGTCGGCCAACGGTTTCGGCGTCGCTCTCAGTTGCTGAATCGAGTGGTGAGCCGCTTCCAATCACGCTAATTCGCATAGCGGAGGATTTCGTGGAGCAGTCAAATTCCTTGTGACACTGCAGGGTGTATTGTTATGAGTCGCGGGGTCATGGAGGCGACGAAAGTCGAGATGTCGCGAAGGTGGTCTCATCTAATAGGCCACTGCAGTCGGGACGGCCCCACCCGGTGGGAATATGCCGGCGATTCATTACCGTTCAGCCCAAAGTGTGAGTATGGCAACTGTAGTTGCAAATGACGACGCGATGATCCGGGGCGAAACGTTACAGGCAGTCCTCGGTGACGAAATCGAGGTTGTAACCGCCCAACTGGAATCGGCCGATGATATCATTGAGGCTACCGTCGACGCACAGGGCCTCGTTGTTGATGTCAACACGCCGGTTCCAACGGTCGTCTTCGAGGAGTGTCCGGACCTACAAATCGTCGCCCGTGCCGGTGTCGGCGTCGATCAGATCGATATTTCGGCGGCAGCCGACCACGGCGTTACCGTCGTCAATGTGCCCGATTACTGCACTGAGGAGGTCTCCTCGCATGCGGTTGCGATGTTGTTGGCCGCCGTTCGAAAAATTAGTCTCTACGACAGCCGTGTCGACAGCGGCAACTGGCAGTGGACCGATGGCCAGCCGATCCACCGGCTAACCGAGTCGACAATCGGCTTTCTCTCGTTTGGCGGGCTGGCAAAACGAACGGCCGAAAAACTCTCTGGATTCAACTGCCACATGGTCGCCGCCGACCCCTTCGTCGAAGCCGACGCAATGGCAGAATACGGCGTCGACAAGGTTCCGTTCGACGAACTCTTCGAGCACGCTGACCATATTTCGATTCACGCGCCACTGACCGACGAAACCCGACATCTGTTCAACCGCGAGGCCTTCGAACGAATGAGCGAGACCGCTGTTCTCGTCAATGTTGGCCGTGGCCCGATCGTCAAAGAAGACGACCTCGCTTGGGCACTCGAAAACGGCGAAATTGCTGGAGCCGCCCTCGACGTTCTCGAAGAGGAACCACCAGAGGACTCACCGCTTGTCGGGCGCGATGACGTCATTCTAACGCCGCACGCGGCGTTTTATTCGGAAGAATCACTCACCGAGCTCAACGAGCACATTGCCAACGATATTCTGGCCGTCTTTGCAGGCGAGACACCAGACGGCTACGTTGATCCCGAGGCCGACTGGCTGTAACTTCTTTTCGAAGACGACTGGCTGGTTGTCGGCCGCCTTCCGTCGGGGTCGACGACAACGTTTAGGACGGGTCGGCCTCGACTATGCGCTATGACAGTAAGCGACTGGGGTGACTGGCTGCCGCAGGCCGTCGCCGACGCCGACCCCGAGACCGTCTCAATCTGGTATCTCGGCTGTAACGGCTTTGTGATCAAGGGTGCAGATGGGACGACGCTGTGGATCGATCCCTACGTCGGCCTCGGTGACCCGCCGCGGACGATCCGGATGGTGCCCGTGCCATTCGACCCTGCAGACGTCCCACGCGATGCCGTCGATGCGATCTTGGCGACCCACGAACACACCGATCACACGCACGGCCCAAGTCAGGGGCCGATCCTCGAAAATACGGGTGTGGATTTCTATGGCCCTGACGACAGTCTGGCAGTCGCTTTTGAGGACGAAAACTGGCTCGACACCTACGATGTTGATGAAAGCCAGTTTCACGAAGTCACTGAGGGCGAGACCATCGAAATCGGCGAGTTCGAGATCGATGTTGTCGAAACCGAGGACTCGGATTCGACCCATCCGGTCGGCTACATGATCCAGCATGCCTCGGGCACGATCTTTCATGCCGGCGACAGCAAGCCATCGAGTAATTTTGCTGCTCTCGGTGAGGAGTACGAGATCGATCTCGGAATTCTCGCCTTTGGCGCGATTGGCAACATCCCTGATAAGAAAACCCGCGAACCGGTTCGGACGAAATGGTACGCCACCGAAAACGAGACAATCAAATCCGCCTCGGATCTCCAGTTGGATCGACTCCTGCCGAGCCACTGGGATATGTGGAAAGGGATGACTGCCGATCCGACTGTCCTTCACCACCATGCGGCCTCCTACGAGCATCCAAAACGGCTCGAAATCGTCGAAATCGGCGACCGGGTTGAACTATAAGCAGTCTCCCGCAGGGAGGATCAGACTGCCGATCGTCGTCTCAAGTAGTACTTGGTATCTAACGAGTCGCTGAGCGATACTCTCTGTTTTACCGAGGTGTTTATGGACCCAGAGAAAGAGCCAGGGTTATGAACGAGAAACGGCTTGTTGTTATCGGCTTCGGGCTTGCAGTGGCCGGTGTCGTCGGTTTTCTCGCCTCCCAGTTTATTGCTGCGCTCACGATCTCGGTCTTTCTGTACTACTCAACGCGACGGTTTTATGCTGCGCTGAGCCGGTTCCGTCTGCCCAAACAGCTGCGGGCACTGATGACGATTTCACTACTTGTTGTCCCACTCGTACTACTGTTGAGCTATACGATCGTCCTTCTTGTTGTTGAGGCTCGCGACCTCGTCGACCGGTATCCGCTTTTCGACTCGATTCCCGAGAGTGTTGCCTGGTTCGATGGAACCGACGAGCTTCCAGAGCTCTCGTTTGCCGGACTGTTTGATGCCTATCAGGCGGGGCAACTCGATGTATTCATCCAGTTTGCAGTCGAGCATGCGGCGTTCGTGACCAGTCTCGTCACCGGGCTCCTGTTGAATCTGCTTATCATCGCCGTTATTACGTACTATCTGCTTATCGATGGGCCACTGTTCCGCGCGTGGCTCCTGCGGTTTGATGAGGACAATATCGCCCGAGAATTTGTTGTTGCCGCCGACGAGGAACTCGAAGCGGTCCTTTTTGGAAATCTCCTCAACGTAATCGTCATTTCGGTTGTGGCGATCGTTGTGTTTATCGGCTACAACGCGGCTGTTCCGGCGGCCGTAGAAGTGCCGTATCCTGCTCTTGCCGGTGCGCTTACCGGGATTGCTAGTCTCATTCCGGTTGTTGGAATGAAAATCGTCTACGTTCCACTGACAGCGATTCCAACCGTTAGGCTCGTTCTGAGTGGTGATCTCACGCTGATTGGCTATCTTGTTGGTTTTCTCATCTTAGCAGCAATCATCGTCGATACCATCCCTGACCTCGTTCTCCGTCCGTATCTCAGTGGCAAGCGAACCCACGTCGGTCTCTTGATGCTCGCCTACATTTTCGGACCGATCGTGTTTGGCTTCTATGGCCTGTTTTTCGCGCCGATAGTCCTCGTGTTGGGACTGACGTTTGCGAGTACAGCCCTGCCGCGGCTACTTGGTGCGGACGAACCCGACCGTGGACCGCCGCCAAGCCAGACACGGCTTGATGAATACTGAGCGGTATCGCACTATCGCTGGTTGGGGCTATCAAAGACGAAAACCAGCCCGCACGATTTAAGTCGCTGGTGTGAAACTCACTCTCATGAGCCAGGGGTCAGACATCAACGAGTCCGTGACGGTCTCAAACGACGGGGTCACCGTCGAAAAGACCGTTACTGCCGAGGAATTCCCCGTCCCAGCAGTTGTTTTCACACTTCGGTCGAGTGCGACCGAACCGGTCCATGTCCGGCTGACAGACCAGATACCCGAATCGTTCCCAATGGAGCGTGTCGGATTTCACCCAGAATTTGAAAGCGACCAGTGGACGGCATACAAAGATCACCGCGTTGAGTTCGAGCGCGACCTTGAGTCGGGTGAAGAAGTCAAAACTGTTTATGGCATCCGAACTGAGGATACGAGCGAACTAAGCGCCTTTTTATCCGAACCCGAAATCAAGGAGGTCGCTGCCAGCGAGCGTGCAGAGGCGGCCGATATCGAAGGCGTTCTTGGCCCCGACAACAGCCAACTAATCCGTGATGTGCTCTCCGGTGAGCGGAGTTCGCTTCCCGGTGTCGATGACGACGAACCATTGGCCGACCCGCTCGAAGCGAGCGAATCGGATCCCCTCAGCCAGTCAGCCACGTCAGCGGGCACTGTCGAACACGACGATCCGCTCGCGGCGTCAACAGAGACTGACACAGAGCCCTCGTTCACCGACGAGTTCCCGAGCGACACAGACGATGTCGATGACGAGGGAGATGAGGCCGACCGAGGCGACGAAATCAGCGAGAGCGACGACTGGGAAACGGTGAGCGGTGATGGGCCGGAAGACGAGACACACGCAGTCGATCTCGATAGTGCCGATGAATCCGCAGAGGGAACCGATGAAACCGATCGTGCCGATGAGTCGGCCGAGAGTGTCGAAGCGACCGACAGCAGCGGAGCGGCTGATGAGACTGTTGCCCCACCGACGCCGAACGAAATCGATGCCGAACTCACTGCCGCAGTGACCGACGCACCCGCGGGGCCGACACAGTCGACAGCGGCACCAGACGACGACTCACCAGTCGGCGTCGAACCGGGCGGAATCGCTGCTGCCCTTGCGGCTGAACTGCGAAATGACACCGTCTCGAAAGCCGACCGGAAACTCCTCCGCAAAGAGCTTGGGGCGGGAATCCCGCGCAGTGTCGAGGTTCGGCTGAGTCGGCTTCAATCACAGGTCGAAGATCTCACCGCCTACTCGGATGCACTGGCAGCATTTATCGACGAAAACGGAACGGCAACCGAGGTGCTTGGGACCCTTCGGGCAGATGTTGATTCGCTCTCTACCGACCTCGACGACCTCGCCGGTGACATCAAAGCGACTGAAACCGACCAGAGCGAACTGAGCGCCGATGTCACTGCGCTCCGAACGGACGTTGACGCCGTCGACCGCGAGCTGGAAACGCTCGATGACACCGTCTCGACGACAGCCGGTGACGTTGCGTCCATCCGTGAATCAGTGACAGATCACGATGAGACATTGACAACCGTCTCGGGTGACGTTGAAGCACTCGATGAGCGCGTCTCGGCCAACGAAACCGCAGTCGATACAGCTGTCGAAACCGCAGAGACCGCACAGTCTGCGGCAGATGCCGCCAGCGACTCGGTTGAACGAATTGATACGGACATCGACTCGGCGTTCGCAGATCTCGGGGAACTGGGTGAGACGGTTGATTCGCTCGACGAAGCTGTCGACGACGTCCAAACCGATCTCTCGGCGCTTCACGGAGATCTCGACGATGTCGAAGCGTCACTCCGTGATGAGATTGCGTCGCTTCAGGAAACGCTCGATGAGCTTGCCGATCTCAGCGACAAAGCTGATGCAGACGATGTTGCGGCTGTCGAAGACCGTGTTGCCTCGCTTGAAGACGGTATTGAGACACTCGAGGCCTTCCGTGAGCGACTCAACAGTGCCTTCGGCGGCATGGGGCCTGCGGGCGCCGGCGACGACGCCTAAATCGACTCACGTGCTCGCTGAATTTGGATTCCTGTAGAATACCTTACAGCGGCCGGTGGTGGATTCTCGTTTCACGCGTGGTACCGTTTCTCGTACGACGAGTGAAGCGGAATCGGTTTACTCGGCGGCTGTAACCTACGGGATAATGAGCCGAACGGTTCCGGTTGCAGTTCCCAGAAAGGGACGGCCGCTTGAGGCGGTTCTCGAGCGGCTGGCGGCGGTCGCCGGCGTTGAAGAGCTTGCAGATTCGGTGAGCTCGACACTCCGGTATGAAAAAGCACTCACAAAAGGAACCCAGACGGCCGAGCATGGCCCTTACGAACGGCTGGCTGCCTACAGCGACCCAACCAAGCCGACTGCACCCGAATACACCCTCTTTCGCGACGACCGCGAGGACTTCCCCCGGCGGATTGTTTTCGACAGTGCAACGGTCTCAGTTGGCGACTACGACATTAGACTTATTGGCCGCGAAGAACCGTTTCGCGCGCTTCGAACCCATGAATTCGCCCTGGGATTCGATAGCGCTGACCTCGTCTTAGAGGAAGTCGTTGAACTCCAGCCGGCGGGCCTCGGATCACTTGCGGAGATCAACGCTCGAATCAATCCCAAAGATACTGATGTCCGTGTTGTGACCGGCCTTGGTGATACCGTCTATCACACACTGATGGCGACACCGGAGCTGCTTGGAGAAGGGGTTGTACTCGACCGAGCGTTCGTCAATCGGTACAGTGGGCCACTCTGTATCTCGCCGCGGTACGAACGGCTGGTTCAGGCGGTACTCGGCACTGATACTACCGAAGAAATCGAGTTTGTCTATCCGACCGAGTCGGCCACCGAAGAGGAGGCCGCCGTCGCCGATGTCGGCCTCGGTGTCTATCTCACGATGACCGGTTCGACCGCACGCGAGTACGGGCTCGTGCTGGGTGAAAATCTCTTTCCCAGCGAAACCGTGCTGATGGAAAATCAGTCCGAAACCGGGGCCGCAGCCGAGCGGATTAAAACGCTGCTGACCGAGCCGGCCGTCGAGACGAAACTTCATGTCGAATAACAGCGTGTCACTCGAATAGTCACAACCCGGATCGTTGTAAAAATGTCATAGATTAATATATTGATATCGCATTCAATAGGGTGTGAATCCCGATTCGGTCGACGGCACGCTTCGGCTACTCGCAAACCACCGTCGCCGCCAACTGCTCCGGATTCTGCAACAGGATAGAAACAGTGTAAAACCACTCACAGAGCTTGTCGACCG
>LKMJ01002130.1_pt1 | contig 18004 bp, 23 predicted proteins | sample 643391 | NCBI WGS metagenome assembly LKMJ01 (sample SAMN04112250, study PRJNA286221) | soda lake metagenome | biome: soda lake; feature: Kulunda Steppe; material: water; isolation source: sample PL-Br10 brine of Picturesque Lake | place: Russia: Kulunda steppe | collected 2010-07 | reverse complement strand
TGGATTCCATGCTGCTCACCCAATCCCCTTGAGTTTGATGCATATGCTGGATTCCATGCTGCTCACCCTGTCCCCTTGAGTTTGATGCATATGCTGGATTCCTTGCTGCTCACCCTGTCTTTTTGGGTTTGAAGCACGCTGACTTCCCTTGTTAGCACACTTCTGATGCAAATGCTGTGAGGCTTTTGTCGCATGAACTGTTCTTCTCACTTTCTCAAACTCAGCTGGATCTCGATGTCGTCTTGCATGACTTAGATAGGTTTCAGTGAAGTGTCCACTGGTGTTACCTACACTGTAGGCTGTAGCCGTAGGCTGTGGCTGTACAGGCTTGCATTGACATGGATCTCAAGGTAGTAGCCATTGCTGAGGCCTTATGTGCATGCGGCCATGCTTTCCACAGGAGAGTGCGGAAATGCGCCAAAACAATGGGGAGACGGCCTTTGTGGAGGAGGATGCTGGGATTGAAAGAGGGCAAGGAAGGGGCAGTGATCAAAGACCAAACCATGCCAGCAAAGGTGAAGGCTTACAAAGGCCTTACCCTGGCAAAACCGACGACCCTCCGGCTTCTTGGTGCTACTGGTGAAGTCAACCAATTATTGCTCAATGTACGCTCAACCCTTTTATAGCAATAGCCCTTGTACGGCGTGAAGTATGTCACCCTTGTTCTTGTGAATTGCCAAGCAGAGAAAATCCATTGTTGGACTGATGTTTGAGGAGTAATTGGTTGCTTGGCCTACTTAGTCTCATAATTCTTGCCTTTTCCTTTTGTTAAAGCTAGAATTTCAGGCATTAGTTGCAGCTGAGCTGCCCTTGCATGGCAGGAAACAAAGATGTTTCCTTTGCACACTGCTGAGCAAGCTAAGCAGGAGAAGGCGTACTCACACAATTTTGTCTTGAGCCCTGAATCAGAGCTTGCCATCACTGAGTGGCGCTGGCAATCTTTGCCTCTGCATGCTCGAAAGTCTGCAGGCAAGGTGTTGACGGAGCACGCTGTGCTGATGGTGGCTTCGAGGTGGCTCCTGGGCCTGGTATCTTCATAATTCCTGATCTCCGCAAGATAGATATGGCTCTGATTGGGAAAAGAAAAAGAATAGAAAACTATGCGGGCAGTGAAAACACTCCCAACATCAATTATGGAGAAGACATACTGGCCCGAAGAGAACCCCAGGAGAAAAAAAGGAGTTAGTGAGGATCTGGAGGGTGACAAGCTGCCCCCTGTTCCAGACCAAGACCTGAGAGCAACTGATTTCTTCAAGAACGCGTCTGGTTGTAGTCAGTTTGTACTACAAACTGCTTAGTATGCATAAAGCACAGAGTGAGCATGTTATTAAAGAGCTGTCTAATGGGCTCTGTGTATTAAGGTGGAGCTCTTTTAAGTGATTTTTAAGGAATAAAAGGTGTAAATAGAGCCTCCCACACCAAGGAGGAGGATGTGAAGGATGAACTTTTTTAGTCTTCAAGCGCTTGCAAAGAAGATCAAGTTCTTTTCTAGAGGCCTCCAAATGGTTTCCAGGACTTGTATCTTCACGGTACTCAACGAGGTGAATTTCTCTCTTGCTGATATTTAGCTCTTGAGCTCTGTGTACATCTCCACTAATTTGTCTTGGGTGTGACACCTGCCAGTGGTGCAAATGAGGAGTGGTAAGTGATTTGAATTTTTCAATAGGAAAGGGAGTGACTAAAATGGCACCAGGGCGACTACAAGCAAGTCTATTTTTTTGGCAGATGAATGAGCATCAAAAAGTCAGCTGGATAGTGTCCAAGTATTAGCATGCTCGGGAATCTGAAGGTTTTGCTGGTTCTAACGGATAATGCTGCCAGCATCCAAATACGAAAGAAAAAAGTAGGTGTTGAAACACCCCCTTCATTAACTTGGATTGAAGGAAGTGTGATGGAAGCCACATGGAAAGCCTCCACAATTTACGTTGATCCTTTGGATTCCTTGCTAAGAGGTAGCACTAAACTCTGCCATTCCGTCATGCGTCATTCTTGACATCAAATCATGATGGTTAATTCATTTTTGGCTGATTAAGACCAGAAACAAAGGCAACCAGCCAAACAACCAGGCCAGTGGTCAAGATAAGAAGACTACGCCAACAAGGTAGCCCCTGTTTGCGTGAATCAAGGAAGAAGTTTACATTTGGTGCAAGCACCAAGTAAACCTCCGCCATTTAACTAGGAAGAAGGTCATTAGTGTGAAAAGAGCCATATGTTCTTTCCTTGATAATTTCTAATCTCCTACTTGTTTTTATTTTTGTGATTTTTGTTGCAAATTGAATAGAAGGAGTATTTAGATCAAGAGTAAGCTTTCACACTTTACCACCATGATACTTTACACCGGTCCAGGCCAAGCTTATTGAGGGCCTCTCAACCCCGGGGTAGTTCAGTATAACATTTCTAGGTGGTCCTCAACACTCAAATCAGGATGGTATGTACTACATACTATAGCCTGGTAGGCTAGTAGGCTTCCTTTGTGGTATTGCTGTGCAAGGGCGTGTCTCAATCTAATATGCTGTTCAGTTGCTCTTGCTAGTTTTGCTGTAAACTCTAAGAAAATAAAAATGTGTAGGCAGTGAAACACTGCGTTTTACGTGTGACCCCCTACATCAATTTAGGAAAAGGAGTCACGAAATCGAATCTTATCACTGTTGAAAAGTTACCTTTCTGACCAATCTCCTAGCATTTTGGCGTAAGCGTCAAGAAAGAGGCAAAGCTGGAACTACTGCTCTTGCCCTTCCTCTTGGTCTGGTGGGCAGGGAAATAGGCCTGGGCTGCGTGCTTGGGAACTGCTTTAGTGGATGGGCATGTCTAGCTTTGCCCCTGCCAGGCAGTGCTCTGTGTCACCACGGTTTAAGTTTGGATGGGGATTCCCACGTGTACTTCTAGTTTCCTTGCCCCTGGTGGGGGTTTGATATTCGGACCAATGTGTCTCCCTTTCCTGTTAAACCTGGCGGAGTTGGGATAAGCAATACCATAAACAGAGCAGAACTGACTGGCATAGCCTCTGCACTAAGGGCAAAGTGTACCCACATAGCCACGGATAGTGCTTGTTCTCTATCTCAGATACAAGAACAACTCCTATTTCCACAAGAATCAATGTATTGCAGGAAAGGAATGTCATGAAATTTAGAACGGGTACTCTTTATGCTCAAAATGGCCCACCTCTACGGCAGAGCTACTAATTCATCTTGTCTGTTGTGTCATCAGCCAGACAGCCAAATCCAAATGATTTCTGGCTGTAAGAATGCTTCAATTCAAAACATGGTGACTGAAAGACATAACATTGCTTCCAGGCTCATCATCAAAACCTTGAACAAAGGCGATACTGGAGGAAACATCATTTTTTTTATAGATATTGGATTATTGAAACACAGATGGCTTAACAAAGTCTGGTCTTGCCGGCACATGTAGCCAACAGGACTTTCAAAGTAATTTACCCTTCTATAAAATCTTTCAGCAGATGAACTTCGTTCCTGCTCAAGACCATACTGCCAGTTGAAACGAAAAATGGCCATCAAAGAGACGTACAGGCTATACACCCTTTGTGCTGGGTGTACACCTCATTGAAGTAGAATATTGTGATGACACACGACCAGAGCAACAACTAGCAAGAGCAACTGAACAGCATATTGGATTGAAACACGCCCTTGCACAGCAATGCCACAAAGTAAGCCTACATACCATCCTGATTGGAGTGATGGGGACCTTTTATAAATGTCATCCTTAACTACCCCTCAGTAAGCTTGGCCTGGACCGGTGTAGAGTAAGAAAACTTACTCTTTAAATAAACACTCATTCTATTCAATATGCAACAAAGATCATAAACACAAATAGGAGGTTGCGTCGTAGTACTGTGAAAACACTCGCCCTGAGCAGCAGCTCCAAGCTGCCCATGCTCAACATGGTCATCTTACACGCAGTATTGCAGGAGACCATGTTCTTCATGTTATTCTCTTAGGTGTAGGGGGTGTTATTTGCATTCCTCACACTCTGGTTCCTCTGAAGAGTCTCGGCCTTGATCCACAAAGAGTCAAGAAACTTGCTCTCTAACTCCATGCCCATTCTGTTCACTATGCTCATAAGCTTGTCCAGACCAGACGTTCTCTTGAGCATTCTCCCCACCTTAAAACCAATCAGGAGAGGTCTGCTAGCTTGTCTGCTCGCAACCCTCCTGATCCTCACTGACCCCCCCTTTTCTTTTCTGGCGAAGGGGCTTTTCTTCCCAAGTGGCTCCTTTTCCTTAATTGATGTGAGCAGCTTTTTGCTGCTTGCGTAGTTTCTCTTTTCTTTTCTTTTCTTTTCTTTTGAGGTTGAAAAACATCAAGGAAAGAACGAATGGCTCTTTTCAGAACCCCCCTGACCCCCATTAATGATCTTCTTCCTAGTTTGGTGATGGGGGTTTGCGTGCCAGTGGTGCTTGCACCAGATGTAAACTTCTTCCTAATTCACGCAAATAGGGGTTACCTTGTTGACAAAATCTTTCTGTCTTTCTTTCTGTCTCCCTTTCTTTATTTATGCGTGGGGTATTAAACCACCTGCGTAGTTTTTCTTTCCTTTTTTTTACACTTTGCTTTTCAAAACAAGTTGTTCTTTTTGTTATGCTTTATCTGTGCCACAGTGGGTGGTCAGTTTCTAACTCAAAAAAAAGAAAAGACTACGCTAACATGGTAACCCCTATGGGTGGTCAGTTTCTACCTCAGCTAGTATTGACTAGATGTCTTTGGCTAGACTGTCTTTGATTTTCTTTCTCAACGGCACAATAGACTCTGCCATTTCATTTCGGACATTATGGACTATTTTTTGGCTGGCGAAGACCAGCAACAAACCAACTTGGTTTTGAATTGAATCAGCCTTACGACCTGGCTGGCGGTTAACCCCTTAACTTGTAACTACCTCAGCTGGTATTGACTAGCCACAGCAGCGTGACAGCGCGCACTTCCTCTTTTTCTTTCACATGAACTTTTGGCCCTGTTTGATAAAACCCTGTTTGCTTGAAAAGCGACTCCGCTTTTCAAGTCTGACTCCCCACTGAATCACTCCTCTCGGAGAGGAGTCCCTCCACATGATCCAAAGCACTCCATGTTGGAAAGCATTGTTTTCTCAAGTGTTCACATTTGTTGCAATAAGTTCATCACAAACAAAATGGCATGCAGCCTGGATAAAATCCAACAGCCTCAAGTGAACTCAAACTTGTAAAGCTCTCTTGCACAAAATATACACCAAAATTAAACTCTGGGGCGTTTTGTTGCCCATGAAGTCTGATTAAGCTCCTCCAGAGTGCAACACATGCTCCCATACAATATAGAAGTCCACAACACAGGCATACCAGCTCAGACCTGCATGCAGCAGCGGATTCAAAAGCCCCATTCTCTGTGACTAATTTACAGCCTAAGCCCTTGCACCTTTCCATCCGCTAATATCTGCTCAAAAATAAGGCAACCAAGCCTACTTAACCTATTGTCCATAACATAACCCGCCTTGCATATCTTACCTACAAACAAGCATCTGAAAAATGGCATTATCTGGTACTCAATTATAAGTTTGGCCTAGACCGTTCAAATTTTTGGACAACCTTTTTTTGCCACATGCCAGCAAGGCACAAGAACATTGCCTTCGAAAACCTTGATTACAGAGCACTGTACCCTTTGAACGGGCACAAAACAAACTCGGACACATGGGTGTATCTGAGAATACGTGGGACCCTGTGTCCAGATCATTAGCCATGCGCAATGTATGCACAAGCAGCCATTGAGCCTGAAGGTGGATCTTCCCTGCATGTAATGCTGGCCAGACATACAAAACACCGTAGTGCAAACCTGCGCTTGCAACTATGTGCATGCAAACAAAAGGTTTGAATATACATGCTTGCATGCAGAGGAATGCACTTACATGAATATGCTGTGCACACTTCTCTTTCAAATCAAGCACTCACGCGGCCATGCAGAGCACTTATGCACAGATTTGAGCCAAGATTGGGGCATCCCATAAGTAAGGAAAGCCACATATGCAGTGCCAGGAAAACTGCCAGCCGCGAGCTACTGGAAGCTAACCCGTCATTTGCTCTAGCTTGCCCAGTCTAGCTTGTAACTATCCACTGGCTGCAAAGAGAGGACCCCCATACTGCACAGCAGACTGCCATCATTAAAAGGGCAGTTGCCTGTATGAGTGCACTGAATTGCACCGTATGAATGCATTTCCTGGTGCAGCAACCAGTGGCTGACCCCAGCCCGTTGGCAGTAGACACTGCTTTCAATAACTGCATCACCAAAGGGCGACCTCTGACCATTTGGATTGCACCTCAATGCTCTGCCAAACGCTGCTGCAGCTCGTTGCTAGGCGTTCTGGTAAAGTGGCCGAAATTATGGCGTGCTACTTCTGCTGCATCTCCAACAGGCGCCCCTCATCGTATAGCCGCTTCTGCTCTGGGTCCTTGAGGACTTCGTAGGCGCGCGTGATCTGCAGGCGCAGCAGCAGTGCACACACACAGGACTTGTGTGACACTAGCCTCATCATACTGCTGACATACTCAACGTCTTTGAGGACTTTGTAGGCGCAGGCGGGATCTGCAGGTACAGCAGTGGCAGGCAGCGGTGCAAAGCACACAAATACACACACAAACGCACGTGAGGGTTTTGCGGCAGGGGTGCATAGCTTCATGAGGCGAGGTAATTTGGGCTAGGTCGTATCACCTCACTGGCTTGAATGAGTGTGCGCCGTAAGAGACAAGTTGCTGAGAGGCCAGGGGATCATAAGCCCATGGTTGATGTCCTGGACCACCATGTTGGGCATGAGGGATTTCTGGGCTAAGAGAGGCCTGGACAAGTTGGACAGGCATGAGTAATTATACAACCCTGAGAGGCCAGGTGGAGCTGAGAGTACATGGGAAGCTGCTGAACTTTGAACAGCCTGAGCCTGAGGCATGAGAAACTTCAGGTCTCTGAGAGGCTAAGGTATGTCAAGGTGCTGTGGGAAGTGCAGAGCTGTTGAGTGACTTTGCAGGACTCTTTGAAAGCCCAGGAGGCCAAGCGAAAAACAATGCAACGTACAACAAAGCATCTTGGCATTCAAGCGGCACAAATCAGGCAAGTTGCACACACACATACACAAGTGAAGCACCCTCTCATCCCCACCCACCCACATTCATATATTGGTGGTGACCTCGACCTTACAGCCATAGTAAAACACACTGTGATGCCCGGGTTGGAGTAAAATGAGTGTCTATTAACCTGTGGAACTAGCGCGCAAACATCTGCATGACTTGGCACACTGTGGGGCCTTGACTTTTTGGGACATATGGCAAAGCTCTGCAAGACCACCGCCCCTCAGCTGCTCATTGTGGCTGGCCTCCGCAAGACCACCACCCCTTAGCTGCTCAATGTGGCCACTGCAAGACCACAGCTGCTCAACGTAGCCTCTACAAGACCACAGCTGCTCGATGTAGCCTCTGCAAGACCACAGCTGCTCGATGTGGCCTCAGCAAGACCACAGCTGCTCAATGTGGCCTCTGCAAGACCACAGCTGCTCAATGTGGCCCCTGTTCTCCAATGTTAAGGTGACACGCCCTGAGACCTTTGTCAGAGCCAGTCCACAATGCCATCACCTCCCCGCTGTCTGTGTTCAATCTGGTGGTCTGCAGTTCTATTGCCTGTGCGCTGACCTACTGTGCTCAAGCAGTACACGCACCAGCTCATGCCCAGCAGCCACCAACAAAAAGGTCTGCCCGGGGAAAGGACCAGCCATTTGATGCGCACCTTCTTGTAGTTCTCCTCCATCATGGTGCGCCTCTGCTCGTCCGCCATCAGCTCCTCATCCATGCTGAACTTGTCTGGGTGCATTGCCTGCTCAGGTGGCCCACACACAAGAGGTGTGCAAACAAAAGGGGCGCCCATTGCCAGCCCTATGCCAAGCTTGCCAAGTGGGTGACCTTGCTATGCTTTTGGCATGGCAGTACCGGACGATAATGGATTGACAGCTCAGGCACTATCACAAAAAGTCGCTGACCATTTGTTGGCGAGCAAAAAAGAGTCTTACAGGCAAGCAGCTGCAATTCGACTCCTCCTGGTTCAGGTCCCTTTCTCTGAGCATATAATCCTGTTATCAGCGCCATGAACTGCGTACAACCAGTGCATGGCTGCTGCAAAACTTGTGCGCGGCGGGTGCAGACTTAACAGAATAAACAACACTTTTTTACCTTTAAGCATACATGCAGGTCAATCTATGTGCATGCTCCGTCTCATACCTAGGTGCCATTTTCAATTGAGCTGCCGATCCACATGGTGCTGGTAAACTTACCCGAACACGCATAAAGGAGGCAGGTATAAGCAGAGCCTTCACAGCTGCGTGAAATTTGGGGCTCACAGCCACGATGCTTGGTTGCAGGCCAAGTGCGAGTTTGGCTTTCATGCACGCGAACCAGGGCTGCCATGAGCAGCAACCAAATCTGGAGGGACCTCGAGCGTCCACAGCAGGTATTGCCTGCTAGCACAAGGTGCCCTACAAGGCAGCTTCAGTACGGTGGGCGGTCGAGGGCATGCACGAATATCTGTGCACTTACAACCCCACCCCCACATTTCCCCCCACCTCCTACCACACACGATTAGAGGTATGCCCTCAGAGAGAGACAAGGCTGGTGAACTCACCAGGGCCGACTTTCTGAACGCGGACTTGACATCCTCAGCCCGCACGCTGCGCCGCCTCTTTGCGTCCAGACCCAGCACGGCATAGTAACCCAAAGAGTCCACCTATAGGCACAACAAAGCATCGACAGCCGGCTGACTTCCCAAAATATAAACTGGCAATGCATGAATGAGGATTGAAGAAGCTGCAGCGCAAGGGAGCTCAGGCCCTCCCTTGCCCATAGCTGCATGCCGTGACACCAGTATGCACAGCTACGTGCACACCCTCAGTTGCACCCAGCCCTGGGAACAGATTCTGCAAGCCCCCAAAAACACACCCACAGATGCATTTTGGTGCTTACTAGGCTGCCTGCAAATTGCTTTTGATATGCAGGCGTGAAGCTACGTCTGAGGGCGCCAGTGCAGGCACTCCCGGGCACACCCCAACAGCTGTAGATACTAACATTTGCACCCAATGGAGCTTTTCTGGCTATGGTCCCAAACTATGCAGCCAGTACAGTTATGCTTATGAGGTTTATGCCCGTAAGGTGGGGGTTGCCTTGGAAACCGACAATGCCCATGCTCATACATGCACACCTCTGTCTTTTTGGGGGATGTGTAGACGCGGCCGCCACCTCGCGTGCCCCCCACACTTTCTGCCTGGCCCTTGCTGTTCGCTCTACGCCCTGTATGCATATGGCAAGCATGTGCTCCCCGAGATACACATGGTGCATGGTCCTGCAGAACTTCTGAACTGGTGCTAATGAGTGTGCATACAGAATGAAAGCAATGCCTGCCCAGTATTGACTACACGGCACTACTGTTGATATACATATCAACACAATGAATGGTGTTAATATATAATATATACCAACAGTATAATTTGGATTAAAACAGAGGCTTAAGTGCGCGTAGGACACACACAAATTGAACGCCACATTAAAGCCTTAGATGCATCATGCCTCAATGAACTATGACGTACGGATGCAAAGGGTCTGGCGTAACAATGAGCAGCAGGCGATTCTGGCCCCTCAAGCAAAGCAGGCAATTGGAGTGCCTACTAGGCACTGCCTAGTCAAGACCATACTCCCTGGAGCCAAAAAACAGCAGAGACTAATAGCACAGGACCGTGTGAGCAATAAGGTGGAAACTCTTTGTTGCATCTCACCTGAGAAAAAGTTGGTAAATGGATTTCGAGACGTTTGCTTGCTGCTGCTGGCAGTGCCGCCTTCGTCAGCGTCTTTTATTGGGGACTGGGCGCTGCTGAGTAAGGCAGCCAGCTGCTTCAGGTTGTCTTCAGGCGCACTTTTGAAGTTGCCTAAGCGGCACGTGCAGATGATTTTGTTCATTAGTTTCCAAATGCTTGTGTTTGTGCCTGTGTGTGTACGTGTTCGTGTGTGTGTGTGCGTGAAGGGGGGGGGGCAGTGGGGAGGGAAGTCAAAAATGAGTATGCATGCAGCTGTGCTTCACATGCGCGAGTCAGCGCATACTTGCGTTCATGCATGCAGCTCTGATGCAGCCACATAGAGTGCCAATCGATTAAATGATCCAGGTTTGATAGCAGACTATACAGGCAGGAAAGACCATTTTGTCCCCTCAAGCAGCACACCTGCAATGAAAGGCTGCAGGGCGCGCTTCCACAGGTTAAGCTCAATGCTGGATACGCAGCGCACAACTGTAAATGCCTGGTCGTTTGGGTCTGGCATGAACACAGTCTGCTCTGTGCCTGTGTACAGATCTGAAGTCATGGCATAGACGATCCGGCGCTCTGGTTGCAGGTCCACAATCTCATACCTGTGTTCGCGAGCAAACAGAGAAGCCCTGCCAATGCTCATGCAGCTGCATGGTCATGGTCGCATGTGTGCAAATGTGTGTGTACATGTGCGTGTGTGTATATATATGTGTGTGTGCGTGCGTGCGTGCGTATGTGAGTGTGCACGTGTGCATGTATGTGCATGTGTGAGGTGATTGCATCTTGCGTTTGCTCACATGCGCAAACAATGTATATGACGGTTTGCATGCTACCCTGCCCGTCCATTCTTGCATACTGTCAGTGTGTGACATTCTCTACTCATCCTTAACATCAGCAAGATCGATGCTGAGGCCAGAGTGCTCTGACTGTTGCTGCGTAACCGCAAACTCACGTTACATCAACCTTGGTCTTTCCAATGCTCTGGCTGACCAGCCAGCGACTCCGGATGTCTGGTCCAGCACCCTTCTGTAGGGTACTTGAGTGGATGGCTGCAAGTAAGCAAGCAAGAGCATGAGAGACAAAACGGATGCTCTGAGATAGAGCACTGCAGTACTGCCTTTTCCCTCAAAGCATTATTTGCCTTTTCCCTCACAGCATTACGTGCAGGACGAGCGCAAATTGTCGGACGCAGCGGCTGGTCGTGCCAAATGGTGCTGCACGCTTCCCATTGCACTCCCAATGCACAGAGGAGTAACTGCCCGCACATCCCCACCTCCTGGGCCCTGCGTCCAACTCACCAGGGCAAAATGAGGGTAGATTTGCCGGATTTGAAACGTAGGTATACACATCGGCCGCGCGTCCCCTCACGCGCAGGGCAAAGTCTGACTGGACCGCCTGGCAGGCCACACTCCCGGGCCTGGCACTCTTGACTGGCGAGGACTGCGGGGACTGTGGGGCTCTCCTCTGCAACGAGTGCATTGAAGCTCGCAAATTGCTCTTGCCGCTACGCTACGCGCCGGAAGCGTAAAAGAAACATCAAACCTGGAGAGGGCGCATATATTTAACTAAATGTAATCGTCTGTTTGCACTCTTACACAAAAGAGAAGATGAGGAGCCGCAGAGCAAAGGTGATGTCACTGGGACTCGGCGGAATCCTGGGGGCAATTATCGGTGCTTTAGCATTGTATCCATCATCAGCACTGGGAGGAGCCCTGCTTGGTGGGTGACTGTGCCTGTGATCTCTGAATGCAGCATAGCAGCGCTAACGCTGGAGTTCCGAAACTTGCTTCACTTACAGCACAGTGTACTTCATGCAATCAGCTACTTACATCTTGCTACAGTGCATATAAATGACTCCATGTACATAAGCTTGAAGCGTGGCTTTCAAATGCGAAGGGGCGGCAGTTGGGAGCTACTCCGGCTTCCTTGTCGAGCAAGCTTGCGCCCTTGGAGGCGTCATCGACTCTCAGGTATAAGGAATGCATACAACATCATTCATGGAGATCCGTCCACGATGACACGGAATAAGACTGGAAGAGATAGCCCCAACCGCAAGATGCATCACCTTTTCATTTGCTGGCTTGAAGCCTGAAAAAGCCAGCTTGAAAAAAATGAAAGTGGTCTTCGAAAAAACATGCAGCACACAGATTTGATCTGTGTCTTCCGTGTCATGACTACGTTTGTGACCCTGCAGGAAGCATCCATGAGGTACAAAGAGCCCCAGATCACAAACAGACAAGAAGCTCCCTATCTTGACGACGTTCTGGCTCAAGAAAGCCTGGTGACGTAACAGCAGTTACAATAAACCCAATAAAATAAACCACATTCCACACAGCGGAGGCTGCCGATTGAAGCGCGTTAGAATCTGATTTCCGTGGTCAGAACACGACGATGAGGATGAGTTAGGCTTGCTGTTGTAAGGTTGGAAGACTTGATTCATTGAGGTGCGCCTGGTTCAAGTGAACTATGCTGATCAAAATGTGCAGGCTGGAACAGCAACCCAACATCCTCCACAAGAGCTGAGGGTGCAGGCTGTTTTTTTGAAGCGTTACAGCCCAATCACTTACTCATTCAATTGCACTTCTTCACGAATTGTTCATGCCTCGTGTTGCGATGCTCTTGCGATTGTCAAACAATCGATTGTGCCCCATGAAATGGAAAATATTTTTAGTTTTACAAACTCGATTGGTGATGTATTGTCTAAACCTGTAGCTGTTGAGCCCAAGCCCGCGAAACCTGACAAGTTTTAAAATGGCCTCGGTGCAGAACAGCTTCGATCTGCTAGAGGCTGCAGGCAGCACCAAGGCCGGCCAGAGCCAACAAGCAGGTGGAAAGAAGAAGAACAAGAACAAGACTGCTGCTCCTACCTCTGGTCAGCAGCCTAAGAAAACCGGGCAGGGACGTGAGAATGGCTTTCACCCAGCCCAAGGCAATGGGGGGCCTGGTACGCAAGCCCCAGGGGCAAGCATTGCGCTGGACACCCCGGCTATTGCACCCCTGGAGGCCTGGGAGCGTGCCGCACGGGAGCGCAGATCAGCTGAGAGCCGGAGCGCGCTGTGGAAGGAGTGGATCTCCAATGTGCGTGCAAGCATCGGATGGGTTGGCCCCCGTGCAAGCACAGCTGCTAGAGCCAAAGCGCGTCAGACTCTGACCAGCTGGGTGCACACATTCTCCCATGCTCATCCTCCTGCTTCCACTCTCTGACTGGCAGGCCAGTGAAAAGTCCAAGGCCCGGTATGAGAGCAACAGCGGAGCTTTCATGGACTTCAAAATGGTGCGTGCCTTTTCTGTTTCTTACTTGTGTGCTGCTGCTGCCGCTGCTGCAGCCCCACCTCTTGCCCATCTTGTGAAAGCATCTTCAGGTGTCATGTGATCTTAGCTGCTGCCTCTGCTGCAGGCTTTGCTGGAGAGCAGGGCGCTGGAGCTCTCCATCGAGGGCAGTGTGTTGGCCCCCGGAGGATTGGACGCCCAGCTACTGGAGCGCCTCATGGGCACCTTCCTGAGCTTTGAGAATTCCGCGAGCGGCCCGGCAAGCCTGGCGTCTACGCTGGTGAGGGGTGCTGGCGTGGTCACTGCGGGGTGCACACCCGACGCTACATCCAGGCAATCGAAGGATGGCGTTCGTACTCCAACGGACACGCGCTGTCTGTCTTGGATGTTCGAGCACCTTGCCCTTGCCCTCTGCAATCCCTGCCTGTGTCCACAGGCACGCTTGTCATCGTTGCTAGGAGGGGAGGCGCCTGACACCCGGGGGGCTGCAAGCAGGGCAGTGCAAGGTGTCATTGCCACACTCAAGGCACCCAGGAAGCCAGAGCCCTCCAGCAACAGCAGCAGCAGCCATGCGGTCAGCACCTGGGTCAACCGTGTGGCTTCTATAGATAAGCAGGTACAGCAGCAGCAAGCAGCCATACAGCGGATGGCAGCGACAGGCACTGCAACCAGGTACGAGGCGCGATCACCCCTCTGTCCTGCGCAGGCACATGGGCGTGGCTGCCACACGCATCCATGTGGAGGATATTGCATTCTTGACACACTTGAAACTTGTCAGTGGGAGTGCTGGAGGGCTTGCAGGCTTGCATGTACATGTGTGTGCATGGTGCACAGAGGCGCCTCGAGGTATATGCCATGGCATCCGAGCAAGCACAGCCTGAGGGCTCCTTGTAAGGCACTGAGCAGTGCGCCCCATCATGTCACGCCTCGCCAAACTTGACAGAAATCATGATCGTGGACCGCATTGCGCCCCTGTTGCACCCAGGCGTGCCCGTTTGCTTTGCCTGCTGTGCATTGCAGGGAGCAAGCAAGTGCTGCCAAGGCTGTGTTCAAGCTGATGGAGGAGAAGTTTGCGCTGCTGCAGCCTGCCAACTTGCCCTCTGCCGCTGGCGCCAAGCCTGCCAGCGCTGCCGCCAAGCAGGCTGCGGCAAACCTAGCCGACTTGGAGGGCCTCATCCAGAGCCGGCTGCAGGTAGGCTGCCCAGTGCGCATGTGGGCTTAGTTGCAATGGAGCGGCTCCCATGGATTGATTCCCATGCAACGGTTCCCTTGGGTCACGTGCTCAAGAGCCTGTGCTCACCTCTCAGGCGTGCACGCACAGAGGACAGAAGAGGGATGGCCGCGGGGGGGCGCGCACCTTTTGAGGAGCCACAGATGTGTGCTGCCCAACAGATGGATGTGTGCTTGAGGAGCCACAGACATGTGCTGCTCTACAGGGCGCTGACGCTCTGCCATAGAGTTGCTGGCCTGTTGCTGCGGGTCAGGTGATGATGATGATGATGATGATGATGATGATGATGATGATGCCAATCCTCCATGACGTGCACGTGCTTGCACACTGTGTGTCAGCAGGAGGCTTCCGGCGGCCGGGCACGAGGCAAGGGCGGCAGCCAGCCAGGGGGCGGCTCGGCGCTGAGCGGCTTCAAGCGTGAGGAGGCGCTGCTGGCGCAGCAGGCTGAGCAGGTGTCTTCACAGATACGCACGCTGGAGACCCAGCTCAGGTGCGCGCACGGGCACCGCTGACAGCGCCCTGCTTGCCACTCCCCAGGCGCTGCTGGCAATTGATGTGCATCACAGAGTCAGACCTGGGAGGCTATTCTTTACCCTTTGTGCGCTGTTCCATGTGTCACATGCGCACGCCGACCTCCCTCTGCTGTGGCGCACGTGCTCTCAGGCGCCTTTGTGGCGAGCATGGTGGCATGGCGTGCGTGCCGCATGGTGGCATGGCGCGTGTGCCGCATGGTGGCATGGCGTGCGTGCCGCATGTGGCGAGCATGGTGGCATGGCGTGTGTGCCACGGTGGCATGGAGCATGGTGGCATGGTGTGCGTGCCGCCGCGCGCTGCCGCCATCCGCTTGCCCCTATTCGCCGGCTCTGCTGCGCTGCACACTCAGGAGAGCAGCGTGCCAATGCGAATGTGTGTGCGTGTGTGTGTGTTGTGTGTGTGCGTCTGCTCGCAAAGCTGCGCGCCAATTGCTGTGGCCTGTGTGCACCCAATGTGTTTGAATGCGCAGCTGCGCGCCAAGCACACTTGCAGGGTGGCCCATTGACTGCGCAGCCTCAAGGCTGCTGCGGCCCCTCTTGCAGTAGCAGTGCCAGTGACAAGCTGCCTGTGTGGTGGGGCCGGCCTGAGCCCATGCGCAGGTCACTGTACTCGCAGCAGGCCGAGCTGGCTGACAAGATCGCGCAGCTGCGGCAGCAGCAGGCGGACACCTTTGACACTGTGGGCAGCAAGAGCAGGGGCAAGCACCAGGTGTGTGTAGTGGGCTAGAGGGCTGGGGGTGTGTGGGCGTGGGTGTGGGTGTGGGTGAATGAACATGGTTGTTATGACAGAGGTGTGAAGAATGGGCAGGGGCACGGTCCAGGCATTGCTGCTCGATCTGCAGAAGTTGCGTGACATGAGGGGCATCCTGGCAGGCCCCAGGAAACCAGCACCCGGCTGCGCGGTCCTCTGCCATCCCCTTCAACCTGCTCCCTCTCACGCATCCTGCACCACCACTCTGCACTGCCCGCTGTGTATTGCTGGCTACAGGCGGCCAACGGGGGCAGCGCGCTGGGCGCGTCGCACTTCCAGGAAGAGCTGGACGCCGTCAAGGCGCTGGCGCAGTGGGCCAGTCCCGCGGGCGCACAAGGCTCCAGCTCGGAGCAGGTGTGTGCTGCTGCTGCTGCTGCTGCTGCTTGCGCACATGTGCTTGTCGGGCGGGCATGTGTGTGTATGTTGGCAAGTGTGTATGTGCGTGTGCACAAGCGCTTAAGTGTGCTCATGTTTGTCGCTGCAAGGGCTTGCAACGTCCCTGGGTTGCACCACAGGGTGCTGGGCATGCATAGATAGCATGCATACATGTGTGCGCGCCAGTGAGGTGCTCGAGCATGTGCCAAAAGGAGAGCAGGGCTGTGGGCCTGGCCGCACATGCCTTGCTGTGGCCAGCCGCCCTTGGCCGCCGCCCCCGCAGCTTGGCAGCTCTACGCCCCCCAGCTCTGCGCCCGTGGAGTCCGCTCCCTCCCCTCTTCCAGTCATCTCCCTGCCTGCCTTGCGAGCTTTGGCCAGGGCTCTGGTCTGCACTCCAGCATCCGTGTGCAAGTGCCTTGCTCGTGCACGGGCATGGAGCCTGTCTGCCAGTTGCAATAGACACTTGCAGGAATGGATGGCTTACTGCGTGCCCGTGTCTGTGCTTGCGCGCACCTGCATGGCCAGGTGGCGGCGGTGCAAGCATCCTCGGCTGGCGTGCCGCTGGAGCTCATGGCGGCAGGCCAGACATACTTGGGCACCGCGCTAGCTGCGCTGGCAGACCTGCCGCAGAAGGTCGCCTTCTGCCGGCAGCGCCTGCTGCAGGCCGAGAGGCTGGTCAGGCTGGGGGCAAAGGTGGGTGCATGTGTGCGTGCGGGGCGTGTGCTGCTCTAGGAAGGGTGGGGTGGTGCTGCTGGGCACTGCACACAGACACAAACGCACATGCACGTGCAACACTACTGCGTGAGGGGGCATCAGTGCGCCCTCGCTTCAGAGGTATTCCGGGGTTCCTCAGCACCTGCTGTGGCGAGGTGCTCTCCAGGATATTGCCTTGCAGGCCAGTCACACGTACAGCAGCTAGCACACGCACTGAGTGCCTTGCACTGCAGTCCTTTACACGGAGGGTGGGCTGGCAGGCGAGTATTGTTGAGCTGCGCGCGGGCTGCCTGCCACACAAGTGCAACACCAAGATGAGACAAAGTGACAGCATAAGCTTGTGCTACTGGCGAGCCCGACATAGCATCACAGTGGCCCCTCTGCCATGCGTGTGCGCAGGACCACGAGAAGATGCAGCGCGATGCAGAGAAGCTGCTGGAGGACACGCTGAAGGGCGCGGACGACCTGCTGCACAGCAGCACCCAGGTGCGTGGCGAGGCTCTCTGCGGTTGCTGCTGCTGCTGCTGCCGCTGGCGCCGTCCACCACCTGGCGCCTGTTGCAGTTCGGAATCATGGCCACTCCAGCAGGTGGCCTACTGTCTTTGTATGTGAGTCTGGATACAACTGTATGCATACCACTGTTGCTGTACCTGGACTGTGTGTGAGTGCTTGTGCGCATGCTCAGGCGCACACTGCCCCCGCCTGGTGCATGTCACCAGAAAACCACCCTTTGCTGTGTGCATGCCGCCTGCAGGTGTTGGGCGACATGCACCAGCGGTTCGGGGCCATCAGCAGCTACGCGCCTGAGCATGCAGCCACAGCCAGCACAGTGCTGCAGAGTGCTGAGGCGTTGCTGTCGGACATACGCGCCCACCATGCGCAGGTGCGTGACCTTGGTGCGTGCGTTTCATGCATACGTGGTGAGGGTGGAGGGTGCGTGACGCTTGGCGAGTGCTAGACAGCATGTGTGGTCCATGCCACGCATATGTGGCACGGAAGGCATGTCCAGCAATATGTGGCAGCAGAGGCTGCATTTGCCCGCCTCACCAGGCCTCCAAGTCTGGCTGCCTAAGCCCCCCGAGTCTTGCACCCTCTTGCAATCCTTTGCACTCACTAAAATGGATTTGGATTTGGACACTCACTGGAGAGCACTGGCTGCGCTGTCGCCCCCGCAGTTGCAAGCGGGGCCAGATGCCCAGCAGCTGCCCCCAATGCCCCAGCAGCAGCAACCGCGCAGCCAGGGCCGAGGCAAGGCCAACCAGCCGCCGCAGCCAGCCGCCACGGCTGCCACCACATCATCACCGCGCACCCCAGGAGCCCCTG
>LKMJ01002129.1_pt1 | contig 18005 bp, 29 predicted proteins | sample 643391 | NCBI WGS metagenome assembly LKMJ01 (sample SAMN04112250, study PRJNA286221) | soda lake metagenome | biome: soda lake; feature: Kulunda Steppe; material: water; isolation source: sample PL-Br10 brine of Picturesque Lake | place: Russia: Kulunda steppe | collected 2010-07 | reverse complement strand
TGTGTGTGTGTGTGTGTGTGTGTGTGTGTGTGTGTGTGTGTGTGTGTGTGTGTGTGTGTGTGTGTGTGTGTGTGTGTGCGCGCGCGTGAGCGTGTATGCCTGCGTGTGTGCGTTTGTTGTGTGCGTGCCCGTGCGTGTGTGCATGGGTATGCGTGTGTGTGTATGTGTGTGTGTGTGTAAGTGTGTGACACGTATTCGCATTGGAGTCACCAAGTAAGGACACAGAAAAGCTTGAACGCTTGCATTCTGCCACATCTGAGTCATGTGAAACTTGTCTTTGCAGCTTGCATGTGCTGCAGTCGCTTAGGGGCACGCATGTCTTAGGGGCACACAGTCCAAGCACTTACTGAGTCATGGCAGTATACAGCTGTCCGAACTGGGTCTGCGCCATATACCCTGACTGCTCCACATCCAGCAACACTGCCATACCAAAGCCCACGACTACCAGGGGCATGATTGTGAATGGGAGTAGTGTCCATAGCAGTATTGACTTCCATCTTTGGTAGAATCTCTTGATAGCTTCAAGCATTTCTCTATTGAAAGCTCTTGAAACCACAGGTTTTTAAAAATTGTAATTGCCCGGACTAAAATCAACCTCACATGACCAATCTAGATTAAAATTATCCTCACATGACCAACCAAGAGGACCTCAAGACCAGCCCATTGTGTTAAAATATTGAATCTACATGATGCTCACCTGCTTGCATATGGCTTCGCAAGTGCAGATCTTGCAGAGCGAAACAAGCTCTACCTCCTGGGAAACTAGAGAAACCTGATTGAGCATAAAATCTTACATGAGCGCAATATGTGGATACGCCTTTCGCTTTCCCAGTTTCTGGCCGAATTTTTTTTGGGGGGCTGGGTTGAGATGACTTGTGAAAATCTTAAATATCCTGTGGTGTTATGAAGCATTGTTCATGTAGGGTTTTGGTTTGCAAAGAAAACCATTGATGCCTATGACATGAGGGCCTCCATTTCCAAAGCCTGGGTAATGCAACATTGCATTTCTTGTTCCTTTCCTTGCTTGGCCAGCTGCTGAAGTGCCCATCCCATCTGTACGTGCAGAACCTTGCGCAAAGCTATATACCATCCTCTCTGACAGGACGAGGTGCGCTTCTTACCCTACGTCTGGCAGTTGACCCGTGGGTTGCTCATGCAAGTATCATCAGCACAAGGGCTCACTCACCTCCTGCGCAGATGAGGGCTTGAGCATCAATGAAGCACAAAATGTCACAGCAGGGGTAAGCAGCAGCTCGCAATACTTCAATGAAGACAGCACCAGCAGCAATGTCAGCCATGACCCTGTGCTTGAGCACCTGCTACGGGATGTGAAGTCAAAGTATGTCCGTGAACGCCTGCTGTCCGAGCCTCCGGAGGTGTACACCGAGCAGAAGGATGTACGAATCATGGTGGGTTTGACCAGGGTGCAGGGCACCCATGCCTTTTGGCTCTCTAGCCGCAAGTGAGAAGCCCCATACGAGCTGCTCACAGTGTAGGGTTGCTGAAAATCCTAGGGCTATCCTGTATTGGCTTTGGCAAATTATCTGTCAAATTGACTGCGTGTATACTGTTTTCAGCAACCCCACGTGTGAAGCAAACATGCCGAGGGTGCTGAGCTATCCCATGGAGTGTGCATACAACGGCCCCCTCAAGTGATAAGCCTGTGCTCGCTGTCCCATTCCACGCTGCTCAGAGTAGAATCACAAAGAATGGTGAACGGAGAAAAGGGTGAGGACCAGCCATATGCCTTAAATCAGCTTATCCCTGCACCGCCCGTCCATGTGCTGTCCATCTTTGCACAGCCCGACCTTGCACGGCCCGTTGACCTTGTCTCAATGGCCGCCGTCTTGTTGTGCCAAATGCACGTGCTTTGGGGGCATGCTTTTGTTTGGGGAGGTGGCATGAACCCATTTCAAGAGGTGTGAGCGTTAACCTCAGGCTTCCTCGACTCAGCAACCTCAACTGAGTGAGTGAGGTACCTCCCACTGTCCCTCTCGACTCCTTGCCCGACAATTTGCAGCTCCAGCCCCTTGTAAAGTACTGCTGAGGGGCCTGCTGTAGCGTCTTGAATTGCCCCCCCTTTCCCCCCCCCCTGTTTTGCTGCGCCGAGAAACCCTGCACGGGCACCATCCCATTGGCACAGGAGCTCCCTCTGTGTGGGCTCATGTGCACTGCCCATTGTTATGCACCTACAGGCAATGTGCATCACTTTGTGTGCCCTGACCCACCTTGGACCTCAAAACCCCTATAGAGCGAGCGTGTTGGATGTGCACCTGTAGCAAACATCAGCCAGGAGGGCGACAGGGTGGCGCTGTTCCTGCAACTTGTACGTGCCTTTGAGGGCAGCCTCCATTCTTGCCGCCCTCTAGCCCACACGTGGAAGTAAAATGATGGACAGAGAGGAAAGGCCCTGGGGGCATCTCGTCCTGGCATTGAACCAGGATCCCCCACTCGCGCACGGCCAAGGCACGCATGCTCATCCACCCTCTGAACACGTGCCCCGAACCCCATCCTGTGTGTGTAGGCGGCCACCTACAACTTTGCGGGCCGCAAGCCCGAGCCCGACCTGGACCTCAAGCCATGGCTGGGTATGTGGGATGGCCAGTGGCCCCACGTGGAGGCCCCTGTGCCCATCGCGGGAAGCCCCCCGGCTGTGCCGCCTACAGGTGCGGCAGGTAGGCGCGAGTCACAGGCATGCGTTTGGGCGGCAGCAGGTGCTTGCTGCTTACGGAGCATGAGGGGTCATGCGCCTCTGCAGCTTGTGTGCGTGTGTGTGTGTGTGTGTGTGAGGGAGGCACGCGCCTCTGCAGCATGCGTCTGTTTACACAAGGGAGACACGCGCCCCTGCAGCATGCGTGTTCTTACACAAGGGAGACACGCGCCTCTGCAGCATGCGTGTTTTTACACAAGGGTGGCATGCGCCTCTGCAGCATGCGTGTGTGTGCACAAGGGTGGCACGCGCCTCTGCAGCTTGCCAAGGGGCTGGATCTCGTCAGCCAGCGCCGCCTGCTGCGTGGCCCACAAGCCCCTCGGCCCTTTGCCATTGGGCGGCCTGCGCTGCCTGCGCGCCTTGCCTTGCCCTGCCTGCATCACCACAGCTGCTCGTGCGTGCACTTGCATGGCGCCCACCTATATGGCGTGGAGATGGTCTGGTGGCTGTGTGTGCATGGTGCAAACACCGCAGGAGCATCTGACCTGTGCAGCGGCGCACAAGGAAGAGAAGGCAGCACCGGGGACGAGGCTGCTGCCACTGCCACCGACGGCAAGAGGGAAGGGGGCGCCCCTGCCCCCTTGCAGCGCAGCAACCTGATGTCCAGGCAGCCGCCAGGTGCGCGAGTGAGCGTGTATGCTCATGGGCATACAATGGCGGCTCTTCTGCAGCCGACGTGTTGTCATGTGTAAGGGAAAATGGATGGCATTGTGCAGCTCATGCAAGCGCAGCCCTCGGTATTTGAGGTGCTTTTCCATGAGAAGGGAGGCAAGGTGATTGCCAGATGTGGCTGGGTCAAGCACACAATCAAGCTCAAGTTCAGTCTTCATGAAGTGATGATGCTCTAGAATATTAGATTTTGAAAAAGCCATGAGGCTAGCGCTGCACCCAGCGTAAATGTTGTGCTTCAGTAGTGATATACCTCGAGCGTGCACATGCTGACACGCACATACTTGCGCACGTTCTGTGCATACGCTTGTTAAAGAGCTGAGGCCTCAGAAAAAGTGTGTCTAACATGTTGCTTGCAGGGCTTCAGGCATCCCCCAGCATGAAGGAGCAGCTCCATCATGAGGTGTGGCAGGCCCGTGCGTCCATGCCGGACATCGTGGCTGTGGGTTTCCAGGAAGTCGTGCCTCTGAATGCCAGCAATGTCATGCTTGGTGAGTTTAAGTGCATGCGCATACCCACTTTGTAAGCTGAATGTGTGTGTGTCCTCTGTCTTTCTTGTAGATTGGTTGGATTTTACCAATCTTGTGAAGGGCTGTGGTCGCATGTGGTTAGTTGCTCTTCCACTGCTCTTTGTTGCAAAATGTTGGCTCGTTTGGATCATTGCATCTCTCTCGTCTGGTTTTGTGATGCTCAGTGCAGGAATGCATTATCAATTAAACAGATGTCTCTCGCCTGATTGGGACTTATTGTGCCCTCAAAAGCTCTTGCATCACCTTTTCACTCTCTACTCTTCAAAGTCGCTCTGCGGGTGCTCATGGTTATGTGTGGGCCTTAACAAAGGCGGCCAGCCTGAAGGGTTTTCATTTCAGCTGAGTTTAAACTTGGACCAGGGGCCCTGGTGTACCATGCTGCTCCAATTGAAGCCACAGTGGAGTTTAAGAATTGCCTTGTTCATACTGAGCAGGGAGTGTTGAGGGATGTGAGGCACAAGTGTAGCCTGACCATGCGGCAGCATTTTGTGCGCAGCAGGCAGAATCTCAGTATGCACTCGCTTCGTGTGCAGGCTCAAGAACTGCCAACATTGATGCTTGGGATGGTTTGATTGAGCAACATCTGAACGGTTGCAGGGGCAGTCACAGGTGTGTGCTCCTTCTGACTTGCAGGGGCAGTCACAGGTGTGTGCTGCAGGGGCAGTCACAGGTGTGTGCTCCTTCTGACATGGGCTTTTGCGTTGCAGGGGCAGTCACAGGTGTGTGCTCCTTCTGACATGGGCTTTGGCAGGAGTCGCACACCCTGCGGCCGAGTGCCTGTCTTGCTATAGGAACTTTTGCAGTGATTGCGTGAGCAAATAAATAAGCATTGCCCACGCAATGCCCCTGAGTGCTTCAGGCAAAGCTTTTATGCATGGCCCCTGGATCATATTCTCTGCTTGAGTGGCAGAGATGAGACAAGGCATGGCCCCTGGATGCATGGCCCTCGGATCATTCTTCCTGCTTGAGCGCCAAAGAACAAGGCCTGAATTTGCTGGGCCTGACTTGCAGTGTCAAGACCGGCTGTATGCAGTTATTATTATTATTTCCTGGCTTGCATGCACCCTTGACCTTCAGTGCTGAGGAGCCTCCTATATGCAGAAGCAGCAGTGGCAGCCAAGGCCAAGACCAAGGCCCAACCTCGGTCGGATCATCACTAGCGGGCTCAGGTAAGCTCATTGGTATGTGGTTGAAGGCAGCACATCAGGGGACATATTTATCCCCTCCAATGTTTCCACGCCAGCCCGCTTTGGCACAGTCAAACCTCGCAGCCAAACTGGCCACCCCGCACCCACCCGTTCTAAGGCCTGGAGGAGGGAAGGCGCAGAACGCAGCCAACTTTGGCCACTGGCGTCCACTCCAAACGCTCATAACTCGAGATAGCAAACTGCATGCATTCAGGGAGTGGGATTGGCTGCCCAAGGGCACAGTTGCTGCACATCCGTTTGCTGACCTCTTGGTCCTCGTTCCAAGCGCACCTGCCGAATACAACATGGCTTCAACTCCAGCAAGGATTGTGTGCAAGGGGCACACTAACACATGATGGAGCATTACCTGCGTTGATGCAAGCACCCAAGCAGGGTCACAAACAAGCATGCTGGGCAATACACCTGTGGAGCATTGTACTTGTGCAGCCATGCACATGTGAAGCAATGCAAGCCCGTGCAAGCAGCTAAGAAACAGCCCCACAGCGAGCATCAAAGGCAGCAGCAGCAGCAGCAGCGGTGACAGGCACACCCCACGCAGGTCTTGGCACGCAAACCCAGCATCAAAGGCAGCAGCGGCAGTTGTGGCTGGCGCAGCCCTCACATCTGTTGGTGCAAACCCACCAGAACAGTGCCTGCCTGCATTCTCTCCGCCTCGCCGCATGCAGGTCTAGGCATGTTCGTGCAAGTTGCGAGCAAGCAGTTGGTGGGGCTGTACATGTCGATCTGGGTGAAAGCAGAGCTGCTCCCGTACGTGAAGGGCATGCAGGCCACGCAAGTGTCCACCGGCTTCAAGGGCTATCTGGGCAACAAAGGTGCGCGCAGAGCTCCCTGGCTGACCTGATGATCACACGTCCTTATCAGCGGCCGACCTGATGATCACGCGTCCTTATCTCTGACCCTGCTGGCACAGACAAACATCGTGGTCCTGTGTGCTTGGCTCAACCGAAAAATTCATGGCACAGCCCATGCGAGGCTGCACCTGTTAGGGGCCAAGCCTGGGGCTGCTTGTACGTATGCTAAGCTGAGAAGGGAGAAGGGCCTGGTACCATGGGCACATCACAGGCTGCCCAACCCTGTTGGGGCGGAGCGGACATTCACAGGCAGGGCTGCAAGGAAGCATGCTTATTTCTGTGAGAATGGGGCACGGAGCGTTTGAGGCAGCAAGCATGGCTTTTAAAAATTGCAAGGGAGCATGTGCCCAAGCAGCACCTGATACCGCCTCCTTCTGACGCTCTCTTTCTGCCAAGCAAGTGCATTCTCCACAGCATTTGTTTGTGCTGGTGCCATGTGGGACAGGCACTCCACAGCATTTGTTTGTGGGACAGGCACTTGTTTGTGGGACAGGCACTCCACAGCATTTGTTTGTGCTGGTGCCATGTGGGACAGGCACTCCACAGCATTTGTTTGTGGGACAGGCACTTGTTTGTGGGACAGGCACTCCACAGCATTTGTTTGTGCTGGTGCCATGTGGAACAGGCACTCCCAAAGCAACTCCCAAAGCAAACACGGATGCTTTTGTTGGCTTGGCTTCAAGCATCGAGTTGGATGCCTTGTTGGTCTCAAGCGCCAAGTCTGAGGGTGCCTTGTAGGCTTGGCTTCAAGCACCAAGTTGCCTACCAGGGCATGCTGCTGGAATGTATGCCAGCCGGCCTGCTTGATGCATGCAGGTGCAGTGCTTGTGCGGATGCAAGTCTACGACACCCCCCTCCTGTTCGTGTGCGCCCACCTGTCTGCGGGCGCTCAGGTCAGGAGAGTTTTCGGGTGCACGGGTCAGAGCATACATGCATTGCCACCCCGTTCCCTTGGAGCATGAACTCTGTCAACACTGATCCAGCATGGCACAGGTGCATGCATGGACTGTGTCAACCCTGATCCAGCATGGCACAGGTGCATGCATGGACTGTGTCAACCCTGATCCAGCATGGCACAGGTGCATGCATGGACTGTGCTGATCCCCAGGCCAGGTCTGTCGCTCGCAGGCCCGTCCCATGCGTTGAGTGCCGCTTGCTGCTTGTGGTGGCCTGCCTGTGTCGTACGAATATTGTGCGCCTGTGTCCCCCCTGTTCCACTGCCTGCCCCCCTTTCTTAGATCCACGACCACCCCCAAAGTTCGCCCACGGCACATGCACCAGCAGCAGCTCATCTTACGGCAGAGCTTGAGCGCAAACCTGGAAGCCAGGCCTAAGCGGGAGGCTCCCAGATCTGCACGCGCCAACCTGTGCACACGCCTGTGCAGGACGGTGACGAGCAATGGCGCAACAACCACGTGCGCGAAATCATGGCGCGCGCAGACTTCCCACCTAGGTTGGGTCCGTGCATGTCCAAGCCAGAGCTCAATGGTGAGTCGCAGGGCATGGGGCAGGATATTATGGGGCGGTGCATTGCGGGTGCACACGCTAAGGGGCGGCACAGAACAGGGCAGGGAGAGTCATGGGGTGGTGCATTGCGGGTGCACACACTAAGGGGCGGCACAGAACAGGGCAGGGAGAGTCATGGGGCGGTGCATTGCGGGTGTACACACAAAGGGGCAGAATGGAATTGCAGGAAACCTTGGGCATTGTAGATGGGTGATCAGCACCCAGGGGGTTAAGAGACGGGTCGGTGGCACACACTGAGTACCAAAGAGGGATAAGAGATGGAAAGGGACCATTAATTCTAGACGCATTAGGATGGGCAGCTTAGGTAGCCCTGTGGGCGTTGCTGGCAATTTAGCACAACCCAGAGTGCGGTTTGAAAAAGGATTGCACAGTGCGCTTAAAAGGGAGCCAGGGGTTCAGGACGTGGTTGCCCCAAGCCTCTGCAATGCCAAGTTCAGTTGGTGTCAAGCCAGCTGGTTCAGTTGGTGTCAAGCCTCTACATTGCCAAGTTCAGTTGGTGTCAAGCCTCTACAATGCCAAGTTCAGTTGGTGTCAGGTTGTAGCACAGATTGGGGTGTAGTGATGGGCATGCAGGTGTCTGAAACTGCAGTGCTCGCTGGCCCCAATGCATTTGAAAAAGAGTCATGCAGGTGCTTGAAGCTGCAGTCCTTGCTGCCCCACCAATGCAGGTGGCCCGACGAACCTGGCAACAGTTTGGGGCAACGCCAGGAGCATCATGGACCACGAAAACATAATTTGGGTGTGTGTAACTGTAGCTGCAGCACAGGAGTGCCACGGATTGGAAATTCAGGGCTGTTTAGCATTGCCACTGCCCAGGGCGCCCTTAAAGCTGAAAGCTGCACTTGCTTGAACAAGGGGGGTTGCCTTATTCATGGAAAGTCTTCATCAAATGAGCAGTCTGACAAGGGTAAGCGCTGGGCAGGTGTTCCCCGGGCTTAGCTCAGGGTGGCCCAAAGAGGTTGCAACGCCCCCTTCACACTGCTGCGCTGCATGGGTGCTCTGTATGGGCACAGCAGTATGCAACCACGTGTTCATGCCCTACGTCAAGATGCATGCATGTACTAGCTTGCCCTCATGCGCATGCCGCCTGTGCCTGTGCCTGGGCAATTCCGATGCAATCATGCACTGGCCAAGTCATGGTTCACTGATTAAAACGGGGTCTGGACTGGGTGTGTGCATGCTAGCAACCTAACCTGTAGGCTGCAAAGCACAGCGCTCTTTGACAGTATTGGTCATTCAGGTAGGCAGTGTGTGTCGAGGGAGGTGATGTGAAGCCCCGCCTACAAGGTGCAAATGCTTATGCTGTTGTCAATTGAGAAGAGCCGCAAAGCACAGTCGCTTTTGATGGTGAAGCATGGATGTGCAACGGTGCAGGTTGGCGATCTGAACTACCGGCTGCAAGGCTGCGTGATTTCAGATGAGGAGGTCCGTGAGCACCTTGCTGCGGGAAGAATCCAGGCGAGTTCAGACTTGAATTGTTGCAAGAGGATGCACGTGCCAGCGCTTTGAAGTGCGTGTCTGTAAGTGCTTGCATGTTTCTGCTTGCCGACGGCTACTGATAAGAGGTCGCGCCCTTGTGGGAGGCCTGGCGTTTATCACTGCATGAATGTGTGAGCATTGGCTGCTCTGGCTTATGAGCTTGGACATGGCCTTGCAGCCTTATTTGCTCATTTGAATAGGGCTGCTCTGGACTGAAGCTGTTGCTCGTTTGAATGGGGCTGCTCAAAACTGTAGCTGTTGCTCGTTTGAATAGGGCCGCTCTGGACTGTAGCTGTTGCTCGTGGCGACCTGCTGCTCCCTTGGACAGCTCCTGACTGTAAGCGCATGCCCTTGCTCCTTACTGCCATCTTGCACCTGCGCCCTTGCTCCTGCAGCCCTTGCTTGAGGCTGACCAGCTGCACCGGGAGATGGAGGCTGGCCGAGTGTTCAGCAGCACCGAGGGCACCTGGAGGGAGGGGCCCATAACCTTCCTTCCCACCTACAAGTACCACTTTGGGGGACACACATACATAGGTGGGGATCACTCACGTGCTGGTATGCACTCTTGCGCGCAAGCACAAACACACGCATGTTCACACACACACACACACACACACACACACACAAACAAACAAATGCACACACACAAGCACATACGCACGCACAAGCAAACAAATGCACACGCACAAGCACACAAGCACACACACACACACAAACACGCACATAACTAGGCATGCGTGCATGCATGCGCAATCACTTTCTCATGTGCAATTTCTCCCTCTTGCCTGCCATGCAAATAGTCTTGCATGCTCTCCTTCACACACTTTTTGGTGACTGACGTGTGCTTCCTCGCAGGCGACACACACCACCAGTTGCAGCAGGATCCAGCAGCTGTGCCAGGGACCAAGGATGAAGGTGAGGCAGACCTGGGCGCGCCAGGCACACCCAGCAGAAGTGTGTGAGACACAGGCCGCTCGGTGTGTGGGGTGTGGGCTGCTTGGTGTGCGATACTGGTACACCAACCAAGTGTGAGACACTTCCTCTTGACAATGGGCACGCAAAGCTCACCAAGCAAGGGTTTGTGAGACATGGGTCGCTCGGCAGCAGATCATACTTTTTGCCTGCGAAGCGTCTCGGTGAAGCGTCTCGCACTTGAGAAACATGTGTGGGCGCGCTGTTTTGAGCAGGTTGTGCGTACTCACGAGCTCATGGCCTGTGTACCACCTACATGTCGGACATGGGCACACGTACATGCACAGACATATGTGTGTGTTTGTGCTTGCGTGCGCTCACATTGGCAGGTTCCGAGCTGGAGCAAGACACCTTCCAGGCGGCCGCAGACTCTCCCGACCTCATCAACAGCCTGCCCACCAAGATTGAGGCCGCTGCTACCGTCGCGCTGTCCGGGGCGGAGAAAGCTGCATCGGCCGCCGCAGTCGCTGCAAAGGCGGCGGCATCAAGCCTGAGCGCCCGCCTCATTGACGACCAGAGTGCCAACGTTAGGGATGACAAGTGTGGGGAGCCAGAGGACGGCACAGAAGGGGGGCGCGATGACGAGTCCACTGGGACTCCCCGGTCGGGAGAGGATCCTGCTGGTGCAAATCAAGGTGGGTCTGCGCGATGCGGAGGAGGTTGGCCGGTCGGCCTGCAGTGGCCTGCCATAGGCTTGGAAGGCAAGTGACTGCCCCGCAGGCAGGCATCCTGTGCGCACTGAGTCTTGGATCACCCTTCTCCAACAGCAGATGATTTGATTAGAATCATCAAAAGCCGAGAGACGAATGGGCCCTTCATCCAATTTGATGATGCCTGGGGTTTGTGTGCACGCGCGTGCATAGGCTCTGGGTGCTGTGAGCTCCTGATGCTTTTGGTGCCGCTTGGCTTAAAAAAGGCCCTGTGTGTGCTTGCATGCGCACGCTGCTCTTGATGGGCACAAGCACACACACAGCACAGGCTGCCTCTTTCCAGGCCTTTTAAAACCCATCGCCACCCCCCGTCCAATGCTCGCAACATCTGCTTGTATGGACCGCAAATGCTTGGGGCCATAGCGCGCGCATGGCATTGGCAGAGGGTGTGGAAGCACTGCACATTCGTGACACACCCCCAAGGCACACCTAAGGCCAGACACTTTTTTTTGCTGCAGCGACGTTGCCTTCTGCCCTGCAGAGGGCGACTTGCAGCCGCTCGGCAGACATGTCCTTTTGCCACGGCAACGTGGGCAACTGGGGGGCAGCTGCTTACAAGGTCATGACTGATACGCCCCAGGCCGCTGGGCGAGAGGCAAAGCTCTGGTGCTGACCAGCAGCGCAAGGACACGCAAGCGAGGTTAAGGCATGAGCACTCAGTCACACAGACAAATGGCGTCCGCGCATCCCCCTCTTGGCGTGATGCCCTGCAGGCGGCGTCGAGAGGAGGAAGCGCAAGGAGAAGCGGCGCACGCCCGCATGGTGCGACCGCGTGCTGTGGCTGTCCAAGAGCCGGAAGCTCCACCAGCTGTCCTACAACCGGGCAGAGCTGTGCGCGTCTGACCACAGGCCTGTGGCTGCCGCGTTCATGCTGCAGGTGCGCAGCCAGGCATGCTGCCCGTGCGGGCCTTGCCTGTGCCTAAAGGCATCCCCTGTCTAGCCATGACCCGCGTCAAGGGTTGCTGAAAAAACCGTACAGACATACCTTCGATTCTGGAAAAATCAGCACGGACCTTGGCAGACCTTAATGAACATACTGTTTTCAGCAACCCTACCCGCATCCTACCTCCGCCACCGTGCAGCTCACGCAGCTGACCTAAACATTGCATGGTGGTTGTACAGCCCATCCTGCGTGGCATGTGCCCTGCACAGCATGCACCCTCAGCTGCACCCTGCACAGCAGCGAGCTCAGCATCCTGCGTGGCAAGCACCCCCACCCCCTTTGCACCTCCTGGCAAGCAAACTCATCACAAAAGGCCTCGTGTGTCTGGCTCCCCCACCCCCTCTGCACCTCCTGGCAAGCAAACTCATCACAAAAGGCCTTGTGTGTCTGGCTCCCCCACCCCCTCTGCACCTCCTGGCAAGCAAACTCATCACAAAAGGCCTTGTGTGTCTGGCTCCCACATGCCTCTCGTGCAGGCCCGTGCAGGCATGAGCCTGCATGGCACATGGTGCAAGGTAATGAATGGTACATGCCTGTCATGCAGGCCCGGCACTACAACCGCCAGAAGCTGTCAAGCGCGCTCGTGTCCGCGCTTCGGTCCCTGGACTCTGCGCGCGCCTTCAGGCGCCCCAGGCAAGCCCACTCAACTTTTATGGGTTCAGGGTCACAAACCCTAGCACACATCCCACCACAACGTTTCTGTGCGTCTGTGCTTTGTGTCTGTGCTTTGCGTCTCCGTGCTTTCACGCCCAGACTTCACTTTTGGTGCTCGCTCTGCGTGCAGCCCACACCCCTCAAGCCAACAGAGCTGCACTGCCCTTGCTCCGTGCCACCACGCCGCGCTGTGTGCCACCACGCCGCGCTGTGTGCCACCGTACCCGGCTGTGTGCCCCCAAGCCCCGCTGTTTTCCGCCATGCCCTACTGTTTGCTGCCATCACAGTTGTGGTGCGCAGCTCTGCTGTGTGTCTGTCACGGCCCCTGTGCATTCAAACATGTGGTGTGCAGCTCTGCTGTGTGTCTGTCACGGCCCCTGTGCATTCAAACGTGTGGTGTGTAGCTCTGCTGTGTGTTTGTCACGGCCCCTGTGCATTCAAACGTGTGGTGTGCAGCTCTGCTGTGTGTCTGTCACGGCCCCTGTGCATTCAAATGCGTGGTGTGCAGCTCTGCTGTGTGTCTGTCACGGCCCCTGTGCATTCAAATGTGTGGTGTGCAGCTCTGCTGTGTGTCTGTCACGGCCCCTGTGCATTCAAACGTGTGGTGTGCAGCTGTGCTGTGTGTCTGTCACGGCCCCTGTGCATTCAAACATGTGGTGTGCAGCTGTGCTGTGTGTCTGTCACGGCCCCTGTGCATTCAAATATGTGGTGTGCAGTTGTGCTGTGTGTCTGTCACGGCCCCTGTGCATTCAAACATGTGGTGTGCAGCTCTGCTGTGTGTCTGTCACGGTCCCTGTGCATTCAAACGTGTGGTGTGCAGCTCTGCTGTGTGTCTGTCACGGCCCCTGTGCATCCCAAGCCCCTCCCAAACGCGGGCATGCGTGGGCCTTGCATGGGACAAAGTTCGAGGCCTTTTCAGGGTCTCCACTCCTCTGTTGCTGTGGATCCTGCTGCCGCACTGATGCCCTGGTGGGAGGTGTGCTGGGGGCGGCTCAGCGACTTGCTCGCAAGAATGCTATGGATCCCTGCCCAGTGCATATGCAAGGCACAGATGTGCGCTGAGTGCTTTCCACTGGCAGAGCTGGGGCCCCCCTATGTCGCCGCTCTTGTGGCTGTTTGCCGCGCTTGAGCGCATGCACCAAAAGGATCCACACCGCCCAGCACAGGAGCACTGTGTAAGAGGCATGAGTAAGAGGCACAGAGGTCTTGGTTTACATGCCAGGTCCATGCCGCCTCTGGGTACTGGTTAGGTGGTGCCCGTTTCCTTGTGCTTGTGTTCCAAAGACTCAAGCAGCCTCCATGTGCAGTCTCGTTGAGGCCCTCTCTGCCCCGCCCCTGCTGCAGACGCTGGTGCTGCGTGCTGCCTGCGCCATCTCCGCCCCACCCCTGCTTCACGCGCAGATGCTACGTGCTGCCCAGCGTGGACGTGACCCTGGGGGAGGCGCTGGCCCTGGGGGAGGCGCGCACGGTGACGCTGCAGCTGTGTAACGAGGGCCTGGGACTTGGGTGAGCACGACCTTGCAAGGGGGAAGGGAGGGCAGAAAGAGGGAGGGCCGTATTCAGTTTGTGCATGTGTGCGATTGATGGAGTAATCGGGTGTGCTTTTGTGTAGAGGTTGCGTGGTAAATGTATGTGCGCGCGTGCACGTCTGCAAAAAATTTGCGTGCTGCGCTGGCTGGCACTAACTCCGGGCCTCCAGCAAAATGAATACCTCACATGTGAAGCTCTGACTTTCAGGCCACGGGCCTCAAGCAAAATGAATGCCTTGCATGTGAAATTGACTTCCAGGCCATGGGCCTCCAGTAAAATGGATGTCTCATTTGTGAAGCTCTGACTTCCAGCAAAATAAATGCCTCACATATGTGAAGCTCTGACTTCCAGGCCTCACTGCTGCTCAGCCGTTGTGGACCTGTGGTGGTCTGGCTCATGCTGGATTTGCCTGCCCTTTGGCCCTACAATGCCCAGGGTCTTTCACTTTGTGCCCAGCACCTTGAGCAGCCAGGCACCCCTCCCAGCTTGGCTCAGGGTTAACCCACTCAAGGGGACCGTGGCCCCAGGTGCGTGAGAGGGTGCGTGCGGGTGCGTGAGCTGCGTGAGCTGCGTGAGGGTGTCAAGGGCGTTGGCGTGTGCCTTACATTTTGGTGTGGCCGCTAGGTTGCTTGCCCAAACAGGAAGGGGCCACAGGAGAGGGTGTGCACACCATATCCAACCCCAGCTTCTTTTTTGGTATGACAGAAGCACACATACATGTATGCACAAGCACGCACGCACGCCCGCGACTTGCGTCCCGTGCATTTGCCGGCTACGCACTGCAGGGGCGACCTGTGCACTCGAGCTCACTGCCTGCGTGGATGCACAAGCACTGGAGAGCGTGCTTGCCTCCAGGACATCTGGTAGCAGCCTCCAGGGTGCAGCAGCAGCTGTGCCCATCCATGCAGATGCCGGACATGGGCTGGCAGAGGCGCGTGAGAGGGCGGGGCACGGCCTGTTGTCCCCCCTTGCTGCCGAAGCCGCTCCTCCTGCACCCGCATGTCCTGGCAGGGCGCCACAGGGTGGCGCTGGGCGGGGCACGCCAGGGGAGCAGCACAATGAGCATGCGAGCGGCGCAGCCGCCAACTCAAGTGATGCTGCCGGTGCAGATGGGGCTTTGGCCAGCTGCGGTACCCATGATGGGGGCTGTGGTCCAAGCACAGTCCCAGACCTGCTGCCCCTGGACTGCATCATCATCTTGCGTGTGGTGAGCTAAGGGCACGTACACGTGCGTGTGCACCCCCCCACGTTACATTTTGCTGTTAGCTTGCCAGCCCACATCAGAACAACCTGGCTCACTCCGCGAGCCTATGGGAGCTTCTGAAGCCTTGTGGCTCCTCCCAGCTGGCTACGTCCAGCATTGTCTGCCTGCCTGCCTACCAACTCGGCTACTCTTGCTTTGCCTGACCAGCTCTGGCCCTGCCTGCCTGCCTGCATCTTTTGCTCTGCCTGCCTGCCTGCCGTCTGGCTGGCTGGCCCCTGCTTGGCTGCCCTAGGCTTCAACTGCATGGCTGACCCTGGCCCTGCCTGCCTGCTTGCCTACACACTAAGCCTCCAAGACCGCATGTGTGCTGCTTCATCCTTACAGGAAGATCATGCTGACCACTTCCTGAGCATCTCGGGCAGGTATGAGTGATGTCCCGGCTGCAAGCTTCTGATAATGCATGCATGCTTTTAGGCAGGAAGTGAGGCGCAGTGTTAAATGTCTTGCGCTTCTAGAGCACGTTGAAGAGGGCATGCATGCATGCTGATGCATAGCATGCACTTTACTGCAAGAGCAGTCGTAATAAGCAATGCTCCGTCCACTGGCTGCTTGTGCTGTGCAGCTTTCAGAAGCCATAGAGCCTTGTCCTGAACTGTCAACATTTCGTCCAGGCTGAAATGGTATGAAGGAGCAAACTTTGCCCAGGTTGGGGAATTCATGGTAACCCCAAAGTCCCCTTGTCAATTCCTCTGTCCTTGTCGCAACCGACAGCTTGGGGACAAAGCTGTTTAAAGGCAGATGCAGAGCTGGGCCAATTTATTATGTCCGCAGTATCTACATAGATAGATCAAGGTTTCTGTCCAGGTGATGAATAAATTTTGTTTTAAGGTGCTGTGTATTTGCCTGCTGGGCGCCACCTTGACCCACTTGCTGAGTTGCAGGTACCAATTTGTGTATTCTATGGTTTTCCTAGTGTGTGGTTGGCATTGGCAAGTCTGATACCAATTACATGCTGTGTCTGCAGATAAGGACAAGGTCATCAGAAATCCTTGCATCACACAATGCCAAAAGGGCTTCTTGCAATTCTTGCATGGCGTGTGTGAGTGGCAGAGAGGTGTTAACAGGAGCGAGCATTGGTACAACAGTACATTTTATTATTGTGTGCTAGCTGGTTCTTTAGGCTGGCTGGCATGCTTGCCCTACAGCCCCGTGTTGAAATTGCTGTAGGGCGTGTGCTTTGCCCACTGGAATTGCTGTGGACATATACCCTTGGCTGTATTGTTGGTGACCACCCTTGACAAGTTTATGAGTAAGCAATTACCCCCGTGATGCTAAATGCCAGCCTGGTCGTAAGGCTGATTGGTTTGTCATTGCCAGCCAAAAAAATAGTCAGTTATTTTTTATCAAAGTGGCTTAGCTTGATTGGTAAGGCATGTAATAAGGCATGCAGAAGGATTTTCAACCAAAATAGCCTAGCAAATGGCAACAAAAGGGGGACAAGGTCGTGAATTTGTAGAGGACACCAGTCTTGGTAGTGAAAAATGATGTAACTTGAATACAGGCTGGTTTGTCTAGTCCTCCCCCCTCACACACAAGGTGGGAGGGGTGGGAGGGTCTGCTTATTCCCAGGCAAATTGGTGATCAAACTCATGAGCGCAAAGACGTTCAATCACCTCTTTGCCTAGTGGAAAGATGCCGCATCTTTACACCAAGGTTAGGAGTGAGGCACCGCTAGCAGCAGGCCTTTCCTACTTAGAAAAGTTAAGTTACAATGGGTCTAGACCTTCAGCCAGATGGGTTGACTGCTGCACTTGTTGGGCAATGCCAGCTAGACAAAAAATATCCCTAGTCTCAGAAAGGAAAAAAGGAAAGAAAAAGAAAAACTAAGTAGGCAGTGGAGCCACTCCCTACATCAATTAAGGAAAAGGAGACAGATTGGCCCGAAGAGCCGTGAGTCTCCTCCACCAGGGAGTGGAAGAACTAGTGAAAATATGAAGGGTGACAAGCCGTTCCCTGCTCTAGACTAAGACCTTGAGAGCATCTGGATTGATATTGTGCAAGCACCAGGCAAATCTCCACCATCAAACTAGGAAGAAGGTCATTAGTGGGGGGCGGGAGAATTCTGAAAAGAGCCATGTGTTCTTTCTTTGATATTTTTCATCCTACTTGTATCTATGATCTGTGTTGCATGTAGCAGAATATGACTCATATCACTTCCGAAGTGTTCCGAGTCGGAAGTGTTCAACAATTTGAACAATTCTGAATTTCGGATTGAACATTTTTTTCTTCTCACTCGTACTTACTGAGGAGTAGCTCAGTGTTTGCGCCTTTTGGGATTTATTTAAGATTAGGTCCAGGTTGCAGGTCTTCAACGTTTCAGCTCAGCTGCCCTCGCTCTGTGGATAGAGTTGTGTAACCTTAGGGGAAGCTCAGTATGACATTTATAGATGGTCCCCATCACTGCAATCAGGATGGTATGAAGGCTCACTTTGTGGCATTGCTGCGCAAGGGCGTGTTTCAATTTATTACGCTGATTGTTCTTGCTAAATACCAAGCTTGCCATGGAGACAGCCTCCCAGCTGAAACAACCATATGCATCGCAGGCCCAGGTGGCAATCCCTTCTTTGATATTAACTGGCTAGCCGTTGAAGAAGTTAATCAGCAAAAATCTGGCACTGCAGCCCCTCAACACAGCCCTAGCTTGACTTACCTTCCGAATCTCCAAACTGCACTAAAATCGCACATGCACTCAAACCATAAACTGGGCTACGCAACTCAAAAACAGGGTACTACTCTCATTACCAGAGTCTGCTTCCACACGTCCACAAAGGCACAAGCAACGCTTTTTGGAGCATGTCCAAACTCTCTCTCCAAATGAAGCGCAATATCTACCACTACCGCACAGGCACCCTTTTTAATCAAAAGCACGCTGTCCGCTTTAAAATGTCCGCCAGCCTTCTGTGTCCACTCTGTCAGCAAGCAGATAGTGCTCTCCATATTCTCTCAGGGTGTCAACAT
>LKMJ01002128.1_pt1 | contig 18011 bp, 22 predicted proteins | sample 643391 | NCBI WGS metagenome assembly LKMJ01 (sample SAMN04112250, study PRJNA286221) | soda lake metagenome | biome: soda lake; feature: Kulunda Steppe; material: water; isolation source: sample PL-Br10 brine of Picturesque Lake | place: Russia: Kulunda steppe | collected 2010-07 | reverse complement strand
TTCCTGTGCACAGCGCAACAACAACAGCACGTGCGTAGGTGTGCTTCCTGTGCACAGCGCAACAACAACAGCACGTGCGTAGGTGTGCTTCCTGTGCACAGCGCAACAACAACAGCATGTGCGTAGGTGTGCTTCCTGTGCACAGCGCAACAACAACAGCACGTGCGTAGGTGTGCTTCCTGTGCACAGCGCAACAGGGCAGCATTCTGGAGTGGCCCAGCTCATAAACAGCTGTAACAGCATGTGCGTAGGTGTGCTTCCTGTGCACAGCGCAACAGGGCAGTATTCTGGAGTGGCCCAGCTCTTCAATGTGTGTGTGTGTCTGGCTCCCTTTCACTTCCCCTTCCAGTGCTGACTGCTCCTGGCCACCCTCGTTTTTGTCCAGTGCCTTGCCGCTCCCTGCATCCCATGGGCAGGTGCTTGCACAATGCGCTTGCACAAGCGCTTGCATGATGCCGTCCGTTTGCACAGCCTGATTTGTTTGTGTTGTGCGGGTCGTGCTATGCACTGTGGGTGCAGGCTGCATGCAGTGTGGTGTTGTCTGTGGTGTGTACACAGTTTGTGTGGGGCAGGTACCGTGCTGCGTATTATATTGACTGGTTGCAGTGCGCTCCCCCCCTACAGCAGTCGGGCGGTGCAGCTTGCACGAGCTACTGTTTTACAGCCCCCCCTCCAGGTTGGCTGTCACACAAGCTGTTGTTGTTCAGCCCTGTGGTACGAGCTGCAGATGTACGAGCTGCTGGTGTGCAGCCCGGCCACTCAAGTGGTTGGTGTGTGAGCTGTTGGTGTGCAGCTCCCACATTCGACTGGCCGCCATGCCGTGCATTGCCTAAGGCATTGCACACAGGGTTCTCCATTCAGGTTCAATGGATCTTTCCTTGGAACATGCTGCTGTGGTCATCCGGTTGGCGATGACCGTTCTTTTGCGCGCGATCCTTTTGCCCAGCAGCTTGGCATGCAAGGCTCAGGGCATACATGCATGGCTCCCCTCTAAGCTGCCCACCAGTATGCACACGCCCCTCACAGTCCCCATACATCATGCACACACGCCCCAACCTGCGCCCCTTGACTCACCCCTCCATAAGTCGTATGCACATGCGCCCCGACCTGTGGCCCTTCAGTTCGGCCCCCCCAAGCCCTCATCCCTCTCCACCCTCCCACCCTGCTTTTCCGGCCCTCCAGACCCTCACTCCCCCCACCCATGCCCCCGCAGAGTCCGGCAAACACCTGTTCCTATCACACTCCATCGGCCTGTGCACCACTGTTTACGTGAACTTGGGCGGGACGCACACGTACGCGGAGAAGCCGCAGGCTGGCCAGCCCACAGACAAGGGGGCTGCTGCCTCAGCGCCCTCTCCCCTCAGGGAGGCGCACTACCCCCGCCTGCACATGGCGCTGGCCAAGCCGGTGCGCGAGTGCTTGGGCCGCAGGGCGGCGGCCGTGCACCCAATGTACCAGGTGCGCGCGGTGTGCCCTGGATGTGCGCCTGCACAAGCAAGCACAAGGGAGAGCGCAGCCCGGGCCGCAGGGTGGCGGCGGCCATGCGTGCCACTGATGAGTTAACCTGTGCACTAGGCTCGCTCCGCATGTGGCCTTGTCTTAGAATTTTGAATATGGATTCGAGTCTTCAGTGTCTGTGTGTGGCTTTTGTGTCCCCATGGTCCTCTTTCTTTGCGGGCATGCACTGAAGGGGGTGGCAGAGAGCACCACGGCCGCGGGCCTGCAACAGGGCACCCTGAGCCCTGAGTGTGTAGACAGTGCTGGCGGTGCTTGCAGTGCTTGAAGTACTGTGCTTGCTATGCTTGAAGTACTGTGCTTGCAGTGCTGGCTGTGCCAGGAGGCGTGACCCGTCACCTCGAGCTTCTATGCGTAAGCTTGACAGCGTGGCGAGCAAGAGCACCCTTACCCCCTAACCTGCAAACGTGCCAGCACTGTCTGTGAATGTTTGCATTTCCTGCTGCGCCATCATGCACAATCTGGTCTTGAACCTCACAGGTTTAAGCTAGGGATTGACCGTCAGTCATACGTCATAAGGCTGGTAGGCTTCGCGTGATCTGGGCCTGGAACGTCTAGTTTGAGCACAGGTAGTCCACTCTGCTGGGCTAGGGCTGCAACAACGAACAGACACTGGCAGCCATTGGCGGCCACTCTGCTGGAGGCTTCAATAGACTTAGACTGGCAAAGTCTTGTCTGGCACAGGAGCACCATGAACTTCACCTGTGTTCTGTCCCCATTCATCAGGAGCTTGCAATCCAAAGCAAACGATTTCCCTACAATGATGCATAGGTGCTGCGGGTACTACAAGCATACGAGCGCGGCCACTCAGCGGAGCAGCAACAGCAGCAGCTGCAGGGGCAGGCTGTGCTTGCTGAGATGGAGGTGAATGCGGGTCTGTAGCGGCGTGCGGCTGTCTGAACTTGGGCCTTTGCTTCATGCTGATGTGAGGCTGCTGTGCTGAGTGCCCCTGCTTGGCAAGCATGCTACAAACAACCTGTGTGGATGGAGGCACCTCCTGCACCATCCAGCTCATAAGGAGGGGGAAACCGCACTGATGCATTGTGCCCTTGACCTTTCAGACAGGTGTACGCACAATGTTGTCGAGACCATACAACCTAGCACAGTTGCTGAGACGATGTCTTGGAACATTGTACCACATGAACACCAGCTCCTACCTACCGCCGGGGCATGCACACATGCACCTGCAGGCCCTTGCCGCAGATCTGGAGGACCAGGAGGGTGCGCCACGCAATGCGATCAACCGTGCGTACTTGCAAGAGTGTGCGGAGCACAAGGCGGGGACTCAGGAGGGCGCGAGTGAGTCAAATAGCGGGGCGGGCTTCACTTGGGGGGCTGGGTCAAACTGATGGGGCGGGGTGAGTCAAATTGAGGGGTCGGGGTAAGTCAAAGGGAGAGGGGCGAGGGGGGAATGAGAGAGAACAGCGCAGAAAGGGGCAGCGTTACAATGGAGGGGAAGTGGGCGCCGCAGTTGGTGTAGTTAGCATGCCGGCAGCAGCGCCCAGGCTATGGTGCTGTAAGGCAGCATGCAGTGTGTGCACAGGCTGGTGTCTAGGAGTGAGGCGTGTAGGGGTGCCAAAGGACCGTGACCGCCTGAGTGGGGATTGTGTTCTGCCTTGGGAGTTTGCACAGCAAAGTAGGGGGGATGGAAGTATGCACGTGCTCTTGGCGTGGAATGACAGTGTACCTTCACTCCAAATCAGATTTAAGAACATGCTTTTTATTTGCATTGAATGGCGCGCCTCTGCTCTCTACCAGGTGAAAAGTGCGTGCTTGTTTGGAGCATGCAGCCTGCCACGCAAATGGCCATGCAGCATCCACGATGTCGAGGCAGAGCACGCCCACAGGAGGCTGCCTGCTTTGGTCAGATTCACAAGAGGCCCTCAGGGTGACTCTGGTAAGACTCCGCACTTGCATCGCGTCCCGTGCACGCAGCTGGCATGGCGCTCAGGTGCATGCAAGGGCCGGCAGCCGCAGTGGTGGGCGGGGTGGTGGCCAACGCAATTGTGAAGGCCATCAGCCGCGTGGGCGCGCCATTACGCAACTTCTTCTTCTTCAGCCCTGCAGATGGGCAGGGGGTGGTGGAGGACATCAACGGGCCTGCAGCAGCCCCATGATTGACGGTGCTGCCCCATGATGGACAGTGCTGCCCCATTTGGCAGATGCTTAAGCTGCCCTTGCTTGGCAGGTGCGACATTGTAATCATACCCTTACTTTGCCTGGTTGGCTTACATGATCGCTTGCCTTGCATGCTGCATAGCTGGACACCACCTTTTGTGCACTGCCTGTGCCCATGCTGGGCTCATTCACTTTATTAGAATGCTACAACCTTGGAATCACCTTGGAAGCGGCGATGGTCAGAGTCAAGTTCCATGTGAACCAGCTCCGATGAGAAAAGTTTTACTAGCATTTTAGAACGGAGATGACAAGAGCTCCTGGTTTCTTCTGCTGGAGAGTGCCTTCTGGCATCAGCTGCATCTTTTATACTTGCTCCATGTTAATGTTCCAAGCGTCCATCCATTAAAATGCTTTCTCGAAATAACCTTTGTGATGATTTGGTCTGTGTGACCAGTTACAGAGAGCAAGAGAGCTTGTACAGATACTTAGGCCTCAGGGATGCAAAAAGGTGCAACCGCTTAATTATTTCCTGGAACAAATCAATGCGCTGCTGAAACAATGAGGATTTGGATCACTGTGAAGTAAACGAGGCTACACAGATTACAAGGATTGCAAGGATTACATGGATAAGGCCTTCAGTCAAGGAGTGCGACTGCTAGCCTGCTCATAGAATGCAAGTAATCCATGAAGAAGGAACGGAACTTTAAGCTGATTGCAATTTTGAGGATTGCAATGATTGCGAGGATCCTTGTCAGTGAAGTTTCAGACAGACTTCACTAAAGACTTGGCAAGTCTCCGACCAGATTCACGGCCTTACAGCTGTACTTGCCCGCACTCAAGTAGACCACGCTTAAATCGTAAGGACAGCCAATGTAGTTCGTCCCAGACTCTGTCTCGTTCACACCATACCCTCATATTCTCGCTGTAATTATGGAGTCTAAGCAAGCTGTTTCCCACTGGGAAGGCCTGGCAGGAACAGTTAGGGAGCTAACTTAGCTTGAAGTGCACAAGAAGTACTGCTTCCGTATGTGAATTCATTCATATAGGACATGCAGGCTAGCAGTGGCCGGCGAGTCTAGCACTCAATCTATCTGGCTTTCAAATTGAAAGTGTGTTCAACCCTTCCCTTCACCTTAAGTGCTCTTTTATTGCAGATACAGCTGTGTAACCTGGGACTCCCAGATCGGACCAGGGGAGTATATACCCTACCTGCCACCTGTGTAGTGCTGCTGATGCCCAAGACGAGCAGTTAATCGTCAACATAATAATTTACCGCGCTACATGAATCCCTGGGCAATCCATGCAAAGTTACAGTTGGTTTAGACCTTCAGCCAGATGGGTTGACTGCTGGGCTTGCCGAGCACCGCCAACCACTGGCAGACAAAAAATCCATAGTTTCAGAAAAAGCTTCATTTGAAAAAGAAGTGATTTGCACATCTGCTTCAAGAGAAACAATTTCACATCCTCAGCACAGATGTTGTCAACATAAAAAGCTCCTGCCAGTGCGTCTTCATTGTAAATTCTATCAGTCACAGCAAAATCAGCAAATTAATCTGGGAATTTCCTTCTCGAATAGCACATTTCCAAACAAGGGCATAGAGTAGGACATTTTATCATCCTGGACATCATGCAAGTCAATCTCTGCAAAAGATATGCACCTCTGTTTCTCTAAACAGGAGCTCAGTTTTCACGCAAGCTTAACTTTTTTCTGCCTGAAAGTTCACTCCCTACATTATCTCCCCCAACTGAAATACAGACGCAAAAGAAGTCAATGGGAATCAGCTGATCAGGTGATCTACTGCAGACGAGTGACTGGGAGTATCCCATCCCAGTCCTTGATGATGAGAGGTCAGTAAAGTTATCTATATAGCACGTATTGTACTAACAGGTTTATAAGCATACCGAGTGAATGAGCATGAAGCTTTATAACACTGCTTGGCAAGCTTGGTAGCCTTCTAAGGAGCAAGACCAAGGTTCTCAAGAGTTTCTTTACTGTAAGGGCTACAAAGGGTGCCACCCACACCAAGAATGACAGTGCGGAGGCCACCTTTGGATGTAGCCTGACATAGGTCGTCACACAGTGTTGACGATTCACGCTGTCCTGTTGATTGGTGGCCGTGAGCTGGCTCCTCTTCACAATACTTGACTTCTACGAGATGGATGTGCTTCTGGTTTCCTTTTAGCTTACTGGAGTTCAGGATCCTGGACAAAGGCTGGTAGGTTGGTACTGTTACCGAGAGCCCCCAATTCCCTCTGCACCCCATCCTTCTTCTTGATGCATATCTGGGAAGGGCATCTGGGACGTAACTTCTTTTAGTTGGTGTTCTCATTATCGTCTAGATGGCTTGTAGTGAGTCTTTGCTAAGGAGAGAAGCGATCGATTTCCTAGGGGGGGGGGACCATTCTGGGATAGTTGTACTGGTTTGGTTCATCATGAATAGGATGATCCTTCAGGGATCATCGTAATCAGGCAGAGTTTTGTAATGCCAAGCGGCCAATATCCATCTTGACAAAATAGCCCCTAGGGAGCCTGCTTCAAAAACTTCCATGATAAGTCTACAAGCAATGTCTACCACCATCTCTTCTGCAAGCTATCTAGAAGCTCAAAAAGAATTAAGACTTTACTTGCCAGGCAGACACAAAATGCCTGGCCCTGTACTACTAGTACTCGTGTAGTACACGTACTATGTAGTACGTGCATGAGTGCCTAGAATGCTGTGCCTAGATTTCAGATCACAACCTAGCTTGCCTTATTTGTTTCGGTTGAGGGCCCCTTTTTGGCTTCAGCTAAGCTGCCCTCGTTCAGCAGGTACAGCTATGCAACGTAACCTAACCTAAACTACAACCAATATTTTGGCGCTCAGTGAGATGGAAAGTCGATTATCCACCCTCGCAACCTGTGGGCTCGAGGTTTGAACCTCACTGGAGGCCACAACCGGCTAAGCTGCCCTCGTCTGGCGGATACAGCCTTGAAACTTTACCTTGGCGCTCAGTTGTACCGGGGATAGCAAGGTGATGGCAACCTGATAGAATGTGCAAGGCAGTCTGCCAGTGAACGATGGCAAAGGGCGCGTTGAAGATATATGTTGAAGCGCCTTCTGTTGCGTAAATATTGAAGACTTCATCATGAAAGAGCATTCTACTCCCTGAAATGCCAATTCACTGGCATTCATTGATTTTGGAGCAGGCTAACAGGTTCTCTTGCCTGAGGCCTTTTTTACCTCAATCTGGGCCCCCCTCTTTTTTTGGAGGCCGAGCTGTGGAACTTGCACATGAACATTTATTTACAAATCCAAATAAAGCCCACTCTTGTTATGTTCAGAGGTGGATCGTCTACATGTCACACTTGAGGGCACAAGCTTCTCAGAATGTTCTCAACCTAACCTCAATAGAAACCGGAATCAAAGAATCAAAAGAAAGCAAGGCTACTTTCCTTGCACGCGTATAAATTGTGGGTCAAGCAGATCTACAGGTGAGCATGTACATGGTAAAAAGGCAATCTACAACCGGTAAAAAATGAGTAAGAACAGCGATCAAAGTCAAGTATAAGATTATGGGAAAGGACTAGGAGCTCAAGCCCAAGCGCCTGAGCACATCATCCATGGTTTGACACAAGCACACTGCTAACCAAAAACGGCAAGCACACAGAAAAGGGCCGAAAATCCAGGCGCACATTACAACAGGACAAACAGGCACACAGCCATGCTCCTGCAATGTGCTGGTAGACCTTTTGCTGAAGGCAAGCAGGCCATGACAGGGCACAGGAGCCGCAATCCATACTCCTGCCTTGATGTCTCAGACAAGACTTACCCTTCAGACCAGACACGGATGAATATCATTTAACCTTCCTTCCTGGACAAAACTCACACATGAGAGCTGTACCCCTCTCCCTCTCACACAGACACGCGCGCCAGCACTTGCTTCCTCGAAATTTGCTAACATTAGCGGTCGCACCACTTGCACTTGTTTTCTTTAGGCTTCCAGACAAGTAAGGCAATCAAGGGTGGGTGGACCATTCAATACAAAAAACTAAGCACAAAATGGACAGGCCCTGCATATGCTCCCGCCTGATCCTTGCACCCTCAGTTTTGTTTGGTGAAAATTTGCCAAATTCCCTCTTGTGTTCCATCCTCAAATCCTTGGACATGTTCTTGAGATGCAACACGCACGTTTGCATATGGTCCTGTCATTGTGGCCACATGGAGAGTCCACACATTGGCAGAAGCATGCTTGGCTGGCAATGCCAGCCCATCATACACAAGCAATGCTCGGGGGCCTGAGCCCACCGACTGCAGCTGCCTGCCATGTGTGCAGCAGGTGTGCAAACAACAAAATATAGGCAACACAGGCAAAGGCCAAGCAGGTCAGTAGCTCCCTATGCCACAGCTGCAGCCATGCGCACTCCAAAGACGCGCAGGCACAGCATCAGCATCAGCATCATCATCATCATCAGCAGCAGCAGCGGTGGCCGCTGCGGTGCCACCTCATTTATTTGCCCAGCACCAGCTTCCCCTCATCAGGCACATGTGACAGGCGCGCTACTGAAGCCTCTCTCTCGGCCCCCCTCTTCTCCCTCCACTGAACATGTGCGTCCCAGACGGGGAATAGTAGCAGCAGAACATGGATGCCTGTGCGGTCTGGGAGCGCTAGCACCTGCCAGCGGACTGCGGGTCTGCCGCCCCTTGGTTCTGCTTCTTCTTGGCCGGCAGGGGGGGTAGGTCCGCGCGCCCGCCCTGTGCCGGGCCTTGCTCCTGCGGAAGGGCCGCCTCCTGGTGTGCGCGCTTGCTCCCCTTGCTTCCCTCCGCAGACGCGCCAACGTGTTGAGGAGGCTACGAGGCACATGGCACAGGTTGGTGCGGGCATATGGTGTTGCCTGGTCTGCAGCGTGGTCAGCTGATTGCACCACGCACACATGAGCTCACAGGTCAAGATGTCACACCCTGCCTCCAAAAAGCAAACGAACGCATGCACACAGGCAGTGCCCCACCTGCAAGACTGGCGCGCCAGCAGGGCAGGTGTTTGAGCCGACTGAGTTATGCTTGGCTGCTGCCACATCTGGCGGCTGAGGGGAGGTGGAGGTTGAGGGCACGACGGTGGAGGGCGTGGACGCGGTCGCCTGCAGCGTCTTCCACATTTCCAGCGCGCGCAGCGCATGGTGCGTCATCGCGCCGCCCGCTGCAGCTGCCGCAGCGGCTGCAGAGCCGTCATCGTTGCCCAGCGCGCCAGGGAGGCTGTCACTGCCGCCCGCCTGGCCTTCCCCAGCCGCCGGCCCTGTGGCCGCCTCCACTGGGCTGGCGTTTGTGCCTGCCACTGCACAACCCCCACCCGCGTCTTGAGCGGACGCGCGCTGCGTGCACTGCTGCGGCTGCTGCGGCTGGCCCTGCTCTTGGCATGCCCGCTGTGGCTGGTGCTGCGTCAGGCACTCAGCAGCGCGGCTGATCCTGCTGTCGCCCACGCCCCTGGCATCCACGCTGGCTTGGCAGCTAGCCGCTGCTTCAGCAGACTCACCGGCCACCGTTGGAGCAGCGGCCGGCCCTGCCGCAGCCGCTCGCCCCTCCGCCAGTGCTGTCGGCGCACTTGCCACAGGCTCTGCCACACCCACACCCACAGGTTGCTTCCAGGCCTGCGTCTGGCCACTGCCCTGCTGCTGCTGCTGCTGCTGCTGCTGCTGCTGCTGCTGCTGCTGCGCAGCGCTGCTGCCGCGCCGGGCCAGCCCCACGAGCTGAGGGGGTGTAATCTTGCGCAGCTGCTCCTCCGCGCGCTTCACAAGCCGGCTCATGACGCTGGTGTTGTTAAAGGGCTGCATGTGTTGGTGTGTGCATGAAAGTGCATGCGTGTGCGCACGGGTGTGTGCATGTGCGTGTTCAATCATATGTGTGTGTGCATGCAAGTATTTGCTTGTACGCATAGCTGGGCATGTATGCACACAGTGCAGCAATTCAGCTGGCCACAGCTTGACGGCACCGCCTATGACGCACAAAGGGATGGGTCATTTGCGTATTTCAGATCAATTGCGAATGCGCGATTTGCCGAATCATTCGCCTGACTGTGAAACGCTAAATCGCGGATTTTGAAGACCCAAATGGGCCCAGTGCACCTGTTTTGCTCTATTTTGCACCTTAAGAGTGGCCCCACATGAAATACCTAGTCTAAAGCATCGTTATGAAATGTGTGTATGCCGAATCAGGTGGTGGGAGGGGAGGGGGGAGGGTCAGCTGGCGTCAGTTAGTGCCTACCCCTCCTCTGCCTCCTCTCAAAGCTCACAAGCATGCGTTTGTCAAACAACCAGCGCGTTTTGAATCTTGCCTTATCATTCGCGCTTTTCGAAAACAAAACAGGCAAATGACACAACCTGAATGCAACACAACAGTTCAAGCGCGCAAAGCTCAGGAAAAGGAATCCAAGTCTCAGCACGAGCCTGCCCACTGCCATGCAACACCACCTCTACAGCGCAATCAGAAATGAGGAAATCAAGGCAAGTATGCGCGCACCCACTGCGCATGCACACATGCACACGCATAAACATTCACACACACGCTCGCACCCACACACGCACGTGCACGCACGTACCCGCCCAACACTCATAGCGCAGAGATCAGCAAGCGCATGCATACATGGAATCCCTTGCACGGCGCAGAGACCAGGCAAAGCAGGCATGCATGCAAGCGCACGTGCACACAGAGGCACGCCCCCCCACCTGCTGCAGCACATTGGTCAGGCAGGGCGCGCGCAGCAGCAGGCCCGTGCGCTTGTCGTGCTTCTTCAGGATCTTGGCCACCGCCGCGTAGTTGAGAAGGCTCCAGTGCATGAGCATGACGCAGGAGCCGTGGAACTGCGCGCAATAGCATGGTGTCAGTGTGTGAGCAGATGGCACATGAGCATGGTGTCAGTGCACGAGCATATGACCAGGGATCAGCGTTTGCTTACAGAACAATTTGTTTTAAGATATAGCGTGTGCCAAGATCAAAACTTGAAAAATATACCTCTGGGCCACTGAGGGCTAAGCTCTGGACACCCGAGAACCATAAAAAATTAAAAACAAATTGGCAGGCATCACAAATGGGGACAGAGCATTGAAAATTAGGGACGGATGGCATGCAGCCCCATGTTCAGGGTAGTGCCACCCAAGTGGACCTCATCAAGAGGACCACCACAGGTCCCCTTAGGAAGTGGTCTGACGGGTCCACATTGAAAATTGAGCCAGATTGGGGCCGTGTGATGGAGTGCAAATGTTCTAAGCTCAGCCCCACAAACCCCCAAACGATGCAGCGGCACAACTGCATGCGGCAAGCACTGGGAGCATCAAAAGTTTGTGCAGTCCCCAGGGAGCACGCCAAGGGGTAGAGGGAGAACGAGGAGGAGGCAGACTGTGTTGGGAAGTCAATGACCAAGAAGTAGCACATCAAGTCCTTCTCATGAAGCCAGTGACCAAGAAGTAGCACATCAAGTCCATCCCATGACCAAGAAGTAGCACATCAAGTCCATCTCATGACCAAGAAGTAGCACATCAAGTCCATCTCATGACCAAGAAGTAGCACATCAAGTCCTCAATGAGCACAAGCAGCAGCACATCAAGTCCTTCTCAATGGGCTTTGCCAATGCAAGCAGTTCTAGTGTCTCATGGCCATTCATATCATCAAGGAGGAGGTCCCCTCCATCAAGCTGGAGTGCCCTGCGCTTGAGTTGTGACTTGCAACTCATCTTCATGGAAGCAGCTCCATGCAAGCAGCCACGCAGCGAGCAGTAGCAGCACCAGCACCAGCTGAAGATCTTGAGGAGCAGACAGTAGAATAGAGCAATCAGCCCTGGGCAGCAATCAGCAGTTGAGAGTGGACAGCTAGGAATCGCCTTGGATCACAAGCATCTTCAGATCACGATGCACCTGATTTGAAGGGCCGACCTGTCAAAATTATATAATTTTTAGGCAGCATCTCAAGGGGGTATCCAGAGCTGCGTTAAGTGTAAGGGGTATGGAGGAATGAGGGGCCCAGGGGTACTAAGGCATACAAGAAGGAACTTAACGTTTGGGCCAGATATAGCGCTATATATCTGGTTACTAGGGGCCCCCCGCCCCAACATTTTAAACATTTTTTCCACTTTCAATTTTTGCACAGGGGCATTGTACAGGGTGCTGAAGCTCCCTTCCAATTCTGATGCCAAACTTTTAGGTGCAAGCACGAGTTTTGGCAGGTGTAGCAGCTGAAAGATAGCGCTATATCAGCCTAAAGATAGCGCTATATTGCTATAGATCGCTGTATGGTGCTATAGAATTGCCTCGTCCAGCGGTATGTGCCGATTCCTATGTTTGATGCATGAGCCATGGGAGTACTGTGTGTAGCCACACTAAGGGCAGATGAAGCATTAGTTGAAGCATGCTCTACAGCCTCAGATGGAGGTGAGTGGCGCCCACTTCACTTATGTAAACGAGCAGCACACCAGCATGTGCATCTCACACATGTGGCAAGAGGTTCGTGGTGGAGTAGATGCACAGGACTCCACACCATGCCCGTGCCAACGCACATTTTGCGCCAAGGCAGGTCAAAGTGTGTGCGCACCTGCACAAGCCGCTCCTTGAGCTGGATGGAAGTTACCACCCCCTGCTGCGCCTCCAACTCGTCCGTCAGCGCCTGCAGCTGTATCACCGCCTCCTCCTCTTGCTCCATGAAAAAGCGGTTGAACCTGCGGGCAGTAGGAGTGAGGTCTGGTCGAACGTGACCGAATGGCATTTAGACCCACAGGCGCACATACGCTCCTGCCCTGGTTGAATGTGACCATATGGCATAGGTCCGTAGGCGCACATGTGCTCCTGCCCTGGTTGAACGTGACCATATTGCACTTAGACCCGCAGACGCACATATGCTCCTGCCCTGAAAAGCGCCTTCCAGCTGCTCTGGCATCTGCAGGGGCTGCCGTCGCTGGGTGCCTATTGCTCTATTGCGCCCAAAAGCACTGCACGCGTGCGCCCCAAGCCTCGTGCCCTCAAGCGCAGCCCCTTGCGCACCGAACTTTTGGCCTCACCCTCATGTAGAGCAGAGCAGGCAGGTAGGCCTAGACCGGCAGGGAGGGATGTCAGCCAGTCAGGCACCACCGGGGCACACGCAACCCTAGCTTTCTGCCGGGCTGGCAGCCCAAATAAATTGTCAACTAGGGCATGCTCAGAAAGCCAGACTGGAAACCCAGTCAGTCAGTTAGACTGGCAAGGTAGGCAGTCATTCGGTCAGCCAGCCAGGCTGGCAAGATAGGCAGTCAGCCCGCTTGGCTCACAGCACTCACTTGCCCAGGTCCTCGTTCAGGGTGCTGATGAACTTGAGCTCCTCGGTTGACAGCTTGCTGTTGGGTTTGGCCTGCACATGCAGGGTCCAGCCTAGGGGCATTTGGAGTGCCGCTGTGCCTTTCGAGCTTTCTTACAGCAGCCCACAGATTGAACCAGCCCATAGACCTGGCAACTAAGATTGACACGACCTGCTCAGCAAGGCTCAGCAAAGCAGCACTTGCAAAATAACTTGCTTAAGACGCTGCTCAAGTCCACCTGCTCGCCCACATGCACCTGCTAACCCCCACCCCCACTGACTCCCCTGCTAACACCCGACACAACATGGCCCACCTCCCTGTAAAACTCTGTGTAAGGCATGCGCATATGTGTATGTTTACATGGATACGCAGCTCTAGGCATGACCAAGGCCTGAGGAGCCACGAAAGGAGCAGCAGCAGCAGCAGCAGCAGCAGTAGCAAAGCTGAAAGGCTTTACGCGAATTCCGTCCCATGTTGGTAGGCACAATTTCGGAGCTGCTTGTCCTTCAACTATCTACATAGCATCGGTACGAAACCCAAAGCACATTAATTGGAGGAGAGCACACAAAAATGATGACCCACCTCCGCCTCTCGCTGCTCAAGGCGCGCACTCTCAACATCAGCATGCTCAGCTCCTGCACTTGCAAAATTGCCCAATTGCATGGATGCCTGAGTCCTCTCAGCGGACTATGCCTTAATGGTTGCATTTGTGTGCAAGTGTGGACATGCGCGTATGTGTCCGTGTATGTGCGCATGCTCGTGTGCGTGTGCGCGCACATGTATATGTGACTTGCGTGAAAACGAACGCGTATGTGCGTCCGCGCGCGCGCATGCTCGTGCGCGTGTGCATGCGTGCGTGTGTGTGCGTACGTGTATGTGTGCGTGTATGTGTGTACATGCGTGCATGTGCGTATGTACATGCATTGGCGAGCGTGTGCAAATTGGCAAGCGCATCAAACGCATAGAAATTCAAAATTGCATTGATCAAACGGCATGAGAGGGCATGCCAAGGCATTGCCTGAGCCTGCACAAGCTCTAAATTAGTATGCCTTTCAATTTACCTTACCCATGTCGCACACAGAACTGAGGTATTGAGGCCACTGGCGTGTGAGAGGGTCAGAGCGGCCACTTGTATGCACACCTTGAATGCACAAAAGCATGCACAATCGGTGCGCACCCCCCACACACACCTCCTTTGTGCTCCTCTTTCCGTGGGATGCTCTTCAGCTGCTTCTTCAGCTCCTTGTACCGCAGGAACATATCATTTAGCTCTGGCAGCTCCGTCACAGTTTGCTGCAACACTTTGCTAAACTTCATGCCGCCACCTTGGCACACGCCCCTCCTTGTGCGTCAGGGCCTCTTGGACTTGCAGGTTCGTGCGGCAAGGCCGCTTTGCCAGTGCCAGTGGCTCAGCTGCAGGCGGACAGGTTAGAGTCTGCAGTCAGATAAGCCTGACACAAGCACAATTAACTGGTGCACTTGTTTGACTGCACAGGCATGCATGGTCTTGTGAAGTCCTGTCAAAAAGCTGTTGCACACTGCAAAGACAGAGCTCTACACATTGCAGATGCACGCGTACAATCTCCAGATCATCTTCGGAAGAATCACGTTCTGAGATGCTGTCTGCGCTGTGTTTGAAGGTGTGCTGTGTGTCTGGGGGCAGCAGCTGTGAAGGTGAATACGGGATGCCTACAGACAGCCGGCCAGAGAGCCGGGCAGGTGCTTGCGTCAGCCGGCTGCCAAGCACACGGGTCAGCGCCAGTGGTATTGTTTAAGGTCAGACACGCTGGATGATGCCCTGACGGCATCTCCCATTGCACAGTTGTTTTGCGGTCCCACACCTGCTCTGCGTTCCGCGTTTTGTCTGGGTCTGTGGTCTATGGTGTCAAGCCTTGCAAAGCCTTCTTGGAATAGCTACCCCGCCGTGTAAGGACAGAAGTAGATACCAACGCCTTGCTTGAGAGGAATTTGAGTGTTAGGATACTGCACGAGATTACCTAGACCTGTAGACTTCTATTAATCAAAATTGAAACTTGCGGCCCAACAAGATATTCCATTATGATTCCTCTGCGAGGGCAAACACCTGGGGCTTCAAATAAGAAAATATTAAATTCATTTGCATCCGTGAATTTCGCCGCACTGACTTCTCGGGTGTTATCGGTCTGCAGCTAGTAAGTGCAGCTCTGATTTAAGCTCTGACGACTGAAGAAATGGCCAGTACAGATGATTGTAATATATCCCCATCTATATGCAGAGGGCGTTGCCTGTTTGTTATACAGCAGTTGGAGCTCCACAGGCGTACCCGTGGTAGCTGCGCCCGGGCACCTAGTCCTCTCACCAAGAATACCTCCAAGAAGCTACAAAGAATCAAATGCAATCGGTCGAGCCTTTTCGCAAGTTCCGTGCGAGCCCACAAGAAGCATGCGAGTAGATCTTGTCGTAGTACACTATGACAATGCTTCTACTTGCATCAATGTCGAGACTAGCACAGCTGCCTCCCCAGGCTTGGCAGCCTGCGCAAAGCCGATTTCATTTGACAAGTCATTTGCACTATTCTCTATTGGACTCAATGCACTGTATGGATGACTGAGTGCTGATCATATGACACATGCATGTGGGTGCTGACACAAATGAATCCAATGGTGGGTGCAACAAGGTGAGTCTTACGGCAGCGACCTTAAAGACGCAAACCTACGTCTTCAAGCCTGTCTAAGACAGATTTTGGATTGGATCACATCGTTTTACTTCTGTTATTTGAATTCTTGAAAGCACTCTATTTTCCAGGAGCCTTACATGGATCTTGTAAGACTTGCAACAAACAGGACCAGCAGGCCCCAATTGGACCATTGGAGGCTTGCAAGAGATTTTAAGAGCAAGCCTGGGGCGCTGCAAAGTGTTTGAGGCTTGTGAAGGCAGCCAGGCAAGGGCCTTCAGTGCGACAAGCTGATCGAGTGCACCACATCGCAAAATGTGTGTTCCTTCATCTCTTAAGAGTTATGCGTGCGGCTCATTGAAGTTAGATTAGGTTAGGTTACATAGTTGTATCCGCTGAAGGCTAGCAGTTGCACTTTTTTGAGGTTAGATTAGGTTGGGTAACATAGTTGTATCCGCCGAAGGCTAGCAGTTGCACTTCTTGACTTAAGCTTTTCTTGTAGCCCTTGTAACCATTAAACCTGCTGAACGAGGGCAGCTTAGCAGAAGTCTAAAAGACCTGCAACCTGACCAAAACGCTCATAGCTGAAGAAAGGTAGTGTCTGAAAGCCAGAGGTCTTTTGTTGAACAGCTGCGTGCTTGCGAACTCCCTAAGAGCGTCTTTGTTTTTTGAATTCCCTTCCAGTGTCTTCAGGTTTTTCTCTTGCTATTCACCAAAGACCTCTGGCTTTCAGACGCTAACTTCTGCTATTAGCGCCTTTCTAGTTTTGGTTCAGGTTGCAGGCCTTTGAGGCTTCAGCTTAGGTGCCCTCGTTTGGCGGATACAGCTATGTAAGCTTACCTCTCTTCAGCTATGAGCTCTTTTATAGTTTTGGTTCAGGTTGCAGGCCTTTGAGGCTTCAGCTAAGCTGCCCTCGTTCGGCGGATACAGCTATGTAACCTAACCTAAACTATCGCACACGGTACTTTACTGCATACTCGTGTGCTGTGACCATGATATAACATTATAAAGATAAGACTTTTTATAAATTCATGTTAAGGATCCTGCCCAAGATCTCCTATCCTTGTAATCCTTGTAATGGCAGCATCTCCTGGGCGGCCTGTGCTACAGTTGCTCTTGAGCACATGTGCTGCTGTGCAAAATGAGGTGCACGTTCTTCTTCACTGCCAAGACTGTTTGTGTGCTCTCTTAGAAAGAAATTTTAGTCAGGAACATCCCTCCCTCTTTGCCAGGCTTTTTCTTTGGAGACCCACTTGGGAAGAAAAGCCCCATCACCAGAAAAGAAGAAAGCAGTCAGTGAGGATCAGGAGGGTTGCGGGCAAAAAAGCCAGCAGACCTCTCCTAATTGGTTTGAAGGTGAGGAGAATGCTCAAGAGAGCGCCTGGTCTCTTCTCTGCTCTGAACCCAGCACTTGCAATGACTCGTGGGCTGGATGTCCAGCTGTGGGTTGGTTTGATGGAAATCAAAGGTCACTTTGTTTCTCAGAATGTAATCGCTTTTTTGGTGCCATGGGTTATCAGATGAGTCATCCTTTGAAAAACCTTGGTGTGTCATTGTCTAGGCTGGTGTCTGCTGTGGGAGAAGAGAGATTTGGGCCAGGGTCTTTGTTCAACAGGTACTCTTGAACTTTTTGTTCAAAATCTGCATGGATGGTCATTTCCTCTGGTTCCCAGGTGGGGTCCCAGGTCACCACTTTTAATTCCTCGTTTCCAGCAAAGTGATGCCAGGACTTCCTCTCTGAATCAGTTAGGCAAGCACAAGCCGGGCAGGCCCAGGTTTCATCTTTTTTAATGGATTCCCGGTCCTCGTCTTTGTAGCAGCCAAGTCTTAGGAGGCAGGACCAGTGATAAGTGCAGTTGCAGACATCGCAGACATTAATATCTTCAAAGGGTTCTGCTAGGGACTCCTTTCCTTTCCAATCAGAGCAGATCTCACAGCAAGCACAATGAATATCAAAGCGTTTTGTGGCAGTCACAGAGGCTTTCTTAAAGCCAGACGCGGTGAAAATGGGGATGGCCCACTTTTCTATGGTCATAGGGGCCCAGTGGGTGTGATACTGCTTCTGGAAAATTTGTGGGGAGCTGTTTGAGCCCACTCTTCTGTGTGGTTTGAAAAGTTTGTGGCGATCAATTAGCTTATAATTGAGTTCGTGCTTGTAGATGAAGTTTATGGCTGTGATGGGCTGCGTGGCTCGGGCCTTGTTCCTTTTATATTGCCATACTAAAATTGCTCTCTCTTGCCCACTGGAAGACTCAGGTAGAAGAACTGGGATCGCGGTGGGGTGGTTAGTGTCTTGTCTCAGGTATCTTGTACGTGGGCTTGCTGGGGGGCAGAGGTTGAGTAGGAGGGGTAGTGAGGTCCTCTGAGTCATCTCTGAAAAGGGGGTTGACGTGTAAGGTGGTTGTTGTGACGTCTAGGTGGTGTTGGTGGATGA
>LKMJ01002127.1_pt1 | contig 18011 bp, 18 predicted proteins | sample 643391 | NCBI WGS metagenome assembly LKMJ01 (sample SAMN04112250, study PRJNA286221) | soda lake metagenome | biome: soda lake; feature: Kulunda Steppe; material: water; isolation source: sample PL-Br10 brine of Picturesque Lake | place: Russia: Kulunda steppe | collected 2010-07 | reverse complement strand
TGGCGGGTGGCGGTGGAGTCCAGCACGTAGGACTCCAGCATGGTGTCCTCCAGCGGCCCCGCCACTGCAATGCCATAGTTCGCCAGCACCGAGATATCATACTTGAGGTTCTGGCCGATCTTGGTCGTCTTACCGTCTTCCAGCAGCGGCTTGAGCCTGGCGAGTACGGCATCACGGTCGAGCTGCGCGGGAGCGTCCAGGTAGTCGTGGGCCAGCGGAATATAGGCCGCCTCTCCTGCTTCCAGCGCCAGCCCCACGCCGACGATCTGCGCCTCCATGTAGGCCAGGCTGGTGGTCTCCAGATCGAAACAGAAGGCCTCGGCCGCTTCGAGCCGGGTCAGCCAGGCGTCCAGTTCATCCTGCTCGAGGATCACATGGTCATCGCGGGATGCGCTGTCGCTAGCCTCTTCGACAGCGGACGGCATCGGCGTGCCAGTGGCCACATCGTCGACGCCGCTGTCGCTGCCCTCCAGCAGCTCGCCAAGCCAGGCCCTGAACTCGTACTCGCGGTAGAGCTCGAGGAGCCTCTCGCGGTCCGGGTGGGCGATATCCAGGTCGTCGAGGCCGACCGGCAGGTCACAGTCGGTCTTGATCGTCGCCAGCTGGTAGGAGAGAAACGCCTGGTCGCGGTGTTCCTCGAGCTTCTTCGGCAGGGTCTTGGCGCCGCGGAAGTCCAGGGTCTTGACCCTCTCCAGGTCGGCATAGATGGTCTCGAGCCCTCCGCCCACGCCCTGCAGCAGGCCCAGCGCGGTCTTCTCGCCCACACCGGGGACCCCGGGGATGTTGTCGACCTTGTCGCCCATCAGCGCCAGGAGGTCGATGATCAGCTCGGGCGGCAGGCCAAACTTCTCCTTCACACCGTCGACGTCCAGGGTCTCGTCCTTCATGGTATTGACGAGGGTGATGTGCTGATTCACCAGTTGGGCCATGTCCTTGTCACCGGTGGAGATCACCGCGTCACGCCCGGCCGCGGTGGCCCGGTGGGCCAGGGTGCCGATGACGTCATCGGCCTCGACCCCCTCGATGCACAGCAGCGGCAGCCCCAGCGCCCTCACGCAGGCGTGCAGCGGCGCCACCTGGGAACGCAGGTCGTCGGGCATCGGCGGGCGGTGGGCCTTGTACTCGGCGAACAGCTCGTCGCGGAAGGTCTTGCCCGGTGCATCGAAGACCACCGCCATGGGGCTGTCCGGGTAGTCCTTGATCAGCCGCTTGAGCATATTGAGCACGCCCTTGATAGCGCCGGTGGGCTGCCCGTTCGAGGTAGTCAGCGGCGGCAGGGCGTGGAAGGCGCGGTAGAGATAGGAAGAACCGTCGACGAGTACGATGGGGGTATCGGCCATGCAAGGCATCCATTGAGACTGAGCGGGAAGTGATCCTGATCACCCATGATACGCATTGCCCGGGTGTTTTGCCGCGGGTGGTGGGCCGCGGGGCCGCAACGGCATACACTGAAGGCATCGTCACTACATCTGCCGCGCTGCGGCCGGGAGGGCACCATGATCATGACTCGCACCCTTATCGCCCTGCTGCTGGGATTCGCGCTGGTCGCCAGCGGGCCCGTCCTGGCCCAGTCATCTTCCGACCTTGAGCCGGATATCACCATCCGCCAGGAGGAGGATCGCACCATTCGCGAGTACCGCATCAACGGCGAACTCTACGCCATCGAGATCCGCCCCTCCCGTGGCCCCTCCTACTATCTGGTAGACCATGACGGCGACGGCAACTTCGAGCGCCAGGATGGCGATCGCCTCGCCGTTCCGCAGTGGATCCTGCGTCGCTTCTGACGAGGAGCAACGACACGTGCATCACTCGGCCAAGTCGCTACAATAGGCGGCTTGGCATCCCCGGGTGAGAGACACATGGCCGTATTCACACCGCTATCCGAGACCCAGGTCGCGGACTTTCTGGCACGCTTCGATGCTGGCTCGCTGATCTCCCTGGAAGGCGTACCCGCCGGCACCGAGAACAGTACCTTCTTCGTCACCACCGACCGACGTCAGCTGGTCCTGACCCTGTTCGAGCAGGGCGAGTTCGGCGAGCTGCCGTTCTTCGTCGACCTGCTCGATTATCTGGACGAGCACCGCCTGCCGGTGCCGGGGCCGCTGCACGACCGAGAGGGTGTGGCACTGCACCGCCTGGCCGGCAAGCCCGCCCTGCTCTTCCCGCGGCTGCCCGGCAAGCATCCCAAGGCGCCCAACCTGGTCCAGTGCGCGGCCCTGGGAGATGCCCTGGGTCATATGCACAGGGTGTCGCGGCACTTCCCCGGGCACCGCCCCAACCCGCGAGATCTTCACTGGCTGCTGCCCATGCACCACAAGGTGCTGGTCTACCTCTCCCCGGAAGACCAGACCCTGATGAAGGATGAGGTCGAGATCTACCAGGATGCCTTCGGCAGCGCTTCCGAACTGCCCCAGGGCACTCTGCACGGCGACCTGTTCCGCGATAACACCCTCTATGAGGGTGACCGGCTCGGCGGCATCATCGACTTCTACAACGGCTGCACCGGTGACCTGCTCTTCGATCTCGCCATTGTGATCAACGACTGGGCCACCGACCCCGACGGCCGCCTGGATGCCGAGCGCCACGACGTCATTCTTACCGCCTACCAGGCGCGCCGACCGCTCACCGCGGCCGAACGCGAAGCGTGGCCGATAATGCTGCGCATGACCGCGCTGCGCTACTGGCTGTCGAGGCTGCTGGTGGTGTATGTGGATCCGCCGGCTCACGACCTCACTCCCCACGACCCCGAGCAGTTCCGCACCATTCTCAAGGCGCGCCTCAATCACGGCGCCCTGCCCCTCCCGGAGGTGAATACATGAGTCTCTCCATGGCCAGTGCCGGCAGCCCGGCAAAGCGCGCACGGCGCGTCTGGAATATCGACCAGTGGGGCAGCGGCTACTATGACGTGGACGACTCCGGGCACGCCCTGGTGCGCCCCCTGGGCAGTGAGATCGAGGGTCCGGCCCTGCCTCTGTCTGACCTGGTCGCACAGCTCAAGACCGCCGGCCTGCGCCTGCCGGTACTGGTGCGCTTCATCGATATTCTCCACGACCGCGTCGAGCAGCTGTGCGCCGCCTTCGATACCGCCATGGTCGAGGAGGAGTTCAGCGGTGGCTATACCGCCGTCTACCCGATCAAGGTCAACCAGCAGCGTCGGGTGGTGGAGGAGATCCTGGCCACGCCCGAACGCGGCCGCGACCGGGTTGGCCTCGAGGCCGGCAGCAAGCCGGAGCTGCTCGCCGTGCTGGCCCTCTCCGGAGACGGTCCCTCGCTGATCGTCTGCAACGGTTACAAGGATCGCGAGTATGTGCGCCTGGCGCTGATGGGAGAGAAGCTGGGCCACCGCGTCTATCTGGTGGTGGAGAAGCTCTCGGAGCTGCCGCTGATCCTCGAGGAGGCCGCCGAGCTCGGTGTCATGCCACGCATCGGCCTGCGCGCACGACTCGCCACCGTGGGCCGTGGCCGCTGGCAGAACACCGGCGGCGAAAAGTCCAAGTTCGGCCTCACCGCCAGTCAGATCCTGGCGGTGGTGGATCAGCTACGCGAAGCCAACGCCCTGGGCAGCCTGCAACAGGTCCACTTTCACCTCGGTTCACAGATCGCCAATATCCGCGACATCCAGCGTGGACTACGCGAGTGCGCACGTTTCTACCAGAGCCTGGTGGAGCTGGGTGCCCCGGTAGACACCGTGGACGTGGGCGGCGGCCTGGGCGTCGACTACGAAGGAACTCGCTCGCGCAGCTTCTGCTCGGTCAACTACTCGATGCTCGAGTATGCCCGCAACGTGGTCTACGCCTTCCGCCTGGCCTGCCAGGAGCGCAACCTGCCCGAACCACACCTGATCAGCGAATCGGGCCGTGCGCTGACCGCTCACCACGCGGTACTGATCACCAACGTGATCGGCGAGGAGCGGATCAACGAGACCGCCCCGGCGCTGCTCGTCGAGGACGATCCACAGGTCAAGGAACTGTGGCGAGTCCACGACCTGCTCCATGAGCAGGTGGAGCCGCGCGGCCTGGTCGAGGCATGGCATGACCTGGTCCAGGCCATGGGCGAGCTACATGAGCGCTTCGTGATCGGCATGACCGACATCAAGGCCCGGGCCGAGGGCGAAGGGGTCTATTTCGCCGCCTGCGCGAGGCTGCGCTCCCGTCTCGACACCCGCAATCGCGCTCACCGCGAGATCGCCGATGAGCTTGCCGAGAAGCTCGCCGACAAGCTCTTCGTCAACTTTTCGCTGTTCCAGTCGGTGCCCGACGTCTGGGGCATCCAGCAGATCTTCCCGGTGCTGCCGCTGACCGGCCTCGACCAGGAACCGGTGCGTCGGGGGGTGATTCAGGACATTACCTGCGACAGCGATGGGCGCATCGACGGCTATGTCGACGGCCAGGGCGTGGAGACCACCCTGCCCCTGCCCGAGTGGCAGGAAGGCGACGAACAGCTGCTGGGCTTCTTCCTGGTGGGCGCCTACCAGGAGATTCTCGGCGACCTGCACAACCTGTTCGGCGACACCGACTCGGTGGACGCCACCCTGGCCGAAGATGGTGGATGGACCTTCAGCCATATCCAGCAGGGCGACCGTGTTGCCGACGTGCTCAGCTACGTCAACTTCGACGCCGAAGTGCTGCGCAGCAATCTCGCCGAGCAGCTCGCCGCCAGCGGCCTGGAAGAGGCCGAGCAGCAACGCTTCCTCAAGGATCTCTCCGATGGGCTGGCCGGGTATACCTACCTGGAGTAGCCGACCACCGCGTCTGCTGAACACAACGACGCCCCGCGGCCATGCTGCGGGGCGTCGTTGTCTGGCGCGGCCACGGAGAAACTCCGCGAATTCACTCCACCACGTGAGTGGTGATCTCCAGCCCGCCGGTAAGGGTGAAGTGCAGCTCGGCGCCACGAGACAGCGGGCCGACGCCGGCCGGAGTGCCCGTCAGTACCACGTCTCCCGGCAGCAGAGTGAAGTGACGACTCATCTCGGCCACCAGAGTAGGCACCGGGAACAGCATGTCGGCCCCCTCGCCGCGCTGGCGGAGCTCACCGTCAATCTCGAGGGTAAAGGCCAGAGCGCTCCAGTTGGGCACCTGCGAGAGCGGCTGGAAGGCGGAGAGCGGGCAGGCACCGTCGAACGCCTTGGCGGTTTCCCAGGGATGCCCCTTCTCCTTGAGACGGGTCTGAAGGTCGCGCAGGGTCAGGTCCAACCCCAGGCCGATGCCGACGATCGCACGCTCGGCCTCGTCCGCGGTGGCGTGGGAGAGCTCCTCGCCGACCAGCAGCGCAAGCTCGACCTCGTAGTGCACCTCGCCCCGAGAGAAGGGGGCATCGATAGGCTCTTCCAGCGGGACCGCGCTGGTCGACGGCTTGATGAACAGCAGCGGTTCGCTGGGCACAGGATTGTCCAGTTCTCTGGCGTGGTCGGCATAGTTGCGGCCGACGCAGACGATCTTGCCGAGCGCATGGGGAAATTCCTGGCCATCGGTAAAACGTGGAACAAAGCGCATGGCGGGTCTTCTCCTTCTCGTTTTGCATGACGCATCTCGGCGACAAGCCTCACAGTCTAACGCACCGTGCGCCACGCACCACCTCCCACGGCCGTACGGATTGCCCTGCCCGCGGGGCGACCGATCAGCGCGTGAGCATGGACCAGGAAGCCTGGCCGCCGCTGACCCGAGGCAAAGGGGCCTGGCGGTGGCTCTCCAGGTGATTGTAGACAAACAGCGCAGACCGCCGAGCTCTTGGCGCCGACCCCCTTGCAACACATTGCGGTCGAAGCGAAGCTAGCCGCGGCCGTCCCCTTGACGATTCGCTATCGTTGCGCTCGAACTCGTCGAGTGGTGCCGAAGATTGCTTGGGGCTGACCGAGCCGAGAAGCGGTTTCATCGGCTGGCAGAGTAGGCGACATAGATGCTACGAATAGGGGTGACATCTTAAACGCCGGTTTAGGCAGGAGAGGTTTCACCGTGGAACGACTGTACTTTCTGATACCCGACAAGGACACCACCACCAAAATCGTTCATGAACTTAGCGAGATGGGGCTATCCAAAGACGAACTGCACGTAATGGGCAAGGATTGGCGCCCGCTGGAAAAGGAAGAAGGCGTGCCCCGAGCAACCCTGATCCAGACCTCCGATGTGGTCAACGCCTCACGACGAGGCGCCATCGCCGGCGGTATTCTCGGCATCGTCCTTGGCCTGATCATTCACTTCATCCTGGACGGCACTCGAATGGTCTGGATGGTACTGGGCATGGGCGTGTTCGGTGCCCTGTTCGGCGTCTGGACCAGCACCATGGTCGGCGTGTCGGTGCGCGACATCAAGGTTGCGAAATTCGACAAGGCGATCAAGAGAGGCGAGATGCTGCTGATGGCCGACGTGCCCGCCGAACATGAGGAAGACTTCAGGCGTGCCATTCGCCACCACCACCCCGACGTGGTGATCGACAGGGTCCGCCCTCAGGATGAGCAGGCCCATAAAGGGAAAGGTCACTGAGGCCCCTCTCCACCCCGGGCATTGCCGCGGACATGATGGAGTGTAGAAACAAGAAAACCGCCTCCAAGGGGCGGTTAGCGATTGATCATATCATGATGATCCACAGTGTTTGGTGGTGCCGGCACCAGGAGTCGAACCCGGGACCTACTGATTACAAGTCAGTTGCTCTACCAACTGAGCTATGCCGGCAATGCGATGCTCTGCATCAGCGCAGAGGGACAGCGCCCTCCGAGCGAGAAAGACCGTGAACCCATGTTCACGGTCTTTCGAAATCAAGGTTGGCGATGGCTGGGGTACCAGGATTCGAACCTGGGAATGCCGATACCAAAAACCGGTGCCTTACCACTTGGCTATACCCCAGCAATATGGTGGCCAGAGAGGGAATCGAACCCCCGACACGGGGATTTTCAATCCCCTGCTCTACCAACTGAGCTATCTGGCCGCTGCCAACGGTGCGTATTAAACCTCAGCGGCGAATCGGCGTCAACCCCTTCCGTTTCAAAACGATGGCTGGAGATGGCCGGGGATTGGCGTCACGATTCCCGTGGCACATAGCCCTCGGCCTGGTCGGTCTCACGGTTGTCCAGGAAGAGTTCCATCTGCTCCATCAGGTACGCGCGGGCCGAGGGCTCGAGCATATTGAGGTGCTTTTCGTTGATCAGCCGGGTCTGCAGCGCCTGCCACTCCTCCCAGGCCTTCCTCGATACGTTGGCCTGGATCTCCTGGCCCTTCTTGCCGGGCAGCGGCGGAAACGGCAGGGCCTCGAGCTGCTGCTGGTACTTGCGACAGAATACGGTCTGGCTCATGAAACAATCTCCTCGAAGAGCGAGTGAAGGCGATGTCAGGGGCCCGGCGGGGCATCCAGGACGAAGGGCGAAAGGCCGCTGAGCAGCGATTTGACAGGCGCTGCCAAGCCGATGGCATCGGGATTCCGGGGATCGTACCATCGGCGGGTCTCGCCCACCGAATCCAGGCGCTCGACACTCGCCGGCTGCGGCGTGATCTCCAACCGGAAATGGCTGAATACGTGGATGAAGGAGGGACTGGCCGGCTCGATGGCGCTGCCCGGTGCATGGCTGTCGAGCCAGGCCTGCAGTTCGGCGTGCTCGTCAAACTGGGGCAGGCTCCAGAGCCCTCCCCACAGGCCGCTGGGCGGACGCTGCTCCAGCAGCACACGCCCTTGCCCGTCCCGCAGCAGCAGCATGTGGGTGGTGCGGGTAGGCAACGCCTTTTTCGGCTTCGATTCGGGGAAGCGGCGCTCCTCGCCACGGGCATGGGCCACACAGGCATCCGCGAAGGGGCAGCGCCCGCACTCGGGGGTGCCGCGACGGCACAGGGTAGCGCCCAGGTCCATGATTGCCTGGGTATAGTCGACCAGTCGTTCCTGCGGAGTATAGTGCTCGGCCAGCGCCCACAGGCGGCGTTCCACCGCCGGGCGGCCGGGCCAGCCCTCCACCGCATGCAGACGAGACAGACTGCGCTTGACGTTGCCGTCGAGGATGACCGCCCGCTTCCCGCTGCTCTGGGCGATGATCGCCCCCGCGGTGGAGCAACCGATCCCGGGCAGCGCAGCCAGCGCCTCGGGGTCCATGGGAAAGTCGCCACCATGCTCGTCCACGATAACGCCCGCGGCACGGTGCAGGTTGCGGCCCCGGGCGTAGTAGCCAAGACCCGTCCAGAGGTGCAGCACCTCATCCTGCTTCGCTGCCGCAAGTGCGTGCACGTTCGGGAAGCGCACCATGAAGCGCTCGAAGTAGGGGATCACCGTGGCGACCTGGGTCTGCTGCAGCATGATCTCCGAAACCCACACCCGATAGGGCGTGCGCTCATGCTGCCAGGGCAGGTCATGGCGGCCATGGAGATCGAACCAGGCCAGCAGACGACGCTGGAACTCTGCGGCGGACAGGACGGGTGAGGGCATCTCACTCATCGCGGCATCTCACTCATCGCGGCTCCAAAAAAAAGCGCCGACACGGGTGTCGGCGCAGGGACTGATCTTGCTCAATCAAAAAGACCACGCAAGGCGTCTCGAAGTTCCGTGCCGCCGCCCTCGCCGAGCCGCTCCAGGGTTCCCTCCAGGCGACGCTCCACTTCCTCACCGGCACGGCGACCCAGTTCATCACGCAGCACCTCGCCGATGGCGGACTGAAAGGCCTGCTGGTCGAAGCGGCACCACTCGTCGCTGTTGCCCGAGAGACTGCCCTCGCAGCGCACCGGGAAAGGCACTCGCTCCAGACGGGGATTGACCCGGCAGGCGGCGTCGGCGCTATCGACCACCCGCGCTGCGGCGCGCAGCTCGAAACGTTCGCTGATCAGATCGAGCCACCCCTCACCGCCAAGTTCGATGCCGGGAATGGCCACCAGCAGATCGTCGCTGTTGAGGGTGCCGTCGCGTATCACGAAGGTGGCTTCGACGCGCTCGAAGCGGGTGTCCGGGTGCCAGTCGCGGGTGGTCTCGCGCCCTTCCAGGGCGGCAACGGCGGTGCAAAGCTCCCTGGAAACGTTGACGTCGAGGATCGCGCCGTCGTCGACGCGAGCGGCGATGCGGCCATCCAGGTGCCGCTTGAGCGCTGGTAAGGTGTTGCCCCGGGAGGTCAACTCACCGTCGGCGAAGAGGCGTCCACGCAGCAGCGCCTCCTCGCCACTCAGGGCTACGTAAAGTTCATCGGTACGCACTCGCTCGATGCGCGGCATCAGCTGCCAGTGAGTCGGGTCTCGTGTCAGGTCCAGCTCACCTTCGGCGGCCAGACTGCCCTCGTAGAAACCGGAGGTGAAGCGGGTCAGGCGATGGCGACCGTCTGCGCCCTCAAGGGCTAGATCGACGTCGCGAAATGCAAGCCCCCCAAGACCCAGCCAGCCCAGGCGCAGCTCGCCGTCCAGGGCCAGGTCGGCTAGCCACTCCTCTGGAAGCAGGGTCCCGGCCAGATCGGCATAGGCCCGGGAGATGCCCGGGATACCGGAAGCCGCGGCGCTGCCGCCTTCAGGCACCGCCGGCGGCAGATAGGCATCAAGGTCCAGGCGGTCGCCCTGCAGTTCGAAATCGAGCATCTGGCCATCGAGGCCCGCCGCGAGCCGTCCGGTGAAGGTGCTGCCATCCATCAACAGGGTCAGGCCGCTCAGCTCCAGCCGCGACAGATCACCCCGTAGCGGACCGGTCAGCGCCACGTCGGTTAGGGCCTCGGCATCGGCCATGACAGGCAGGCTGTCGAAACGCTCGAGCCAGGGTCGCAGGGTCGTGGGGGCCAGGCGAAGCTGGCCATCATAGACCGGCGCGCCCAGCAGTTCGGCGACGTTGAGATTGCCGCTAAGGCTCAGGCCATGCTCGCTGGTCAGTTCCAGATCGCGCAGTCTGGCAGTTTCCTCGACGAGATCCGTCTCCAGGGCGAACGCCAGGGAGAACGGCAGCGACGAGGCACCCAGGTTGGGATGGTTGAGGGTAGCCTCCAGACGTCCCTCCTCAAGGCGCAAGCGGCGCTCGAGAGCGTCGAGATGCATCTCGCTGCCCTTCAGGGTCAGTTTCTGCTCGCCCTCCAACCCCGCCAGCCGGCTGATGGTGCTCACCGAAAGGCCCTCAAGAAGGTAACGGCGCTCTGCCAGTCCCAGGGTGACGCGCCCCTCCAGAGTGACATCGCTGGTCAGCCTGGGAATATCCTCGCGGTTCTCCAGAATCAGGTCATCGTGGCCGATCAGGCGGAAGGTAGTTCGAACCGGGAAGGCGCTGCGCGGGTTAACGTTGCTGCCGGTGATGTTTAATGACTCCAGCCGCAGTTGGTGCTCGGTGCCAAGGTCGCGATAGCTCACCTCGCCATTACGCACCTGCACGCTGGCGATATTGAGTGCCACGGCCAGGCCACCCTGGCCGCCCGGCACGGGTCCGGCAGAGGCACTGGCCGGCGCCAGCACCTCCTCGGCAGCCTCGCTTCGCTCGGCAAGGCGCTCCATCAGCGTCTCCCAGTTGCCGCGCCCCGTCTCGTCTCGCTCCAGGTTGAGGCGCATGCCCTCGAGGGTCATGCCGTCGATGGCGATCTCGCCGCGAAGCAGGGGGGCAAAAGCCAGACTGACTTCGGCCCGACGGAAGGCCACGAAGGAAGCATCCTCGCTCACCGATTGCTCAGGCAGCCAGGCGTCGGCATTCTCCACTCCCACCCCGAGGCGCGGATAGAAGGACCAGGTCAGGGGGCCCTCCAGGGCCAGCTCCAGGCCGCTCTGCTCGCGAACCACCTCGATCAGCCGCGGCTTCAGATCCTCGGGATCGAGAAAGGTGGTGACATAGACCACGGCCGCCACGGCCAGCACGGCGACGATGCCCACTGCGGCAAGCAGAATACTCAACAAGCGCCGCATCACTGCCTCCCCTCTGCCATCAGCAACTCATAAAAGCCGCTATGCTGCTGCAGCCGGTAACCGAGTCGCGTCAGAAGCACCTGGTCGGCCAGTTGCAGATGGGAAAGCTCGGCGCGCAGGGCCCTGCTCTCGGCCTGGGCCGCCTGACCCACCAGGGTCAACAGCCGGGTGCCGACGCCGCGTCGGCGAGTCGTCTTGCGCACGCAGAGATGCGACAGCCACCAGGCCGAGCCGTCGTCACGCTGCGCTACCGAGCCGATCAGACGGTCGTTGAAGCTGGCACAGAGAAATCGATGGCCATCGCTCAGATGGTCCTGGATAAAGGCGTCCACGGGTGCGGGCAGACACTCGGACGGTGCATCGGCATAAATACGGGCGAGGTCAAGTTGCGCCTGGGCATCCGCTTCCCAGGCGGCGCGGTCGACGGGATGGAGTGTCACCGGCATAGATGGATCTCCCTGGGCCGCGGCGGCGAGGGGTCGCCGCCGCGCAGTGGGGTGCATTGTAGCGGATGGGGTCACCGATTCTCTATAATGGCAGACTTCCGACCGCGGGCGAGGCCCGTCGTCAGCTTGTTCTTTCAGGTCGCTGCCCGCCAGTGGCCACTTTTCGACATGCGCCCAGGCGCTGGAGATGCATCGATGTCCGAGCGTATCGCCACGGTCAGCCGTGACACCCAGGAGACCCAGATCACCGTCACCGTCAACCTCGACGGCACCGGCAAACTGGCCTGCGAGACCGGCGTGCCCTTCCTCGACCATATGCTCGACCAGGTGGCCCGCCACGGGCTGATCGACCTTGATATCAAGGCCATTGGCGACCTGCATATCGACGACCACCATACCGTCGAGGACCTGGGCATCACCCTGGGCCAGGCCTTCGCCAGGGCAATCGGCGACAAGCGTGGCATTCGCCGCTACGGTCACGCCTACGTCCCGCTGGACGAGGCCCTCTCCCGAGTAGTGGTGGATTTCTCGGGTCGTCCCGGGCTGTTCATGGATGTGGAGTTCACCCGTGCCGCCATCGGGCGCCTGGACACCCAGCTGTTCTGGGAGTTCTTTCAGGGCTTCGCCAACCACGGCATGGTGACCCTGCACATCGACAGCCTGAAGGGTTTCAACGCCCATCACCAGGCGGAAACCATCTTCAAGGCCTTCGGCCGCGCGCTGCGCATGGCCGTGGAGCCCGACCCCCGCATGGCCGGCCAGATGCCGTCTACCAAGGGCTGCCTGTGAGGCCGCCACAAGATCACTCGAGGAGCGCCCCATGACCATTGCCGTCATCGACTACGGGATGGGCAACCTGCATTCCGTCGCCAAGGCACTGGAGCACGTCACCCACGAGAACGTGGTGATCACTCGCGACCCGCGTCGTATCCTCGGCGCTACACGACTGGTGCTGCCCGGCCAGGGCGCTATCCGCGACTGCGTGGGAGAGCTGGAAAAGACCGAGCTGCGAGGCCTGGTGGAAGAACTGCTGGCCAGTCAGGAGAAGCCGCTGCTGGGCATCTGCGTGGGGCAGCAGATGCTGCTCGACCACAGCGAAGAGAACGGCGGCATCGACTGCCTGGGCTTCATCGGCGGCCGGGTCAAGCGCTTCCCCGGCGACATGCGGGACGACCGAGGCCAGCGCCTCAAGGTGCCGCATATGGGCTGGAACCTGGTGCACCAGCAGCGTGAGCATCCGCTGTGGGAGGGCATCGACCAGGACGAGCACTTCTACTTCGTTCACAGCTTCTACGTGGAAGCCGCCGACGATGCCACGGTATTCGGCACCACCGACTACGGCCGCGTCCAGGCCCATGTGGCCATTGGCCGCGACGCCACCTTCGCCGTGCAGTTCCACCCTGAGAAGAGCTCCCGATCGGGCCTGCGGCTGCTCGAGAACTTTGTTACCTGGGCGCCCTGAACCGCGCCCGGATCACCTGAGCCCGCCGAGCCGGTGCAGGAACCGGGCGGAACACCGCCGACGACTTTCAACCGGGGCCCACAGCGGCACCCAAGAGGAGCTGGACATGCTGGTGATTCCCGCCATCGATCTCAAGGACGGCAAGTGCGTGCGTCTGAAGCAGGGCCGCATGGATGACGCCACCACCTACGGTGACGATCCCGTGGCCATGGCCGAACGCTGGGTCAAGGCTGGCGCCCGCCGTCTGCACCTGGTGGACCTCAACGGCGCCTTCGAGGGCAAGCCGATCAACGGCGAGGCCGTGACCGCCATCGCCCGCCGCTGGCCCGATCTGCCGATCCAGATCGGCGGCGGCATCCGCAACGCCGAGACCATAGAGCACTACCTGGCCGCGGGGGTGTCCTATGTGATCATCGGCACCAAGGCGGTCAAGGAGCCCGCCTTCGTCGGCGAGATGTGCCGCGCCTTCCCGGGTCACGTGATCGTAGGCCTGGATGCTCGCGACGGCTTCGTGGCCACCGACGGCTGGGCAGAGGTCTCCCAGGTCAGGGCCGTGGACCTGGCCCGGCGCTTCGCCGACGACGGCGTCTCCAGTATCGTCTACACCGATATCGCCCGGGACGGCATGATGAACGGCGTCAACGTGGAGGCCACCGCTCAACTCGCCCGTGAGGGCGGCCTTCCGGTAATCGCCTCCGGGGGCGTTACCGACCTGAACGACCTGCGCGCCCTGGTGGCCGCCGGAGAGCCGGGCATACTGGGCGCCATCACCGGTCGCGCCATCTACGAAGGCAGCCTGGACGTGGCCGAGGGCCAGCGGCTGTGCGATGAACTCACCGATTCACTCAAGACCACAGGGCTCAAGTGAGCCAGGAGCTGAACATGGGACTGGCCAAGCGCATTATCCCCTGCCTGGACGTCGACGCCGGACGCGTGGTCAAGGGCGTCAACTTCATTGGCATCCGCGACGCCGGCGACCCGGTGGAGATCGCCCAGCGCTACAACCAGCAGGGCGCCGACGAGATCACCTTCCTTGACATCACGGCGAGCCACGAGGATCGCGACACCACGGTGGAAATGGTCGAGCGTATCGCCGGCGAGGTGTTCATTCCGCTGACGGTAGGCGGCGGCATCCGCACCTGCGATGACATCCGTACCATGCTCAACGCCGGCGCCGACAAGGTCTCGATCAACACCGCTGCGGTGACCACTCCCGAGTTCGTGCGTGAGGCCTCCGAACGCTTCGGCAGCCAGTGCATCGTGGTGGCCATCGACGCCAAGAAGGTCTCCACCGAGGGTGAGGCGCCGCGCTGGGAGATCTTCACCCATGGCGGGCGACGCCCCACCGGGCTGGACGCCGTGGAGTGGGCAAAGAAGATGGTCGAATACGGTGCCGGCGAGCTGCTGCTCACCAGCATGGATCGCGACGGCACCAAGATCGGCTTCGATCTGGGCGTGACCCGCGCCATCGCGGACGCGGTGAGCGTGCCGGTGATCGCTTCCGGCGGGGTCGGCAACCTCGATCACCTGATAGACGGGGTTCTCGAGGGCGGTGCCGATGCGGTGCTGGCCGCCAGCATCTTCCACTTCGGCGAGTACACCATCCCCGAGGCCAAACGCTACATGGCCGAGCGCGGGATCGAGATGCGGCTCTGAGAGCCAACGAAGGAAACAGGATGACGCTGCGTGATCGACTGATCGCCCTGCTGTTGAGCTTCCCGCTGCTGACCTCCTCCGCCTGGGCGGAGGGGGCCAGCAGTTGGCGAGAGCACCTCGACTGGCCACCCCAGCTGGAGCTCGACCATGTGCTGGTGCAGACCAGCCTCTACACCGACCACTTTAGCCCGGACCCCAACCACACCAACAATCAGCAGCTGATCGCCATCGAGCTGCACAATCCCGATCTCTGGTTCACGGGCTTTGCGCGCTTCAAGAACTCGTTCGGCCAGGACTCCCACTACCTCTATGCAGGGCGCGAGCTGCCGATGTGGGAGTCCGGCGACACCCGCATCCGGGCCAAGCTGACCGCCGGCGCCCTGCACGGCTATCGCGGCGAGTACCGCGACAAGATCCCCTTCAACCGCTATGAGATCGCGCCGGCCATCCTGCCTACGCTGGGCATGAGCTGGAAACGCCTGGAGGCCGACCTGATCGTGTTCGGCACCGCCGGCCTGATGGTCACCGCCGGGGTGAGCTTCTAGTCGAGCGACAGACCGAGGTTGCTGACGCCCTCGTTGCGCCCTAGCCTGCGCAGCGCCTTCAGCTCGTCGCGGCTCAGCGGCCCCTCGACGGCCTCGAGCACCGCATCCTGGAAGTCGTTCTCGTCCGCCATCAGCGGATGGTCGCGTACCAGCGCGGCCAGACGCTCGCCGTCCTCTTCGCCCTCGGTCAGCTCGATAAAGGCACGCACGCCGCCGCGGGACGCCTTGCTGACCTCCAGCACCGCCTCCGGCGCCTCACCCTGCAGGGTATCGAGCAGCGCCGAGAGAGCCGACAACGCCTCGGAGGCGCGGCGGGCACCGAAGCTGTCGTCCTCTGCCGGCGGCGCCAGCGCCGCAAGCTTCTCCGCCTGCAGGGCGAAGTCGATCTTTGCGTCCCTCACCGCCAGGCGCTCCCACACCAGGTCGAGGATGGCCCTCAGCGCCGGCGGGTTCCCCTGGTCGAGGGCCTGGGCATTGCGCGCCTGGCAGTAGAACCCGTAGTTGGGCAGCAGGCGCTCGCAGAGCGCCGCCATGAAGGCCTGCTGGGAGCGCGGCTCGAGCTCCTGCAGGCGCTGATAGAAACCGCTCATGGACTCTCCTTGGAAGATCAGTGTCTCACGGCCATAGCCGCTCTGCCGGGGCTCGGCCGCGGGCGTCCAGCACCACTCCCTCGGCGGCGAGCCGGTCTCGCTGCTCCGCGGCGCCGGAGTGATCGGCCAGCTTGCGCGAGGCGGTGATGACGCGAAACCACGGTAGGCCGTGGCCCTCGGGCAGATCGCGCAGGGCACGAGCCACCAGCCGAGGGGTGCCGCCCTCGGTCATGGCGGCGATGCGCCCGTAGGTCGTCACGCGGCCGGGCGGTATCGCTGCCAGGACCGTCAGTATCTGTTCACGCAGCGCTGGCTTCATGTACCCTGCGCTCCCTGTCTGGCTGCAATCCATTGATGGCGAGGTCCCCATGCATCTTCACCTGCTCCAGCACAGCCCCCATCAGGGGCCGGCACGTCTGGCCGATTGGCTCTCCAGCATGGGACACAGCCACACGATCTTCCACCTGGACGCGGGCGAGACACCGCCGCGGCTCACCGACTGCGATGCCCTGGTGGTACTCGACGGCCCGGTTGGTCCACTGGATGAGGCCGACCAGCCCTGGCTCAGGCGCGAGCGCAAACTGGTCGAGCGCGCCCTGGACAGTCAGAAGCCGCTGCTCGGCATCGGCTTCGGTGCCCGACTGATTGCCGAAGAACTCGGTGCCGTGGCATCCCGCGGCACTCAGGCCGAGACCGGCTGGCATCGCGTCATCCTGGCACCGGAGAGCCCGCTGGACCTGCCCGAGCAGTTCGATGCCTTCATGTGGCACCGGGAGGTGTTCGGATTGCCCGAAGACGCCCTGCCGCTGGGTGGCAGCGAGGCGAGCCCGCTGCAGGGCTTCAGCTGGGACGCCGGCCGCGTGGTGGGTCTGCTCTGCCACCTGGAGGCCACGCGTGAGAGCGTGGCCGCACTGCTCGAGCTGGCCCCCGTTCCTGCCGGCGGCGCCGAGAGTCCCCACGCCCAACGCGATGAAGAGATGCTCGCCGATCCGCAGCGCTTCCTGCACCTCGCACCGCTGCTGGATCGTCTGCTCAGCCAGTGGCTGCGCCCTCGGGCAGCCTGAGCGTCAGCGGACCGACTCGGCGCTGGCGATCCGACCGGGCGCCGCCTGCTCCTTCGACCAGGCACGGGCCGCCTCCAGGCAGCTCTGCCAGTCGCCTACGTGCAGGAACCGCTGCTCGGGATGCTTTTCCAACTGGTGGCGGTACATGGGGTCGTAGTACTCGGTGAGCAGCGGCGCCAGCCATGCCTCATGGGCCTGGCGGTTACCCCGGGCGTGCTCGCGGAAGGCCAGTGCCTGCAGCCGCTGCAGCCGGTCGAGCCGAGCGCGGCCCAGGCGCTTGCGCAGCCGAGCGAGTGAGCCGGCCAGCTGCTTCTGCATCAGCGCCCACCCCAGCCATTCGCCACACTGCTTTCGGTAGACCTCCCAGAGGTCGTCGATGTAGTCCTTGTGGATCTGGGCGAGGCGCCAATCCAGTGGCATCTCCACCCTCAGCCGCGGCGCCTGCTCCATGGCCCGCCAGAGGGTCAACGGAACGTTGGCGGCGCCGATATGGCGCGACTCGTCCTCTACCACCAGAGGCCCGGGCAGATCCAGCAGGCGCAGCCCCACGGCGTGCTCGAAGTCGATCTGGCAGGGCGCCGGCAGCGGGTGACGCCCGAAGGCCGATCCCTTGTGGCGAGCACAGCCCTCAAGGTCGAGGCCGTTGTCGAGGGCCAGGATCAGTGAGGTCTTGGCGCAGCCGGTCAGCCCACCCACCACCAGCAACGGCTGCTCGGCGGCGACATCGATATGTGAGCAGAGGGCCTGGCGCATCGCCTTCCAGCCGCCCCGTATGCGCGGGCGGGTCACGCCGGCCTCGGCGATCCACTGCTGGGCGATCTGCGAGCGCAGTCCGCCGCGGAAGCAGTAGATGATGGCATCGGGGTGCCTCTCCAGGACCCGCATCCAGTCGCCGACGCGGGCCGTCTTAACGCCGTCGCTGACCAGCCGCTGACCGAGCTCGATGGCCGCCTGCTGGCCGCCCTGCGCGTACTCGATGCCGACCCGGCGGCGCTCCTCATCATCCATCAGCGGCAGGTTCACGGCGCCGGGCAGCGCCCCCTGGGCGAACTCCACCGGGGCGCGCACGTCGATCAGCATCCGCTTCTCGCGCAGCAGCGCGAGATCGGGCTCGACCTGCGGCAGATCACTCATCCGCGCACCTCGATCAGTGCAGGGCCCGCGGCCTTGACCATCTCCCCGAAGGGGATAAGCGTAATGCCATGCTCACGGCCGATGCGTTCCACGTCATCCTCCCAGGCGGGGTCCACCGAGAGCAGCAGGCCGCCGGAGGTCTGGGGATCGCACAGCCACTGCCAGTGGGCCTCATCCATCTCGGGCAGGCTCGCGCCCAGGGCCTGGCGATTACGCAGGGTGCCACCGGGCACCGCCCCCCGGCGGCGATAGGCCTCCGCCTCGGCCAGTCGCGGCAGGCGGCGAAAG
>LKMJ01002126.1_pt1 | contig 18016 bp, 19 predicted proteins | sample 643391 | NCBI WGS metagenome assembly LKMJ01 (sample SAMN04112250, study PRJNA286221) | soda lake metagenome | biome: soda lake; feature: Kulunda Steppe; material: water; isolation source: sample PL-Br10 brine of Picturesque Lake | place: Russia: Kulunda steppe | collected 2010-07 | reverse complement strand
GAGGCCGGACATCACACCACCGGTGACGAAAATGAACTTCCGTCCCAGACTAGGGTCATAGCCTGTGTCGGATTCCGTCGGCATACTGACCGTCTGCTTTGCGGTATGAAAACCGTTTCGAACGACGGCGCTTTTTGCCACCGTATTTTCACTACCGGGCAGTCAGTGGTTACTACCGCTTACTCAATGACGAATCGAAAAATTCCCCGACGAGCGTCGCAACCTTCGCCTGCTGACCGACGAAAAAGTGGTCGCCAGCAATTGGCTGGACGTCGAATTCGGCTGTCTTTGCCTGCTCGATGAGTCGCGTTGATTCGACCACGTCATCTCGCTCGCCATGTAGCAGTTGTACTGGGCAGTCCAAGCCACTCAGTGTCTCAACTGGGTCAACTCCGTCAATAACGCTCTCGCCGGGAGCAAGCACCGAGAGTGCATCCGGCGGGAGATGGTCTGCAGCGAGCAGGGCTATGGTTCCGCCGAAACTGTAGCCGAACAATCCCACGGAGTCTGCACGCTTTTGTGCCCACTGTATCGCGTTTATCACATCGGTTATTTCACCCTCTCCGCCATCCCAGGGACCGTAATCGATGCGTAAACAGTCAATTCCGTGTGTGGTCAGTTCGTCACTCACTGCGCGAAGCCGACCATCGCGTCGGTCACCACCCATCTGTGGGTGTGGGGGGCAGGCCACGACGAGTCGACGCAACGCCTGCCCATCGTTGCGGTTAGCAGCCGCGGCTTCGTCGCTGTGGTCCCCTTTATCGAGCGTCGCACGCACGTCACGCGCACCCGGTATCAACACGGTCATCAACCGCTCTTCGTACGAAATCGTGAAAATTCTTGGCTTAGGGTGTCGGTTTCGATGTTCATCGGGAGAATCGATGTAAGAATTTTAAGGTTGTAGCGACCACAGAAAGAGTATGGGCATACTTTCGCGCACGTCGTATCTTATCCGGTCGAAGATTAACGCGCTTCTCGACCGGGCTGAGGACCCCGGACAGCAGCTGGATTACTCCTACGAGCAGTTACAGGATGAACTCCAGAAGGTCAAACAGGGGATTGCTGACCTCACCACCCAGAAGAAACGACTCGAAATCCAGCAGCGTCGTCTCGAAGAGAACGTCGAAAAACACAACGAACAGGCTCGCGAAGCGGTGAATCAGGGACGCGACGACCTGGCTCGCCGCGCGCTTGAAAAGAAAAAGCAGAAAATGAACCAGATTGAGGGGTTGGAAGAGCAAATCAGCAGTCTGGAACTCAAACAGGACGAGCTCATCGAACAGAAAGAAACGCTTCAGAGCGAGATAGAGGAGTTCCGCACACGCAAAGAGACTATGAAAGCGCGGTACGAGGCTGCGGAGGCGAGCAAGCGCGTCAACGAGGCGATGACTGGTGCGGGCAACGAAATGCAGGATATCGGTCGGACGATTCGGCGCGCGGAGGAACGGACCGAGGAGATGGAAGCCCGCGCAGCAGCCCTCGATGAGCTGCGCGAATCCGGTGCGCTTGATGACGCGCTCTCGGACAAAAGCGAACTCGACCGGGAACTCGAACAGCTCTCCACCGATGGGGAAGTTGACCGAGAACTCGATACGCTCAAAGCCGAGTTGGGGAAATCCGATGAGCCTGCTGACGCTGAGGAAGCGACCGCCGAATCGCTCGACGAACTCGAAAAAGAAACAGAGAGTTCGGAGATTGATGAGGAGTTGGAACAGCTCAAAGAAGACGAATAGCACCACAGCCCGCTGTTGACTGGCGCGTTCTGGGAAAAACGGCCAACTATTTTAATGGGACGCTCGACATATCATTCAATGTACGAGAACATTCTCCTTCCAACAGATGGGAGTTCGACAACGGTTGAGGCCCTTGACCACGCGCTTGCGATGGCCAGCGCTCACGATGCCCGTATCCATGTTCTATACGTCCAGGATAAACGTCGGTCAATGGCCGCCGGGGCAGACACGAAAGATGAGATTAAACGTGCCATCGAAGTCGAAGGCCAGCGTGCGCTGGAGGATGCACAGGTCCGCATCGAGGATGAAGGCGTCGAGTGTGTTGTGGAGCTAGATGAGGGGATTCCGGACCGTCGAATTGTGGACTATGCGGAGGAAGCAGGCATCGATGTCATCGTTATGGGGACCCACGGTAAAACCGGACCCGAACAGATTGCGACGCTTGGCAGTACGACTGAGCGCGTCGTCAAACGGGCGGCAGTTCCCGTGCTTGTTGTCGACCTCTCCTAATTGTTGTACTGGGATACATCAGATGTATTCTCATTCGAGCGGTTCGACGAGAGCCGGTGAATCGTTCGCTGGGTTGTTCACAGCGGTCGAAACTGGATAGTGTTGCATCGCCGATGCCGGATACGGCTCACAAAGGTCACGTACTGTCTCTACTTCACCGGTTAACCACGCCCGTTCTGCCGACTGGGGCAGAATGACCGCCATCCGATGATGCAACTCCTCGATGACGCTGTTTGGTTCGGTCGTAACGATGGTAAACGTCTCACGTACCTCTTTCTCGGCGGTTTCGCCACCACCAGCAAACGCGTCAAGCCCGGTTTGTTGGGTCTCGGGTTCCCACTGTGCCCACAGTCCGGCCATAGCAAATGGTTCGCCATCGTTGACAGTGACGCGATGGGGTTGTTTACTATCTGATGTGTCGACCCACTCGTAGAAACCGTCTGCAGGTACCAGACACCGACCTGTCCGTAGGTCACCGCGCCCGTTCTGGTTGAGCGCATCGCTGAATGTGGGCTTTGATTCGAGGGTCTCTGCGCGGGCGTTGATATGCCCACCGTCGTTTGCACTATCAGCCCACGGTGGGACGAATCCCCAGTCCATCGAAGAGAGCGTTTCCTGATTACTATCCGCGATAACGGGTAACGACTGGCTCGGAGCGGCGTTGTAGGTGGGTTCGTAGGTGTCGACAGCCACGTCGAACCGGTCGGCAAGCCGCTCAGGCGGGACAAACAGACTGTAACGACCACACATACCCGGATATAGGTCAGCAGAGACAAAAGAGAACCGGCACGGCCGGTCGAACCCCTCAAACGACCGCTATTATAAATGGAATGACGACATATCGGTATATGATGGCAGAGGACCCGTCGTTTACCATCCCAGAGCACCCACAGCGGGAGTTCCCCTTCAGCGGCGGTGTTTCGTATGAAGGGGGCACGATGTTCGTCCTCAATCCGGACAGGACGTATGAAACACAGGAACTGGTCTCGCTCGTCGAGTCTATACTCGCCGCTGGACCGTACCGCTGGGGTGACTTTTTCAATCTCCCGATGCCACTGTATCTGGTTAAAGATGAGGAGACAACGGATGTTTTTCGTCTTTCGATCCGTGATGGAGCAATTCGCCTGCATGTGCTTCCCGATACCGAGGCTGCTGGGTTGCGTGCGCTCTATGACCGCCTTCGGACTCGGAGTGACTGCCACTGGAATATCTCGACAGAACTCACTGACTGATATTGTAGAGAGCCGTCCGGCAGTCTTACATACCACAGCACAGAGATACGAGTATGCTCGTGACGCTTGAGGGGTTGGATGGAAGCGGCAAAAGCACCTGCATTGAGGCACTTAAAACGGCTGAGTTCCTCCCGGAGACGACTTTCACGAGAGAACCGACAAATTCGTGGTATGGCGACGCCGTGAACCGCTCAATAAACGACGATGATGCGGACTCGCTGGCGGAACTGTTTCTGTATACCGCCGACCATGCCGACCACCTTTCACGGGTTGTTTACCCTGCACTTGAGCGCGGTGAACTGGTTATCTCGGACCGCTATTCGGATTCACGATATGCGTATCAGGGCGCTACACTGGCTGACCGGTTTGATGACGCACTCGCGTTCGTTCGTAGCGTCCACGAACCGTGGACCCGCCCACCTGATGTCACAATCTATCTCGATATCGACCCGGAGACTGGTGCAACCCGGAGCGGTGCAACGAACAAGTTCGAAACCGCTTCTTACCTCGAAACTGTCAGAGATAATTATGAACAACTCATCGACGCCGAGAGAGAACGATTTGTTCGTGTCGATGCCACGCAACCGCCTGCTGTGATGGAGGGAGAGGTTCTCGATATCGTCGAGTCACTGCTCTGAATATCCGTCATAATTGTCAGCGATTCCAGAACTATTCGACTCCAGACAATAACGCCTTTGTACCAGTATCCACTGTAAAAGTGCATGTCCAATGTCGACTGGGATAAAGATGACCCGTTCGAGGAGCAACGGGATAACATCGAGGACCCAATGCGACGCCTTCTTCGCGAATTCGGTCGTCCGTACTGGTTTGCGGTGACGGTTGGTATTATTGCCAGTATCTTCGCTCGTATCCTCGATTTGCTCCCCGCTCTCCTGCTCGGTGCAGCTATCGATGCTGTGTTTAACGAAGGAGCAGGTGCTGAAGCGCTCGGCGAACAGATTCCGTTTACTGTCGTTCCGCAGTCGTGGATTCCCGCGACTCAGGAATCTCAGTTTTTCATGATTGTCGTTTTGATTGCGCTTTCGTTTGCCATCGGTGCTATCTTCCACTGGCTCAGAAACTGGGGGTTCAACTCGTTCGCACAGGATATACAACACGACGTGCGGACAGCAACCTACGACAAGATGCAGCGCCTCGACATGGAGTTTTTCGCCGATAAACAGACTGGCGAGATGATGTCCGTGCTGTCGAACGATGTCAACCAACTCGAACGCTTTCTAAACGATGGGTTGAACTCCGCGTTCAGGCTCGTGGTGATGGTCCTCGGTATCGGATTCTTGCTCTTCTGGCTGAATCCGCAACTCGCACTCGTTGCGATGGCTCCTGTCCCGCTCATTGCTGTCTTTACGTATATTTTTGTGAAGAAAATTCAGCCGAAATATGCGGCCGTCCGTTCGTCCGTCGGGAAAGTTAACTCTCGGCTGGAGAACAATCTCGGTGGCATTCAGGTCATCAAATCGTCAAATACTGAATCGTTCGAATCAGGCCGCGTGGATGATGTTTCGCGGAAGTACTTCAACACGAACTGGGGCGCTATCTGGATTCGAATCAAGTTCTTCCCGGGTCTGCAACTTATTTCGGGAATTGGATTCGTTCTGACGTTCCTCGTTGGCGGGTACTGGGTGTTTATGGGAACTGGGCCGGGGCCGTTTACCGGAACGCTTTCCGTGGGTGTCTTTGTAACGTTCATCCTCTACACCCAGCAACTCGTCTGGCCGATGGCCCAGTTCGGACAGATCATCAATATGTACCAGCGGGCGGCTGCATCTGCCGAACGCGTGTTCGGCTTGATGGATGAACAGGGGCGTATCGACCGTGATGATACAACAGATGACCTCGTCGTCACCGAAGGTCGTGTCGAGTACGACGACGTAAGCTTCGGTTATGATGAGGAGAAGATTATCGAAGACGTCGACTTTACCGTCGAAGGTGGCGAGACGCTCGCACTTGTTGGGCCAACTGGTGCGGGGAAATCGACCGTTCTGAAACTCCTCCTCAGGCTGTACGACGTCGACGAAGGGGCAGTTCGTATCGACGGACAGGACGTCCGGGATGTGAATCTCCCAAGTCTTCGGCAGCACATCGGGTACGTCGGTCAGGAATCGTATCTGTTCTATGGGACTGTCCGTGAGAACATCTCGTACGGGACGTTTGATTCCAGCGGCAAGGAACTACCCGATGAAGATATCATCGAAGCCGCAAAGGCTGCAGAAGCACACGATTTCATCCAGAATCTTCCTGATGGCTACGAGACAATGGTCGGTGAACGCGGCGTCAAACTCTCTGGTGGACAGCGCCAGCGCCTTTGCATTGCGCGAGCTATCTTGCGTGACCCGGATATCCTTATTCTCGATGAAGCAACCTCTGACGTGGATACGGAGACGGAGATGCTCATCCAGCGCTCGTTGAATAAACTCACCGAGGACCGGACCACGTTTGCGATTGCGCATCGACTTTCGACAATTAAAGACGCCGACCAGATTGTCGTGCTGGAAGACGGAAAGATTGTCGAGCAGGGTACACACGATACCCTCATCGCGCGCGAGGGATTGTACGCGCATCTGTGGGGCGTTCAGGCTGGTGAAATCGACCAGCTTCCTGAGGAGTTCATCCGTCGAGCAACCAAGCGTGCGGCCTACACTGAACCACACGATTAACCTCCTCACTTTTTTTCCGATGTTCGGTTTGAGTGTAAACGGTTATTATGGATGAGGGGCTACGGAGTGGCAGAGCTATCCATGGATGTTCCAGCGTTCTTGCGTAACGGCAAAATCCTGATTGCGATTTTTGCCGTCCTCGCAACCGTATCCGGAGCGGGTGTAATCCTCGCTATCGGCGGTGGCACAGAAGAACTACTAATTGGCCTCGGCGTCGGTGTCGTGGCTGCTGCAGCAACAGTCGGGACGTATCTGTTCAGTATTCGTTCCGGACACCCACACTCACACGCTGTTGCATGGTCTGGCATTATTTTCGGAACTGTTCTGACTATCGCGGTTGTGGCTGAACTCCTGCGCAGTTCGGGCGAACTTGCTGAGTTCGAAATAGCTGCCGGCCTCGTCGGCGGCGTGGTCGTTACGCTCGCATTGATTGGTATTATCGGGGTTGTTGACCGATACACCTCCCCTGCCTGAGGTCAACCGTCGACTGTCTCTGTTGATTGGTTTGTCCGAGCATGCTCTTCTCACGGAAGGTCTGTAGCTGCTGTAATTTTCTCGACGCGGCCGCGAGAAGTGATATTCTAGTACCGCCATTAGATGCGTAGACTGTCTGGTGACAACTGTTCCGCTCGTCGTATGATAGAAATTAGCTTCCAATCCAGTTACGAAACTCTGTTCGCTTATATCTTTCTCCTCTATATCGGGGGGTTCCGAAATACCTAATATGGGGTACCCGTAAGCCCAAACAGAATGCTGGGTACTGGACTCATGGCAAACGCCCTATCAGGCGGCTTGACGGTCGCCCAGGTATCAAGGGACCCGACAGATGTTTTCAATGATCTGTTGACTGCGTTTCTTGTCCTGGGAACGATTGTTGGTGTCGTCGTTGTGGCATATATCCTTCACAGCGCGTACAAGTACAAGATTGATGGTACGCCGAATGAAGGCGAATATGACATTGACAGTTCGGCGTTTGCGGAGGAAGACAAAGAAGAATCGGTCGCCCGACCGCAGCTCGGGGAGATACCAAGCGGTGTCGGTAAAGGTGGCGGAAAGAAACTGTTTCTGTCGTTCGCCATCAGCGCACTCATTGTCGTTGGCTTGATTATTTTCGCCTACTGGAATCTACTCTATATCGAAGACACACCGGAGGAAGCAATCGAGATTGGCGTCGACGCCAATCAGTACGATTACGAGTATACATACCCGTCCGGTGAGACGACGTCACAGCTTTTCATTCCTGCCGAACGACCAGTTGAGCTGAACGTCACTGCGTGTCACCCCGGGGAGTGTGGGACTCCCGGCGAGGGTGACGGGGAGGTCTGGCATACGTGGCATGCTCAAGAGCTCTCCGCTGGCGCTGACGCAATTCCTGGACAGTACACACAGACATGGGTACAGGAAAGTGACCCCGGAGAGTACCGCGTGCAGTGTCAGGAACTCTGTGGTGCGGGCCACTCCTCGATGAACATGGATGACGGCGTTGTCGTCATGGAACAAGATGAATTCCAAGACTGGTGTGAAGATGAAGAGTGTATGGACGAGGGAGACCTCGATGAATGGCTCAACGGTCCTGCGGAGGATGATAACTAATGGCTGACCTTCCACCACGCTCCTCGGTCAAACGCTGGCTGGTGACGACCAACCACAAGGATATCGGGATACTCTATCTCATTACGTCGATTTTCTTCCTTGTTGTCGCCGGTGTGCTCGCACTGCTCATCCGGTTGCAGATGCTTGAATCCGGGGGCACTATCCTCGGCGGCAGCGAATATAACCAAGTTGTGACAGCACACGGCCTGTTGATGGTGTTCTGGTTCCTCTCGCCGTTTGCATTTGCATTTGCGAACTATCTCGTTCCGCTTCAGATTGGTGCGAAAGACCTCGCGTTCCCACGCCTGAACGCGATGAGCTACTGGCTGTATCTGTTCTCCGGGCTGGCACTGGTTGCCTCGTTCTTCCAGGGGGGAACCCACGAAGGAGGATGGACGCTCTACGCACCATTAAATGTCCCAGCGTTTGTCCCGCGTGTCGCGGAGATGGGTGAGACCACGGCGGTAATTGGGCTCATCCTCTTTGTGACCTCGGTTACGCTGGGTTCGGTCAATTTCTTGACCACCATCTATCGCATGCGTGCGGAAGGACTCCGTATGCGTGATATCCCGCTGTTCAGCATGTCCATCTTGCTGACGGTGTGGATGATGCTGTTTGCGTTCGCAGCACTCCTCGCAGCATCCATCCTGCTCAGCTCGGACCACCTGCTCGCGACGCAGTATTTCACTGACGAACATGGTGGCTCGATGCTCTGGGCACACCTGTTCTGGTTCTTCGGTCATCCGGAAGTTTACATTGTGTTCTTCCCGGCACTCGGTGCCATGGCCGAAATCATCCAGACATTCTCCGGTCGCCGTCTCGTCGGTCGGAAGTGGTTCATCATCGCGATGGCACTCGTGGCAGTACAGAGTTTCATCGTCTGGATGCACCACATGTTCCTGACGAGCATCAACCTGCCAATCAAGACCATCTTCATGGTGACGACGGTCGGTATTTCACTGCCCTTCGACCTGATGGTCTTTGCGCTCATCTACACGATGATTAAAGGTCGCATCCGCTGGAAGACGCCGTTCCTCTTTGCACTCGGTGCCCTGCTGATATTCATCCTTGGCGGGATTACCGGTGTCTTCCTCGGTGCAGTTGCACTCGATTACCAGTTCCGTGGAAGCTACTGGGTTGTGGCGCACTTCCACTACGTGATGGCATCGGGCGCGGTCGCGTTAATAGGCGGTCTCTACTACTGGTACCCGAAAATCACCGGGAAAATGTACAACGAGTTCCTCGGGAAGGTTCATTTCGCGTTTGCCTTTATCGGCTTTAACCTCCTTTACTTCCCGATGTTCCTCGTCTGGGAGACCCCACGACGTGTCTTCGAGTTCCCAGAAGGGTTCACGATGTGGCATCAGGTTGCGACGGCAGGAGCGTTCCTGTTCGCTGCATCCTTCCTGATTATGTTCTACAACCTCTTCAAGAGCCTCTACAGCGACCGAACGGTCGATTCCAGCCCGTGGGCCTACACAGGCTCTGCGGAGTGGGCTGTCGAATCACCACCGCCGGAAGGCAACTTCCCCGGTCGGCCAAGCTTTGCCTCCGGGAAACTGGACTTCGTCAGCGATACCGCAACTGACGGCGGTGTCGAAGACGCAAACACTGCCACTGATGGCGGTGTTGCCCATGCCAGTACTGGACACGATGTCCATATGGACCACGCAAGTTGGTGGCCGATTCTGGTAAGCCTCGCTGGCTTGCTTGTCGCTGTCGGTGTCGGTGGAATGTCTACCTCCTACGTCCTCTGGCCATTCGCACTGGCTCTGCCGTTCTTCGTGGCGTTCCTCGGTATCGAAGGTGCTCGGCAGGACGGACGTGCACGGATTCACGACCTGTATGTCGTGTTGTCCATCCCATTCCTGCTTGGGCTGCTTGTTGCCTTCAACGCCCACCACGGCCTCGTAGATGGCTTTGTCAACGCGAACAACACGTTCTACCTGACGCTCGTTGGCTCCATCTTCGGTGCTTACACCTTTGCAGGAATCGGCTACGAGAAGTTCAACGTGCCGGAGCCTGAACTCACCGAAGCCTGGCCGTTCGAGAACATTACAAACACCAAACTTGGGATGTGGACGTTCCTTGGTTCCGATATTATCCTGTTCGGTGCGCTCATCGGCTCGATGATATTCATCCGCTTCCAGTTCGGCTGGACCGACTGGTGGGGCGGAGCCGGATACACGGACAAAGCTGTGTGGCCAGGACTGGTCAACACGTATGTCCTGCTTGCATCCAGCTTCACAATCGTCCTTGCGTACGTCTATGCCAAGCGGGGTAGCCGACGCAAAACGCTCGCGTTCCTCTCACTCACCTTCGCAGGAGCAGCTGTGTTCCTGATTAACAAGGCCTACGAGTGGAACGAGCTCTATCTGAACCAGGGCTGGACACACACCTCCGACATCATGGGCTCGACGTATTACCTGACAACGGGGCTGCACGCCGCTCACGTTATCGTCGGAATGCTCATCCTGTTGTTCCTCATCGCGAGGGCGTACACGGGAGCCTACTGGTCGGACGACGAAGATGCCCACACGGTCGAGTACTTCGGCCTCTACTGGCACTTTGTCGATATCGTGTGGCTGTTCCTGTTCCCGCTGTTCTACATCCTCTGAGGTGAACACATATGGCATCAGTAAAACTCTACACGATAATCTTCGTCGCACTGTCCGCAATTACCACCGTGCAATTCGGCCTGGAAATAGTCCTCATTGAAGAGGCCTACTGGCTCACCTTGGGAATCGTCCTTGGGCTGTCCACAATCAAAACGCTCGCTGTCGCTGGCTGGTATATGCACATGCTTGAGGAACCGCGAGCCATCACCTACATCGCGATGGCTGGCGTCCTTGGCGTGGTTGCACTCACCGCGGGTGCCGCCTACTCGATGACGTAAGGCAGTCTCCGCGAGTGGCATTTTGTGCAGTACGAGCTATGTAATTCGGTCCAAGAAACCGTGAGTTGACAGCAATCCTGCTTGGAGCAAATTCTTAAACGCGGGTTTCTTTCAGTAGCTTGCTGGATTCTCTTTCGAACGTTGTCGTATCAATCACTCCTCGTCGATTTCAGGTTCGATATACACTTTCTCGATGAGTGGCTCCTGTTTTCTCAGTGCTGTTTCAATCTCCGTAATCAGTTCGTCGATGGTTTCTGTATCGAGGTTGGGATTAAATACGACATCGGCCGTTACAATCACGCTGTCGGGCCCGAAATATACCGTTCGGAGTTCAGCGACATCGACAACGCCCTCGTGAGACTCCGTGATCCTCTCAAGTGGCTTCTGATGGCGTTCAGACAACCCTTCACCAATCAACAACCGCTTGTTTTCGATGCCAAGCAATATCGCAAATGCCATCAACAGGAGTCCAATGAGCACGGCTCCAATCGCATCGAAGATGGGATTGCCCGTCACTTGCGAGACGAAGATGGCAACGAGGGCAATTGTCGCTCCGGCAGCGGCAACGGCATTCTCGGTGAGCACTGCAAGTACGGGGGTGTCACTGGTCTTCTGGAACGCCTCTCGAAAGCTTCGCCAGCCCCGAATATCCGTCTCTTCGTCGAGTGCAACACGCGCTCTCCAGTAGGAAATCCCATCGAAGAGAATCGTCATAATCAAAACAATGTATGCCAGGTACACAGCAGGAATCGTTCTCCCACTGATTGTGACTTCCCCTCCTGCAAGCGTCGCTCCGTGACGAAGTGCATTAATTCCATGTGTCAGACTTTCCCAGCCGGCGATGCCAAAGAGCAGGACTGAGACAAGAAAGGCATAGAAGAAACTGGCTTTTCCGTAGCCGAACGGGTGGAGTTGTGTCGCTTCCTTGCGACTGTAAAACATACCAATCAAAAGCAGTATCTGATTCCCTGTATCCGAAACGGAGTGATACGTTTCCGCTAACATTGAGGGACTCCCAGTGAGAAGAAAAGCTCCGAATTTCAGAAGCGCGAGAGCGATATTTGCTGCCATCGCCACAAGAATAACGATAAGTCGCTCGCTCTGGGCCATTGCCACTGGGTACACAGCATCTTGATAAAACTCTCCCGAAATTTCAACTTACAACGGTGTTGGCCTCAGAAAGCGGTTCCAAACATACTGAGTCTCAGTCGGCTGCTTATTGAACGCTGTTTTCAGAGAAAATCAGAGAGGCCTGCCTGCTCGTTATCGTCTACTTCATCCCGTTCGCTTTCACTCTCATCCGCCGGGGTTGAATCTTCATCCGTCTCACTCACGGCCTCTTCCAGCGACACCTCCGTTTTGGTATCCTCCTCTTCTTTCTCGTCCGTTGTGTCCTCCTGTTCGTCTGCTGCTGGCTCACCAGGTTCAAATGCTCCCTGTGAGGCGTCAACTGCTTTTTGCTCGCGTATCTCTTGGGCGTCCTCGACAATCGATTGGACCTTGTTCGTGTCCTTGCCACTTCCTGTAATAAACGAAACGTGCTTTGCATCGAGGTCGTATTGGGCAGCCATCGCGACGGTCAACTCGCGGTTTTTGCAGTGGTGTGTCATCACCCGGAGATGTGGGAGAATCTCTTTGCGGGCGCTTGCCATGCTGACGCCGTTGGTCGTGGCAATCTGTCTGGCGATGTAATCACGGGTTTCCCGCTTGCCGCGTGACCGGCCGAGCTTCGACCAGTAACTGGGGGGACCGTATCGGGTCCAGCCACCTTTTGGCTCGCGTCGAGCGGCAGCAACGCCTGCGGTCATGTTATCGCCAGCATAGCGCCAGTACGAGTAGTTCTGGGTAGCCCGAACCCGGCCCAGCCAGCGGTCAGCATTCGAGAGGAACTGGTAGGCAACGGCCAGCTCCTCGCCCTCGTAGTCCTTTGGCATATTATCTTCAATCCAGTTGATGAGGTCATCCGGGGTTTCATCAACATCGTAGCTTGCTTTGAGGGCTTCTTCAGGCCCAGCCTCCTTGATGACGGTATCGAGATACTCGAATATGCCCTGCGTGCTGTCGCGTTCACCCGTGACGACATCCTCCGCTCTGAGATGGTCGCGACCCTCTGCAAGTGCCTGAAGGTCGTTCACTGCGCCTCGGAGGTCGCCGCTGTTCATCTCCGAAATCTCCGTCAGCGCATCGCTGTCGAATTCGATTCCCTCCTTTCGGCAGATATCACGGAGGACGGGAACGATAGAGCGTTTCGAGACGCTGCGGAACTCGATATCCCGACAGGCCCCGCGTAACCCCTGTGACATATCATAAAATTCGTTAGCAATCAAAATCATCGGTTGGTTGGCTTCCTTGACCAGCGATGTAGTCGCGCGCGCCCCGCCACGGTCGGCGTTCCCGTGGATATTATCCGCTTCGTCCATGATGACGAGTCGTTTCCCAGCCCCGCCGCCGGTCAGCGTCCCGCTCTTTGCGGCTTCACCAGCGACTCGCTCGATAACATCCTTGGTTCGAGAATCCGATGCGTTCAACTCGATGGTCGGCCAGCCCAGGTCGCTTGCCAGCGCATGCGCTGCGGAGGTTTTGCCGATACCCGGCGGACCGTGGATGATGACGGCTTCACGGTGGTCTTCCCACGTCTCTGCCCACTCCCGTAATTTGTTGCAGGCCTTGTCGTTGCCTCTGAGTGCGGACAGCGACGAGGGCCGGTATTTTTCGGTCCAATCGCTCATTGGTATCTGTTGGGTCGAACTGTGTTTAGTGGTTGCGGAGCAGGTTTGTGTTTATCGCTTTGCTTACTCTGCCAGCGGATCCCGCGCCCAAAACTCGCTCGATTTCTTGAGCTTTGGAACCCAGGTATCGGATTCGCGAGCGAGCAGGGCCACCCGCGAGGCTTCAACTTCCTTTAGCTCGTCATGCGGGAGATATTGTGCCATCTCCTCGGTGAACTCCCGAACCTCTTCGTGCTCGGGCATCGAATCTCGGTCGAGTCGGCCCTGAGAGTGACCGACGTGCATGTAGGCCTTCATTTCGATGTAATCCGCTCGCGCGCGGGTACACATCGCCGCATACCACTCGGGATGGTGCATGTTGTGGCCTTTGACGAGCGTTGTCCGGATGACCGTCCGTGTTTCGTCTTTCCCTGCGAGCACATCAAGCGTCTCAATGAGTTTCTCCCAGGCGTCGTCCTCGACAGCTTTCACGGTATCATCGAAGGTCTGTCTATCCGGTGCATCGACCGATATATACAGTTGCGTCGGGTCACAGGCCTCGATGACCTCGGGCTTTGTTCCATTGGAGACGAGAAAGGTCGTGATATCGCGCTCGTGAAACTCCTCGATGAGTTCCGGGAGATACGGATACAGCGATGGCTCGCCGTCAAGCGAAATCGCGACGTGTCGTGGTTCCATCGCCTGGTCGAAATACTCGCGGGGAACCTCGTCGTTGCCACCGAACCCTGAGAGGATTTTGCGCTGTAACTCGATTGAGGCATCGGCAACTGCTGCAGGGTCGTCCCACTCCACGTCGCCGAGTTCGTAGGCATGACCTGCGTGGTCGCGCCAGCAAAAGACACACCGCTCGTTACATTTGACCACCGGCGTCATCTGGATACAGCGGTGTGACTCTATGCCATAGAAAATATTCTTGTAACATTTGCCCTCGCCACGCAGGGCGTTAGCCGTCCACCCACATGTCTGGACAGCAGTGTGATTCTCGCTGTGGTAGTTGGGGTTATCTACCTGTCTGGGGCCATCGGACTCGCTCATTGTCCTGTCTACCGTGACCGAGGCCAATAACCCCAACGGTCGGCAAAGTCACTGGTCGCCCTGGTTGGTCGCTAACCACGCCTCGATTTCCGTCACAAGTGGTCCGCGGCGATGAACCTGCTCGGTTTCGACATCGACGACTGTCGACCCGCCGCCTGGTGTCCGGCCACCGTCGATAACCGTTGTGGCAGCATCGACAATATCGTCATCGAGGGCCCCAACGGTTCGTGCACTGTCTCTCCCACTCACGTTTGCGCTAGTGGCCGTCAGTGGCGGTGTCCGTGAGAGCAACCTCAGGGCAATCTCGTTATCGGGGACACGAATTCCAACCCGCTCTCGACCGCCTGTCAGTGCATCCGGAATCGCTTCGCTCGTCGGGACAACGACGGTTACCGGGCCGGGAAGAAATTCCTGCATAAACGCGCGCTCTCGGTCAGTTAGGCTAGTATAGGTACTGACCTCGGACACGCTTGCAACTGCCATCGACAGCGGCTTCTGTCGGTCCCGGTCTTTGGCCGCAAACACACGCTCTATGGCTGTTGAATCGAGTGCATTGGCACCGAGCCCGTAGACGGTCTCCGTTGGATATACCACGAGCTCCCCTCGGTTCACTGCGTTCACAGCCGCATCGAGTTGGTTGCTTTTGTTGCTTCTAGTCATCCCTGTACGTCAGTGACAGCAGCTTCAAGTTCGTCGTAATCAGGAAATGCCGGCACGGTGTCACCAATCCAGGCGTACGCAATGGTTCCGTCAGTGTCGATAACGAACGTCGCCGGCCGTGGTTCCGAGATACCGGCCATTCCATCGAGATCTATCTCAATATTATACTGGCTTGCAACCGTATTCGCTGGGTCTGCGAAAAATCGAACACTCTGTTCATCGAGCCCTCGGTTTCGGATAAACTCGGCGTGTGCGTACGGCGTTGCTATCGATATTCCGACAGATTCAATCTCGGCTGGAATCCCACGCTCCTGTAGCTCCTGCCAGATGTAGGTCGCGGGAAACGCTCCAATCATCGAGTGAAAGACGAGCAGGAGTGGCCCGTCGTCATAGAGCGAGGAGAGTGCCCTATTTTCCCAGTATTCGGCGGAAACAAGCGGTCGCGTAAACTCCGGAACTTTATCTCCAACCTCCGGATGGGTAGTCGGCTCAAGGTCGATAACGTCGAAATCGAGGTCCATCTATGCGTCACCTCCGGCGGCGACATCTGTTGGCATTCCAGTTGCCTCCTGTTTGTATGTGCCACCTGGGCCGTAGGTTTTATCCAGATATTCGACGATATTTGCGCTTTCGGCCATCGTGGTACCGGTTCGCTCGTCGATGATAACGGGGACCGTTCTGACACCGCTTTCGCGTTTGACGGCATCCCGGCGTGAATGCAGAGGTTCGACGAACCGGGAGTCATAGTCGAGGCCGTACTCCTGTAATCGCCGGACAACTCGCTCACAGAACGGACAGGCCTGTAATCGATACAAGGTGATAGCAGCTTCGCTCATACCGGCTGCTAGGGGAGTCAGCCGGTAATAGCTTTCCTGTCGCCCCTGAAACGAACTGGAATCGCCTGGGAGTCCATCGGTAGAGAGTGGAACAACCTTTGAGGTTCCACCAAGAACAGGAAAATAGATGGGAGTCGATTTGGTAGCGACCGTCGGTGCGGGCGTTCTCTTTGGACTTGCACTGGCTGCCCCACCGGGCCCGATGAATGCCATTATAGCCGAAGAAAGCGTCGTTCGTGGCTGGAGTGCAGGCGTACGCGCTGGATTTGGCGCGATGGTTGCAGACGTCGTGTTCTTTCTCCTGGCGCTTGCTGGGCTCGTCACCGTTATCGAGCGCGCACCGACTCTCAGGGCACTGATGGTCACCGCCGGCGGATTGTTGATGCTCTATTTTGCGCGTGGTGCAGCAGCGAGCGTCACGAAAACGCTGCAAGCATCGGCTACTGGAGATAAGAGTCGAGGGTTCCTGAAGGCGTTCGTGCTCGGCCTCACGAACCCGTATCAACTGCTGTTCTGGCTGACCGTCGGTGTTGGGCTGCTGACCTCCGGACAGGTTGATGTGCTTGCCGTCTTACCCGGCATCGGTGATACCCTCGCGGGGGCCGTTGTGGTTCAAACCGGAAGCGTTGCACTCCTTGGCGGATTGTTTGGCGGTATTGGCTTCTGGATTCTTAGCTTTCCAACGGCACTTGTTGCGGCTGGTACTCGTATCGACTCGCTGGCTCCAATAGTGGCGGCTGGAAGTGCATTCGTACTTGCCGGTTTCGGCCTGTTCTTTCTCTGGGATGGGCTCACGACGTTACTTTGAGTTCTCCCGCTGCTAGCCGGCTAGAGATCCGACTCGATATCGGCAATTTCCAGTTCGAGCCATTCTTTCAGCCACCGGCTGCGTTTCAATCGTCGGTGGAGAATGTCCTGTGCGGTCTGGGTTTGTAGTCGGTCGCTGGCTTCTTCGCCGCGTTCGAGGACGCGGTCGACCATTTCGACGGCCTCCATGTGGCTTCGGGCCTCATATCCCATTCGGAGCAACATGAGGATTGCCCCGTTCGCTCCGATTTTATCGAGAATATCTGCTTCGATGAGACACTGCGTCTCCAGACTGACGTCGGTCACGTCGCCCTGATAGGAGTGGTCCTCGACGGAACGACAGACCTGGTCGATGAAGGAGGCTGGATAGTCCGTTCGCGTTTCCAGATACTCGCGGGCGATGCGAGCCCCCTCCTCGGCGTGGATGTCCTGGTCCACTTCCAGCTTTGCGATATCGTGAAAGACGGCAGCGACTCTGGTGATATCCTCGTTCGCCCCTTCTTTCCGTGCGAGCTCACCTGCAAGCTCGACGACGTTTCTAATGTGGTTAAATCGGTACTCCGCGGAGTGCCACGGGTACCAGCGCATTCGTCCGCCTTCGGTTTCGTTGGCGACGCTCGCCGTCAGATAATCGCGGACGAACTGTTCCATTTCCGCATATTCCTCGTCGGAGACAGGTGATTCGCGAATCTCAACACCCACACCACCACCTCCGGACGTTCCGTACGTTGTTCATGTTATCAGTATCGTGGGCTGTATAACTCTTTAGCGTTACGACAACTGCACAGTATCGATTGGTGTCTTTTTTCGCGCGCATCAAAAGAGCACAGTGTCGCCTGACACTGTACCGTCGAAAGGTGGACAGCTGGTTGTTGGATGCGTTCACGGTTCGGGTTGTTCTGTTCAACTGGTCTTCTATCTCCGAGTATTGTCGTCTTCGGTATCTGTCTGTGGTATCCTGCTAGCGTATCTCACACTCATGAATCACTCTTATTTAGCACTTTTCCTTGACGTATATCCAGTAATACAATGGTATATTAGGTGATTAACACACTTTTGTTGCGGGGCGTGGTACCTTGTGTACACTCCTGTTTCGTTCACATTTTTGTACTGAACGTTTTATTGTCCAGGCCCGAGAACGTTCGGTATGGAGATTCGAGAAGCCACCAAAGGAGACCGTCCAGCGATTAGAGATGTTGCCCGTCGTTCGCTTTTGACCTCATATACGCTTGGACCGAAAGCCATCAACGGCGCCATTTCCGAGTGGTACGACGAGAACAGATTGCAGGAGAAACTCGCTGATGATG
>LKMJ01002125.1_pt1 | contig 18016 bp, 31 predicted proteins | sample 643391 | NCBI WGS metagenome assembly LKMJ01 (sample SAMN04112250, study PRJNA286221) | soda lake metagenome | biome: soda lake; feature: Kulunda Steppe; material: water; isolation source: sample PL-Br10 brine of Picturesque Lake | place: Russia: Kulunda steppe | collected 2010-07 | reverse complement strand
GTGGGTGGGGGGGACGTACAAGTGTGCGTATGCGGGTGCGTGTGCGAGTGCATGTGTGGGTGTCGTGCATGCGAGTGCGCGCATGTGGTTGTGTGCACCACTACCCCCCAACACATGCTGGCAAAGGGCCACGGCCCAACACAATCAATCTTAACTGCCCATCTGCTGCCCTTTGAGGCACCACCCCACCTCCACACGCACTGCCAGCTGCTCTCCAAGGCACCACCCCATCTGCTGCTCTCCAAGGCACCACCCCATCTGCTGCTCTTCTAGGCACCACCCCATCTGCTCTTCTAGGCACCACCCCATCTGCTCTTCTAGGCACCACCCCACCTCCACACGCGCTGCTGGTATGCAGCGCTCCGGGTGCGCACACACACACACACAGATGCTCCACACGCGCTGCCAGTATGCAGCACTCGGGGTGCGCACACACACACACAAACACACACACAGAAGCTCACCGAAGCCGCTGCCAGCAAGTGGCCCCTTTTCATATTCCAGCCCCTCTCAGCCACCACCTCTCGTCGGCAGCTCTTGCGGATTGCTCAAGCCTTCCGCACATTCCGCGGATTGCTCAAGCCTTCCGCGCATTCTGCGGATTGCTCAAGCCATGCGCGCATTCCGCGGATTGCTCGAATGTCCACATCATGTGACTACTCGGCACTGCCCTCAGCAGCGCCCCGCGTCCACGCGTCCACACGCGCATCAACGCACGCCAGCATCCCGAGCCAGCACCTTGCTTCTGCACCCCTCATCAGCGCGTCCACAAAGGGCGCGGCACAGCCCAAAACACGGCGAGTAGCAGCGGGCACCTGGCGGCTCATGCCCACTTGCCGCTCTCAAGAGCACCAGGCCACCTCCACCCTCGTCGTCTTTGGGCACAACCCAGCCCGGCTCAGCCACCCCCACTTGGCAGCAATTGAGCATCGCTCAAGCCTAAAGTAAATACCAAACAGCCACAGCAAGGGCTTGCAATGAGCAACCTGCATCACCCCCCCCTTGGCAGCCCTTGCAGACGGATGAGTCCCACCACAGCCCCTGTCTCAGATTGTGCGATCCCACTTAAGCTGCAGTTGCAGAGTGTGCGTGCCCACCTTTGTCACCGCCAGTGGGTAGCTCTTGTTGATCTTGCGCAGGCCTTCCACCATCTTTGGCAGCTCACTGGGGTTCAGGGGCTCCGTTGCGATCTTCACCACGCTGGAGGTCTGGAAGCGCAGCGGCCTGCGCACGCAAGTGCAGCGGGCTTGCAGGCATGTGTGCATGTGCGCCTGTGTGTGTGTACATGTGCACAACGTGCTGGAGGTTTGGAAAACCACACCTGGCACTCACTTGGGCCTCAAGACATCCACCGTGTCCACCACGGCTGGGCGGCATCACTCGCGCCCACGCACGCACGCATGTGCACACATGTGCGCACACACGCTCGCACATATGCACACGCATGCACATAAACACACACCATGCGCTTACAGGAACGCAGCCTAGCGCGCCCAACTGAAGATGCACATCTCCCAAGTCCGTCAGACACCAGATGGTGGGGGTCACGGTGATGGTGGGAACACACGCACACACACGCGCTCGCACACGTCCACATGCGCGCACACACGCCACAAGCACGCACACAGCGCGAGCGCGCACGCACCTGAAGATGTGCATCTCCGAGTCCAGCGCGTCGGACACTACAGTGGCAGTCTTGGTGATGGTGGCGTCAATGCCCTCCACCAGCACCAGGTTGCCCGCCGTGGCACGCGCGATGGGCACGCGGTAACGCGCCTGCAGCAATTCCCAGCGCAGCAGCAGCCGCAGCGGGGCGTTGCTGTGCAGTTGGCTTTTGAGGGACACGGTCTCTGGGCTTGCGCTTTGGCATCGTCGGCATGCGCTTGATCTTGCAGGAATGAGCGTGTGCATGAGGCACTCTAGCTCTGCCAGCATGCGCTTGCTCTTGCAGGAATGAGCATGCATGAGGCTGTAATGCATGTGGCCGCCGGACTCATAGACAGAGCGTCCACCAGCCTTGGCTGCAGGTGCACAAGCAGCCGCACGATTGGTGGAGCGTGGCAGTGCTCACCTCAACCTGACCCTGACCCTATCTGTGCGCAAGCAGCTGTGCAAGTGGTCAAGCGTGGCAGGGGAGGGGCACGCCTGGTGGACGAGTTCTGGAAGCACACACACACCTGCTGTGTGTGTGTGTGTGTCAGTGTACACAGGAGGCAGGCCAGCGCGCACCTGGTATATGAAAACGTTGGACACTGTGGCCATGGCGCTGTCCTCCTCATCGTCGGGTGTGTAGCCCTCTCCGAGCACACGGACCTGCAGCCATGGGTGCGCACGCACACACGCAGCTGCTGGGACGCACGCACGCCAACACAGCTGCCTCCATTGACCGCAGGCGTGGGTCTGGATTGTACCAACCCGCGTGCCTGGATTGCACCAACCCGCATGCCTGGCTAGCGCCAACCATTGGATTTGTGAGCACGGCCACGCATACAGGTACAGGAGAGGCGCACATGGTCACTGGGGCGCACATGGTCACTGGGGCGCACATGGTCACTGGGGCGCACATGGTCACTGGGGCGCAGCATATGTCACTGACGAAACGGACACAGGACGCATCTGCTGTGCAGTCAACCGACCAACTGGTACAACAAAAGCACCTCGTCGCCCGGGATTGCCACCTGACGCGCACCTGATCGCCGGGGCGTAACGTGCCACTGACGATGCGGCCATACGCGTCAAAGGTGGAGCAATCCTGTCAAGCAAGGCAAGGCAAGGCAAGGGTCCCTGAGTAGGTTAACCTGGGAGTCCGTCCGTCGATGGGTGGCACACCACCACCAGCACCGCCCAAGGGCGGGAGAGCTTGCGCTGGCAAACACACACATACACGTACACATACACACACTCCCAAGTCTGCGTGCTGTGATGCAGCAATACGCATCTTTAAGAGAGCACACGCCGGATCTGCTGTCCTGAACAGGTTCTGCTGTCCAGGTGTTCGTTCTGCCCAGGCATTGTCCAGAGGCATTGTCCAGGCATTCGCTGTTCGAGCAATTGTCCTGGCATTCGCCTTCCAGGCATTGTCCAGAGGCATTGTCCAGAGCAATTGTCCAGAGGCATTGTCCAGAGGCATTTGCTGTCCAGGCATTGTCCAGAGGCATTGTCCAGATATTGTCCAGGCAAGCACACGTGTTAAGTGAGCTCTTGTGTGGCATTTGAGAGCTGAAGCGGGGCTGAGGCAAGGCGGCCCTGCCCGCCCACTGACCCAATGGTCGACGCAACAGTCAACCAACGACTGCAACAGATGGACCATTGACTGGCATCGACCAAACGGTCAATCCAATGGACAGCCATCACAGACAGCCCTTGCCAGCCTACTTTGGGTCTGGGTTGACCCATTAGTAAGGTGCTGGCCCGACACATGACCATCGCAGCCACAGGTCAAGCACATGACCATCACAGCCACAGGTCAAGCACATGACCATCCCAACCAGCATGGATTTCACACACACACACACTGGTCAAGCACATGACCATCCCAGCCAGCATGGATTTCACACACACACACACACACACACACACACACACACACACACAAACACACACAGGTCAAGCACGTGACCATCACAACCAGCATGGACGAAGCAGTGGGATGGCCAGGCCCAATGCAGGCGAAGCGTCTGGACAGCAAATGCATTGGGCATCGCTCGAGGACCCCGACACACACAGATGCGCGCACACACATATACACATATCTGGGCTACAGGCATGGAATGATGCTAAAACAAGCACGCATACATACACGCATCTGGGCTACAGGCATCGAATGATGCTTAAACAAGCACGCACACATACACACACATACGGGCTACAGGCATGGAATGATGCTGATGCAAGCGCCCTCCCTGCACAGCACACTCCCTCCAAAGCGCAGCAGCGTTCTGCGGACCGAGGCCATGTTTCACATCTGGGGCCTGCAGCACACTCCCTCCAAAGCGCAGCAGCGTTCTGCGGACTGAGGCCATGTTTCACGTCTGGGGCCTGCAGCATATGCACTGCGCGGCTGCAGCGCCGGCGGTGGCTGACCTGCTTAGGGAAGAGCTTGGCGATGTGCATGACGAGGGGGCCGCGCGGATTGCAGGCGAGCATGAACTCAGCGACCTCACTGTCCAGGGGCCCTGCGCATGCAGGTTGCCCACGCACGATGGGGTTTTCCAAGTGCTTACGTGCCTGCATGCATGGATGCATGTACATGCGCTCACACGATGTGTGCAGGCAGGTCAGCAGGACGCCGCAGACTCGCTGACCTGGGGCCCTCTGCCCGGCACATGCACTAGGACGTTTGGGCGTACATGCACCACCTGTGCTATCGTATACGCGCGCGCGCGTGTGTGTGAAATAGCTGGAACGGTGAGCGCTCTGGCCCCCCTTTGTAGTACCTGCATGCTTTGCAGTACCTGTACGCTTGCAGTACCTGCATGCTTCCTGCATACTTTGCAGCACCTGCACGCATGTGGCAAGCCAACCCCTGCTGCCTTCATGCTGCCCCGACCACCCCTCCTGCAGCCCAACTGCAGCTCTGCCTCAATGCTTTGCTGCGCCTCCTGCGGTTCAGCTTTCCTGCACTCCCACCTCCATACCCAGCTGCCTCGTTCCCCTACATGCCCTGCAACCCTCCCTGCCTTCCATGTCTTCAGCCCAGCCATTCAGTCCACTATTTTGGCACACCTCATCTTCTGCCCTCGGGCACACCTGCTCTAGCGCCCCTCAATTCTGATGCCCCGGTACCTCCACTGCATCTGCGCCTCAGCATGCTCAAGCCGAGCGACGCCTCAGCATGCTCAAGCCAAGCTGCGCCTCAGCGTGCTCAAGCCGAGCTGCGCCTCAGCATGCTCAAGCCGAGCTGTACCTCACTGCAGCTGCACCCAGCACCCACTGCTCCTCACCGCAGTCCTAGCTTTTGAGCACGCCCGCAGCCCCCCACCACCGCCACTGCACCTGTGCAGGCGTGCTGCACCTGCTTGACTTCAGCGCACGCCCACAGCCCCCCACCACTGCCTAACCCGTGAAGTTGCGCTGCACCCGCTTGACTTCAGCGCACGCCCACAGCCCCCCATCACCGCCTCACCTGTGAAGTCGCGCTGCACCTTCTTGACGGTGGCCTTCTTGGAGGATGGGATGTGCTCCACCAGCATGTCCACCAGGCCCGCCGAGCCACCAAACACCTGCGCAGCACGAGGCACGGCCCGTCTTTCTTGGTAAGTTTCATGATTTGAAGCCAAGTTACTCCTAACAATCCATGTGCAGGGAGTCCATGGGCGCGGTGTGCCCTGCACGCATGCATTTACCAAGCCGGGCTCACACACGCCCCCCAACCCCCAGTCACACAGAATCCATGGCCCTGCCAGCTGCAGCCAAAAATATAGCTGCTGCTGCCGCTTCTGCAGCCCAAGAGAAGGGCTCACAGAGGGTCTTCCCCTGCACGCCCCCTATTCAGAATGCACGCCCCCTATTCCCTGCACGCCCCCTATTCAGATGCACGGGGGCAGCCAGGCCTGCCTGAATTCGGAGGGCAGGGCATTGAGCAGCACGGCGGAGCTGCCAGCCACGTTTTGAAGCACTGGGGTGCATTCATTGAGCAGCACAGTGGAGTGTTCATTGAGGAGCACGGCCAAGCTGCAGACCACCTTATGAATCAGCGGCAAAGTGCTGCAGCCATGTTGTAGGCAGCCACACACACACACAGAGCCACACACTGAAAGCCACACACTGAGAGCCCTCAAGCATCATAACTCAGACTTGGCCAGATCCTGCCTCCGTGGATTGGTTGGGGATTGACAATGTATTGTATTGTATGATAGTACGAACCTCGGTTCAAAATGCCCTCCCACCCCTACCTGGCTGCACGCCTCCTTCAGCAGCGGCTTGGTGTCCATGGAGTAGGAGGAGCTCTTGAGGTACACGCCCAGCTGGCCTAGCGTGTGCTCTATGGTCTTGGGGTGCTCGCCTGCCAGCACAGGGTCAGTGCACGGGCTTGGGCGTACGTGGTTACGAAGGATGATGATGGGGCTGACAAGTGTGGCCCAGTTTATGTGTGGCCAAATTACCAAGGTTTTGCTGTGAATCAATCAATGGTTGACTCTTTAAATATGAATTGTGAGCCGTTCACTAGTGGCCCTGCCAGCTTTCAAGCGCTACATCGCCCCCTGATGCTTTTGCCTCACACAGGTGTGGTGCTTCTCCCGCACATGCGCGCGCACGCCAACTCTGCAAAAGTGCGTGCGTGCCTAGCAGACATACTGTCACACCTACAGTTGATCTGGCTGTGCAAGTTGCGCAGGGGGCCGGGGTGAATGGGGACACATATGAATTGGGGACACACATGCCAATGATCATGGCTGTGCATATTGTACCGGGACTCCAGAACGAGCACAAGGGCCCACGAGACGAGTGCACTCAACAAACGTACATGTGTACACACACACACACACCGATGATCTGGCTGTACACTTTGTACAGGGGCTCCAAGATGAACTGCACAAAGGAGCGCTCGCTGCCTGCACGGCCTGGCGGCGGCTTTCGCCTGAATTGCCGCGTGTCCTCGTAGAACCAGATGTCGCCCCACAGCCGCTTCGCAAACTCCCTGCGTGCGCGCGCACGCGATGTGAGTGTGGGTGCATGAGCACTTTGCATGTCGCCCCACAGCTAGCTTTCGACACCCTAGAACCGCATCGCGCGCGGGTGTGCACACACGTGTGCAACACGGGTAAGAGTGCGCTTATCGGACGCATCAGGCGCCTCAGTCATTGGGTGCGCTATGAGCAGGAGTGCATTTGAGGGGGATGCGCGTGCCTTCCTTGGCGTCAAACACGTCCACGTACAGCTGGGCGAAGGGCCTCAGCGTGAACGACCAGCTGCCGGTGGCCTTCGCACATACATGCACACACGCCCGCGCCCACACCTGGGGTCAAACTCGGCATCAAACACGTCCGCGTACAGCTGGGCAAAGGACCGCAGCGTGAACGACCAGCCGCTGATGGCCGAGCTGAACGCCACGTTGCCGCGGATGGGGTCCACCTGCATGGGTAGGCACACGCGTGGACATGATGTGAATGTGTGACATGATAAGCTCCAGCTGGACGCTTGTGCCAGTGGTAAATCTACTGACCACACGCTCTGAAAGGGCTGAACATGTGAGGGGATGAGCTCCAGCTGGACACTAAGGCGCCACTGACCACACGCTCTGGAACGACTGGTCGTGCGACGAGGCGCACTTGAAGGTCCGGTTGTGTGACGAGGCACACGCGGGGCGATGTTGTGGACTTGCGGGGGCAACAGGTGCCACTTTCCAGGCAACGCCTCAGTGACCACATACGAGACCCTCAGCGCACTCGAGTGCACTTGCAGGTGCAGGCAGGGCAGCACACCAAGCTGCATACGTGCCCACAGGCCCTTGCCCACGTCCATCTCGCCATCCATCTCGCCGCTCCCATCTCCACTCCGCCCCCATCTCATGCGTGCGCGCAAGCACTGCCCATCCTCACTTCGCACATAAGGCCCTTCTCCCACCCACCTCCATCTCGCCGTTCGCGTTCGCAGCCCCGGCCGCGGCGCCGATGGCGATGTTGACCTCCTCGATGGTGTGCCGCAGCTTGTAGTAGGCATCGGCAGGCGGCAGCTTGAGCTCCGTGATGAGCCGGTCCACCTGTGCCAGGGCGCCAGGGCAAGGGCGCATCGGCACCGAGGGTGCCAGGGCAAGGGCGCATCGGCACCGAGGGTGCAGGGCAAGGGCGCATCGGCACCGAGGATGCAGGGCAAGGTCGCATCGGCACCGAGGATGCAGGGCAAGGTCGCATGGGCACCGAGGATGCAGGGCAAGGTCGCATCGGCACCGAGGATGCAGGGCAAGGTCGCATCGGCACCGAGGATGCAGGGCAAGGACGCATCGGCACCGAGGACGCAGGGCAGGGGTTGCATCGGCACCGAGGATGCAGGGCAGGGGTCATATTGGCGCCGAGGATGCAGGGCAAGGTCAACACATGAACACACATGCACGCTCACATGCATGCACACACACCTTTGTGATCATGAGCGTGATGGGCAAGCCCTCCAGCACGGCCTGCTTGATGGCGCGCTCCGCCACCACCATCAGCCCCTCTGCCGCGTCCACACACAGCATCACACCATCGGCCAGGCGCAGCGCCGCGGTCACCTCGTCATTGAAGTTAACATGGCCTACATGTGAGCAAGTGCACGCGTGCGTGGGTGCGTGTCTACATGAGTGCTCTTGCGTGTGTGTGCATGCATTTATAGCTTATACCCTGTGCTGCTCTGATGCCGAGCTCATACCAGAAGCTTTAGCGGCCCGTGCACATGCGCACAGCGCGCACACACACACACACACACACACACACACACACACACACACACACACACATACACGCGCACATACACACGCCTCTCACCTGGGCAGTCCATCAAGTTGAGGAGGAAGGACTTGCCGGTGCCGCCTTCCAGGACAAGGGACATGGGCATGGCCTTGATGCTCATGCCGCGTGCCTGCGATGCGATGGTTGTGCGTACTGCATGCTTGTTTATCTTTGTAAGTGGGATGGGTCATGGAAAGATGGACATGGCTAAACCGGAACAGGTTGCGCGCATACTGCGCAAGCTGGCCTCTAGCATGCTCCTTGGTGGGCTTACCACGCATGCATGTGTGCATGTGCACCCACAGCCAGGTGTAAGGAGGAGGGGGTGGGGCAATGGTGAGGAAATCGATACAGCAGGATGCAAAATGCAAGAAATTTTGGCGGATCAGTCTGTAACTCAACCCAGCCGCCTTAGTCTGCTCCAGGCAAGCTTCCAGCCCACATAACACTATACCAAAGGCTTCACAATGCGTGCTTAAGAGGTATGACATTGTCATATTAGCAGGTACAAACACACAAACGCACTGTCATGCCAGCGTGCGCACATGCGCAGTGTCTCAGCTGTGGGCGGGGGCGTGTGATGCCTTCAATGTCCACCCCCCTAAATAATTGCCCAACAGTGCGCTCTGCATTTGCCTCCCAGTACCAGGGCCATCTGGCTTTGTCCCCCCCCTCGCGCACCTGCTCATTTAGGCATGTGTCCCCCCCCCCAAATCATGTGCCTTTGGACTCAAGAGCGCACCTGCTCATCTAGGCGCGTGTCTGTGAACTTAAGCTGCTTCTCGTTCATGCGCCATTCATGTTGTATGTCATGTGTCTGCGTGCAGGTGTAGTAAGGCAAGGGCGCAGGTGTAGTAAGACAAGGGCACAGGTGCATTAAGCCAAGCACATCTGCTGGGCAAGCACAGCTTGCGGTTGCGGTCTTGCGGCAAGTGGTCTATGGCGGGGACGTTGCACAGAGACAGCACAGCTGCGTGTGCGCGCCCACACCCACACCCACACCCACACAATCTCACACACGCGCGGCACACACACGCACACGCACACAACGACGCGGCAAGTAAGTTTGCGCGCACCTGCTCCACCAGCATGTCCATGACCGTCGTCTTGCCATGGTGCAGGTGGCCCAGCACGGCCACGTTGCGCACGAGCTCTGGGTTGGCCATCAGCGTGGCCATGAACTCATTGGTGAAGCGCGTCTTGAGGGGCTCGCGCTCCAGCGTTTCGATCTTCTTGGCCTTGATGGGCGCGATGATGGGCACCTCCAGAGGCTGCGCGTCCTCCTCCATCACCTGCAAAGAAGGGATGGGCGTGGGCGTTGGTTAGGGCGAAGAAGGGGGGGGCGGTCAGGGGAGCGGGGCCACGCTTATGTGCATGCAAGGACACCTGCGCATCGTCCTCCATTGCCTGCAAAGAAGGGTGGAGGGAGACGGTGCACCCTGTCTAGCCCCTGATGCCAAGAGTGAACCACAGAGAAGAAAAAAGATGGGATGGATCCTCGCCACACTTGACATCCAATCCCTGGAGTGGACAGCGCGGTTTGGAGTGGAGCGGTGGCATCCATCCCAAAGAACACTGGTGATGTCTCGTGGTAGGCTGCAGACATACAGACGGGGTCTGCTTACTTATATGGGTGTGAACCACATCCATCCCTCCATGTGTGGCCCGACCATCCGGCATCCATCCCTCCATGTGTTCCCTGCTTTCCTCACAAGTCACAGAGCACGAGCTCCACAACTCTTCATTTTAGCACGTTGGTGCACACACACTCCGCCCGTCCCCAGGCAGGGTCCCCCTGCGCGCTTGCAGTCTCACATCACCTTCCCAAGACCCACCAAGGACTCTACACCGGGGCCGTACACCTCCTCTGCTGTAGGGTAGTACTTTTTGTCCTCGTGCAGAACCACTGCCCCTGCTGCTGGCCCTGCCTCTTCCTCCTCTTCGTCTGCTTGGTCTGGCTGCGCATCCTCCATGTGCTCTGCGTGCATGCAGGAGTGGACCAGCGTGTGCATGCAGGTGCGGGCAGGAGCAAGCCAGCTTGGGTTGCGCCTCCTTATGTGCTCTGCGTGCATGCAGTAGTGGACCAGGAAGCGCTTGCAGGTGCAGGCGGGAGGGTACGTGGGTAAGCATGCTTGGACAAGCATGTATGCACTCGGGCGCACATACCATTGCCGAGGTAAGCGCATGCTTTCACAAACACTTTTGGGCACAGGGGCGCATGTACAGAAGTGTGTATGCGTGTTTTGTGTGTGTGTGTGTGTGTGTGTGTGTGCGCGCGCGTACGCGTGCGCGCGCACCTACGTACGTGTATGAGTGCATGAGGTGAAGGTTTTGAGTGTAGACGGTGTGTGTATTTGTGTGTTTATGTGTGTGCACATGTGTGTACGTGTGTGTGTGAGAGAACATGGACGTGTGTGAACATGGGTGTACATGCGTGCAAATGGGTGGGCGCATGCGCTCCTGAGTGCGCTTGCAGCTGCTCGAAGACTCACTTGCAGTAAAACAGTAACTATCAGCAAATCTGTGCTTGACTGCAAGAATGCACCTAATGCGGGCTGTGCTTCGCCTCTTTGCATGCATAATGTGCCGCGTGGTGCTTCATGCTTTCCATGCAGTGAGGAAAGACATACTGTATGGGCCAGAATTTGGCTTTCCAATTGCTACTCAGCCTAGCCGTTTCATAGTCCATTGCTCTGGGGCAGCCTGCCCTGAGCAAATGCCTCTGAATGGGCACACCGGCCCTTACTGATCAACTGACGAAAGAAGCACGGTAGGGCCGACTGAAAGGGAACATGCGAGATTGCACATTTTTTTCTCGTCGATTGTGGAGCCACCCGTCACATCGCCCAGTATCGCCCAGTATTGAGAGCAAGACTGAATGCTTTCCACTCATGCATGCAGATGGATGTGCTGATATGCAGTGGGAGCTACTTAATGTTGAGCTGTGGAACTGCTGCTTTGGCTGTTTCGCACTAACCATGCCCAGCTGCTTGACAAGGCTTGCGAAATGGCTTGCCAAATCCGAGTGCTTTACAAAGCAGAGTGCCTGAATTCCTCTCATGATTCCAAATAACCACTCCCCCTGCTTCAATCTGCTACGAGCTCACCATCTCCGAACTGCAGCCGCTCGTTGGCCCTGCGCTCTGCCTCCTCCATGTCAAATCCATCCATCTGGTCATCCTCCTGCATAAGATCAGCCATAAAGAGAATGTTTTGGAGACTGCATCCAGGACGGATGGGTGGCGCTTGAGCAGCAAGAGATCAAGGAGTCCAGCCGTGGTCCATTCTGCGAACCTGGTCACTTGCAAGCTCTGGACCGATGTAGTTGCCAAACTCATCATACAAATCGCCCTCCATGTTCCTGTGGCTGTCTTAAAGGTGGGCAGGCTCTGTGGATTGCAGCTGCACGCAGCCCTCCCCTTCCAGTACCGGGGCCAGGCACGTAGTTATTGTGCGCGTGTTTGAGGGCAGCTCAGCCCTTCAGAGCAACATGTTTTCAAAATTCAAAAAATAAGAATAAGCAACCATGTTCCTTGCACTCTCTTTGATCAATGTGCTCAACCACTAAAAACAATTTTTTGTCTGGAGCTCGTCCAAGCTTTTGACCGTAAAAGCATCACAAATTATGTTTCATAATTTAAGAAGATTTTGAGTGGAACCCTTGAATTCCACTTCTCCCTCCATGAAGTGCACCACCGTGATACTAGACCTGGATGGCACTTTACTAGACACTGGTGAGTATTTGTGGAATTATCATGGTCACCTTGTGGTTACAGGTTGCAAAACAGTTGTGAGCTTGCAAATTCTTGGCATTGGCTGTGCTTGGGTCAATTGTGTGTGCCTGCCAGATGGCTGCCTGACGTGATACTGCACCCATAATCTGTAATATGGGACACATGTCTGAACTAACTCAACCCAAGGTGTCTGACAAAGACATAGCTTGCGGTCCACAAGTGCTCCACAAGATACTACCAGAACAGTTATTTGAAGACCACTCATTTTAACTGTTTGTTTCACCTCCACAAACTGCACGCAGAGTCTCTCTGCTTGGACGTTGCAGCTACCGTGGTGAGGTGCTTGGTTTCAAGATCTCGGACTCCCTGTTGGTGCTCTGCCTGTCTGGGCCATCGTGACACCATCCTCTTCTTTTCTCTTCCATGCAGCTTGCACAAGAGGGCAAGCATCTCACTGACGAGGCAGCCCAGGTGCGCAGGTCTCTAGGCAACATCCCTCCGATGTTGAAAATTTGGCAACCAAGGTGTCAGGTGGTCAGCCCTGCTGATCTTGTGCCTTCCGTGCCCATCCAGAGGGCCGCGACATGCTGCACCCAGCATTCATGTCTGCTGTGCTACCTTAGGATACCTTCCAAGAACCTGCTCATCACTCAGTGCACATCCGCGAGGTAATCCCGAAGCGTACACACGCACCCACAGGTAGCCCTTGGAAAGAAGCCTCTAGACTGCTGGCGGGATGTGGCGCGTGTCTTGAACCTCAGCACGCCACCTGAAGAGCTCCTGGAACGCACCGAGGCACTCCTCAAGCAAAGGTCTGCTCACGAGCCAATCAGACTGTGCTGCGGTCAATTTGTAATCTGTTGCTGTGACATTGCGGTATGTAACATGTACTGACAGCACACGACCCCGATCCCTTGGCAGCAGCACATCACCACATTCCTGCTGCACAAATGCGTCCTCACCCTTGCCGCCTTCACTGTTATTTCCACAGGCCCATAGCATCACATCGTCGCAGTGTGAGTACAATAGCATCGGGCCCCAGCTATCAATGCTGGTCTAAACATGCAGGTGGTCCCAAACCAAGCGCCTACCCGGTGCGCTGCGTCTGGTGCAGCATCTTCACCGACACTCAATCCCGTATGCCGTGGCGTCCAGCACACCCCGCTTGACATTTGAAGCAAAAATGGCTGGAGTGGCGCAGGTGCAGATCCAAAAACACAATCAATCGAATGGGTCCCACTGTCAACAAGCACAGGCGTAGATGAGTCTGACCTGCCTCCAGCTTGTGAACAGATTGCGCCTGTCCAAAAGTCGATGTGATCTGTCAAATCAGATGAATGCGACTCATCATCATCAGTCCTGCCCCTGCCAAGCCTTGGGCACAGCTAAGTGTCTGACATACAGACTGCAGCATTGAGGGGAAGATCGCAACCTTAATGATCTGAGATTGCCAGTGTGATAGGAACTAGGCATGATGCGCATCGTCTTCAAACACGCGATGCCCACCGGCAATGAAGAGCTGGGTGTACGAATGACAATCTGGCGCTGCGCTTGGCTGCAACTCAGCTGGGCTTTGTCCTGCTGTCCTGAGTTCTGCATGCCATGTCCACAAGCCATGTCCACACCTGGCTCTTTCCTCCAGCTACGCTCTGCCTCATTGAACATCACTGATTTCACGTGTGCCTGTAGCATAATTTGAGAGACATCCTTGAGCATGTAGGATGTGGGAATGAGGTGCAGCACAGTCCTTTCTCTGCCGAGGCTGGCACCAGCTCGGCGCGCACTTGGCTGCTGCTTGCACGCCTTAGCCACAGCATGCGTCGAGACACCCTCAACCACAGCACACATGTTGGTGGCTGATTGGACACCTTTGCCCGCAGCATGCTTTAAAAGACCTCCTGAAGCATGTGGTGTGTGGGGACGAGGTGCCGCATGGCAAGCCGGCACCTGACACGTTTCAGGCAGCAGCCAAGTTGCTGGGCAACCCTGCCCCGGAAGAGTGCCTGGTCCTGGAGGACTCGCCTGCGGGTGCACTGGTGGGTGTGGCCTACATGGGTGTGTGCTGAATGTGGGCCGTGTGGCCGTCCATACAATCGATGCGCTTGCGTGGATGCATGTAGAACACTGAAAGCCTGAAAGAGCGTGGGACGTGAAGCGAAGAGGACCTGCTCCCTATATGCGCAAGAATATTTCATTTTGAGTTCCTTGCCAGTAGTTCATTGCCCCCTGCTTGCTTGTGCTTGCGTCCTCATGCAAAGGCAGGCGTGCACCCATGAGCCTTGCAAGGGTGCATTGGTGCACGTGCAGGGCGCAAAGCGAAGAGGCCGCTACCCTGACTGCCAATCTTGCTGTGCACATGCAGGGTGCAAACATAAGAATCCACCACCCTGACCCCTGAACCGCACGTGCACATGCAGGGCGCAAAGCAGGCAGGGATGAGGGTAGTGGGCATCTCGAGTGATGGCCCCGGCAGCGCAAAGCAGCAGCTTGAGGCGCTGCGCGACAGTGACAGCCAAGCAGGTGGGTCTTTCCCGAATGCATCTTTGTGGACATCATGGTTTTATGGCCCTGGGTGCTAAGCAGCAGCTCCAGGCGCTGTGCAACAGGAGCAGTCAAGCAGGCAGGTCTTGGTTACTGGGCCCGGCGGTGCTAGGGAGTAGCTTCTGGTGCTACGTGGCAGCAGCAGCCAAACAGGTGGTCCACCTTGAGTGTAACGTGGCAATGTTACGCAGGTGGTCCATCTTGAGTGTAATGTGGCAATGTTACGCAGGTGGTCCATCTTGAGCGTAGCGTAGCGGTGGCCAAACTTGAGCGTTATGCAGCGGTGGCCAAGCAGGTGGTCCATCTTGAGCGTAGCATAGCGGTGGCCAATCTTGAGCGTAATGCAGCGGTGGCCTAGCAGGTGGTCCATCTTGAGCGCAAAGTGGTTCATTTTGCGCATATCTAGTCCATCTTGAGCGTAGCGTGTTCGACCTTCAGCATAACACATTCCATCTTCAGCGTAATGTGTTTCATCTTGAGCGTAGCGCGTTCTATCTTGAGTGTAACATGTCAGCATGATGCGCTGCTCACTGTGACCAAAAGTGGGCCCTCTCCTTTCCGCCATGCATGCTTGGTATGGCCTATGCCTGCTGGGGACCTTGCCACCACACTCGGTGTGCCCCATCGTTGCACACCGCCTCCAACATTGCAACCCCACAGGCCTGGTGGACATCGTGCCCTCCCTCCTTGCATTCCAGCCCCAGCGCTATGGCCTGCCCCCTTTTGACGACCTGGTGGACGGCACGATCCCCATGCTGGTGAGCTGCCAAAGCCAACGGGCTGCAGGCGTGCATCTGTCCGTGTATGTGCGCATGCAAGCACGAGCTTGCCACCTAGGTATGTTACGAGTGAAGGACTAGGTGGCAGAGTGGTGCGTTGCAGGCATGCAAATGTTTGCCACGGGTATTTATTGCCAAGCAGATGAGCTGTGGCTTCATGCATCTGCCCATTTGCAAGCTACACTCGCCCTGTGAGCAAATGGCTGTAGACAGGACTTGTGTCAAGCACACGGCTTAATAAGAATGCTAACTCACACTGTCCATGAACATCAACTTTGATCAAACTTGTGGAGCCATCCACCAGTCATGTGTCAAACAGTAAACAATAAGCTGTTTTGTTTGCATATGAGCCCTTGGGGTGCCATCAAGACCCATCCACCAGGAATGGCATGTGTCTGTCCTGCACATACTTAGTGCTTGGGGTCGAAATGTCCGAGAGCTTGAAAGGACACATTTATTGGGATGTCCTTGTATGTATGGATGAAGCGTTAACACAGGATGTGTCAGTGCTGCAACGGCAGCCAGCGCCATCCTTGGGATGCTGTCTGTGGGAGTGCAATAAACCTGTGACAGAACCACTCGAGCGTTCATATTCTAGTCTAAGAGAGGTTCACGCACCTTTTCGGGGGGCTAGACATCACTGTATTGCAACACCTTGAGGACAGGAGAGCCATTGAAGTGGTTGCTGTGCTCCCCAATTCACAGGACGACCCCATCTACATCAAAGGCGAGGTGGTTGCTGGCTTTGGGCGAGGCTCAAAGGTCGGTACAAGTCATGCAGCCACAGTTCACAATAAGCCTGCCGTTGACAAACAAGGTCATTTCATGAATTTGTCAGTAAGGCTATCGCCATTGCCCTCTCCCTTCATGGAGCAAGGGCTCACATTTTGCAACCAGTGTTATGAACTTACTACTCTTGAGTATGCAGCTGCACACAGGTAATTTCACAGAAGGGAAATGCGCTTCCTTGCTGCTGAGCAACTGCATGTAGACTCCCTGATCTATGGATGATCAGCTCAAAACACTCTGATGCATGCTTGCTTTGATCTAAGTTGTGAATGGCCGGAAGGAAGAGCGCTCAGCACCTCACTTGTGCTTTGATCAAAGCAAGCTGTGAAACGGTAAAAAAAGTCATGGCCGTGCATGACTGTGATCTACGCAGGAGCTGGGCATACCCACAGCCAATGTGGCGTCTGAGGCCCTGCGTGTGGCGCTCTCAGAGGCCGTGACAGGCATCTATGCAGGATGGGCGTCAGTGGGCTCCGACCCTACACCCCACAAGTGAGTACACACACACACACATTCACACGTACAGAGGGATAGAAAGATGCGCAGCCTGTGAAAGAAATGGTGACCCATGGCTGATGGTGATGATCATGACACTGATGCAATTGCTATTGGCTCCCTTACGATGCTGACGCTGTCCAGCCCTGTGCGTGTGCTGTCTCCTGCTCTCTGCACGTTCCACGCCTGATTGCGAAGGTTGGGTCAAATGGCAGTGTGTTCAATGCATGCATTATTGCGTGGCTAATACTCTGCAGGATGGTCATGTCCATAGGATACAACCCATTTTACGGTGCGTCTCAAATTTTTTAACTTGTCTGGTGACCAGCCATAAACCAGCGAGCCAAACGTTCTGATTTGCGGTCATTCTTGAACCTCGCGCATCTCAAGCATGGATCCCAGCTTGATGTGTGCTTCTGTGCCTACCAGTGCGTTGTGCCCTTGATTTGTCAAGATCGTATGCTCTCAGGGAAGTGTCTGGGCTGTGCGAGGTGTCCAGATCAATTGCTCTCAAGGAACTGCCAGGGCTGTGCAAGGTGCCCAGATATTATGCTCTCGGGGAAGTGTTTGAGCTGTGCGAGGTGTTCAGGCATTTTGTGCGTAGTGGTGCTGCAGCATTGTACCATGTGCCTGCCTTACCTCGTGGTTCATGAACCGTGTAATATGGTCTTGGTGCATGAGGGTCATGCCCAGGGGTTGCCTCCTTTTTCCTCCCTGCTCTTTGCAGGGAACACTCATAAAACCGCAGAGCCATGGATCTTGTCGGAGTTCCCTGCTCCCTTCTATGGCTCAGAGATCCGCCTTGTGGTCTGCGCGTACATCAGGCCAGAGGCAAACTTCACGTCCCTGCAGGTGCGCGTTGCAAATGCTCAAGCAACGAATTGTCTGGACATGTGGCTGCTGTGCTGTCTTGAAATAACAACAGCCTTCACATGCACCCCGGGACCCTGCAACATCCGCCAAGGCAAGCACTGAACGCATGGTCCATAGCTCAGCCAATGCAGCGTTGTCAACGCATGGTGTGTGTGTGTGTGTGTGCGTGTTTGTGTGTGTGTGTGTGTGAATGTGTGTGTGTGTGTGTGTTTGTAAGTGTGTTCACTTGGGATTGTACGTGTTTGTTTAATAAAACGTGGCTCCATATTATAAATCATGTGCTAATGTGTGCTTGTAAGGCTTACATTTGCTTGTCATGAATTAAATTCATTATACATCAAAACATTGCAAGCTCCTCTGATTGTATGGGGCTCTTTCT
>LKMJ01002124.1_pt1 | contig 18017 bp, 16 predicted proteins | sample 643391 | NCBI WGS metagenome assembly LKMJ01 (sample SAMN04112250, study PRJNA286221) | soda lake metagenome | biome: soda lake; feature: Kulunda Steppe; material: water; isolation source: sample PL-Br10 brine of Picturesque Lake | place: Russia: Kulunda steppe | collected 2010-07 | reverse complement strand
CCCCCCCCCCCCTCACTTGCTGGAGGTGCAGCACCTGCCTGGCACTACTTTGGCTATGCGCCAGTGCCAGAAACGTGGAGCCCACATCTGACATGAGCCAGTGTTAGCTTGCTGCCTATGGGCCAACTTGACACGGTCAACAGGGGGCGGGGAGGGGCATCGCGGGGGTTCTGGCACATGGCCATGATCGTATTTAAAGGTTTGCAGGTTGCACCAAGTGCAAAATGACCGCTACTTCTCGCGGCTGGAACAAGTGTCGCCCTTGAAGGCGTATTGCCTTGCAGCAAGCAGGCGTATTCTGCCTTGTTTGTGGTCCTTACAGTGTTGCATGCCTCATTATAAGTAACCTTTGCAAGCTCTCACAATCAGGTCACGAACAGCAACAAAGTGGGTCAATCTGGTGTGCGTGACCAAAAGAAAGAGTGGTGTGTGTGACCAAAGTGACCAGAGGAAAGAGTGGCATGACAAGGGGAAAGAGTGGATTGTGTGTGTGTGTGTGACCAGAGGAAAGAGTGGTATCAAGTATGGGGGAGGAGCACCTCTCCTTTCAAGAAGCGTGGGTGGCACGGGCTGATCGTGACATGGGGCATGCCTTGTAATACTTAGATTCTAGTCAAATAGACAGCATTTTTATGTTGTTCAGGTTTTTTTGTGACGCGGCATCAGTGACCAGTGTGGCATGGGTGACAAGTGTGAACAGCAGCACAGATCTCGCAGTGACCAGTGTGGCATGGGTGTCAGTGTGAACAGCAGCACGCACCCGCATGATGCTGGCTGACTGTTCCCCCCTCCCTACAAACAATAGCCCACTCGGGCAACCACACAGCCTCCACAACTCAGGGGTGCAAAATGGCCAGCTGCCTGCCCTGCACCAATATGGCTGTGTGCCTCCCAAGCAATCCCGCACCCTCACCCAAAGACTCACTGCCAGCTGCCCGTCACATCACCCACTTTTTGGGCCGCGCTTGATGAGGGGGCAGCTGCGCCTCGAAGAAAGTGTTTGCGCGGGCATTGCCGCCCACGCGTGCCAGGTATGCCACTAGGTCAGGCGTCCATTTGTCCATGGTGATGCTCCGTACCTGCAGCAATTTGAGACATGGGCATGCCACAATTCATGCTGATGCTGCTCGTAGCGAGCCCTGCCCTGAAATTTGAGATGCCCTGTCATGCAAATCAAAACCCTGCCCTGAAATTTAAAATGCCCTGTCATGCAGTTCAAAACACACTGTTGTGCAATTTGATAGGCCCCAAGAACTAGTATGAAACACTAGAATGCAGCAAGTTCTCTTCAATGCTAATCGTTCAGGGTGAGCCCTGTCATATCTAAATGACACACCATACGGAATAGGACATATGCACACCACATGAATAATGAGGTGCAAAAGTGCATGGACGGGAGGGAGGCAAGCTTGACGCATGAGGGTGAGCGACAAACAGGGCAGAAGAGAAGCCCTTGCTTAAAATGCTGACATCATCATGCAGACTCAACCCGCCCATGCCATTGTTTATTTCTGGTAAGCAGCAGCGTTAGACAGCTGCAGTGTCCGGGTGCGTGAAATGCAGGACCAGAAATGCTAACTCCAATAGCTGCATGAGGGCCTGGCGCAGATCAGCAGGCAAGCAAACATGAGCGACGGTGCATCCCTCCATAAATGAAAATGCACACCTTCTGCTCATGCACATCATGTAACAGCCATGCTGCAAGTTTATTTGGTCTGCAGCAGTCCCTCAGCATGACAGCGGGGTCATGCACACCACCTGGCTGTGGGTGATTCCCAACAGCTGGCTGTGGCACCTACAATGGAGCATCTTTCACACTTGACTTGTGAATCTGTGCAAGCACGCACGCCAGCACCCCACTAAGTACGCTCACACTCTGTAGCAGCACGCATGCCGCGCGCCTACTTACTGCACTTGTTAGCATGCTCTGCGTTTGCTTCAATCATGCTATTGCAACCACCATGCCAAAAGCTTCAGTGCATCTGCATGCGCCTTGGGCACGTGCACGCCCAGAGACAGCGTTGCAGCTTGGACACATGCGCACACATCGCCATAACCCACAGGCACGCACCTTAGACACATGCACACACATCCCATAATCCACAGGCACGCACCTTGGACACATGCGCACACATCCCATAACCCACAGGCACGCACCTTGGACACGTTTGCACAACTCGTCATAGCCCAGGCACGCACCTTGGACACGTGCACACCCAGGCTGCGGTGCACTCCCGCGCAGCGCATGCACAGCAGCACGCCGCATGTGGTGGAGGCCCAAGTTGGTCGAGAGCCCTCTGCCTGCCCGCAGTCTGCACACGCTGCATTGCCTTCCATGAGGAGCACATGCGCAAGGGCAGTGCGCATCTTGTCCTGCTGCTCGGGAGTCATCGGCGCCTGCATGAGCGATCCCCGCTTTGTACCGTTAACGAGCGAACTGACGTCAATATTCTGGAGGGTCTGCTCCATCCATACATCACTTTCATCTAGGCATGATGAAACAAACACACATGCAGTCCGACATGTGCCGGCAGCAGCACCCAAGATTCCTCGCACTGGGTTATTTGGGTTAAAGGGAACCCTAAGAATGGAGCTGGGGCTGCCCGGGGTGTAGCACAGACGTGTCCAGGCTCCAAACGCCCCACATTGCATGCTAAGATGTGCACCTGATGGAGTACGCTTTGCGTACACAACTGGCAGTAGTTGTCAATAAGAAATAAATCCCTTATGCCCCAATGACCAACCTTGCTCCGATAACCTGGGGTTGCACAGAGCACAAGCACATCAACCCTGCCCCACTACCAAGCATCTCCTACCTGCTGCTCCAGAACAGCTCCGGCACCCAGCCTCCGCGTCTGTAAGCCTTCCTACCTTGCTGGGCCAGAATGGCATATGGCGCCACCTGGTGATGTACTTGCACGGAGTACGCCAGTAGTACGATGTGGTCTCCTTACCTTGGTGGGCCTGTTAGATGGTACGACCCCCTTGTCGCCCGTGTACTGGGGGCTGGATGCGGCGCGGTAAGGGGTGATGGCCGTGCACTGGCCCGTGCCGCCCCCTGCCGAGCTGCCGGTGCAGCCTGTGACAACAAAACAGCATGTTCCCTTGGCTCAGAGTGCGCATGTCGCGTGTGACACGCGCATGGCTGTCACAGCATGGCCTGCAGCTGTCACAGCATGGCCTGTCACAGCATGGCCTGCAAACAGGCTGGCACGCACGCGTGTGACATGCGCATGGCTGTCACAGCATGGCCTGCAGCGAAACATGCTGGCACGCACCTCTGTGAGGCTGTAGGCTTGCATGCAAATTCATCCCGGTGTGCACGTGTGCTTACATGCGTGCTTGCATCCCTTCGAGCACGCTGCCAGCACCGTCCAATCGGCACAGATCCTGACTTTGCTTACAAGGCCCCCTCCTTTTGTGAGGATGCAGCCTGGTGCATTTTCATGCTGGCAGGCTTGCTCTGAGCTCCTGCTCATGACTTTCTTGAGTTATCAGGTACGCGCTGCTTTTAGGGCACAAGGTGCAGGCTTCCCCCCAGGCACACCAAGCTGGCTCCTGCTTATCCCCAGGCACACTGGCTCCTCGCCAGGATAATCTTGTTGCCAGGCACACTCACACTTGCTAGCAGGGGGAGACGTGCTGGCAGAGCATTGCAGTGCATGTCAGGCCCCACCACCATGAATGAACTAGAAGCTGCGCTGCATAGTATGCCTGCGCTTAGTCGGGAGACTGTTCGGCATAGTGAGAGGCACCCACGAGGCGCATGCAGGCACGCAGCTCATGATGCACACCCTGCCCATCAGACGCGCCAACTGACATGGGTCGTGCTGCCGCCACTCGGTCAGGCCTCCACCCCCGCAGGCATCCTCCGCACCGCCTCCCTCTTGCCCTCGCTGAGCTGCAGCTCGTTGGGCTAGGTACTCACGCTCTGCCTGCAGCCCATCCGTGTCTTGCAGGAGGTACACCACTGCTGCGGACCTGCGTGCGCACAGGCAGTGTAACAAAACCAGGCTTCCCTTGACCACTGGGTCACCTTCAACTACCCAGCCAACCATCATGCTCATGCTCGGGCTGGACTGAGGATTGGCCGATTTTTCAAGCGGGATCATTCTCCGGCCAGCTCATTAAAGAACCCTTGCTCATAGCGTTCCTTACGGGCAGTGCCACTGGGGTAGCGTGGTATGGGGATGGGGGGCAAGACAGCGGGATCCACTAAATAGGCAGCTCATTCCAGATCACATGTGGGCAGAGGTGAGGGTTAGGGCAGAGGGTCAGGGGCACAGGGTCAGGGGCAGATGGTCAGGGGCAGAGTGCAAGGGGCACAGGGTCAGGGGCACAGGTTCAGGGGCAGAGGGTCAGGAACATAGGGTCAGGGGCACAGATGACCCCAAAGGGGCCCCAATGGCATCCAGACTCCCCCATGCCCCAAGAAACACACCATGAACTACACTAAAATGGTACAGAGTGTGCCTGGTTGGTAGCTGGCCAGGAAAGCAGGGTTATACCTCTTTGTCCACGTCCAGCAGCACAAGGCCTCCCGTGTAATTTGAGAGCTACCTCACACGGATGTAAGCGTGCAGAATAAAATACACAAATGCATGCCCAGGATAATGGGGTACTTGGCACACCTTGCCCGCTCTGCACACGACATGGCGCGCTGTCACACACCTGATGCGCACATTGCTGCCCGTGTCTGTGCCATCTTTTGAGCGATGAGTAAAGTTCTGCAACTGCTCAATGAGGGGCGTCAGCTGCTGCGCGGCAGGGACGCAGCACGTGGACCCGCGCTTGGCCAGGAACTCAACCACTTGTAGCGCCTGCAACCATGTGCATGTCGTTACTGTGTGTGAAGAAAGGATTCCGCTGAAGCCTGGTTCGCATTGCGTACAGCTGTTGACATAAGTGTCATGTCACATGTGCTTTTTATGCTCCACTTGGGGACCCGGGCCAAGGCTTGAATTCTATGCCGCAGTCGCCAGATGGGGACGCAGCTGAGTGGCTGAGTGGCTGTGGCCAGGCCCTTGGGCACCTCTGCTACAGCATGCTTGCACCATTCTCAAAGCTCATTATACTTAGGTGCAACACAGCCGGCCAAGGTCTGCTGCTGGTTGGTTTCAATGTGTGCACTTTTAGTAAGCATGACTGCCGCTCTGGGTGTGAGCTGCGTAGGCCCTCCACAAGCTTTTTCTTTAATATCAACACATTCCGTGGTCAATCATAACTGCACTTTCCATGACAAGAAATCTTTGTTTTCTTCTCCAATAATTCAGGGCAAAAGGTCGCATTGCTAATGGCTCAATCAAGCCAGCTTTATTATCGGCCAGAATTTCTTACAAATCAGTGCTTTGTTTGTTTCAAAAGTGTCCCACGAAAAACTGTCTACACCAACTTGAAAGGAGCTTGCTTTCAATATCCATTCGAGCAGCAGCAGGAGGAGGGGGAAGAGAGTTTTGCAAATCTAATGAGGACTAGTCCTGAGAGGAGGAAGGCTTGAGGAGTGACCAGAGGCTTCTACATGACAAGTGATTGGCATGACCGGAAATGGGAAGAGGATTGGGTCAAGCATGGACACTTGGGAGCTGCGGCAGAAATTTTGGGATTTTAGATGGTCATCCATCAGAGCACAACGCCCCACCTTGTAAATTTTGCGCCACCGTGAGGACCGCTCCAGAAGTCGGTCTTTTAGCACAGCCTGCAAGCATGCACGGGCATCACAACGGGGGAATCTTGCATTTTCAAGACCACCAAGAACAGAGGTAATCACAAGTGTCCAGGTTCTGGCTTGAGGAGCAGCAGGAGTACAAGTTGTGTGGCGGGAGGAAACAATTCAGCGTGGAAAGCACTTACAAATATGATGCCTGACTGGCCTTGGTAAGTCAAGGCTGCCAGCTCATTGAGTTGCGTCCCAGTAGGACCCCTGCATGCGCAAACAAGGGAGCATTTTGCAGCTGAATTGCACCCAAATAAGTGCAGCTGCTGCAACAAGGCGGAATTCTCGACTTTCCTCACAGCCTTGCCACAAAAAGGCGCAAAAACACACTTTTGGATTTCAGAACTGAGCCTCGTTACCATGCTGATCTCTTTAGCATTGAAACTAACGTTTGCAACCACTGAGAAAGGGTTTCCAGCAGTGAAACAGAAGCTAAAGAGAAGGTGCTTAGGCAAGGATCTGCCACATTTAACTCAGTGCTAGCCAAAGCTGGTAAGAAGACCTGCCAGATGATTCCATATTTACATGCACTTCAGCTAGCCCACCAGGGTTCTTTGGATGTTGCAGTCTTGCAGACTTCCTGCGGGCCACGAGCTCCCTTTTGATCTGTAAAAGGTGAGTTCCAGGTCCTCCTCCTGTTGATGATAAGCGTCATTTGTCGAGGATGGCCTAAGGTTAAAGAGCTAAAAAGTCTCCCTCGCAAGTTCCTGACAAGTTCTCGTTGTCAGAATACATTATTAATTTAAATAATAAACTGCCTGTACATTTTAGTTCCTCCGTTAGTGCATTTGCACAAGTTTTTACCCTCGGCCACTCGGTGCTGATATACTTTGTACTATTCTAGCATGTTATGGCAAAATAATTATTATCGCAATGGAAAACGAGACAGCATGGTGCCCAACAGCTCCTTCAAACATAGGGGGGCCCAGGAGGGGCTCCCTGGATTTCTTCAGTGCAGATTTTGATGCTAAACTGGCCCTTCAGAAGGGTTTATCCCTCACACCACCTGATCCTGCAGCGCCTGCCCTGGATTACATGTCAAAATGTCGGTTGCTTCTACCCACGGAGATGCCAGAGTCACTGGCTGGGAGAGAGCGGGCGTCAAAACAGAAAACGGGGGCGGAAGTAAGCCTTTTTTTGTATGAGTAGTGCATGCACGCATTTGTATGAGCGCGCGCGTGTGTTTGCGAGTGAGTGTGTACTTATACACAAGTACACATGACATGAGCGTGCAGGTTTGCTGAAACAACTGTTGTTATCTTAAACTTCCCACTTTCAGACAACTCGACAAAAGCATGAAGGTTTTAAGGAGAAGACACTTGCCAACATTCAGCGCATCAGGGAGAGGACTAACACTTCCTTACAGAGTAAGCCCATTATCGGATCCACAGAGTTTGGCAACATTAGTCGGCAATCATTCAATTGATTAACGCACAGTATTGTTCCCTTTTTCCAACCAAGCAGCACACAAGCACCCTTGTATCTGATGCGTTTTTCGCGTGCATGCACTGCGCTTGTACGCATAAGCACTTACACACATTAAAGGACACACACATATCTATGGACATACATGCACAAATGGACCCACATGCACACACAAATGGACACATCACACACAGATGGACACACCTACACACACTGGTAATCGCACTTAGTCCATGCACGCATGCTTGTGAGCATGCAGGTGTGATGGACCTCGCAGATCGCGCAGGCCCCCTAAGCACGCTGCGCTCTTGGCATCAGGCTCACTGCCGCGTGCGCGTGGACACTCGCCATGCCAGTGGACGCCGGGGCACTGCTGAGGTGTGTTTGCTATCATGGCTGGGCGCTCAGACTCAGCTCTTTTGTTTGGTTCCCCAAACAACGATTGTGCAAGTAGTGGTGCATTGGAGCCTTGAGCAGGCTGGGCAAACAACGATTGTGCAAGTAGTGGTGCATTGGAGCCTTGAGCAGGCTGCTGCTTTGATGTGTCCCAATGTCTGTGGCGCCTGGCCTTGTCTTCCGATTCAACAAGGGTGGTTTGCAGCACCTTGGAAAACATTTGCTCTGTACCATTAGGCTGCTCAGCAGGATATCACGAGGGGTGTGCTGGTGTTGCTTGCTGGCAGCAGGACAGTCTCTTTTCTGGAAAATATGCGTGTTTATAGATGTCATTAAAGTGCTGTAGGTGATTTTGAATGAATGTGTGTGACATGGTACAGATATTTTCCTGCACTGATTTGCTTGTTGCGTCGCTTTTTGCCTTTGATTGTAGGGTACTCTTGTGGCTTATGACCGGTATATGAATCTCATTCTTTGCGATGTTGTGGAGAACTACACTGTGCTCCTAAAGGTGCGGAGCAGGTTGGGCAGCAAAGCGAGAGCATGCTGCAACAAGAGCGATGCCGCTGGTGGCTTTTGGCAAGCTTAGTTATACCCACAGAGCAACAATTGACAAGTTGTATACAGTGCGCAAGTATGCGTCCAATGTTTAGCACCTTCCTCTGAATCTAGGGCATGTGTTTTCTTCCAAAACTGTTGTAGCTCCTCTTGTGTTATTGTATGACGAGTTCGTTCCTCAGGCTGGATACTTTTACCCCTTGCGCTTGGTGCTGTTGTTGGTGTAGTGATCTGCCTAACCTTGTCAGCGTCATGATCCATGCCTTGGAGTGCCTTGGAGGAATTTGGGTGATTTGACCTTTTGAGTAGCTTGACTATGCCTTCATGGACTTTTGATATTGCTGCACATTCCAGGTACCACGTGTGAAGGCTAAGGTGCCTGCGCTTGTGGCTAGAGCCTCTCAGGTGAGGCCTACAGCATTTGCTTGCGAAGTCTTGAAGTGCCCGTGGCGCTGGAAGTCTGTAAGCTTTTGCTGCAGTTGTGGGCTTGAAAACTTCTAATTTTTTTCCAGAGACAAACTAATGACTCCTATCGTTTTATCTCAGAGCTTGTGGATATTTTTTGTATGGCTGGTGTTCACCAGCAACCTGAACAGTCAAACTACCTGGCTGAAGGTCAAACTTAAACTTGGAAACTTCTAATGGCACTGTGGGGCTCTGGTGAATCGAGTAGCATTGTACACATGTGATGGAATTTGATATTCATGTTTTGGTCAGCTTGGCTTGACAACTTACTCCAGTTTGACCTTACGTACTTGCCTTGCAGGGTGATGATGAGGCAAACAAACAAGTACGCTGGGTCAATAAGCAGGATCACAGGCAGCGCTCTTTGGGTCAGATATTTATAAAAGGGGATAACGTGATAAGCATTAGTTGTATGCCACCCATACAAAGACCAGATGTTGCAGGATGTTGTGGTGATTGAGATAGGGGAGTGCAGCTTGTTAGCCCCTTTTCTTGCTTCTCATGTCATGTCAGAAACCTTAAGTTGAAGCAAGGGGTCTTGCCCGCCTTAATCCTAGGGGCCTTTTTGCCCTGCTTTATAACCTTTTTCGTACTGGGTGCCAAGTTATTCTTGGAAACCTTTCAGCCACCTTAATTGCTGGCTGTATTTATCATGCTCAGCCCGATCACCACTTCAAGTGCATATAAACTCTTGGTTGAGTTCCGAATGAGTCATACCCGTGGCTTGGAGCTTTGGATCATAAAGATTACAGGGGTAAGTCTAGTCAAGTTGGAAGTGTAACTGCCAGCCTGCTCACAAAAAGCAAGTAAATTGTGTTAAAGAACGGTAGTTTGCCAGTGGCGTAATGAAAGAAAAATCCTTGCATAAATTAAGGACAAGGGTAAATTGGTGGCACCTATGGTCTACTGGCCCCCGGTCAGACCTAGTAGGCCCTGTTCGCCTCCTCCACCAGCAAAGTTAATGTCACATACAGGACATCTCTGCAAGTTATCTGAATGGGGACGCTTTCTAGGTACCTCTCCCGCCTAGCCGCCCTAATTCTGCAAGTTTAGCAACCATGAGGGCGGACGTGGCAGCACTGCCTGAGCCGCTACGATTGCCTTGATTGCTGCCCTGTCCATGGAGGAACATACGGAGTAATGCTGTCAGCTAGGTGCTGCCAAAATGGGAGTAGGCATGCATGAAAAACGCACTGTGGTTGTGTACAAGCTGTTGTAGCTTCCTAAACCATGATGTTCTACCCTGCACTTGCTGAATAGGAGCCCAGACGGCAAGCAACAACCTTGCACACAAACATGCCCTGCAAGGCGCACTTTGTTTTGTCCTGCAGGCTTTGCATAAGTCTGGAGACTGGCCAGAAAAAGGTGATTGCCCATCTGTGGGCTTGCTTGCCACTGAAATGACTCATGTCATCTCTGAGAGCACCTCATGCATGGCAGGTGGCCCGTCAAAAGGGCTTTGCTGAGCACAAAAGCCATTACGCAGCAGCAGTGAACTACAGCACCCTGCCCCTATGGCTGCTTACCGGGCTTGCTTTATGTGCTCCTCGTCATCCTCTGGCTCAAGGACTGGGGTCCTTGCAGGGAACCCTAGGTACTCAGCAGCTGCATTCCCGGCCTGTCAAATTGCATGCAACCAACGGCTTTTTTGCGGCAGGCCACCCATGTTCCTAGTAGCTTCAACAGCTGGCAGCCCTTCTGGACCCTTGGTCATTGACTTGGGGCAAGGGCCATGAGGATGGTTGAAGACACCAATGATATGGCCGCGCCAAAAGGAAAACAGGACAAGGGGCTACAGCCCAAACACCAGACATCATCGCTTCTCACCAATGGCCCCCGCCACACCCCACCTTTCACAACCATCGCCGTGTGGCCGCCACCACCGCCAGTTACCGTTGCTGTCTGGTCCTTGGTGCCCAGTGTGTCCACTCTGGACCATGCACAGCGCAAGTTCTGGTGCTAGCACCACATCCTCACCCCCAGCCCTACATCTGGGCACCACACCCCTCTCACATCCTGACCTAGAGCAGGCACCACACCCCTCTCGCCTCCAGGCCTAGACACCACCCTCACCTCAGCACAGGGACTGGCACCACACACCCCACCCCTCACCACCAGCGCAGAAACTGGCACCAGAAACCCCTCACCACCAGCACAGGGACTAGCACTGCACACCCCTCACCTTCAGCACAGGGACTGACACCACACACCCCTTACCTCCAGCACAGGGACTAGCACCACACACAACTCACCTCCAGCACAGGGGCTAGCACTACACACACCCCTCACCACCAGCACAGGGACTAGCACCACACACCCCTCACCTCCAGCACAGGGACTAGCACCACACACACCCCACCACCAGCGCAGGAATTGGCACCACACACCCCTCACCACCAGCGCAGGAATTGGCACCACACACCCCTCACCTCCAGCACAGGGACTAGCACCACACACACCCCTCACCACCAGCACAGGGACTAGCACCACACACCCCTCACCTTCAGCACAGGGACTAGCACAACACACACCCCTCACCTTCAGCACAGGGACTAGCACCAGAGACCCCTCACCTTCAGCCCCGTGGCGTACGCCTTTTCCTGACACAGACCTTTGGCTCCATGAGATCCCGGACCCTGCAAGTTGCCCAGATGTGCATGTGCACCGTGCAGGTGGCATGAGTGCTTGCCAAGGCATCTTCAACACGCAGGCGGCACCAGGCTGCAAATCACAAGGGCCCCCACCTGGCGCACACAATCGCCCGCACAGTACAGGCCTTGCAAGGGTGGGGTGGCGGGAGCCAGGTGCCTGTGGCTGCCAGGGCTGAAGGCGGTCACTCCGCCACGGACGCGGACGACGCTGCAGGGGCAAAGCGGATCAGGGGTGGTGTGCCATGGGGGGTTGAGTGCACACAGGGTGTGGCAGGCATGGGGCGTCTGGGGGCAGGGCATTCCTTATAGGGCCTAGAAGTACATGTTTTGTACTGTGGCCTGTCTAAGCCACTGCTTGTCAGAACCAAATTTCATGCAGCTGGCAAACGCAGATATTCATTGTGAAGCAGCAGCACACATCTGACAGATTCCAGGCACCACACCTGTAGTCGACCACTTGAGCTTGTGAGTAGGCGCCATTTGCAGCAGGCAGGTACTGGGTCATAACACGCTCCACTAGCTGCTCATCAGACAGAGGCAGCAAGGAAGATGCTCCATAGAAATCAACCTACACGAGGGGCATCACCATCAGGGTCATCTTAATCTGTTCTGAGGCAGGCGCTCATGGCACCTTGGGCCTCAAGCAAAATAGATGGGCACATTCCAACTCATCATGTACATTAGAGTCTGCTGGAAGGGCGTATCTATAGCCAAATGACATACAGGCCTCACCTCCACAACGCTGTTTGAAGATGCCAGGTAACAATCTTGCAGCGCATTCAGATCAAAGAATGTTGCCCCAACATTCCTGTGGCAAGGATTCAACAACAAGATTAGGGGCAGTTCAGGGTATACATCACCAGTTGAAACTTTGTAACACTTGCATTCTGCATACATCTGTCTGGCTGCCTGCAGTTGCAAGGGTTGCTGAGACACACAAAGGTCTTCATTATACCTGTCAAAGCCTGCCAAAACATTGGATGGCGACTCTGGAACAATCCTCCTGTCCAGCCAAAGTCGCACAGCAATGGCATCTATTGTGCCCAGATTCATGAGTCCTGCAATCGGTATGACATTGAGAAATGGTTGACCTTACAGTGATCCCTGGTTGTGATGCAAGGGCCCAGGTAACTTACGCAGCAGAACCGGTTGTAATGAGGGCCCAGGTAACTATCGCAGCAGCGCCCTATGCTGCACAGGAGCCACCGAGAGTCCCTACTTAATAAAGATTCCAGAGAAAGGTCGCACACTTGTTTCCAACAGTGCCGAGCCAGGCCACCGCAATGTCAATAGCATTCCTAAAAGAAACCCTGCTTGTGCCTCAACAGGCAGTCACAGTGGTTGCACATAGAGTAGAGCTTGCCTGAAAATTCAGGGATGAGAGCCAGCGAAGGAGAGGCCTGTACGATGCCTTGCAGGGCTTTTACGCCGACAGCCAGTACCACTGTATCAGCTGTCCATGCTTCTTCCTGCCCATCTGCCGCAGTGGAGGTGACCCTGGAAATAAGGCGCGTCGTGCACGGAATCTCACACCGGCGAGAGAACAGAGCAATTGAGACTTGAGCACAAGACATGTGCGGTGCTGCGGAGGTGCTACCCGCAATAGCAAGAATTCACAGTAGAAGCAGCAGGAGGCGTCGGGGACCTTGTCCACGTAGAATTTGAAGCAGGAAGCTGCCAGGCTCCTCATCCATGGCCAGCACACGCCGTGGATTGGACACATTCACCCAGAGGTGCGACATTCTTAGTGCTGGGCACAGAGGGCTGAGCATTTGGCACAAGAAGGCCATGAAGAGGGCCAAAGCAACCCTCAGAGGCTCCACGGACTCTAAATGCCGGACGCTCTGGAGGCTCTGTGTACCCAGCCCCGCATGCTTTTCGTCATGCAAGGCTCGCCCCCATATGCACCACCCTGCCCAAGGGCAACCCGCCGCCCTCACCTGTACAAGGGCTTCAGGCCCCCACCATCCACTGCAATCTGCTTCACCCTTCTCCCGGTCATGATCCGCGCGCCACGCGTGCGCGTGCTGTCTGCGAGCGGCTGCAGCAGCGTTGCCCCAACAGGGCCCCTGCACCACCTGTATGTCGTGCGGGCAGCCACACTGCCACCTGTTTGGCCGGGAGACTCAGAGACTCCCACAGCCATGCGGGCAGCTGCAGCAAGGACAGGTGCGGCTCTCTCCCACAGTGCTGGCAACAAGCTGTGTAGGCATTGCCCATCCCCATTTGTCCCTGTTTTGGCTTTGGATGTGGAGCACATGTGACACTCACCTGACATCGAAGTCCTGTTGGTGGGCCAAAGCGAAGTAGTACAAGGCATCCAAGCTGGCTGCCGCGCTGAGCTGCACGCTCGGGGCAAATAGGATCACAAGCAGCATCGATTCCAGGAAGTCAAACAAGCGTCGGCTTATACCCGCAGACCTGGCATTGGCACGCGCACAAGAGCGGGCGGTTTCTGAGGGGCAACACAGGCCCAAGACTTGGAAACTGATCAAGACATTGCAGGCGTAGGCCCAACAATCTGACTATGCTCCAAGGCAAACTATGAAGGCCATCACCCGACACTTGTCATGGAAGTAGCTGGAGCACCAACCTGAACAGCTCGTAAGCACTCATGGCATCATATCTTGCATATGTAGCCTGCGCATGAGGTGTGCAGGGTGACCAAGTCTTAGCTCGTGCAGCTCACACCCTGCAGAAACACTGCATCAGTCTTAGACCAGGGAGCAGCTGCTCTCTTTGTTGATCAGACCACACGGTTGAGTGTCTGGCCGCAGTGTATTGTTGGACAAGTCTGTGGGGTCTTTGCGGGGAAGTGGCCCCTCCACAACAAAGGCTGGCAGAGGGTCAATTGGAGGCTGGCCTTCACAAGGGTCCAATGGAGGTATGGGAGGCCACAATCTGCAACACATGCAGGCATCCTGATGACCAGGAGGCCTGCCACTAAGTCTGTCTCAGGCAAGTTCCAGTATGGACAGGTGCCCGCACAAATCAGTGTGGGCATGAACGGGTGCCAGCATCAATTGGCACCAGCATGAATATGTGCTAGCGTAAACAGCATCTGCAAACCACTATGCAGACTGCCATCAAGCTGTGTACCTCGTCCAGGTTGTACTCCAGCATCGCCTTGATGAGCGGCAGAGCTGTCAAGCGATCTTCGATAGGCAGCCTGGTGAAGTAGGGCTGCAGGATGCAAGGGGTAGGGTTGCTGTTCAAACAATGACATCGAGCAATGGCAAATGGCTCGTGCAGCACATCATCTGATGTTTGCATTCATCATATGAGCAGCTCTCAAGCTGGTTCAACAGCCACCCTCAGACTGCTTGTTTGCAATGGTGATGCCTTCATTAAAAGCTTTTGGCCAGGACCACCCAGCTGCTGACGCTTGTTGTAAATGTGTGCACGCCGCACTGGTTCTGCGCTCCACCTACATTTGTGTAGAGAAAGCTACCTAGGGGTGTGGGCAACCTTGGCTGCCGCCCCAGCACAGGAGCCTTGACTTCAAGCCCGGCAGGTGAATAGAATGCAGAGGAGGTCCAATCGGTGAAGGGGTTGGGCTTCAAGCCCAGCTCGTCTACTAGCTGCACCCGTGAAGACGGCAAGCAGCAGAATGTTAGCAAGTTCAGGGGTTCGAGGGCTTTCCCATGAACTCATATTGGTAGGGCATACGAGTGACAACTGCAGAGGGCGGAAGTTCTGCTTGGTTTTTGCTAGTTTCCTACATAAGGAGCCGTGCAAATCCAATATAAGTTGCTTTGGTGATCCGTCCTCTGAAGCCGTCACAGTGGTGGTGCACCTTGGAGCCTTTGACCTCCCGATTCACTCACCCTATAAATGTTGGCATACTGCGCCCAGAAGCCCTGATGAGCCAAGCAGTGGGAAAGAATGGCACTAAGTACAGATTTAAAACAGAGCAGCAGCAGCAGCAGCAGCAGCAGCAGCAGCAGCAGCAGCAGCTGGAACTTGCCTTGATTCCTGGTTCAATGGTCAATCCATTCATCTGACTTGTGGATGCAAGTCCGCCGGGTGAGGAGCTGGCATCAAGCACTGTCACTCCCTTCACACCTGCCTCAAGCAAGGCTTTTGCCGCTCCATACCCGGCCCTGGAGTGAATGTTGAAGGTTCTGATGACTGTGACATGATGGGAATGCAAGAAAAGCATAGGAGGACTCTGAGGAAAGGGACTTACGAACGGGTTTCATGACTTACCATCCGCCACCAATCACGATAGTGTTGGCATGGCCTGAACGCGGTGGTAGAGCATCATTTGATGATGATCAAACGATCTGCAGCGGACTTCTCCGCAACATAGTGGTTCAGAATGCCACTCACAGTCGGTTGCATGTGCGTTGACACGCTTCTTTGGCAGTGCCCTCCGCGCACTGAAGGCCAGTCTTTGCTTTAGCCAGGGTAGGTGAGACTTTGGTAGGATATGCGATGGGTGAATAAAAGCCATGCTTATTATGTGATAAACATGCTCTCAACAATGCAAGAACAACATGAGACTAGACTAGTGCTGCTACGAATCTCGTTCAGTCTCTTTTTATCTTAATTTTGCAATTTGGAAGCTCCGGAATTTGCATATAAATAATGGAGAAAATCTATGAAATCTTGAATAATGAATAATACTCCTGTGCATGTTATGGCGTAGATTAGCCAATTTAGGCAGAATTAGATGCAGATTCTTGGCCGGAGATCTAGCTGACTTGCGATGCTAGCACACGGATGTTATAGTTTAGGTTTGGGTTGCAGGCCTTCTAAGGCTTTAGCTAAGCTGCCCTCTTTCGGTGGTTACTGCTCTGTAACCTAACCTAACAATAATAATTTGGTGCAAGAGTCAGGATTTTTAGTATGAAAGAGGATGTTAACTCTCGGTGCCAGGCATCTTCTTCATTGCAACCTGGACAGCTGTATGAAATCAGACACTGTGATAGCCCCGCTGAGAAGCTGGTCTTGGCGCAGGGCCTTGCAATCCTCCCAGCGTTTGTCCCACCTTTGATGCAGCCTATGGTGCTGGCGCTCAGCACTGTTAGCAGGCTGCCTGCCACTTTCAGGGCTCATGCTATGATTTTGCTGATCTACAACTGAGTGCCAAGGATGTGCAGCGGCCAGTCCTGTGCCAGAAGTGGCCCCCTCATCATCCTCTAGGAGCTGAGGATTCGGGCCTCCAGCAGATGGCGGGCTGCGCGTCATGAAAACCACCTGCCCAGCACAAGCAGACAGCGCCTTCATCAATGCCGCATCAGACAAATCCTTTGGGCCATGCACATGATTGCCTTTCCCCCCCTTCAGCTCGCACACGCACGAAAGGTTCGAGCTGATCTGCAGGTGCGCATGCCATGCCTGGCAGTTGAATGGACTCAGTGCTCATGGGGAATCGAGCGCTCAGTGCACATCCTCTAGCAAAGCAAGGCAAGGGCGCATAATGCTGTGGCATACAGTGAGATGCCTCAGAGTCAGAAAAGGGAACATAACGGACACGATGAGAAACAGAGCCATCCCCATCCTTCTCCCCATCTGGTTAAGAGTCCCTGGACGACCCTTTTGACACGTGGTCCTCAGTTCTGACCAAAATCATCAAGAGAGGCGCTTTGCCTAGGCGGAGATGAGGGCCTCACTTTGGGATGGGCTGTTCAGTACTCAGACCAGATGGGCTGTTCAGTACTCAGACCATACAGCCATCTGGGATGGCTGCCACCATCACCGTCGCAATAATGGATGACCATGCAGCGCGTGGCACACAGCACCCCACAGAGCATACGCACGCATTTGCTCACTGCGGAATGGTGCGCACAGCGATTCGCAAAACGCTCACAGGCATGCTCACAGCAGCTACCGCCCACCCCCACTCGTCCACCCCCACTCGCACCAGACGCCCACCTTGTGGCTGGCGTGCGCAGCCTGGTCTCTGCTGGGTGTGAGAAGGCCGTTGTCCAGCAGCGCCGCACGCAGGGCCCACAGCACGTCACGCGCCCGCAGGCTTGGCGTGAGCAGCAGCGGGATGCCACGCTTCAGTGCCGCGGCCGCTTGCTGCAGCGAGGAGAGAGAGGAGGGGCAGTATGAATGAGGGTGGAGGTGAGGCAGCCCATGGCCATGCCCAATGAGGCGGCGCACAAGGTGTTGTGCCAGCAGAGGGCTCCGACATTTTGAACGCGCGCGCACTCATGCAGGGCCCTGAAGCGCTCTCTGGTGCATGGGGGAGGTGAGAGCCCGAGGCCATGCGGGGTCAGCCAGCGCACATGCAGGCTTGCAGCCACTGGAGCGTCGTCAGCATCCTGGCATGCACCAGCACTGCGGTGTGCGTGAGCATTGTGGCGTGGGTCCTGGGAGTGCAACCGCCCGGAGGTTGCAAGCGCTTGCACACCTACAGGCCAGAAGGGGCTGGCTCCTGTGATGTGATGTCAACACCACCTACTTGCTGGCCTAAGCGCAAACTTTTAAGCCTCAGGAGTGGGCAGCTGGCATGAAGCATCCAGCGCCTGCCTGCAAGGCACGCCCTGGGGGGTGGGGTGGGGCCCTGGTGCTCGCAAGTTGGCGCACGTGCGCATGTGTGTGTGTGTGTGTGTGCGCGACTGTGTTCACTCGTCTGAAGTGCACACACCCCAAGTGATGGCACCTCATCAACCTGCATAGGCATGACCGCGCACACCTGTCTCAAGTCCACTTGTTTGCCGCTCCTCCAGCGCCGCTTGGCCAAGATGCAGTGCGCGCCCTGCAGTCAGGCACGCCCCCCCACACACAGATGCATGCTCTACCACCGCTTGGCCAAGACGCAGGACATGCCCTGCAGCAAGGCGCGCGCACCCATG
>LKMJ01002122.1_pt1 | contig 18028 bp, 25 predicted proteins | sample 643391 | NCBI WGS metagenome assembly LKMJ01 (sample SAMN04112250, study PRJNA286221) | soda lake metagenome | biome: soda lake; feature: Kulunda Steppe; material: water; isolation source: sample PL-Br10 brine of Picturesque Lake | place: Russia: Kulunda steppe | collected 2010-07 | reverse complement strand
CGCTGTCTTAGTGCTTGCTGACATTGTGCTCGCCATGCACACATGCGCACGCTGTCTTAGTGCTTGCTGACATTGTGCTCGCCATGCACACATGCGCACGCTGTCTTAGTGCTTGCTGACATTGTGCCCGCCATGCACACATGCGCACGCTGTCTTAGTGCTTGCTGACATTGTGCCCGCCAGCACACAAATGTGGCCGCCTTGCTGCCAGGCACCTCAGCTTGCATGCAGAGCTTACTGGCACCTGAAATGCAAGCGCACCTCAAGGAGTTGCAGACAAATGCACTTTGGTAGGTGCAGCATTGCCCACAGGTGTGCAACAGCAGGGCCTTGGTGTGCAGCACTGCCCACAGGTGTGCAACAATGCGAGAGTGCACACAGGCTTGCTTGTGACAGAGTGAATTGAGTGCGGATGGTGCGCACAACTGGCACAATGCTTTAAAGTGCCTGATGGGATGCTTAAGACGGTCGGAGAGGATGCTTTAGAGGGGATGCTTTAGAGGGTCGGGATGGATGCTCATACCCTCATGCAGGGCTAGGGCTGCATTGCTGCACCTGCCGAAACGCTGCCAGCCAACAATTGTGCAGGCCCCCGATTAGCTGCTCAGCCGCTCCTCCTGCCCCTGTCACGGGTCTCGGTGCGCGCCCCAAACAGGCTGCGGCAGAGGGGTCTGAGGACCCAGCTCAATCGCGTGCAGCGGGGGCCGGTGCACTCACCTCAAACAGGTGTGGCAGTGCGTCACGGACCGCAAGCTCGAAGGAGTGGGATGCACTGGAGGGCACGCCATACCACACCTTGGGTGCACCCGTCTGCGCGTGTGCAGCAGCAGGTCCAAGCGGCTTATGTGGCAGGGCACGGCCGGAGGTGCAAAGCATCTGCTTAGCCAGCAAGCACGGCCAGCATGCACAGCAGCAGCAGCAGCAGCAGCAGCAGCAGCAGCAGCAGCAGCGCAGGGCATGCGCGCCAACCATGCGCAAGCAGTGGGACGACACAAGGGCACCAAAGAGGAGCATGAAAGGGAAAAGTGTGGCAGGAGTGCAAGCTGAGCACACGTGAGGGCGCGGGCATGCGCACGTTTTGCATATTGCCTGCGCGCAGCCTGTGCAAAAGCAGGTATGAGACCCTGGGGGAGGCTGGTGGTGGATTGCAGCCCGTGTAAGACACTCCCGAGCGTGCTGCGCACGTGTGGAGTGTGACGCACTAACGACACACACCCGTACCCCACTTACGTGCAGGTAGTTGATGGAATACAGCGCGTGGTCCTCAATGTGCCAGCAGAACGCGCTGAGGCAGCTGCCGATGTACAGCCAGGGCACCATGACACCTGTGCACGCGCACGCAGCACCACACACCACGAGGCGCACACGCACGTGTGGCTCCATAACACCCGCACAAGCACGCTGGAAGAGCAACATGCCAGTTGCGTTTTTTAAGTCCTAAGAAGCCTTGTCGTCCTGTCAGTGCAAGCACATGGGTACCCTTGCACGCAAAAAAACAAAAGCACCCATCCACACAGGATGAGCCATGATGCCTTTGCACACACTCGTTGGACAAAGCAGCAAGTGCACACAGGGAAAACGCGTGGGGTTTGGATACCTAGCGCACACACAGGGCATGCACACAGGGCAACATTGCACATGCGCACGCACTGGTAGGACTTATAGCACAAGCACACAGGGTAAATACATCGGGGTTGAAACAAAAGAAAAGTCTACAAAAAAAGGGCACCCTCATGCATGTGCCACGCTGCATGCGCCATGGACGCAGGGCAGCTGCGTACCGCTCCATGGGCTCACAGGCCTCGCGCTGCCTGGGGTGGGCCCATGGATGGGCAGTGCACCTTGCGCAAACAAGGGGGACCAAGCTGCGCTCAAGATGCCACCCAAGCTGCAGCTCGACAACCTTCCACCACGGCAAAGTGCCCCCTCCAGCAACCAGCCTCCCACGCAGCCCCGTGACCCTTGCATGCACAGCACAGGCTTTGGCGTGCTGCGATCTGTGCTATCTCCTTCAACCAGCCTTACATCCCCCCTCTCTCCATTTCACATGCCCAGCACACACACACAACTCACACACACATGCCCAGCACAGGCGCGCGCACTGAGAGCCGCAAGGCTCCAGCTGCACAGCAAAGCAGCTGCCCCAGGGCCCCACAAGCAGCACATAGCACCAGTCTCCGTCGAGCCAAGAGCCCCACCCGCCCCGCTCCTGCCCTGACAACCTAGACTCGCTGCTCACCTGTGACCAGCTCGTCGCACTTAACGTAGCGCAGCAGAGATTGGGCCCCTCGGGGCAGGTTGTTGATGTTCCACTTGTGCGCGCTGTACTCGCGCGCGTGCGGGCTCAGCTTCAGCGGCTTGCCAGACTTGGCATCCGTGGGGGGCCCTCGCCAGGCGGGCAGAGGGAACCCAGAGCCATGGCTGCATACGCGTGCATATGCAGCCAGCAGGGCACTTCAGGTGAGTGACAGGGGGCAGCGCTGCAGGGTGTGTGTGCGCTTGTGTGTGTGTGTGTGTGTGTGTGCTTGCGTGCGTGCGTGCATGCGTGTGCTTGCGTGCGTGTGCGTGCGCGTGTGCGCATGTGTGTGGTGTCAGGCATGCTTGGTGAGCAAGGGGAGCTGCAGCAGGCAGACCTGGATTCGGGTCAGGTTGAGTGAGTGTGCTGAGGGGGAGCCAGGGGCCGTAGAAGCTACGTGCACGCAGTGGTGAGCGCATTTGTGGGGGCTTGCAGCGGGGAGGTCAGGCGCAGCAGCACAGTGGAAGCAGCGCTGTGTGAGCTGCTGCTGGGCACAAGGGAAGCGTGGCTGGCCCAAGAAGCAAACACACAGACTCAAACAGGCACACACACACATGCACACACATGCACGCGCATATGCACACTTGCACACATGTGTGCATGCATACGTACAAATGCACACGTGCGTGCACGCATACGCACATGCACACACACACATGCACAATTACACGCACATGCACACGCGCACGCACACACACACATGCACGCGCGCATATGCACACGTACACACACAAATCCACGCACCGGCCCGAGTCAAGGTCTGAGCCATACAGGGTCTCCACCACCCTCCCCGCCACCGGCGTCTCCACCAGTCGCCAGAACTCCGCCTCCACTTCTTCAATTCGTGGCGGCTGCGGCAGCGGCTCCTCTGTGCAAACCTCCCCACTACCACCGCGCCACCTGGCTTCCAGCCCTGCCTGCCCTTTGCACACCCCTCCCGAGCGCACGCCGTGCAGCAGGTCTGCCTTCTTGGGGGCCGCCTTGCCGCCGCTGCCGCCGCCGCCGTGCTTGCACGCAGGGGTGGGGTGGGGGCAGCTGCTTGCAACTGTGGGCTGCTGGGCCTCCACTCCCTGCGCGCACATGCGTGTGTGTACGCGTGCGCGCACGGAAAGCGCACTGTGGGGTAGCAGGCACCCACGAACATGCTGTTGTGTGGGGTACACACCTGCACACACCTAACATAGAGTAACGCACACTTGGAGCAAGCACAAGTGCACCAAAAAATGCACACACGCGAACAGGCATGCACACACACATACACGAGTATGCAAGCACACACACACGCACACACACATGAACAAGCACATGCAAATAAGCCCTCCCACACACATGCACGCACCTGGCCTTCAGCACAGCTGCCCAGGCCGCGCGCCACCATCCCAAAGTGCAAGGCCTTGGCCCAATCCGCGTAGCACGCAAACGACTGCAGCGTGTGCTTGCACTCAAAGTAGCCATGGCCGAACACCGCGTGCAAGGCGTCCCTGTCTTCTGGAGGTTGGCTGGTCTGCCAAGCGCCGGCACGCTCTGCGTCTGCTTCATCGTCATCACCACCACTCGAGGCAGCGGCATCTCCCCACAAGAAGCTGTCACAGCCTGCGCAGCATGTGCACTTTGTGCCATTGGCCATAGCAACCCTAAGGGGCTTCCCTTAGACAGTAACCCCCCCTCATCCCTCAACCACAGACAATTCCATCACAGCAGGCCAACCACTAATCTTTTGTCAGTCTCTCTTGCCCCACCTTTTGCCTACCATCTTCCACCAAAGAAATCCACCACCCGCAGCAGGCACCCCACTCTCATTTAGCCCCCCCTGCCCCTGGAGAGGAGGTAGACTTACAGGCACATCCCACACCCACCATTAGTGATGCCCGCGCCGCCATTCAGCCGATGTGCGCGGCCCTGAGCACCTGCTGCACGGGACCAACCCTGCTGCAGCCGCGTGCTGCTGCTGCGCTGCGGGTTAGCGCGCGTGGGGGCAGGGGGATGATGTTGCGCCGCAGCCCCTGCAGCCAGACGACCCCCCAGAGGCTGCTGTGACATATGACGGACGGGGGTGGCTTGGCTGCTGCGCGATGTGCTGTGCAGCCGCGCGTCGCGCAGGGTGGGTGCCGGGACGCTGGAGGGCGCCGCGGCTGCACGGCGAGCCTCCAGGAGGGGCATCTGGTGCAGCAGGTGCTGCGCCTGCTGGCGCAGCGCGAGGAGCTGCGCGGGCGTGTACAGGCTGCGCAGCAGCGGGTGGGGCTGCAAAAAGGGGCCTGCGTGTGCATGCAGCCAGCACAGCGGAGAAGTGTGTATGTGTGTGTGCACATGTGTGACACATGCCCTGAAAGGGTGTGTGTGCGTGCCTTGTTGCGGTGGTTTATGTATGTGTGCCTGAGGTGAGCAGCAGGGGGCCTCGTGGCAGCAGGCGGTAGTCTATCTCAGCAATGGGGAATGAGCAGCAGAGGCTGCCCAGGGACTACGGCAGCTTGGGCGATTGGGAAGGCATGGCACGCTGTCTTCCATGCTGGCGCATACGTTGGCAACAACCAGGCTTGGGCCGCGTGCAAAGTGCCAACCAGCCGTCCAACAGCTAAGGACATTCGCTCTTCCAGGTCTTGGACAGAAACAGGGATTGCTGCCACCCAGGCACCATCACCTGTGCACCCCGTTTCTGAGCACACCCCCTGCGCTGCCCTCCTCTGCGCACACGCTCTGTGTGCTCCCTTCGCGCGCCACAACAGGGCACATGCTGCCCCAAAAGGTGCCCACCAGAAGGAGCAGGGGGGGGGAGAGTCTGAGGCGCTTCCCCACGATGCCCAAAAACGCTGGCTTGCCCACTCTACCACAGCACCTGCTGCACCGAGGCAGTTACCGAAAGGAAGCACCCCACCCTGGCCCAGGCACCATTTCCTGCCCCGAGGCTCACCCACAGCAACAGTCCCTACAAAATGGGTTGCTTGAGAAGCAGCGTGGGCAATGTCTTGGCCAAGGCAGCAATGTGTGACCCCCCGCTCACCATACAGCGACACTCTCTGCTCCAAGGTGCGTGCGGGCAGCAGGGGCTGAGGGTGCGGGCTCGGATGGGGGGCCGCAGGGCCCAAGGGCGTCGCAGGGCTTGAGCCATCGGCGCACACGACGGCAGGCACACCTGCGCGCCAGCGACGCACGCCCTCCTGAGGGTTGGGGAAAGACCTTACGCAGCGCAAGCGCAGCCATGGGGCATTAAGAGCCGGCCCGAGAGCTAAGTGGCGGGACTGGCATGAAGGATGGAGGCAAGTGCAGACAGTCCCATGCAAATCACATGCCCACACCCAATCAGGGTGGAGATCTGCCTGTGAGCAGGGGTACAGAAAGGGCCATGCACAATGCAGGCAGCTGGCAAAAGCTGCTTGTAGAACTTGGGGCGATGTGGCCAGCCTGCACATTGTTAACCCGCAGCGAGGTGAGCTTGCAGCCACACCCTCCAGGCCCTCAAACCCTCTGCCCAAGCCCAAATGCAAACACAGTGCTGCAAACACAGTGCATTGTGTACAACCCGCCTGGGTACCACCGACCAGCTGAACCATCTAAATTTATTGAATTAAAGACCCACAATCAGTCATACACACGCCCATGGACACACACACACATAAACGCGTCATGCAAACATTCACACACATGTACATGCACACACGCACGTGCACACACGTATGCACACGCGCACAAACGCGCGCGCAAACACACGCATAAGCACATGCGCACCTGCTGCTGGCAATGAGCTTGGGAGGGCAGGTCCTGGCACAGAATGGACGGGCAGAGGGCCCTGCCTCTGTGTAGTCTGGGCTACTGGCTGTTGTCCCCCCTGAGCCCATGCTGTGGTGGGGCAGGGCAGCAAAGGGCCCAGGCCCTGGACGCACGCGCTGCTGGGGGGGGCGGGCGCTTGGCCGCCGCTCACAGCCACAGTGATCATAGGGACCCGGTAAGGCTGCTTCTGCTGCGGGGCGCAGGACGCCGGGCCGCCTGCCACTGCAATTGTCCCTGGGCTGCGCGCGCACGCTAGGGAAGACGTGGCGTGGTGGTGGGGGGGTTGGGGGTGGCAACGCGCGGTGGCAGTATCTCTGGTGCCGGGGGGTGCAGGAGGTGAGGGGACAGCAGGAGGGGCCGCGCTCCACGCGCCTTGCGGGCTGGTCTGGCCGGCAGGAGGGGGGGTGCTTGCAGAGGGGGGAGGGTGGCCTGAGGGGAGCCGAAAGCCCGGCTGCGGGGCGTGCGTGCTATCCACAGGGATGCCAGTGGGGGCGCAGCGCCTGCGCATGCACGCGCCCACATGTCTGCTTGTAGGTGGGTGCGTGTGCAGCAGGGCTGGTGACTGTGGGTGCATGTGTGTGTGTGCATGTGTGTGTCTCTGTGTGCAAGTGTGTGCAAGTGTGTGTGTGTGTGTGTGCATGTGCATGTCTTGTGTGCCCATGTGTGGGCCATGTGCATGCACAGACAGGATGTGGGATGCCAACCAGCAGCGAGACTGCTGAGCTCCCTACCACCAAGCCGACCTGTCATCAACTGGCCTGCCTGCTGGCTATGCCACCTGTCAGGCGTGCTGTCTGCTGGCCATGCCAGCCTGTCATCAACTGGCCTGCTTGCTGGCCATGCCACATGTCGACCATGCTGCCTGCTCGCTCACAAGCCTCAACCTTACCTACATCAGGTACTGAGGAAACTTACCAGAGTAACTGCCAGCTTGCAGCCACATCTGGTACTCACTAATCAGATTGCCTGTCAGCTCACAGCCACCAGCAGCCCCTATGGAAGCCGCAGGACACCATCCACCATAACCCACTGGCAAGCAAAGCAGCTCTGACTCACTAAAACTGCCCGTGCCAGCACAACCCCTCCCCCCTCCCCCGCCCTTGCGCATCACCTGGGGTCAAAAGTCCTTGGCGCACGCATGCACAGGTGCGAGGTGTATTGCTTGCGCGTCTGGAACTGGAAGCTGTCCAAGCTGCGGCCATTGGTGCCTTTCTCCAACGCAAATGGGGGGTTCCAGCCAGCAGGCGGCACTGCAATGCGGCACATGCGGGGGTTCACAGCCAGTGAATCATCACCAGCAGGCTGCACTGCACCGCGGCACATGCAGGGGTTCACTGCTAGTCAATCATCACCAGCAGGCTGCACTGCAGCGCCGCACATGCGGGGGGCCGCTGCCAGCAGGCTGTACTGCAGGGCAGCACATGCAGGGAGTGCCAGCCGGCAGGCAGCACTGCTGGCAGGCGGGCACCAGGCCGTGGCGTCCCATCAGCACACAGCAAAACTTGCACCATCTTGTACGTGCGCACCTGACCATTAAGCGGCTACACTTAGCTAGGAGGAGCTGCTGTCAGCTCAGTGACACAGGGGATGTGCATTTTTTGCAGACAGTGAGCCATGACTGCTTGCTCACTGCGGGGGCGAGCCTCCGCATCTCTGTCCACAACACAACATGCACGGCATCCATAACACACACGCACATCCAAGACACACACACACGCACAATTATACGGCCACACGCACAGTTACAAGGCCACATGCACAGTTACACAGCCAAGCTCACACACATTCAGCCGCACAGCCACACACACACACACACACACACACACACATTCAGCACACAGCGGCACAGCCACACACTTTCGCACACACCAGCCGCTCATGCGCGGTCAGGCCTTGCGCTCTGTTCCCCCTATCAAGCATCTAAGTACCCTCATGCCCCCTCCGGGCCTGCACCCAAGGCGCCCTGACTGCGTCTGCTGACCCACCGATGCAGCAGATCCCAAAGCGGCTGGCCTCCGGGCGGATGGAGGCAATGTACGCAAAGGGGTCCTTGAACTCTTCCGGCGTGGGGCGGTATGTGGGCGCCTCTTGCAGCTGCGGCATGGCATGGCAGAGGGCAATGCATGACTGGGATCTAACATAATGGGGAGGGGTTGTATGAGCGCGCCTCATGTGGCTGCAGCATGGCAGGGCATTGTGTGACACAGCTGCAATGCAACACACAGATGGGTGGTACATGGGCGGCTCTTGCAGCTGGGACACAGCAGAGTAATGCGCGGTGCGCGAGCTGAGATGTGGTAGGCCAGAGCGCGGGTCTGTCTGTTCTCTGCTCCTGACATGCCTCCTGGCCTTGGCAGAGGCCTGAGAAGCACCACTTGCGCAGCCCGCCACGCTGCCAAGCTCAGCCTCAGCCACCTCCTTGCCGACCCGCCTCCGCACACTAACATGCTGTGGGTAGCCCTGCTCAGCCCTTGCACATGCTCTGCACTTACATGCTGTGGGCGGCCCTGCTCGGCCCTTGCACATGCTCTGCACTTACATGCTGCGGGCGGCCCTGCTCAGGCTTCCAGCGGACATGGGGGCGCGAGACAAGGGGCACCAGCTTGCATTTGGGGCAGCCAACCTGAAAAGATGTGCAACAAGCACCAGCTGGCGGTCAGCCTTAGACAAATGTGTGTGTATGTGTGCGTGCGTGTTTGAGCACATGCATTCGCACGTAGGGGCTGCAACCATGCCTAACATGCGGGTTTGCGTGTCTGCATGTGCATGGCATGCGCAGGAGGGTAGATAGTAGGATGTCTGCACTCATGCAGAGGCTACAGAAGCAGTTGGCCAAATCAATCCATCTAGCTGGATGCTAAGCCTCTTAACCAAACACACTCCTGGGAGATCGACACAGCACACTCTGCGTATGACAGCTCCCCACCAACACCCTCTCACAACCACCCTCCACCTTCCACAACCCGCACAGGTACAGGCACAGGCACACGTGTGTGAGCTGTTTGTGCTCGTACAAATGGCCCACACATGTACGCGCATAGCACGCGCGCAAAAGCCACCCCAACGAGGACGTGGGGTGTGCATGCAGTCCTGGACAGGCTGCGCGTGCGCCCAGATGCACACATGCGCTGGACATCAGAAGACCAGCACGTGCAGCATAGGCCAGTGTGCGTGCCTGGAGGGCCCAGGGAGCATAAGTTCTAGCATGGCCTCGACCCCACCCCACCCCACCCTCCCATTCCTTCCCCGCCCCGCTGTTCTCAGGTGCACCGCACCACTTCTGACGCGCTGGCTGCCTGCAACCAATTGAGCTGTGCAGTACCCTCCTGCTGTGCGGGGCCCTCCTGCTGTGCACTATCCTCCTGCTGGTGCCGTACCCCCTTGCTGTGCAGTACCCTCCTACAGGGGCCCTCCTGCATGCGCACACCTCCTGGGGCCCCTGGCCCCGCCAAGTGCCCCCACACCTTCGCAAAACCGCACTTGGCACAGCCAGGCATGTGGTCGAGGGCCTGCCGCCGCCCGCCCTCCCCATCAGACTCCTCGCTGGATTGGCACACATCCACCTCAAGCGGAGTGATGGGTTGCTGAAGCGGAGCGGGAGAATGACACTGCTGCTGCTGCTGCTGCTGCTGCTGCTGCTGGTGGCTCTGCTTGTGCTGCTGTGGTGGATTCTGGCGCTGCTGCTGATGGTCTTGCTGCTGCTGCTGCTGCTGCTGCTGCTTGCCGGCATTGCAAAGGGCCCCCTTGCGCTTTTGGGCATCTGCCACCCTCCTTTCCTGCTTTAAATCACGCTCCATTTCCTGCGCATGGCCAAAAAACTGTCAGTGCTCAAACTTGCCAAGAAAGTGACTCATGCTGCATCCAAGGAATGCACATGTCCACTTGCCTGTAAGCATTCGCAGGTGGTCTGCAAGCCAAGAAAGTGATTAATGTTGCATCCAGATGCATTTTTTGCACGCGCTCGGCTTGCTGACCACCTTGGGGTGACAAAAGGAAAGTGCACATGTGCATTCTATGGCATGCTGACCCAGTTGCTCCCGCCAAAACCCTGCTACAATGTGCGCGCGCGACAGTTGCATGTCCTTGAAGGCATGTTTGTTAAGTCTGCCAGCCATCTTGCCTCACTCTGTAAGCATGCATGAAGCATGCAAGAGCACCTGTTACAGTAATGTTGTAGTACGCGTCACCTGTGTGCACACCGTCACGGGCATTCCTAATTCCGGTGCGCGTGCTGCTGCACCTGTGTAATGAACCATCGCATCTATGTGCACAGTGCATCGCATTTATGGACATGCCTGCTTTTCCTTACCATCAAGATTCTAAGATATGCAGCAATGCAGGCAGGCTCATACCATTGGCACATGCTGCGCAACAGGCTGTGCCAGCACAGCAGCCCGACAGCGCACCAGATCTACCTGGCCTACCTGCAGGGACACGGTCTGCTGCTTCAGGATGCTCTGGATCCTGGAGCCAGCATTGGCTCTGCGGCTCCGTCCTCCTGCACTCCCGGCTGTATTCACACTTGTGCTATTCGCCATGGCGGAAGGGTTGTTGCCTGGAGTGCTTGCCGCAGCAGCAGACAGCGGAGCTGTGTCATCCTGAACTGTCAGGAAGGGAGCGCTGGACACAAAACACACTCCCTGAGGAGGGGACTTAGGGCTTTCTGGTGGGGATTCCAGAAAGGCGGTGCCTGGGCGAGGTGGAGTGTCATCCTGGTGCCACCCTGTTCCATTTGACATATCACACCCATAGCCCAGCCCCCCTGCTTCACTGAATAGCAAAGAGGCCATCCTTTGGTTCAATTCATGCAGGCTTCCATCTTCCTTGCAGCAGACGTGCACATTCTCACTCCAGCGAAATCAAGCACGGTCTGCCTTATTCAAAATCTAAATAGATTTGTACATTTACGTCTGAAGTCTTAGGCAATTTGGCTACGTCTACTTGAAACGGGAATACAGCCAATGATGTTTTGGGACAGGACTTCACTTAATTGAATAACTTCCTTATTATGGCACCAAGAACAATGCCTGGACATGATGCAAATTGCATCTAAGTGACGGATGGAAGAGGATCAGACGGACGGCATCCATGAAGCAAGGACGCTTTCGTTAGCCTGGGATTCTGGAAGCCAGGAACTGGGCAAGGTGGGTGTGTGCATGTGTGGAGTGACTGTGCATGGTAAATAGCGAAAGTGTACACATGGTGTACCCAAGGTAACCTGTGTCAAGGCACAGGTTCAGCATTGAAAATGGATGCAAGCTGCTGAAATCTTATGCGATTTCCAGGTAATGGGCTTGCAAAATTTGTGATGTCGAGGCCTCGTAAACAGACATGAACACGCAACACCTGGTGATAAAATGCAATAAAGTTGCATGGTCATCTTCAAGCATTATTTATTCAAGGCAACAAGGCACGAGGATAGGTTGTATGTATGTTTACACATACACAAAACATGTCCAAGATTAACAGGAGGGACCTGCCAGCCTAATGATGCACGATTGCCCGTCAAGGTTGTGCTTTGTAATAAACATCTTCATTCCATCTGCAAACCAAGGCACAGCATGGCATGCAGTAACACATCCTGCAAAGCATGTGGCAATGGTGCTCCTTTCTTTGATCTGTGGCACAGGCCTCTGCGTTTACAAGCCCATCCATCATGCCATCACCAACAAATGTACAAGGAGATGCTGCAATTGTTTTTCAATCGCTAGATGAAAGCAAGAGGTAAAACCCATAGGATTAAAGTTCCAGATTTCAGAGATCATAAGCAGACAGGCTCATCTAAGGGCAGCTATAAGGTGCTGCAAGCATGTGCGTTGAGCACCGAAGCAAATGCGCGTGCTTTGCATGTCAACCGGCATGTGCACATACAAGCTGAACAACAGCTACTTAGTAGACTGATATGAACCGCTTGCCAGCACGCGTATGATTAGACATGGCACACACTGTGTTATCAGCACCTGCAAATCCCCGTGACTGACAGCTTGAAAACAGGAGATGTGTCCTAGGTGCTCTGCATCCTGATCCACCTTTATGACTCGCTATCTAGACAAAAGCCATCGCACCAGTCAAGTACAAAATTATCAATATAATTAAGTGCTGTAGTATCACAGTGGCTGCAAGCTTGAGGGAAGCAGATTTCTGATTGCTGCAATCTACCTGGCCTCTGGCCCTCTCTCAGGACAAGGAATGATGTTCTTTTCAGAGTGCAGTGCACCTCAGTCTGTGAGTCAAAGGCCCTCAAGGGTATCCTGCCCATGCAATGATTTTGACAGGACTGTTCTGGATTATCCGACTGCAATGACCGGTTGGAGTAGGCTGGGCGTGCCCAAAGGACAGGACCACCTCAAAGTGCTTAGTGAGTGGTTTGACGTGAGAATGTGAGCTGATGACGGGATGGCAGCTGTTGAAATCTCTAGTGTCGAAAGGGCTACAAGCTGCGTGCACTAACGCTTGCATTATGTCCACTTTTCCCCATAGTATGTTACATTGATATTATGGGTTGCCTTCTTGGGTGCCATGAATTACCCAAGGCTGCACATGCAGCCCCAGCACATGCAGCCCTGGCACATGAAGCACTGAAGAAGCATTGCACCAGCGTGCAAACCTTCGCAAGCTGCCTTGAAATGTGCTGCCTGCCTTCAAAAGTGCACTGCCTGCCTGCGTGAACGGATGCTGTAGGTGGGGTGCTGGGCTTGAATGACCAGTCCCAGGTACAGGGCCACCGTTTCAGCCTGCCAGAGTTTGTGTCTTGCTACGAGAAGTTGAGCCGGCCGCACGCGAAGCCCAAACGTTTGGACCAGGCGATGCTGTTTTCTAGGGCCTCCCAGAGTTCAGACGGTGGGTGCTATTCTTTAGGGCCTCCAAGGCGATGCTGTTCTCTAGGGCTTCCCAAAGCTGAGACGGTGGGTGCAGGAGCACGCACACACATATGAGCAGGGTTGGGTCAGAAGGGTTGGGCAGTGTGCAGGCAAGCACACATCTCTTGGACACTGATGCAGCTTCTTCGGGCCCTCAATGCAAACAGAGGATGGCCCAGCCAAGCACGGCTTTAGGCAAGCCTGAGTTTGGCAGCAGGCACGATGACAGGAGTTTCCTGCTCGTTCTGTTTTTGGCGCGCCATTTTGTCTTAACATTGTGCACCTAAACACGAAGCATGCGCCTTGCATGTTTGCTGCGTTGCACGCTGTGAAGATGGGCTGCTGCTGCTGCTGCTGCTGCTGCTGTTCTCAGCCAGGGCAGTATATGCCACCAGGCTGGACCTTGCCTGGATGTGCATGGACAGCCTATGCAGCTCTCCCAGGTCTGTACATCAAATCTGCATGTCAGCTCCGCATAACTTTGACCTCTCTCAGTGGCCAGTCACACCCTTCTCCACTAGAAGCTACGATGTACCCCCAAGCGTACATCCCTCTCCCAGCATGCAATCCTTGCCAAGCATCTGCGCTATGGTTAACGCCAGCTTCTGCCAATGAGACTTTCCTTTTTTTTGCTTGGCCGCTCTGCTGTTACGCTCAGTGCCTGATCACCGCTGGGGCATTCAAGCTTTGTGCAATCCAGGCGCGCCCATGATGTGAGAGCCAGGGCACTCCCATCCGCGCTGACTTGTGTGTGCTCTACCTATCCGTGCATGCACAGACACTGAGGAGCAGCTAGTGAGGACCGTGTACAACAATTACTGCCGCTACACTGTTGGCCAGGGGAGGCTCATCTACGACCCGCAGGACCCCAAGATGAGCTGCACCCAATTTGTGAAGCTGTGCTGGGACATGGGGGTGGTGCAGTCCAATGGTGGGACATGGGGGTGGTGCAGTCCAATGGTGGGTCATGGGGGTGGTGCAGTCCAATGGTGAGCAGAGGCTTGAGCAGCAAGGCGGCCGTGCATGCTCAATGTGCATCTGCCGTGGCGTGGCGCTTGCATGTGATGCACAGAGCTGTAAAGCTTGACATATTATAAGAAGCAAACCTATGTCGATATGCTCGTCAATGTCCTGGCCAGCCGGTACAAAACTCTGAGCTGCCCATCAAGCAGCATGAGCCTGTGTCCGGACGCGGTGCCTGTAGCCTAGGATGGTGGTGACAATCCATAGCATGTTTTGGAAAATCCCTCCTTGCGCGCACAGAAGTGCATGCACTGTTCACGCTCGGCAGGGCCCCTGAGTGTTGTCACCATTGACCTCATCTTCCACAAGTGCAAACAGCAAGGCAAGCGTCGCTTCCAGTTTCCAGATTTCTTGAAGGTGAGGATGCGAGGACTTGGGCCACTGGCATGCTCATGTGTGTGAGGGCTGACTCAGGCATGGTTGCACGAAGCAGCATCAATAAGGCTGAGCCCATCCCCTTAGCTTATTGATGTAGGACTACCCTTGACCCAAGAACCTGAACCCTCCAGATACCAGGGCACTGATTGAGCCGCCTGTCTCTTTGGGTGGCATGGCAATCACCAAAAGACGGATTGAAAGTGAAGGAGGTTGCTTGTGCCAGTTTAAAAGCCTGTGCCAGATCAGAATTGCTTTGTCAAAAACAGCACAAGAAAGTCCTTGCTCAGGCGGCCTTCTCAATCCAAGCAGCCTGTAGAAGATCGGGAGTTCTTGGTTCAATGGCATGCACAGGCGCTTGGTGTGCTAGCGGTAGAGTCGAAGCTCAAAGTACTGGACCTGATCTGCATTTTGGGTGCCCAGATCAAGCCATCTCCACAGTTCTACGCGCCCAAGGTGAGTTTGAAATCTTGTACACAGCCGCATTGTTCAGCCACGCCCAGCTAGCCTGCATTAACATAGACACCAGCATATTTGGAGTGGCTCTTGTGCCTGGTGGCTGGCAAAAGACGTGAAACGCTGGCATGCCATGGATCTCGAGCTGTTTGCACTTTTGGAATACCCTTGACTAGATGCTGCACGTCCGGGTATGCCTTCTTGACTCGCCCTTGACTCAATACCACACATCCGGGTGCTAGCCACGCGCCCTCTGACCTGAAAATCAGATTCTGGCACATCCAAGCTGTGCTCCCTGCTCCTCAGTCTGGTTTCCATGCCAAAGACATTTTTCCGCATGTGAGACAAAACGCCTCCTGCACACACATTCTGTGTCGCCTTGCTGCATCACCTTGCAGCCCGTGGTGATTCGACCCAAGGAGCTCCCTCCAAAGAAGGTGCAGGGCAAGGCACATGATATGCAATTGAGCATGAGTGTGAGGGATCCTGAAGGCCTGCCCACTGCCACCTGAGCAGATGCAGCGCATACTTCCTCTGAGCAGACATGCATGCACAAGCATCCCTGTGCAAGAGCCGCACAAGCCTGGTAGTATGGACCCGTGTGCAAGTCGGCCTAATGGACCCATGTGCAAGTCGGCCCAAGGTGCCATCCCAAAAGGATGTGTACGCTCCTGAAGGATATGGGAATTGTGCTTTTCGGTTGCTTGCTTGCCCTGCGTGTGCGGCTCACCATCATCCATTCTGAGCACTCCACAAGGAAGCCCGCTGTCCATCTTGTAGGTCGCCAACCCAAGGGAGGCGTGGCCCAGGCCAAGCACTGACGGCGGTGGGCTCACATCACATCTGCACTGTTGCACTGCACTGTCCTTCTTGAGCTGGAGTGGCCACTTCATGTTCTAGGCTTTTCCTCCTTGCCGAAGTCTGGCAAGATTTGCACGTCTACAAGAGAGTAATGCTCACCCCACATGTGCCAGACGTACCCCCCATGATTGCAACGCACCCTGCCTGCCATGCTGTGTGTTGTGTTGAAATGTAACACATGGAGGGGACGTGCCCAATCTGCGTCTGTGTGAGATGTTGGTAATCTACTTTTTAGGGCAGCTCCAGCGGCCATGCATTGTGCTGGAGCAGGTGCAAGAAGGATGGAGCAGGCTTGAAATTCAGGCCCTGGTGGCTCAGCCTAGCAATGCATGCAATGACAAGATTAATACCTGAATGGCTAGGCCTAGCAATGAATGCAATGACAAGATAAATACCCGAATGGCTAGGCCTAGCAATGCATGCAATGACAAGATTTATACCCGAATGGCTAGGCCTAGCAATGCATGCAATGCCAAAGCTGATGTGCAGTGGCCCCTGGCCAGGCTACTTGCTGCGAGCCCAAGGGTGGATGTTGAGCAGGCCCTTTCAACTGTTCACCTATGCATCGCCTTACACCCTGTCAAGCCCATAGTTTTGCTCGTCTGCAATTCTTGGTCGTGTGGTTGGTTGCAAAGTCCCCCTGCTCACAAATCTGTGCGCGTCACCAAACTTTCATGAGCAGGAGCACCACAAAACTCGTCCCTCCAAGAACTAAAGCGAGCCATTGAGGTGAGGGCTTTTATCAGATGTGCATCACGGTACTTGAGCACCTGAGCGTGCCTCAAGCCCATGATAAGGCATGGGGAGGATCCCTTGGCAAGGTGCTTAAGGATTCGGAATGTTGCCTGGGAAACACTGGCTGGCTTCCTGTTTTCAGGATGGTCTACATGGTGAGACTGCAAGCAAGGATTTTTTTTGCAAGATACCTAGAATGACCATACTGCCTAACTGAACTCAGTTTTCTTTTCCTTGCTTCCAGTCAAGCACAGGGCAGGGGTACCAGTACTGCCCAAGCCTACCATGCATGTCAAGGAGCAGCATGACAGATGGCATGCTGCTATAAATGCTGCTTAAAAAATGATCAGGCTTGTACAGTCTCGCACGCTGGCAGTAAGTAAGCTTTTGTGCCTCAAAAGTTGTGCCTCAACTTCAATTGCTTACGCAGGAGGCTGAACTGAAGGCCTCGCAGGGTGATGCAGTGCTTTCTCCCTTGGAGGCTACAGTGAGGAAGCAGGTGAGTTGGATGGGGTTCCTAGGAATATACATCATCAGTATTCCTGCGTGGCATTACTTACATGTGCATGTGCCTGCCTGCCTGTGGTATTTGTGAATGCAACTGCTTGCTCAAAAAAGTTCATGCATGATTGTTAACTACTATGGCTTACACAGAATCACCACCATGCAGTGTTGTGCACTTTCTCCTGCTACTTGATCTGTTTCTTCAGTGTATTTCAGTCTCTGACGGCTGCCCTTGCTTCATGATTTACAGGGTGTTGATGATCCATTGCACTTGCTGTTGCATCTTGAGCAAATGCGTATTGTGCTGTGCAAATCAATGTACCATGAGTGGGGTGCATCCCCTGCATGGTTGCTTTGGTTTCAGGGCATGGCATTAAGCAACAAGGCCCAAGGAATGGAGGGTCTGATCATGGGATTGCATGAGCAGGTGAGCATATCTATGAAAACTAAAGTTCATTGTGGCAAGTGAAACCTTGCTGCAGAGTCTGGATGTGTGGATGGATGCAGAGCGGTGTTTTTCTGGCATCATCTTATCAAGTCTGCTCCTGTTGGTAGTTTGCCAAAGAAAGTAGACATTTCCCAAGTCCAGAATTCCTGCTTTGCTTGTTTCCAAGTCAAGGATGTGCTTGGGTGTCCGTAAAATGTGTTTTGCAAACCAACTGGCAGAGGCCATGGCCTGTTTGCGTCTGCAGTTAGAGGAGCTAAGAGCCCATAACGCGAAGATGGATTCAGAAGTGAAGGTAAGGCTGTAAGCGCACCGCAAACAGTCTCATTTAGCTTGCTCCTTTGTTCATATCTCTTCACCTTTTTTTGCTTGCTCCTCTTGAACTCATAGTTCATATCTCCTCTTCTGTTGAGCTTGCTCCTTTGTTCGAACATCCGCAGCTCCACTTAGCTTGCTCCTTCTTCATATCTCCTCACATGCCACCTTAAGACAAGGAATTACAAACGAGTAGTAAAGCAAAGGCTTGCAAGTATGCAGCCAAATCAGGAGCAGGATGACTTGCATGGGTCAGATGCTCAGAAGCAGACATCCATTCTCTCTCTCTCTCTTTCTCTCTCTCTCTCTTTTTCTCTCTCTCTCTCTCTCTCTCTCTCTCTCTCTCTCTCTCTCTCTCTCTCTCTCTCTCTCTCTCTCTCTCTCTCTCTCTCT
>LKMJ01002120.1_pt1 | contig 18041 bp, 16 predicted proteins | sample 643391 | NCBI WGS metagenome assembly LKMJ01 (sample SAMN04112250, study PRJNA286221) | soda lake metagenome | biome: soda lake; feature: Kulunda Steppe; material: water; isolation source: sample PL-Br10 brine of Picturesque Lake | place: Russia: Kulunda steppe | collected 2010-07 | reverse complement strand
GACCACAGGCTGTTGACCGGACGTGGTGGCCGCCTGCCGCCGGACTGAGAAAAATCAATTCACCCCGTGCATCGACCGCCTTGCCCCGGTACCATTGGGGCTGTAAGGTGCCTGACCGTTCGGTCGGTTGGCCAAAAGACCGCACCCCCTAACCCGGATCAGGACCCGTAGCCATGCCCGAGCACACCGGACCCACCGAGGCATCGGAGCGCATCGTCGCCGCCGCCAAGCGGCTCTTCGCCCGCGAGGGCTACAGCTCAGTCTCGATCCGCGACATCGCCGAGGCCGCCGAAGTCAGCAAGGCCAATGTCTTCCACCACTTCGCCTCCAAGGAGGAGCTCTACGTGGAGACGCTGCGCCGCTGCTGCGAATCGGCCCGGAGCCTGATCCAGGCCTTCGCCGAGGACGCTGGCCGCGAACCGGCCGAGCAGCTGCGCGACTTCGTCCGTGCCGACCTGCACCGCGCCCTGGACGACCCCGACGCCACGCGCCTGGTGCTCACCGAGGCGTTCGACGCCAACCCGTGCCGGGCCCGGACCCTGGTCAACGAAGTCTTCGGGGCCGACTTCCAGCGCATGACCGAGATCTTCTCCCGGGGCCAGCACACCGGCTCCTGGCGCCGGGACGCCAGCCCGGCATTAATGGCTTCGCTGATGCTGGCCGCCAACACCTTCTACACCGCTCATCGCGAGGTCCTGCGCCAGCTGCCCGGTGTGGACTTCGCCGACGACCCCGATCAGTACGCGGATCACGTCGTCGACATCCTGCTCGACGGGATCCAAAAGGAGGCCTAAGTGACTGACTGGCAAACGCTCGATTCGTCCCCCGAGGCACCGTCCCGGCCACGCCGGGCACGGGCCATGGTCGCCGTGGCCGCCCTGGCCCTGCTCGCCACCGCCTGTGGTGATGATGCCGACAACGGCGAGGAGAACGGCGACGAGGAGGCCCTCTCGGCAACCTGGATCGAGGCCGCCGAGGAGGAGATCCGCGAGGTGCGCAACACCGTCGGCAGCGTCGAGGCCCGGTCCCGCCCGCTGCTCGCCGCCGAGGTCGGCGGTGTCGTCGACACCATCCACGTCGACGAGGGCGCCCGCGTCGAGCGGGGCGACCTGCTCGCCGAGATCGACCGCGAGGACCACGTCGACGACCGGGATGCCGCGGCCGCCGATGTGGCCCGGCTGACGGCGATGGTCGGCGTTCAGGAGCGCAACGTCGCCCGCAACCGCGAGCTCTACGAGGACGAGCACATCTCCGAGGACGAGCTCGACAACGCCGAGGCCGAGCTCGAGGCCCGCGAAGAGGAGCTCGCCTCGGCGCTGGCGCAGCTGCGCCGGGCGGAGCGGGACCTAGGGCGGACGCAGATCCACGCCGTGGTCAGCGGCGCCGTGGACGAGCGGCATATCAGCGAGGGAGATTACGTCAACGCCGGCGACCCGGTCTTCGAACTGATCAACATGGACCGGCTCAAGGTCCGCCTGCCGGTCTCCGAGAGCCTGGCCCCGCGGCTGGACAGCGGCACCGAGCTGGTCCTGAGCAGCCGCTCCGGTCTCCACCCGGATCTGGACACCACCATCTCGGAGCTGCGCCCCGGCATCCGCGACGCCACGCGCTCGCTGCAGCTGATCGCCGAGGTGGACAACCCCGGCGGCTGGCGCCCCGGGGCCAGCGTCGAGGCCGAGGTGGTGCTCGATGTCCGTGACGGCATCGTCCTGCCCAACCAGAGCGTGGTCCGCCGCCCCGCCGGCGAGGTGGTCTACATCCTCGACGAGGACAGCGACACCGTGGAGGAGCGTACCGTCGAGGTCGGCACCCGACTCGGCGACCGCGCCGAGATCCGCGACGGCCTGGAATCCGGTGAGCGCGTGATCCTCGATGGCGCAGGCTTCCTCACCGACGGCGCTCGCGTGGACGCCGCCCCCCATGAAGGCGACGACGCGGATACGGAGTAAAGCACCATGACGCTCTCCGAGCTCTCCATACGCCGCCACGTGCTGGCGGTGATGATCAGCGCGCTGATCGTGCTCGTCGGCGCGATCGCCTACCAAGACATCGGCACCGACCGCATCCCCAACATCGACTTCCCCATGGTCAGCGTCACCGTCCATCAGGACGGCGCCGACCCCGAGCTGATGGACTCGGCGGTCACCGACGAGGTGGAGCGGGCGGTGAACACCGTCCCCGGCATCGACGACATCCAGTCGGTCTCGCTGCCCGGCACCTCGGTGGTCACCATCCAGTTCGACCTGGAGGTCGACGTGGACGTGGCCTTCAACGAGGTCAACGCCAAGGTCTCGGAGATCGTCCAGGACCTCCCCGACGAGGCCGAGGCCCCGGTGGTGGACAAGGTCGAAATGGACGCCCAGCCGGTCATGTGGCTCTCCCTGCAGGGGGATCGCACGGCCCAGGATCTCGATCGCTACGCCCGCAACGAGGTGCGCCCTCAGCTCGAGGGCATCACCGGCGTCGGCGAGGTACAGATCGGCGGCGCGCGGGAGCGGACCATGCGCCTGGAGGTCGACCCGGATCGCATGGCCGCCCACAACATCGACGTACAAACGATCATGCAGGCCCTCGAGGAGGAGCACGCCCAGCTGCCGGGCGGCTTCCTGGTCGGCGGCGAGACCGAGGAGATGCTCAAACTCGACGTCGAGTACCACGACGCCGAGGGCCTGGAGGAGCTGATCATCGCTGAGGACGGCGACGACCGCGTGCGCTTTAGCGACATCGGCCGGGTGGAGGACGGCCTGGCGGATCTACGCCAGCTGGCCCGCTTCAACGGTGAGCCCACCGTTGGTCTCGGCGTGGTGAAGATCTCCGGGGCGAACACCGTCGCCATCATCGACGAGGTCAAGGAACGCCTGGACGATCAGATCCGTCCCCAGCTGCCACCGGGGCTTGAGCTGCACATCTCCACCGACGAGTCGCAGTTCATCCTCGAGCAGATCGACTCGCTCTACCTGACCATCGCCCTGGGCATCCTCTTCGCCGCCCTGGTGATGTGGCTGTTTCTGCGCAACCTGCGCTCGACAGCGATCGTCTCACTGGCCATCCCTGTCTCCCTGCTGGCCGCCATCGCGGTGATCTACTTCTTCGGCTACACGCTGAACTCGATCACCATGCTGGCCATGCTGCTGCTTATCGGCGTGGTGGTCGATGACGCCATCGTGGTGCTGGAGAACATCTACCGACACCGCCAGCAGTACCGCGAAGGCCCCATGGCCTCGGCGATCTCCGGCTCCAACGAGGTCTTCTTCGCGGTCATCGCCTCCACCCTGACCCTGGTCTCGATCTTCGGTTCGGTGATCTTCATGGAGGCGATCATCGGACGGTTCTTCGAGTCGTTCGCCGTGGTGGTGGCCTTCGGCGTGCTCGCCTCGAGCATCGTCGCCCTGACCCTCATCCCCATGCTCGCCTCCCGTTTCCTGCACGTGCCGGAGCAGGAGGGGGCCTTCTACCGGGCACTCGAGCGCGGCTTCCAGGCCATTGAGAACACCTACCGCTGGTCGCTGGGCTACGTGCTGCGCTACCGCTGGACCACCCTGGGGCTGGCGCTGGTCTTCGCCACTGCGGTGGCGGTGATCATCGCCCCGCGCCTGGGCGGCGAATTCGCCCCGGATGAGGACACCGGCGAGTTCATGGTCAACTTCCAGACGCCGCTCGGCTCCGGGATCGAGTACACCGACCGGCAGATGCGCGAGATCGAGGCCATCCTGGAGGCGCAGCCGGAGGTGGATCGCTACTTCTCGGCCATCGGCATCGGCGACCGCGGCCAGGTCAACCGCGGCATCGCCTTTGTGCGTATGGTCGACCGCGACGAGCGGGACGCCTCACAGCAGGAGGTGGTGCAGCGGATCCGCCCCGAGTTGGCAGAACTCCCCGGGGTGCGCGCCTTCGCCTCCGACGTGCCCTTCGTCCCCGGTCAGCGCGGCGAGCCGCTACAGTTCGTGGTCACCGGCCCCAACGTCGAGGAACTCGGCGAGCACGCCCGGGAGATCCAGGAGCGGCTGGAGGCGGTCGACGGCATGGGCAGCATCGACCTCGAGCTGGATCTCGATCTGCCTCAGTTGGAGGTCGAGGTGGACCGGGAGCAGGCCCGCAGCCTGGGCCTGAACGCCCACGACATCGCCCAGACCATCAACGTGCTGGCCGGCGGCTTCGATGTGGCCCGCTTCGACGACGGCCCCGGCGGCCAGGACGGGCGGCGTTACGACATCCGCCTCAAGGCCCAGGAGGAGATGATCCGCGACATCGACGATCTGCAGCGGATCCAGCTCCTCTCCGAGCATGGCGAGATGGTGCCGCTGGAAGCGGTCACCACCATGGAGGAGACCTTGGGGCCGGCGGCGATCACCCGCCATAACCTCTCCTACTCGGCGGAGTTCTACGCCGACCCGGAACTGCCCCTGGCCGAGGCCGTCGAGGAGCTCAACGAAGTGGCCGACGACGTCCTGCCGCTGAACTTCGACGTGGAGCTGGTCGGTCAGGCCGAAGAGATGGAGCGGGCCGTCGCCGCCATGCTCTTCGTCCTCTTCCTGGCGGCGACGCTCGTCTATATCGTGCTCGCCAGCCAGTTCAACTCCTTCGTCCAGCCGCTGCTGATCATGGCCGCGCAGCCGCTGGCGCTGATCGGCGGGCTGCTCGGCCTGTGGGTGGGCGGCTTCACGCTGAACATCTACTCGATGATCGGCATGGTGCTGCTCATGGGCCTGGTCACCAAGAACGGCATCCTGCTGGTGGACCTGACCAACCAGTACCGGGAGAAGCGAGATCTGTCCATCAACGAGGCCCTGGCCGAGGCGTGCCCGATCCGTCTGCGCCCGGTGCTGATGACCTCGCTGACACTGATCCTGGCGCTGATCCCGGCGGCTGCAGGCCTGGGGGCCGGCTCGGAGACCAACGCCCCGATGGCAGCGGCGATCATCGGCGGTATGATCACGGCCATGCTGCTCACCCTGGCCGTGATCCCGGCGGCCTACTCCCTGCTCGAGGGTTATCTCTCGCGGCGGGGCTGGGGCCGGCTGAGCAAGATCGCCGAGGATTACTTCGGATGAGGGCGCCCGGGGGCCACTACGGCCCCCGCGTCCCGCGACAAGGACCAACGCCCATGAAGCGAGGCAACGAGAGACCCCTGTACCGGCTCGCCCCCCGGCTCACCGGCTGGACCCTGGCCGCCCTACTGGCGCTGCCCGGGGCCACCGGGGCCGGGGACGCCGACAACGGCGACGACCCCGCCGAGGCGGTGGCTGATGCCCCGGTGCCGGTGGAGGACGACGAGGACGCCCTGGCCCCGGCCGAGGTCAAGGAACGGGACCCGCAGCAGGACCTGCTGCAGGTCTACCGCCTGGCCCTGGAGGCGGACCGCAGCCTGGCCGCCGCCCTCAACCGGCGTCGCGCCGCCGACGAGGAGATCGCCCAGGCCCGCTCGCAGTTCCTGCCCCAGATCACCGCCTCGGCGGGCTACGAGGACGAGACCCAGGACATCGAGGACTTCGATGAGGATCTGGACACCTCGGGCTGGGACGCCTCGCTGTCGCTGACCCAGCCGATCTTCCGGCGCGGCAACTTCATCGACCTGGAGCGGGCCCGCACCGCCGTGGATCAGGCCGACGTGGAGCTCTCCCTGGCCGAGCAGGCACTGGTGGTGGATGTCACCGAGGCGTACTTCGACGTCCTGCTGGCCCAGGACGAGCAGGCCCTGGTCGAGGCCGAGCTGGCCGCCGTCGAGAGCCAGCTGCGCCGGGCCGAGCGGGCCCTGGAGGTGGGGACCGGCACCCAGACCGACGTCGACGAGGCGCGGGCCGCCTTCGATCGGGTGCGGGCCGAGCAGGTGGCCGTGGACAACCAGGTGGAGGTCGCCCAGCAGGCACTGCGCCGGCTGACCGGCGAACTGCCCGGCGAGCTGGCCGGCCTCGGCGAGACGTTCGAGCCCAAGCCGGTGGAGCCCACCGACACCGACCACTGGGTGGACCTGGCCCAGCGCTACAACCTGGAGGTCCAACTCGCCGAGCGCGACGACCAGCTGGCCCGACACGACGTCGAAAGCCAGCGCGCCGATCGCTGGCCGGAGGTGGAGCTGGAGGGAACACTCAGCCGCACCGACCGGGAGCAGGACCAACGCCTTGGGGGCACGAACGTCGAGACTTTCGATGATCGTATCGACCGCTACTCAGTGCGCCTTCAGGCTTCGGTGCCGCTCTACACCGGCGGGGCCATCTCCAGCCGGGTGCGCCAGGCCGAGGCGGAGCGCACCGCAACCAGCGACGACCTGGCCGATCAGCGCCGGGCTGCTGCCCTGGACGCCCGTTCCGCCTTCCTCGGCCTGACCTCGGAGCTGGAGCGAGTCCGGGCGCTGGAGCAGGCCCTCGTCTCGGCGCGCAGCAACGAGGCGTCGGTGCGGCGCGGGCAGGAGGTGGGCACCCGCACCACCACCGACGTCCTCGACGCCCAGAGCCAGCGCTTTGAGACCAAGCGCGACCTGGCGGCGGCGCGGTATGATTACCTGCTCAACTTCGTGCAGCTGCAGGTGGCCGCCGGGCTGGCAGTGGACGAGACGGTCATCCGCGAGGTCAACGAGCAGCTGCAGTCGGTCTCTGGATAACCGGGGTACCATGAAACAGGCTGCATGCACGACGACCACGGACGAAGCCCTGCAGGCCCTGCGCGACGCCGGGCTGCGACTGACGCAGCCACGGCGACAGATCATCGCCGCCCTGGTGGCCGCCGAGACCCCGCTGAGCCCGCGCGAGCTGCATGAGCAGCTGGGCTCGGCGGCCTGTGACCCGGTGACGGTCTACCGCTGCCTGACCGACTTCGAGCGCCTCGGGTTGGTCCACCGCCACGAGTTCGGCGACGGCTCCACCCGCTACCAGCTGGTGGAGGCCGACGGCAGTCATCTGCACTACGTCATCTGCCGCCACTGCCAGCGCAAGGACCCCATCCACGCCTGCCCCGCGGACCTGGAGGCCACGGTGCGCGAGCGCGGCTACGCCGGGGTCAGCCACACACTGGAGTTCTTCGGGATCTGCCCGGAGTGCCAGCGGGGATCCGACCAGGGGGCGGAGTGAGTGGCACCGTCCCCGCCGGCCCGGTCGCCGATCCGGTGCGGGCCAAGCGCCGGGTCACCCTCATCGGCGGGGTGATCAACCTCTTCCTCGGCTCGGGCAAGATCGTCGCCGGCTGGGTCGGCCAGTCCCAGGCCCTGGTGGTCGACGGCATCCATTCGCTCTCCGACCTGGCCTCCGACGCCCTGGTCTACGTCGCCGCCACTTACGGCAGCCAGGAGGCGGACAGCGACCATCCCTACGGCCACGCCCGCATCGAGACCGCGGCCACCGCCGGCATCGGTGCGGTGCTCCTGCTGGTGGCTGCCGGGTTCATCTACGACGCCGTGCAGCGGCTGCTGCTCGACCCCGATTCACTGTGGATCCCGGGGTGGCTGGCGCTGGGCGTGGCGCTGGGCTCGCTGGTCATCAAGGAGGGGCTCTACCACTACACCCGCCGGGTGGCCGTGCAGGCGCAGTCGAACCTGATCCACGCCAACGCCTGGCACCACCGCTCCGATGCCCTCTCCTCGGTGGTGGTCGTCGGCGGCATCGTCGGGGTGCTCCTCGGGCTGCCGTGGCTCGACGCCGTGGCCGCCATCGTGGTGGCCCTGATGCTTGCCCACGTCGGGATCCGCTTCGCCTGGCAGTCGGTCTGCGAGCTGGTCGATACCGGGCTCGACCCGCAGCAGGTGGCCTACATCGAGGGGCTGATCGGTGAGATCGACGGGGTGCGCGATGTCCACGGCCTGCGCAGCCGGCACATGGCCGAGGAGGCGCTGATCGATCTGCACATCGAGGTCGATCCGCGGCTAAGCGTCTCCGAGGGCCATCGGGTGAGCGAGGCGGTGCGCCGGCGGATCATCGAGGAGATTGGCGTGGTCACCGAGGTGCTGGTGCATGTCGACCACGAGCCCTCCTGCTGGGACGAGGCGACCGCCGCCCTGCCCCTGCGCCGGGAGGTCGAGGGCGAGCTGCAGGCGGCGTGGGCCGATCTGGAGGGCGCCGAGCAGGTCGAACGCGTCGATTTGCACTACATGCAGGGGCGCCTGGAGGTGGAACTCCACCTGCCCTGGCACCCGGACTGCGACACCACCCTGCTGCACCGCCGGGCCGCGCAGCTGGCCGAGGCCGCCGAGGGCCTTGACTACGTCAGCGCCTGCCGCGTCCACTTCATGGGGCGCTGAGCGGGGGCTCGGCCAGGGCGGCCAGCTGCTCGCGCAGCGCCAGCAGGTGCTCCTCCCAGTAGCGGGGTTCGGCGAACCAGGGGAAGGCGCGGGGGAAGGCCGGATCTTCCCAGCGCTCCGCCAGCCAGGCGGCGTGGCGCATCAGCCGCAGGGTGCGCAGCGGCTCGATCAGGTGCAGCTCGCGCGGGTCGAGATCGCAGAAGGTGCGGTAGCCCTCCAGCACCGCCTCCAGGAACGACTCCTGCTCCGCCCGCTCGCCGGGCAGCAGCATCCACAGGTCCTGGATGGCCGGCCCGGTGCAGGTGTCGTCCAAATCCACCAGATGGAAGCCGGCCTCGGTCTGCAGCACATTGCCCGGGTGGAAATCACCGTGCAGCCGGATCGAGCGCACGGCCCCGGCGCGCTCCCAGCAGGCGTGCACCGCCTCGAGGAGATCGTCGGTGAGCGTGGCGTACGCCTCCTCCAGCTGTGGCGGCAGCCAGTTACCGGCGAGTAGCCAGTCGCGCACCCGACGCCCATGATCACCGGGATCGAGAACGGGGCGATGGGCAAAGGTCCCGCCACCACCCACGGCGTGGATACGGCCCAGGTAGGTACCCAGACGCCGCAGCACGTCGGGGTTGTCCACCTCCAGCATGCGCCCGCCGCGCATGGGGTAGAGGGCGATCCGGAAGCCGTGACTGTGCGCCAGGGTGGTCTCCCCGCAATGCAGCGGTGCCACCACCGGCACCTCGGCCGCGGCGAGTTCCTCGCTGAAGGCGTGCTCCTCGAGGATCTGCGCGTCGTCCCAGCGCCCCGGCCGGTAGAACTTAGCCACCAACGCCGGGCCGTCCTCGACCCCGACCATGTAGACGCGGTTCTCGTAGCTGTTCAGCGCTAGCAGCCGACCGTCGCTGCGCACCCCACCCACCGCCTCCACGGCGTCGAGGACGGTGTCCGGATCCAGGCTCTCGAAGGGGTGACAGGTTTCCATGAACCGGCTCCTGCAGCAGGGTGCACAACAACCATGAGCGTCCGGGCAGACGCCCCGGTCCCGTGTCAGGGTAGCCCGCAGGCTGGTCGGGCGGCTATCCTTGACCCCCTCAACCGCTCAAGCAGGTGAAACAGCCCATGCGTATGCAGAACGTCGAGCGCGGGCCCGTAGCTCGGGTCGCCGGCATCATCGGGGCCATCGCCGTCATCGCCCTGGCGGCCACGCTCGGCATCGTCGTGCTGGCGGTGATGCTCGGCCTGGCGCTGATCGGCGCGGTGATCATCGCCGTGCGCACCTGGTGGCTGCGCCGGCAGATGCGCCGCGCCGCCGCCCGCGGCGAGGGCTTCGGCCCCACCGGCCCGACCAGCCGCGGCCGGGTGATCGAAGGGGAATACAGTCGCGGCTCAGGGGACGATCCGCGCCATCCGCGGCGTTGAGGCCGCCCCGGCGCAAGCGGCAGGAGCCGCCGCGCCCCCGCGAGCGACCCGTTCGCCACAGGGGAGCTGAGACGGCGTGAAAGATCGCTTCACCGTCACCATCACCGACTTCCGCGGCGCCCGCCACTACTCGCTGCACCAGATCGCCAAACGCTTTGCGCTGGCCCTGGCCGGCGGCGTACTGCTGTTGCTCCTCGCCGGTGGACTGGCTATCTACGCCCTCAACGAGAAGATCGAGGAGCTCGACCAGGTCCGCGCCGAGAAGGCCGAGGCCGCCCGCCAGATCGAGCTGCGCAACGAGCAGCTCCAGGAACTGGTCAGCGAGCGTGAGCAGGAGATCCACCGAATGGATCTCGAGCTCGGGCACATCGAGAGCCTCGTCGGCCTCGACCCCCAACCGGAAACCGACCGCCGGGAGCGGCTCGACACCGCCAGCCAGACGGCACTGGAGAAGGCACTGATGCTGCGCACCATCCCCAGCGGCTGGCCACTGAAGGAGGAGTCGCAGATCACCAGCGGTTACGGCTGGCGTACCCACCCGGTCACCGGGGAGCGTTCCTTCCACGCCGCCGTGGATCTGCGCGCGCCGGTTGGGGAGGAGATCGTCGCCACCGCCGACGGGGTGGTCAACTTCGCGGCCAAGCACCAGGGCAGCGGCCTCGGCAAGCTGGTCATCCTCGCCCACGATTTCGGCTTCCAGACCCACTACGCCCACCTCAGCCGGATCGATGTCGAGCCCGGCGAGTTCGTCGAGGAGGGCGACGTCATCGCCCGCTCCGGGGCCACGGGCAATGTCAATGGCCCCCATCTGCACTACGAGATCTGGCACACCCAGCGCAAGCTGAACCCGGAACCGTTTCTCGACTGGAGCCTGGAGAACTATGAAGAGCTCTTTAAAGAAGAGGGCCGCGTAAAATGGGAATCATTGGCAAAGGGGATCAATCGAAGGGCCGAGGCCCTGGAACGACAGTTATCTGCGACGGGACCCGACTCGTCGGGGAACTGACCCTGGAGTCGAACCTCCATCTGGACGGGCAGATCAAGGGCACCATCGTCTCTGACCACGACGTGAGCATCGGCCACACCGGCCGCTTCGAGGGCAATATCAAGGCCCACCGGCTGCTGGTCAGCGGCTATGTGGAGGGCGTGATCGACTGCGCCAGCCTGGAGATCGTCGCCGAGGGCCGGGTCTTTGGCGAACTCCACAGTGACGACTTCATCATCGAGGCCGGCGGCCAGTTCCTCGGCGAGAGCCACCCACGTCGCGAGGTGCCGCTGGCCGCGCTGCAGCACGAGGGCGCCGCGGAGTCGCAGCTGAGCGCACCGGAGACGGAACAGGATGCGGGCCAGATCCCGCCGCCAACCGAGCCGGAGCCCGAGCCCGACCCGGAGCCGCCGCGCCCTGAACCGCAGCCCGAACCGCCATCCGCCGCCCGGCCGCCGGAGGAACCAGCCCAGGACGAGGCCGCCGCCAAGGAACCGGGTGAGGCCCCGGAGACGGAGCAGGAGGAGGAGGAACAGCCGCGCAATGTCCGTCCGCAGCCGCGACAGACGTTCTGGGGCCGGCGCTAATCGGTGGCGGGATAGCCGCCCGGCTGTGCTAGCATGACCTGTATGCGCCTGGGGTTTCAGGGAGTCTGAACGCCCAGACCGAGACGGCGAACGGGCAACAGAGGGGGAGACGCCGTGGAACGTTGTATTGGCCTGGACATGGGGTACGGGTTCATCAAGATCGATGACGGCCGCGAGGGACACGTTTTCCCCAGCGTCGTCGGCGAGGGCGAGTCGGGCATGCCGATGTCCCTGGGCGTGGCCCAGCGCAGCGGCAGCAGCGAGCTGCGCATCACCTACGGGGGCAAGAGCTACCTGCTGGGCGATTACGCCATCCGCCACTCGCGCCTGGCCCACCGGGGGCTGTCGCCCACCCGCGCGGAGGGGGACGATCTGAAGATCCTCTTCCTCGGCGCGCTCAGCCTCTACGCCCGCGAGACGGTGAACAATTTCCACGTGGTCACCGGCCTGCCGCCGGGGCGCATGCACATGGCCGATGATCTGGTCCGCCAGCTGCGCGGCGACCACGAAGTGATCCGCCACGTCGGCCCGAGCCGCTTCGGCGTGAGCATCCGCTTGGAACAGATCGAGGTCGTGCCGCAGCCGGTGGGCAGCTTCTGGGCCGAGGTCCTCGACGACCGCGGCCAGATCCGTGGCGATCACCCCCTGCTCAACGGGCGGGTCGGCATCATGGATATCGGCTTCCGCACCAGTGACTTCGCCACGGTGATCGACGGCGAATACTCCCCCGGGTTCTGCAAGACGGTGCCGCTGGGCATCTCCTTCGGCTACGAGGAGATCGCCCAGGAGCTCTCCACCCAGTACGGGCTCGAGCGCGAGCAGTACACGCTGGACGAGGCGGTCATCCAGGGCCAGGTCAACGTCAACGGCCGGCCGGTGGACATCGTCGAGCTCCGCGACCGGATCTTCGGCGACATCGCCACCAAGCTGCTGGTCGAGGCCCGCTCGATGTGGCAGATCCAGGAGTACGATCACATCATCATCACCGGCGGCGGCGGTCGTGTGCTGGAGCGCTACCTGCGCCCGGAGCTCTCCCAGGCCCAGCTGGCCCAGGACTCGGTCACGGCCAACGCCCGCGGCTACTTCAACTGGGCTTACTTCAACGCCCAGCAGCGGGCCGCGGAGATGGGCCACGCCAGCGAGCAACCGGCGCAGGAGGATTACAGCTCCGGCAGCTACGGCACCGGCAGCACCACCTACAGCCGTGGCGGCGACGACAACCGGGAGCCCGCAGCGGCACCGGCGTCGCGCAGCGGCAGCGAAGGCTGAGACCCAGCCCCGGGGCCCGCGCCCCGGCGGCGAGCCTCACCCGGGCCGCGTCCACTGGACGCGGCCCTTTTTTTGATTGGCACCGATCAATCCGCTGTTGCAATGCAGCACCGGGACTGCTATGTTGCAACGCACAAGGCATGGCGAGCGGTCATGCCTCGAGCAGCGCCAAACAAGGAGAGAGATCCATGCAAGACCAGCTCAACAAGACCATGCAGCAGTTCCAGAAGATGATGGAGCCGAGCCGCAAGCTCAACGCCCTGTTCCTCGAGCACGCCGAGAAGGTGGCGCACCTGAACCTGGAGGCGGCCCGCTCCTACACCGACCTGGCCATGGAACAGATGCGCAAGGCGATGGAGGTCCGTGACCCGGAGAGCTTCCAGACCTACCTGAACGACCAGGGCAAGGTGGTGCAGACGATGAGCAACAAGCTCACCGAGAACGCCAGCACCCTGGCCGACATCAGCAAGAACATGGGCGAAGAGGTGCAGAAGATCGCCCAGGAGAACGTCACGGTCCTCACCGAGACGATGCAGGGTCAGGCCGAGAAGGCCACCGCCAAGGGCCGCAGCTCCGGTGGCAGCAGCTCCGCCAGCGCCAGCGGTTCCACCGCCTCCGGCGGCAGCAGCAGCAAGAAGTCCGCGTAACGCCTCACGGGCGACGCGATCAGCAGAGCCGGTGCCCCCCCGGGGGCACCGGCTCTCTTCGTTTCAGGGTGTGCCACCCGGCACAGGCGGCGGCGCCGACCCGATGCCGTGGCTCACGCGCGCCCTAGCCGGTCTCCCGGGCGATGGCCCGGGCACCGATATCCCGCCGGTAGAACACCCCTTCCCAGTGGATGGCGGCGACGCCGCGATAGGCCGCCTGCTGTGCCGAGGCCACCCGCTCCCCGAGGGCGCAGCAGCACAGGACCCGCCCGCCGTTGGTCACCACCCGGCCGTCGGTATCGAAGGTGGTGCCCCCGTGGAAGACCTTGCAGCCGGTCTGCTCGGCGTCGTCGAGCCCCTCGATGACATGGCCGCGCTCCACCGAGCCGGGATACCCGGCCGCCGCCATGACCACACCGACCGCCGGGCGCGCGTCCCAGTTCAGCTCCGTCTCCGCCAGACGGCCCTCGAGGGCGGCCCGGCAGACCTCGGCGAAGTCGGCGTCCAGGCGCATCAGCAGCGGCTGCGCCTCGGGGTCACCCAGGCGGCAGTTGTACTCCAGCACCCGCGGGTTGCCCGCCTCATCCACCATCAGTCCGGCGTAAAGGAACCCTTTGTAGGGCCGGCCCTCGGCGGCCAGACCGCGCACCGTGGGGCGGATCACCTCATCCATGACCCGCTGGTAGAGCTGTTCGTCCATCAGCGGCGCCGGCGAGTAGGCGCCCATGCCGCCGGTATTCGGCCCCTGGTCGCCGTCATCCCGCGGCTTGTGGTCCTGGGAGCTGGCCATCGCCACCACGTGCTCGCCATCGACCAGAGCGATAAAGCTCAGCTCCTCGCCCTGCAGGCACTCCTCGACCACCACCCGGGCCCCGGCATCCCCGAAGGCCTGCCCGGAGAGCATGCGCTCGGCGGCCAGCAGGGCGGCGTCCTTGGTCGCCGCCACCTCGACGCCCTTGCCCGAGGCGAGGCCGTCGGCCTTGATGACCATCGGCGCCGGATGCTCGCGGATGTAGTCGGTGGCCGCCCCCAGATCCTCGAAGGTGCGGTAGGCCGCGGTGGGGATCCCGTGACGGGCCATGAACGCCTTGGCGAACGCCTTGGAGCCCTCCAGCTCGGCGGCATCGGCGGTCGGCCCCAGGCAGGCCAGCCCCGACTCCCGGAAGGCGTCGACGACACCGGCCACCAGCGGCGCCTCCGGGCCGACGACGGTGAAAGCCACGCCCTGCTCGCGGGCCTGCTGGACCAGCGCGGGGATATCCTCTGCACCGACTTGGATGTTGCGCACCTTGGGCTCGCGGGCGGTGCCGGCATTGCCCGGGGCCACCAGCACCTCCTCGACCTCGGCCGAGCGCGCCAGGGCCCAGGCCATGGCGTGCTCGCGGCCGCCCCCTCCGATCACCAGTACCTTCATCGTCTTCCTCGCTCGGCCGGGTTCAGTGGCGGAAGTGACGCATGCCGGTAAAGACCATCGCCAGGCCATGCTCGTCGGCGGCGTCGATCACCTCCTGATCGCGCATCGAGCCGCCGGGCTGGATCACCGCCTTGGCGCCGGCCTCGGCAGCCTGGTCCACACCGTCACGGAACGGGAAGAAGGCGTCGGAGGCGAGCACCGAGCCCTCCAGGGCGAGCCCCGCATCCGCGGCCTTCTCGCAGGCGATGCGCGTGCTGAACACGCGGCTCATCTGCCCGGCGCCAACGCCGAGGGTGCGCTGGCCGCCGGCGAAGACGATGGCGTTGGACTTGACGTGGCGCACCACCTCCCAGGCGAAGCGCAGGTCAGCCCACTCGCCATCCGTGGGCTGGCGCCGGGTGACCACCCGCAGGTCCGCCGGATCGACGACGGCGGTATCCCGGTCCTGGACCAGCAGGCCACCCCGCACCCGCTTGAGCTCCAGATCGGGGCCGGGCTGCTGCGGCCAGCGGCCGGTCTGCAGCACCCGCACGTTGGCCTTGGCGGAGAAGCGCGACAGCGCCTCGTCGCTGACCTCGGGAGCGATGACCACTTCGACGAACTGACGATCCAGGATGGCGCCTGCGAGCTCGGCGTCCACGGTGTCGTTGAAGGCGATGATGCCGCCGAAGGCCGAGGTCGGATCGACCTCGAAGGCCCGGTCGTAGGCCTCGCGCAGGCTCTCGGCGCAGGCCACGCCGCAGGGGTTGGCGTGCTTGACGATCACGCAGGCCGGCGCCTGGAAGCCCTTGACGCACTCCAGGGCGGCATCGGTATCGGCCACGTTGTTGTACGACAGCGCCTTGCCCTGCAGCTGCCGCGCCGTGGCCACGCTGGCCTCACCGGGGGTCACATCCCGGTAGAAGGCCGCGGACTGGTGCGGGTTCTCGCCATAGCGCATGTCGGCGATCTTCTCCACCTGCAGCGTCCAGGTACCGGGGAACTCGCCCTGCTGCTCGCCCTGCTCGTCGCGCTGGCTCAGGTACGCGGCGATGGCACCGTCGTAGCGCGCGGTATGGCTGAACGCCCGGGTGGCGAGCTGATGGCGCAGGGCCCGGCTGGTGCCGCCCAGGCGCTGGAGCTCCTCCAGGACCTGATCGTAGGCGGCCGTCTCGGTGACCACGGCTACATCGGCGTGGTTCTTGGCCGCGGCACGGATCATCGCCGGGCCTCCGACGTCGATGTTCTCGATGGCATCGGCCAGGGTGCAGTCGTCGGCGGAGACCGCCTGCTCGAACGGGTAGAGGTTTACACAGAGCAGGTCGATCGGCCCGATGCCGTGCTCATCCATGACCGCGTCGTCCGTACCACGGCGGCCCAGCAGCCCACCGTGGATGCGCGGATGCAGGGTCTTGACCCGACCGTCCATGATCTCCGGGAAGCCGGTCTCGGCGGAGACCTCGCGCACCGGGATGCCGGCCTCGCCCAGCAGACGGGCGGTGCCACCGGTGGAGAGGATCTCGACGCCTTGCTCATGCAGGGCCCGGGCGAAGCCCTCCACCCCGCTCTTGTCGGAAACGCTGATCAGGGCCCGCCGCAGGGGCCGCACGCCGTCGTTGGTCGCCATATTGGATTGTCCGGATTGGTTCAGTTGTAATCGATGCCGTGGTCGCGCAGCTTCTTGCGCAGGGTCGCCCGGTTGAGCCCGAGCAGTTGCGCCGCCCGCGTCTGGTTACCGGAGCAGTAGTCCATGACCGACTCCAGGAGCGGGATCTCCACCTCGCTGAGCACCAGCCGGTAGAGCCCGTTGCAGTCGTGCCCGTCCAGCTCCCTGAAGTAGTCGTCCAGGGCACGACTCACCGCCTCGCGGATGGGGCCTCCCACCTCGCCATCATCGCCTCTGCCAGGACCCTGTCCGGGACCGGGTCCCTTGCCGTCCTGCATGCATCACCCCCATCTCGTATCTGATTTGGAAGGATAACAGACCCGCACGGCCGCCCCCGGCCGGTCCTACTCCACCGGCCGGAACGCCAGCGAGAAGCTCTCGGCCCCGCCGTCGGGCTCTGCCACATAGAGTTCCACCGGGACCCGCGCCCCCGGCTCCATGCCCGCACCCAGGCGCGCCCGCAGCCGGCTGTCGGCGACGTAGTCCTCGGGACGGACCCAGCGCTCGCCGGTGACGTGGCCGTCCAGATCGCGCAGGGTCAGGCGCATCTCCGGGTAGGGAAGGCGCCGATCCCCAGTGTGCACCAGCACCCCGCCCAGGATCAGGGCGTCGTCCCGGCGTGGATCCGGCTCCAGCCAGCGCTCCTCCACCTCGATGACGTCGTAGCTGGCCGCGGTCTCCAGCTGGCAGCCGTAGACCGCACAGACCGCTGAGAGCCAGCCCCGGGCCCCGGGCAGCTCGAGCAGCTGCGCTCGGTAGAGGTACGAGCCGTGGACCAGGGCGGCGGCCAGCGCCACGATACCGGCGGCGAGCAGCCACCGCCGCCCGCGCCGTCTGCCCCGGGACCGCGCCGGCGGCGATCGCCGCTCCGCCCGCAGTTCAGCAAGGACCTCTTCCCAGTCCCGCTCCGCCGGGTCGCCACGCGATGGTGCGTCGGTGGGTGGCGCCTCGTCCTCCGGGGCCGCCCGCCGCCCCTCTTCGGAGGCGTCGCCGGCGACCAGGGTCTGGAGATCCACAGGCCGGTCCTCACCATCGCCCGGCAGCAGACGGCCGATCGCCGACATCTCGGGCCCCAGGGCCGGGATGCGCCGCTCGCCCGCTGCAGCGCTATGCCCCGGCGGCGCTTGCGGCGAATCCCCGCTGCCGCCGTCGCCCGGCAGCTCCTCGCTCAACGCCTGGACCGCGTCGAAGGAGGTCTGGCACAGCCCACAGGTGACCCGGCCCCGTGCCTGCCGGAGCTGCCAGGCACGCAGCGCAAAGATCGTCCCGCATCCAGGGCACTGGGTGTACACGGGCTTCCCTCGTTGTTGGAAAATCCGGCAGCCGACGTTCAGGCGGTGCGGGTGCCGCTGACCAGCACCCAATCGCCGCGGCTTTGCGGCGTATCCCAGGCGATGTTGCCCTGGAAGGCGTCCATGACGCGCTGCTCCTGCCCCTGGAGGATCCCGGAGAGCGCCAGCCGACCACCGATACGGACCGCGCTGCGCAGCTCATCGGCCAACTCCACCAGCGTGGCTGCAAGGATATTGGCGAGGAGGAAATCGGCGCAATACGCCGGGCGCTGATCGACGGCAAAGGACGGCACGCGCTCGGCGACGCGGTTGCGCTCGGCATTCTCGCGGCTGGCAATCACCGCCTGGGGGTCATTGTCGACCGCCATGCAGGAGGCCGCACCGAGGCGCACTGCCGCCACGGCCAGCACGCCGGAGCCGGCGCCGTAATCCAGTCCATGGAGTCCCTCGATCGCCTCGCCGTCCAGCCACTGCAGGCAGAGTGCCGTGGTCTCGTGGGTTCCGGTACCGAAGGCCAGCCCCGGATCCAGGCGGATGGCGACGGCGCCGGGTGGCAGCTCGGGGT
>LKMJ01002118.1_pt1 | contig 18047 bp, 19 predicted proteins | sample 643391 | NCBI WGS metagenome assembly LKMJ01 (sample SAMN04112250, study PRJNA286221) | soda lake metagenome | biome: soda lake; feature: Kulunda Steppe; material: water; isolation source: sample PL-Br10 brine of Picturesque Lake | place: Russia: Kulunda steppe | collected 2010-07 | reverse complement strand
GCCGGCACAGGGGTCCAGCCCCCCACAGGCTGAAAAATGGTAGAGGGGCAGGAGAAGTGCTTCATGTGAGATCAGTATGGGTGTGCTCCTCAGCAAGAGTGACCATAGCTCTCATCCCCGGTTCTGGATGCTTCAGCCCATGTGCTCCTGTCCGCAATCCGGAGCCTTTGGGTGCTTGGAGAACAGCAGTAGTGCTGAGTGTGCAGCTGCCAAACAGACCACTTCGCTCACTGGCACAAGCTGTGGGGTGCAGGTACAAGTCACGGGGTGCGCATCAGCTGCACTGGCAAGTGCAGCTGCATTGAAGCCCACAAGCCAGGCTGACGCGCGGGAATTGAGGATGTTTCTCCCTTTCTGCTCTCACCATTTCTCACATTTGGAGGCGACATCAGCAGGGTGCTAGCTCCCTAGGATGGTTAATCCTTTCCATCACTCTGTCATTCAATTCCAAGCTCTCTGTCCGCACTACCTCATCACTCACTTTAACATTATACTATTACTTTAACATTATAACTTTTAAGGGGAGTTTGAGGGGTTGTTGGCTCAATCGACAGGTGGTTTTGAAAAGGTGACACTCGTCACCGACAAGGGTCCCCCCCATCCCCCAAAGAGACTTGCCAACTCTTAGCTGCCCAACCTTACATGAAATTAAAGGGGTTTATGCAAAGGGTTATGACTGCTAGTGCAAATCTGATTTAATGTACTTGCAAGGTTGTTCACGCAGAATGCATTCCGACCATGCCTGCTCTTTGGTTCTAAATATCTTCTTGGTGATTGGTGGCAGTGCGCCCATTTGGGCAGCATTGCATGAGATGCAGCAGAGCAAGTACGGCAAGGTCTAGGCCATCTCAGCAAACTGCCCTTCAAGTTGGGGCTTTGTGGTGCTCATAACTGATCATTTGGTTTCCGACCGAATAAGTCATGCCACGATGCCATGTAGCACTACAGTCTAATCACACTGTGGGTCTTACCAAGGCCCTAGAGGGTGATATTTCGGCCGCCTATGACAATGTACAAAAAGAAGATATAATCTTGATCAACACTTAGATGCCTTGCGCTTGCTAGTGGAAGGTGCAGCTTGGAAGGTCCCCAAGGGCAGCCAGAACGCAGTTGCATACACAAGGCATGCATGGCAAAAGAACAAGCATTGTAGAGTTGCGTAGGAGGGGTGAATGCTATCCATTTGTATATGGATGCAGTCTCACAACACGCACGCACATGCGCGCGCACATGCACACTGACACACACACGCATGTGCAGGCTATCTGGATGTCTGCGAGAAGGTTGAGTGGTGGAGAAGCTTAAGGCTGGTCACATGCTGCTGAAGCCATGCAAGGTTGCCATTCACACACTTGAGGCTGAGAAGGACTTGCGCAGCTGGGCATGGAAAGTTTGTCTACAAAGTTGATTGTTACCGAGGTAAAAATTTTTAAACCGGGTTGGGTCATGAACCCACTTGCCCAGAGGAGCGCGTGTACAATACAATACAAACAATGCACGTATGAAACGTCAATTTGTCTTAATATAGGGGTCATTATAAAGGGTAGAAGTTTGAGGGGGTGGGTGGGGCCTGTTGGGGTTAAGGGGGGCCTTCATTGAGGCGGCAAATGCGGATATGCATACATGTAAATATAAGCATTCATATGCTTGTGGTGTGGCTCCATAACATTGCATAATATAGACTTGCTACAATTAAAATGGTACAGTTGGGCCTCATGATCATGGATTGAATACTCTTCCTTAGTGCATGCGTCATAGACTCAGTAGCCAAGTTACCTTTACTCCGGCCTTGTAATCACCATCGCCGCATTGCCAAGGCTTATCATCACCATAGCAAACAAATTCCTTAGCTCCCATCTCCTTGGCACTAAGTCGGGTGACTGTAATGTGGGCTTGGACAGACTCGAGCTGAAAAAACAACATTGCAACAAGTCAGCAACAAGTCAGCATCTCGCGGCTTTGGACACGCTCACAAATGCAAGAAACATCAACTCTCGGCTTCCTTACGTTGGCTCCATTTCTAGGACAATTTCGCGGAACATTGGCGCCTCCGCTAAACTTGGCACTGCATGAAGAGAGCACTGATTATAGTGAGCAAGCTGAGAAGTATGTGTACACTGTTCGGTAGGGTTGGGTCATTCAGTCATTTCATCTTTGAAAAGCGCGAATTATTGTCGATAAAAAGCAAATTATTCGGTCGCTTTTTCATTCAGTTTTGGGGATTGGCCCTGGAGAGCCCTCTCCCTGGCAATTTCACTCAGTTTAGGTCCCTCTCCCTCTGTTTATGCACAGTCTACTCAATCTGACTGCATGAAAACTTGCAGCAAGAAGGAAAATGGCAGGTTGGAGCACTTTTGCTGGAACATGCATGATCATGTGATGTATCGCAAAGGTTGGGAGGCTGCCAGGATTGCCTGGAAATGACAGTGAGACGAAAATTGAATTTTGTCAACCATGGAAGCCAAGTAGGGCCTCAACTTTCCAGGGATCGATGAGGCAGAAAAGGGGATAAATTGGTCAAAATGGGTGTGAGAAATGCCACTTTTAAATAGAAAGCGCGAATTATTTGTTAGAACCTGAAACCCAACCCTACTGTTTGGCTTTTTCAATCTTGCGACCCCGTTATCTTGCATGGCCCCCTTAAAATGACTTTTTTTTGTGCGAGTATTATAGGCTTGCGAGGCCTCAGCATTTGAGCTATTTATTGGGAGCATTTGGTCATATGTGTCCCTACTAAGATGCAACATTGTCACTCAAAAAATGCTCACATTTCTTACTCCTCAAGTTCCCCACCTTAGGGCTATCCCTCTCCAAACCTCCAAACCTAGACTTGTGCGTCTCCTTGTGCGCTCTTGCAAGATCACATATACACGCATGAGCACCATGGAACGCACTCCCATGGCACCTTGGAAAGACGAGTGTGGAATTAGTCCTACTAGCCTTAGACTGCCCAGAGGTTCAAATAGCCGGGGGGAGATGTGGTAGCAATGGAAAGGTTGCAGCATTACGCCCATCCAGAAAACATGACAACATGGATAACTTACCATGTGAGATAGCCTTTTTCTTCTCTGCGAAGATCCAAGCCAATCACGCCCTGCAACAAAAAATGTGTGATCATCTTGGTTGTCATAAGCACCAATCCCGGCACATACATGCCCACTTACCTTTTTTCCTTCCTCTCCGACCTCTGTTGGTTCCCAGTCGATTATAAGTGTATTGGTCAAATCACAATGTTGTTGTCCTTGTTTCTGTTTAATTTGGAGTGGAGAAGTAATTGTCAGTGGATTGACAAAAAAGAAACTGGATGGATGATGTATCTAAACATGCAATTGCATAACCAACCTTGTCAGCGGAGGACCACATTACCCAATTACTGCGCGAGCAGAGTAACATGTAGAGTGAGTGAAAATGATGAGAACATAGAACATTGTGGTTGTTTGATAGCAAGGTGGCATTTGTGTTATGTGTTTCAAGTCTAAAATGAATGACTGCCCACTCAGGCTCCATGACTTTTGCCTGCATGCAATGTGCTTAGAGTTGCAGAATACCGTATAACTGTATACTTTCACCTGCTATATGCCATAGGAATATGGGAGATGGCAAGTTATACAACACGTACACTTGGGACCGTATGTATGGTAACCTCCATGTATATACGTTAACAAGTTGTGTATGAAACCATCTATGAAAAAGCAATTCGAACATTGATAATGGACGTCTGCATGTGTCCGCGCCATTCCCGATTGAATTCTTGTGGGTGTTGATTGTTGCCTAATGGAGTACTGGTGACTTAGCAAAAGCATGAATGAAGAAGGCAGTGTGCATGGGGTAGATGGGGAGGGGAGCAGAGTGGAGTTGTTGGCGGCAGCAGCCGCAGCAGCAGCAAGTGGCTTGACAGCTTCCGGATATGAGTAGCAGACAAAAGAGGAGACAGAAAAGCAGGCAGCAGGAAGGGACGCCCATGCAATCAAGCGGTAGATGCAGCGCGCATTGGTGGCAAGCGTGCACCCTAGTGGAAGACCTTGGTACCTTGGCTTGTGCCAGTGGTTGGCAGGTTGAAGTGCATAGTGAAGTGCATTTAAGGTGGTGATGGTGCTCGAGGCAAGCTCTAGTGCTCCATCCACCTTCCTAGCAAAAAAACATCGCTCAGGAGCAGCTCAAATTCTTGAGAGTGAGGCTATCGCGTCAAATTTGGGGACACACCCTTGAGCTACCATAATGGTGCAAACTGACGATTAAAGGCAGCGTGATGCACACATGGCTCTTGCTTCCCTCTCTGCAGCTGAGGAGAGGCTGCCAATGCAGGTGGTCTTGAAGAAAGTGACATTCGTCCACAAGGCAGAGCAAAGGCAGGAGGGACTGGGGCTGGAGTGGAGAGCTCCCGCTAATTCCTCATATCTTTCAAGGAGAAGCCTATGGCAAGTAAGCTGTTGTTCAGCGTCTCTGCTCAAGAAAGTGTCGCTATTTTGTAGTTCTGCCTAAAAGACTGTACTTTTAGCTGGAGTGGGCGCCTTTACATGTTGAAAAATGAATTTACAAGAAACTACAGTGCCTACTGTCGGCCCCTACAGACCCGCATGGGTCGACCCAGAACTACAGCAACCACAGCGCCTACGGCGCCTGCAGGAAATTTTGGAGGACCCTCAGAACTCCAGCAACTACAGCGCCTACTGCGCCTACAGGCTTGGGCGCCCGCCTAAAGCCCCTAATCCTAACCCTAACCTTAGCCTAAATGAAACGAGGAACATTTCAATGATATTTAGCAAGGGGGGCTGCGCCCCCCCGCATCTCCCTGCTTCGCGATGGGTGTTGGGCACAATTGTGCATAGAAATTACTTGAATGTGATGTTGTATTATATTGGTGATCAAAATCAAGTGCTGTACTTTTGGACGTGCGACTGCAAATCCTGCAGGCGCTGTAGGCGCTGCAGTTTTGCACATGTGACTGAAACGTCATATGCTCTGTAGGCACTGTAGCTTTTGGTTTGCGACTGCAAATCCTGTAGGCGCTGTAGGCACTGTAGTTTTGGACTTGCAACAGAAAATCCTGTAGGCATTGTAGGCGCTGTAGGCGCAGTAGTTTTTGGCTTGCAACTGTCCTGTAGGTGCTGTAGGCGCAATAATCTAAAATCAATCTATCTTATAGGGACTACAGGATAGCGTCACTACATGCTCTGCACATTCAGTGCACTCAACATTCCTCTCTCTAAAGCGAGGTGCCTGCCTGCCTGCATGGACGCTGGCCTAACGTGCGCACAGCGTGCAGCACTGCAAAGATAGAAACATGAAGTTCACTGCTTGGCTGAGAGCTCCTTATTCCATAGCATGCACGCAAAATCATGAAATGCAAGGGGATGTGCTGCAACTGATTATGCAAGGAGGGATGGGGCCAGAGTGGGTCCATTAGTAAGGACAATGTGTTGCGCTAGGATTGACCATGACTTGATTGGACTATAGCATTTCAAACCCACCAATTGAGTTTAACAATGGCTTCTATTGCTCCTGAAGATCCTTGAAGTAGACGACGACCATTTTCCTCGCCGCTATCATCATTATCAACCTCGCAGGGGCCATCTGCCGTTCCTCCGTTTTGCCAAAGATACAGGGTTCCAACTTCTTCGTTAGCCTGGATGAAGAAGCAAATATCCCAAAATGAAGATATGTTATGTGATTTCCAAAGTGTAAGAACAACATTGTAAAAGTCTGTACCAACCTGTCCGCAGCTTGTGTTCACTGTCAGCGGAAAGACATGGATCCAATTTCCTACATGTATATTGGAAAGGAAAGAAGGAAAACGTTGGGCAAAATGGAAGACATTTACACAAATTGTTCAAAGAAGGCATTCAAAAAACGATACAATGACAAGCCTAGCTTTTCAAATGTGCATGCTAATGGACGTGCACCCACACGCACACATGCAGGCACCCGTGCAACCAAGCATGTGCGCATGTACAAACATGCAAGTGGACGCTGAGGGATATGTGCTTGGACATGCTCTTATGATTCACTCATAACCTATAATACATGTATACATATGTATGTATACAGTTCGTGCGTACCTTTCTCATCATTACATTTGGCATCTTCACAAAAGTTTTGGGAGTTGTCACCTCCTTCAAGTTGGCCTGGTACGTCACAATAATCTTTGTTCCGTCCAAAATCATCAAGAACTTCTTCCATGCACGGCAATTCCCCTGTATCAGGGTCCTCAGTACAGTAAACACAATCCCTCCTACAGAAATCTAGCTGGCTTGACCTTCCTCCGGGACCTTGATTTAAAATGGATCTCAACATTTGATGGTGGACCTGCAAGCAAAAAAACTCAAAACAAGGGCACCTTGAGTTCGCGGCTGTCAAAACATATACGAAGTTCTGCGTGCATGACCCATGCAAAGATGGGTTTCAAAATGCCAGGCAAAAACTCAAGTAAGAGGAGGCACACTTAGAGTCCTAAACTCGAGCACACCTCGCAAAATCTGCCACCACGTTAACAGTAACACACAACAAGCAACTTGCATCAATTGTTCAATTCATGCGCTATTTGCCAAAGAAATAGCCTAGAAGACCCTTAGAGGACCGCACGACCAACTTAATCGGTTACCATTCTTCACATCGCATTTACTTAATTTATCAGCCTCTTCCAAGCCAGTCTCCCTAGTCAATAGCAATATCATTTCCAGAGCTAGAAGTGTGCCAGGTCAGTTCCTGCTCCTCCAGGACTCCCCAGATTGACCCGCACGGCCCTATGGTGCAGAATGCACTTATCAAGGAGCACGTCCACTTATTTCACGGCATTTTTCATTTTTTCTTCACTTGACCAAGAAAGAAGTGAAAAATATTGCGGTCCCTCCCCCTAAATTTTACTTACTTTCATTTTGGGCATTTACGAGTGGTCTTGGGAGACCTCCTGGGAGGGTTTCATTCGTGCAAGATCCCAAGAAACCCCTCGTTTGGAATTATGTACATCGGAAAGAGCAAATACCTAGGAAGGGCGTCTGAGGAGACAAGGCTTCCCTACATGGGTTACACACGTGATTTATGTAGCTGTAGCACTAGCTGGTGATGATTCTCCAGGCGGACAAAGCCAGAGATATTGTCTTATGCACAAGGGTGGGTAGCCCTCATTTTGGCGAGCCTCTTTGCCATGAGTGCCTAAGCTTCTCTGACCCTTTATCATTAGGACAGCCTGGACTGGATGCTCAAAATCATCATATACATCTGAAAATTGATAGATAATATCACATGAAAACATGCTTATTAGAATTAATTGTTATGATGATAACGCTGAGGAATGCAACCATGGCAAAAGCGGGAGACAGGTGGTGGCCTCAGCTCACAATAATTTGGTGGGCAAGATGAAGCGATGGCAGATGCAATTGAAACATGAAGAATCGGGAGGCCAGCAGGAAGTCTTGCTGGTGGCAAATCCTGAATGTCGCTAAGTCAGATGAAGGCCCTAACCTGTGCAAGCTACAGGGCAAGCTGTGCAAGCAGCTACTTAGCCTATCCGCTAGACATCTGAAAAGCACTGGATGCAAGGGTCATCACTTGGGAGTGATGGAGAGTTTGATTCCCAAACAGCAGCAGCATTGGGCAGCAGCAAGCAGCAGCAGCACCAGGCAGTCAGAAGGCAGCAGCAGTGGATTGTGAAGTTAGCAGGAGATGCAAGCCCTTCTGTCAAAGAGGAACTCAGGTGAGAGAGGAGGCTGGCACAAGTGCATGAATTGAAATCGTGCACGTGCACGTGCATGTGCATGTGTGTTCTTGCGTGTTGATGTGTGTATTCAAACAATCAGAAGGGGTGTATGTGCATCCTTAGCAAGTGACAATTGCTTATGTGGGCTCAATGTGCATAAGGAGTGTTGTGCGTTGCAATGCAGGCGAGCCAAGCTGACGCTGAGAAGAAGTTGAGGGAGCTGACCACCAAGCTCCTCCCGAAAAGTGAGTGGCAGCTTGCTGCCCATCATTGAGCGAGTCATCTACCCGGCGCTTGTGGGCAAAGAGGAGGCTTCCCTGCTTTGAAATGAGTAACAGTGCGCTCGCTGTGCATGCACCCCACAGCCTATGCCAGCATCCGCAACTGGTCAGCTTGGGGGCTAATGTACAGCAAACTTTGATCCACATTTGCTCAGGAACATGCACAAAAGCTAATCTTTGTGCATTGCAACTGCAGGCAGTGCAGCAAGAGTGCAGAGGCAGACCTGGCAAGCAGCCTGCATCTTTTTGAGGAGGACAACCAGGAAGTAGCATGAACAAAATCCTAAATTTGAAGCAAACTGCGATTTGTAGTGGGGATAGCTTGACGGTTGGGCAGGCGGGGGTGCTGATCAGCTGCTCGGGTTTCTCCTGACTCAGTCCGGCATCCAGAAGGGGCAGTCCAATTTGAAATGTTAGTTTTTAATATGATCAAACTGATCAAAAAAAGTCTTAGAGCGCATGAGTGCATCTCTGAAAAGCATTTTCCTAACAACAATGCACCACTGAGGCCCCCTCCATGTAGGCCGAGGCTCTGTAGAGGCTCAACGAGCTGCTTTGGGATTTTGAGACACACTATTTACCCATCCTCACTTATGTATGTGTTGACCTGGCTTACACTTATGGGGTGCCAAACATGGTGAAGTAGGTAAAGCGAAAAGAAAAGAGAGGAATGGACAACGCTCAGAGGTTTCACCCAAGGGTCTATGTAAGGAAATGCCACATGACCCAGCACCAACCCCCTTGTTAAGTTCCCTAAGCCCAATTCCTTTCACCATCAGCTGTTGTAGCCTCCATTGCTAGCCCAAATCTATCCAGGGAGAGTCAAACAAGTATGACCAATCTCCAAGCATAATTTTGGGAAGGGCTAAAAGGTCGCCCCCATGGCTGGACCCCCCAACAGGATCAATTTGGATTTTGAGCTGCACAGCTGCGCATGCTTGCAACCTGAGCTTTCAAAGCTATTCATGGGGTCTTAATAGGCATCCATGTGCTGAAGGGCTGACCTTGTGCAGCAACTCCATGGAGATAAGGGGCCCAACACTGGAACAGCGCTGCCCCATGAGCCATTCGCCTTGTAATTCTCACAAGTATTTTTTTACAGGGTTGGATCATGCGTCCATGTGCCCAGACCAATGCGCATGATACGAACACTGCGCGTGTAAAACGTCTATGTGTGTCCGCATTTAGGGGTCATTTTTGAAAGTAGAGGTTGAGGGTGTAGAGGGGAATCCTACCTGAGCCTGGTGATGCTTTGCGACTCAAGTGATGCTTTGCGACTCAACAATCCATATAAAAGACTTGCTATAATCCACATGATGCATAGCGTAGCTGACTATGTGCATCCTGTGGACCCCCAACTGCTCACCCAGCTACCTATTAGCACCCTATACATTCTGACTTATGTATACGTGTTGAAATATGTATACCTAGAGACAAGGGAATGAGTGGGGATCATGTCACAATCATTGAGCTGAAAGGCAGGACACACCAGCACAAGGTGGAGGGCAAGTACTGCAAGCATGTCTTTATAGCTCGTGCTTCAGGGAACACTTCCCGCACATTAGCAAGGTATGGTATTTTAGCCACTGCCCTCTTTGCCCTCTCCCCCTGAAACCCCATGCCCCCATGCCCCAAATAGGCAAAGGACACCTTTCAACTTGGTTTGCACAAAACGGAAGCGCTCAGAGGGCCACAAGAAGCCTTGAGAACTACATGCCTGCCAGAACTTCGCCCTGGCTTAGAGAGTTGCCAAGCATATGAGTGTTCTCGCTACTGCCATGGCAGCCAGACCCTGCTCCACCCAATACTGTGCATAGGCCTAGGCTGGAGAGGCCTGCTTCATGTTTCATCAAAGAGAAACCTGTGGTGTGGGTATAGCTGCTGCCCTTGCAGCTACCCAGCCATTAGGTGCATGTGAGCTTGCGCTTGCGCTTGCACTTCTCAGGTAGCGTAGCAGCAGAGGCAGAGAATGCAGCTGAACGGGACAAGCAGCAACAAATATGGCTCAGATTGGAGGTGGGGGAAACCTGAAGTTCGCAAATACGGGCTCTAATTTAGAGGCCCTGCAACCCCTCAATTCTTCAGAAATAATGTAGTAATCTCAGGACACTGCAAGATTAAGGAGTCACAAGATCAACAGAGCACAGCCTTATAATTAGGCACGTTGTTTTGCCATAGCCGCCAAGATCCAGCCGATTCTAATGCTTCCCCCCTACCCTCAGCTGAAAGCTGTCGTTTTGCTCAATCACGTTCTTTAGAATAATTCCCGGCAGAAAAGTAACAGCGCTTGGATGGTTCACGGCGTCAAAATATGCGATAATTTTGGTATTTCACAAATAAAACCTTGAAAAACAAATAAAACTGTCCTGGCAAATACAGATGATGGACTACGGGCGTCTGGGGAAGCCCTAAGACAGGGTCTACTTTGACTCAGGAGCGGTCCTATTCAAGAGCATGCATGCATGCAGGTTATCAAACTTTTAGGCAAGATTGTGCAGTGCAGCAGTGCTTTAATGCCAATTGGAGGCATTAGATTGGAAAAGCGCTGAGTATGGTGGAGGGGGGGGATCCAACATTTTGGTCAAATGTTTCCCTTGTGACGTAGAGGTGTTTTTTTCCCAGCACCCCTATCTCTCCTAGGGGTATGGTAACCTAGTATGATATAATATCAAAAGTATCGAAAATATTTGGGAGGTGTTGAGGTGCCAGGGGCTACGGCTACGGCTGCGCTACGGCCACATGAACATGGAAGAAGAGAAAAAAGCTTTCAAGTGTGCACCAACCTCAGTAAGTACACTCTTAAGCATGCTGTTCTGGCACTTGTCTAATGGCTTAGGGTTGATTGAGTGTCATGCAAGACCTTGAGGGCCAAGGTCAAATGGGTGAGCCTGCGGTATTGCAGGTCCCTTATGATAATAAGGAACCTTCATGAACAGTGCAGTCTGTGTTATGTTGCAACCCAATGAGGACCTTTTGAAGTAAGCTTGTTGGATCCTATGGTTGGCCTTGGGAAGCTAGGAAACAGGAGCAGTTGGTTACAGGCTAGACGGGAGGGGTGGTCATTAGCGGAGTAGTACAGATGGAGTGAATTTAGAAAATTCCAGTGTGGCCTCAAGGTCTTCACTCTGTGAACTTTGCCCCTTGGGTGCAGCACAATTGCTGGAGCTCGACATTTTTCCCCCCTGGGATGGGTCATACACAAATGTGCGTACATACGCATACGCTAAAAAGTGCTGGCCCAAGTGGTTAAATGGCCGTATCAATCTCGTCTTGAAATACGCTGTTGCGGGGTGCTTTGCTGGGCTCTCCCAGAATGCTTTGGGGCCTCTAGCACTCACTTTCTGCCACTTTCACCTTACAAATTTAACATCTTCTTTCAATTCGTGGCAGGGAATTCATTCAGCCCCTCACTCCTTACCCCCTCACTGCTGGAACCGTACCTTTTGCTCTTCCTCCTCCCCTAAGAGCGCCACCCAAGGCTAAGAATGCTGCAGCTCCTCCTGCATGCCCTTGGCCAAGCGCAGGTTGCTACACAGCCACACCGGCTGGCGCACCAAGTCAGTGGCTTTCTCGGTGGACAGGAGGTTGCCGCTGTCGCTCTCCCCATCCTTCTTAATTGTGACATACTTCCACTCCTTGACAGTATCTTCACCCATGCTAGTAATTGTGGCCTAGAGGGGGCTGTACAGGTTATTGGGGGCATTGTTGGGGGGGGGTAGGGCCTCTCTGGTCCACCCAACCCAACATTCAGTCTAACCACTTAAATACAGCATGAATATACGATCAATCTCAAATTGAAACTTAAATACGCAAGCGGAAGATCCCGCTCGCGTGTATACATCGCGTATGACCCATCCCTGTAATTCCCTTACTTTTCCAAGGACGGAAATTCGATGGGTGTACTCCAGGACTGAACCGTTTTTCAAGGAGTAATGGGTCCCTACATCTCCTGTTGACCATGCTTGTAACGCTGAAATCATCTTAAATATTTAACTCGAAGTCCAATTCCACCACCCTGCTCTGCGGAGAAATTCCTAGGCAAACTCCCATGATTCACAACGTCCTTACGGCCCTTCTGTCACAGTTTGGAACTCTGGGCAGGAAATGAAGGAGGGTGGGGGGACCCTATCCATATTTGAGAATTTTCATGGCAAAATGTTGCACATTGCTAACAGTCAAGAAGATCAAAGAAAGAATGTGGAAAAGAACATTCTTTGGTTACACCAGGGCCTCACAAATGCTTTAACATTCTTGACAGAGGAACACTCGTGAACCCCATTACAAAAGGCATGTGCACACATTTTGAGCTGTGAAAGGCATTCCACGTGCATGAGCTGAGCTGAGGGGAAGCAAGCACGTTGTTAAATATGGAAGGGGAGCAGCTCAAGAGGCTGACTTGGCTATCCTCGCACAATTCTCAAAATCCCTGCCCCTGCTTTGGCCCATCCTCATGACCCACAATTGCACGGATTTCTAAGATAATGTCCAATTCATCTGCCCAGCTCTGTGGAAAGAGCACTCAGGGCAAAATTTATGGTGCACATCACAGACCTTTGGGTCACCTAGGTGAAGGTGGGGGACATGAAGGAATGTTCTGAACAAGATATTTTGGGATAGGAAATTGGGAGCAACCATGAATCAAACACACCACATCCCTTGCCACAATGTGTATATTTGTGCATGCGTGCATAAGTGCAAGAGTGCATACATATCCATGCACGTTGTGCGTGCTGTGTTTGCGCATGTGACTGCGTGATTGAGTAATTGTGTTTTTGTGTCTATGTGTTTGGTACGTGCCCGTGTGCGCATGTACAGGCACATGCATGTGTGCATACATGTGTGTACTTGTGCGTGCGTGCATATTAGCGCGCCAGCTTGCATGTGCATGTTTGCATGAGAACATGAATGCGCCAAGCATACATGCTCAATCGCATGCATGTGCATGTGCATGTTTGTGTCCCATTAATTGGTCTGCTCGCGCTCGTGGTCTGCATGCACTTGTGCCTGGATAGGGGTCAGACGTGCCAGCATGCGGGAGGGTTGCGTGCAAGCCTGGATGATGAAATGTGTGCATGTCTGCGCGTCCTGCGCATGTGCATGAATTGGGAAATTTTACTGTCCTGTACGTCCTCAAGGGAAACACGTGTTGTTCAGAACACTTTCCCCGAGTCCCATACTACCAAAGAAACACACTCACGTACCTCTACGTCGCTGAAAGCCCAAGCGGGGGGGTCGTGGTCCTCAGCGCGGACGGAAGGCAGGGAGAACGCAGCAATCACGATGCTCCCTACAACGAGGCCCACGGCACTCCGCAGGGTGCCCGATACTCTGCCCACACCAGGTGGAGGCTCCCACATCCTTGACAGCGCTCTAGAGGGATGGGACAGTGCAGAGCGGGACGTGTGAAGTCACTCCCCGATGAAGCACGCTGAGAGGCAGGCGTGTCGGGAGGGCCGCAAAATCAACAGAGTGACCGAACAAAAGGGAACAGTTTTAACGTCAGCGCATGAGGGGCATTGCTTACCTCAGATGACCAGTTTGGAAACTTGGAACAGTTAACAATATGAATATTTATAAATATTTCACTTGTAAACGAATGGATGAGCGAGTGGGGAGAGGGATGACGAGTCAATGAGGAATCGGTTTCTCGGCGAGAAAGCTCAAAGACACTAGCTCGGAGATACTAGCTGACACTAGTTCATATCATGTTATGTTATATCATATTACCAAATCTGAAACTTGGAATGCCTAGAAGCTGCCTGTACCCTGCGTCCTTATCGCATCCTTCCATAGTTGCCCCAGTTGTCCCAGTCGCCTCAGTTGCTCCAGAAGAAGGAGCTATTTGGTGCAGGGGGGGCCCAGTTGTGCCTATTGGGTCAATGGTGGCACTGGGGCTCTAGAGCAAGATCTTGCATGTGTCCTTCCACTTCTGTTAGATTGCTGACTGATGCCCAAGTAGATGATATTATAACAGATTGGTTGACCAAAAACACCTTCCCAATACTTGAACAAAATACTCCGCTCGAGTGTGGAGCTGGGAGTCCAGTTGCGACTGGGCTAGCCCAGTTTATGTACATGTTACACCGAGCACAGTTTCAATTGCAGGTGCACAACTGGCAGGGACCGAAATTTTTCCAACTATAGTTTAAACTAAACTGGGTAAAACTACAATTGCAAAACAAGACTCCCTCCACTCAGTTGTGCACCTAAACCTGGTAATTGAAACATGGCAAAACTACAGTTGTGAAGCAGGCAACTAAGGAGGCGTAGGTGCCCCAGTTGGGCCTCAGCTGCAACTGGGGCAACTGGCCCCTGTCTTCCCCAAAACCACTCCCCAAACTGGGCATACTGGGGCAACAGGGCAAACTGGGGCAACTATGCTGGCCTAATTGCATCAGTTGCCCCGGTTGGGCCTCAGTTGCAACTGGGGCAACTGGCCCCTGTCTTCCCCAAACCCACCCGCCCCACTCCCAAAACTGGGCAAACTGGGGCAACTGTGCTGGCCCAGTTGCCCCAGTTGGGCCTGGTCAGCTGTTGAAGAAGTTAACCAGCAGGGATCTGGCACTGAAGCTCCCCGTTGCACCAGATTGACTTACCTTCAAAATATCCAAGCTGCACTAATATTCCATGCACTCGAACCATAGACTGGGTAATGCCAGCTTAAAAGCAGGGTACTACTCTTATTACCAGAGTCTACTTCCACACGTCCACAAAGGCATTAGCAACACTTCATCGAAACATGTCCAAACTCTCTCTCCAAACGAAACGCAATATCTTCCACTAACGCACAAGCACCCTTGTCAATTAAAAGCATGCTGTCTGCTTTTAGATGTCCACCAGCGTTCGGTGTCCACTCCGTCAGCAAGCAGACAGTGCTCTCCATATTCTCTCAGGGTGTCAACATACAATCATCTCAAGTATGATCACAGAACCCCATAATGTTGCCTGCAGGCTCATCATGAAAGCCATCAGCAAAGGTTCTCTGGCAGGTTGTTTGGTCCATTTGGATGCCGGCAGTACTACCGTTTGGCCCAACAAAATCTTCAAATTCCTGAGAATGCTAATAAGAGGACTATACCCAGCAGGCTTTTTGGTGCTTTTCTGCTAGAGATAGACTCATCTCTAGTTGCCCTGATGCCATTTTGGTCACCCCCTTACCTACTAAAAAATCCAAATTGCCAACCACTCCTCATTTGCACCAGGTGTCACAACCAAGACAACCCAGCAGAGACATGCGCAGAGTCCACGGGCTAAATATCAACATGAGGGAGACACACCTTGTTGAGGTTTAGTACTGTGAAGATACACGGCCTGGACACCAATTAGAGGCCTCTAAAAGACAACACGAGGTTCTTTGTGAGCGCTTGCAGGCCAAGAAAGTCATCCTTCACACAATTCTTCTTGGTGTGGGAGGCTCTATTTATACCTCACACACTTTGAATCACCTTGAAGAGCTCGGCCTTGATGTACAAAAAGCCCATAAGACTGCCCTTAAGCTACATGCTCATTCTGTGCTCTATGCACACGAACTGACAACTACTAAACACACTCTTGAAAAATCCAGTTGCTCTCAAGGTCTTAGTCTGGAGCAGGGGGCGGCTTGTCACCCTCCAGATCCTCACTAGTTCTTCATTCTCTCTGGTGGAGGAGACTCACGGCTCTTTGGGCCAATGTGTCTCCTTTTCCTTAATCGATGTAGGGAGTGGTTTCACTCAGTGACTGCCTACGTAGGTTTTCTTTTCTTTTCTTTTCGATGAGCAGTACAAGAGAGGGTGTCGAAGGTTAGGATACAAAGTTGAATACTAGTCTAGTAGACAAGGCGTGTAAGGAACGCTATAAAGAGGGTCTTTTATGGGCTGGCCGGGGAACGATCCCGGTTAATGAACTGGCCTGATCCCAGTCCAGCGCTAGCCCGAAGCCTGAGCCTGGTGGTTGGTTAGGTAGTTGGAGGTGATCTGGTGATCAAGGAAAGCCTGGTTTCATTTCAAGGCGTGCAAAAGTTAAGGGGCCTTCACAGGAAAGGCCTGGCAGGAAGGAAAGAGAAGGAACGAGTACTTTTTTCTGAGAGAGCACACAAACGTGTCCTGACAGTGAAAATGAAAGTGCACCTCATTTTGTACAGCAGCACAAGAGCACTTGTCACATTGGCCATTTCCACCGTGTCAGATAGAGGATTATACTGTGAGAGTATGTGCCCACAAATGAACACAGCTCACATTCCTCATAGCATGCTTAGGGAGGTCAAGGTACAGATAGCGAGTTGGCATCGGGGGGGGCACCCCCATTCCGCACCCGAGTGCGTGAATCAGCTTGAGGATCTAGGAGGGGACAGGCAATTCCATCTCGAACACCAGCAGATCATTGGAGCAGGTGTTTGCATACTTGACACCAACAGAAACCATCATGTGAGCCCCGATAGCTTCAACATTACTAATACTATCCATAGGTCTGAGCTTGCAGACTTTGCTGCAGCCGTTACTCATGACTATTTTTCCATAGGTACAAGGAAGAAAGAAGAAAAGAAAAACTACGCAAGCAGCAAAAAAGCTGCTCACATCAATTAAGGAAGAGGGGCCACTTGGGAAGAAAAGCCCCTTCACCAAAAAAGAAAAGGGCGGTCAGTGAGGATCAGGAGGAATGCGAGCAGACAAGCCAGCAGACCTCTCCTGTTTGAATGTATCATCCAGGAAAATAATTAAGATAATTTATCCTTCACACTACTCTTCTTGGTGTGGGAGGCTCTATCTATACCTCACACACTTTGAATCTTCTAAAAGAGCTTGGCCTTGATACACGCAAAGCCCATAAGACTGCCCTCAAATCACATGCTCCAAGCTCCATTCCAGATCTGGTCTCCAGCATTTACCCAGTTGATAACCACAAATCTGATTTCTTGCTTATTTACCAGTTTGGTAATTGAAGGGACCATTCTTAGTCCGATCCCCAGCTTTTACCAAATTGGTAATCACAAGCCTGATTTTTGGCTCAATTACCAGTTTGGTGAGTGAGGGGACCATTCCTGGTCTGCTCTCCAGCTTTTACCAGATTGGTAACCACAAGCCTGATGTCTGGCTCAGTTACCATTTCGGTAAGATAACCATTCCTGATCTGATTTCTACCAATAAAAATTTTAGTAATGATAGTGATTTCTGGCTCAGTTCCCAGTTTGATGATGCAGACGAGTATGTGCTGGTGGATGGGACTAAGCAATTGCAAGCAAGGGTACGGCCTACTCGTGGTGTCAAACAAGGATGCCCTCTTTCACCTTTGCTTTTCTCTCTGTACATTAATGATGTCGATTGTCTGACTTAATTTCGATGTTGTGCCTGGAATGAAGCAAGCTCATTGTGCTTACATATGCGCGTTTCTCCTTTTAATCTCTCTTTCCTGCTTTAGGGCCAATGACTGCTGACACCTCTCATGCTTGCATGAGTGCCCTAGGCATCATTGTACGTAGATTTCAGACCACCACCTTCCTTGCCTCTCGACCAAAGACAATCGCAAATCATGCAATGTCGCCTCACACACTGCTGAATACTCTGAAACACTTACACGTGTGGACTGCGATGACGATAACATTCAATGTCTTGTCTCCAATCACTGTGATTACAATAACCTCATTGCCGTCAACAACGACAAATCTGAGCGCTTTTCCTTGAGACCAGTGCGAAACCTGCGTTGCAAAATTCCCAACACCATTATGTGCGACCCAACAATCGAGGGAGTCGCTGGGTTCCTGGGCTGCGGGGCAGACACCATCGCTCAGGTGCAGCAACAACCTCCCAACCAGCTGGGAAAGCAGCGCTTCTTTGTCCATTTCACTAGCGGAGAGGCAGCAGCAGCAGCTCAGCACACGTTGAAAAGCAGCAGCAACAGCGCGCTCGCGGTCCTGGACCACAAGCGCACAGCCCTGCAAAACCAGCTAGTAAACCTGGCGATCCAGCTTCAGAAAGCAGCCAGGGAGAACACACGCTTTGCTGAGGCCACATTTGTACGGGGAGACAGCATCATGGTTAAGGTGGCAGCTGCAGCTGCTCCCAGGCGCTACCAATTCACGAGGCACTTCCTGG
>LKMJ01002116.1_pt1 | contig 18061 bp, 33 predicted proteins | sample 643391 | NCBI WGS metagenome assembly LKMJ01 (sample SAMN04112250, study PRJNA286221) | soda lake metagenome | biome: soda lake; feature: Kulunda Steppe; material: water; isolation source: sample PL-Br10 brine of Picturesque Lake | place: Russia: Kulunda steppe | collected 2010-07 | reverse complement strand
GTGTGGTGCCTGCACTTTCATGCTGTGTGGTGCCTGCACTTTCATGCTGTGTGGTGCCTGCACTTTCATGCTGTGTGGTGCCTGCACTTTCATGCTGTGTGGTGCCTGCACTTGCATGGTGTGTGGTGCCTGCACTTTCATGCTGTGTGGTGCCTGCGCTTTCATGCTGTGTGGTGCCTGCACTTGCATGCTGTGTGGTGCCTGCACTTGCATGCTGTGTGGTGCCTGCACTGGCAGGGGCCTCAAGAGGCTTATGGGAACAGGGATGCAAGCGGCAGTGCAGTGCTAGCGCACCTAAAGGCAGGGTTACTGCTGGTGCTGGGCTGCCGCCCGCCTCTTAGCCTCGCCTGCCCACCTGTTAAGGGATCAATCTTGCATCTCGAAAGGGAAAGGACCCCACTCTAACGCAGGGTCTTGTGTGGGGCAGTGCATGTCAGGCATGTCACATGATCTGTTGCGAGACACATGTCATGTGTACCGTGACTCGTTGCACAGCACATGTCACACATATCACATGTGTTTCCGGGTGGTACCTGCTGCAGGTGGTGGCCGCTACAGGAACCTCAGAGACTGCACAGAGTGGGCGGGCCGCACTCGAATCTGCCCTGAGCGGCGCGCGGCAGGAGTTGGAACAGCTGCAGGCCACGCACGCGCGCATGGAACGGGAGTACTGGGTGAGATGGCTTGACACCCTGTGTGGCGGCGTCCAGTGCCACGCGCAGTTAGTGCCAGCAACAGACTTGATCGTCTCCAAGAGGCGTCTGGTGCACGGCAACCTGTTCTGCATGTCCGCGCACAAAAGGGTGGGACAATGCCAGACATACGTTATGTGCTCAGCATGGGCGTGCTCAGGGGCTGCACGTGGCGTCTGATCGAGCGTGGCTGAAGGAGCTGTGCGTGGTCTGACAAGGCAAACAGAGCTGCCTAACATGGCCTCCTGAGAACCTACAGGCTTTGCAAGGTTGCTGCTCAGACTGCGCTGGTTCCTCACAAACAGCGCTGCACGATGCAGGCTCCTGGCACCTCAATCGGTCTGCCAGGTGAGGTGCAAAAATGGACGCTGCGCTCACGCGCCAGGGGCTGCGCGACACGCCAGGCCGCGGGACAACCCAGCCTCGCAGGCGGCCTTCCCACTCACTCACTGCATGAGGCTCCTGGGGTTCTCACACTCACATGCAAACGGCCATGCAGGCGGTCAAGGCGCAGCTTCTGGATGCAGAGCTGCACGGAGGGGAGGCCGTGTCCGCGCGGGACCGGGCGCTGAGGGACGCACAGAAGGCCATGGAGCGCATGCAGCGCGCGGAGAAGGAGACAGCAGAGCACAGGTGCGTGGGTGGGTCTGCGTGTATCTGTGTGTGCACATGAGTGCATCCGTGTGTGTGTGTACACGTGTGTTGTGTGTGTGTGCTTGTATGCTTGCTTACATGCAGACAGGCAGATGCCGCAAGGCTCGCTGTGCCTTGGCAGTGGTTGCGCATTTCTGGAGACTTTCATTGCATACCTGCTCGTGTAGCCCTGTCCTGCCAGGTAAGGTAGGAGGCGTGTTTGTGTTGCTGGGGTAGGGTTGAAGTAATGCCCTCTTGCACCATCACAAGCAATTGCTCAAGTCAGCAAGCCAAACAACCTAGCAACAGCTGAGTCCAGTGTTATTCTTCATGCTTTTGCTCCGCCCCCAGCTGCTCGGTATCCTTTTTTGCTGCAGGCACCAGCGCAAGCAACTTGAGGCTGATGTTGTTGGGCTCAAGGCGTGGGTGAGGACAATGCAGGTGAGGCAAGTATGCCCTTGCAAAGTCGCCCTCTGTAACTGTGTCCCTGTTTGCCAAGGTTCTGGCCATCCATTGCAGCCGCAAGCTTTCTGTGCAAGCACGCCACCAATCATACGTTCTGATCAATGCAGGCGTGGGCGTGAGATAGCGCTGTGCACATATGCGTCGCAGGGCACGGAGCGCGCACACCGCGAGCTGCTTGTGGAGTTGGGTCAGTGCAGGGACAAGCTGGAGGTGTCTGAGAAAGCCACCGCAGCGCTGCAAGAAAGGGTAGGTCGAATGGGATTCGTGGACAGGCCCCCCTGATCCTGGTGTCAGTCTGCTCACTCTGATCAGCCTTCAGAGGGTCAAAGACCCAGGACCGCCTCACTGCAAGCATGCACTTCACATGCATCCACGCATCCCTCTTGTAGGTAGCTCCGTGGCGCTTCATACTCGCCTGCCTGTCGTGCCCCAGCATTCTTGCTGCTCCTCCACATTTCCCTTTCCCCCCCTGCAATTCTCCGCAACCTCCCAGCCACCCCTGCATAACAATTTGCCTGGCACGGCGGAGCTCCATGCGGCCACAATGGCACCAGCCACGCTGTGACCTTCTCTGCGATTCACTGAATCATCTCAGCGGTCTGTCCGTGCGCTGCCTGGCATTGCTGAGTTCCATGAGGCACCAGCTGCGCAACACACTCCCCATGTGATCTGCTGGATCATCCCAGCAGGCCCTCCTCCACGCCACTTAAGCTAACAAAAGCGCCGAGACCGAACGCCATGCCACCAGCCATATGTGACTCTGTTTGTGTGTGGTTGTTCCCTTTTTGCTGCTGCAGATGGCTGCGCAGAGTAGCCAGCTCGAGGCTGCGCGCCACCAGGTCAGCGAGCTGGCTACCCAGCTACATGAGTTCACAGCGCAGGCCTTTGACGAGCGCAAAGGCGGGGCGGCGGCCAACCAGGCTGTCAAAATGGCCGCGGCCGCAAAGGCAAGTCCTCTGCACAGACTAGATGATGATGATGATGATGATGATGATGATGATGATGATGATGCTGTAACGACGGCAGCGGCGGCGGAATTGTCGCCAGAATTGCCGGAATTGTAGATGTGGATGTGGCCTGCATGGGTGGCAGCTTAAGGAGGCTGAAACAGCACCAGCTATGTATTGGCTGCTGCGTGTGCATGCATGCAAAGCTGGTCAGGCACTAGTTCGACCGAGGCGTCAATCCTCAGGCTGAGCCACTCCTGCATCTGCCACGGTCACGTGAGCCTTAGCTCCAGGGCCCACAATTAGCTCCAGGGTCCACAGCTGTATAGGACTCACACTTCGGCCCAAGTGCATGCTTGTGGTGGCTGGTGCCCAAGCACCTGCTTTGCAGCATGCCCTGTTCTGCACCTCCTCTCTCCTGTTTCTGCCCCCTTTTTAGAAGGCTTGTGCTAACTCTTGTGTATCCCCCTGCTTCTGCCCCTTTTCTTAGGTGGCCAGCGCTGAGGAGGGGCGTGGACTGGCCGAGAGGCGCGCAGCAGAGGCTGAGGACAGGCATGCGGAGGCGGCATCCAGGTGGGCCTCCGTTTGCCTGTCCTGTGTGTTTGCCTGTGTGTTTGCTTCTTTGTCAACACGTACACCTGGCACGCGTGCATGGAGGTCATTTCATCGATATGCAATATATGGTCCACGCTGAGAGAGAAACACGAAGTGTGTAGGCATGTGCGTGCGTGTGCGTGTGCATGTGTGTATGCGTGTGCGTGCGTGTGCATGTGTGTGCGCGTGTGCGTGCGTGTGCATGCATGCGTGTGCATATGTGTGTGCGTGTGCGTGCGTGTGTGTGCATGCGTGTGTACGTATGCATGCATGTGTGTGCGCGTTCATGTGCGCGCAAGGGCATGTGCTTGGAACTCGCGCAGGCACACTCTCAACCCATCCCTGAACCAAACACCCCCCTTTCGTGTATTGCTCGCTTGTCATCAACATCCCATCATGGATGCATTCTGCATGTCATAAACTCTTAGCTGCTGTACTGTGCATCGTGATTTTGCCCACAGACTGGCAGTTTCCGAGGCTCAGCTTGCAGCTGTGTCAGCAGAGGCTAGCTCTCTGCGACAGGAGCTGTTCAACTCCCAGCAGCAGGTGGTGAGGTTCCAGGCCCTGCTGCCTCAGATCGCTTCAGGCACACAGGTGGGTCTCCTGCACAAGCTTGATTCAGGCACAAAGTAGGTGGGTCTCCTGCGTAAGCTTATGGTCATGCTGTGCTGCGCCCATCTTGTGCTCCTACGCATGCACAGCATGAGGGAATGAATGGTGAACACATGCATGCATGCAAGCACGTCCAGGTCCTGCAGGGCGTATGTCCAGCAGGCCATCAGAGGGGTAAGGCTGCATCTAGAGCTCCAGGTGATCTGTGTAGGGACGCTTGCAGTTGCTTGCGGCCTTGCATGTTCTTGCATGAGCGGCAAGGTAGTGGAACCTTTCCCAACACAGCAGTTGCCTCAACCAGGTTCCCTGCCGGCGGCTTGCCGCTCTGTAATTATGGCCTCCGTCCTGGCCATGGCTTCCTGGTGCACTTTTTGATGTCCCTGTACTTACAGGCGCTGCTGGGCGGAGTGCTGAGATTCACCAGGATGCCGCTTTTCCATTAAGTTAGCTACAGAAGGGTAATGGCAAAACGCCCTCCCCCGTGCTGCACCATGCTTACATTGCAATCACGGTTGGCCCTCTGAGGGGGGCCGGCCAGACACCCTCTCCTGTGCTGCCCACCCCCTGCTTGAATTGCCCTTTCAAGTTGACTTCTGGGAAGGGCTGAAGGGAGGGCCAAAACACCTCCCCTGCGCTGCCCCATGCTCGTGCCAGCCACCGCAGCACGCGCCCGCGCAGTCTGCCTGCCATGTGCCCATGCAGTCTGCCTGCCATGTGCCCATGCAGTCTGCCTGCCTCGTGCCCCCCACCCCCCCCTTGCAGGCTATTGAGCGCAAGGCGGCTTCCATGGAGGCGCGCATTGGCGCAGTTGGTGCACAAATTGCCAGCTTGGGCAAGGCCCCAGGCAGCGCCAGCCGCCGCCGCAGCAGCAGCACATGTGGCGGCGACGGCGGTGGAGGAAGTGGGCAGCAGGGCTCATTGCTGACGGCTTGCCATGCGCTAGCAGACTGTGCCGAGGGTATGGCAGACTCCATCTCTGCTGCGCTCGCGTGTGCAGGCGCCCACTGCGGCGCGCACGAGCAGATTGAGGTGCGGCACGAGCGCAGCAGCTGTGCATGCGCAGATGTGCGCGGTGGGCGGATGTAACCTCCCCCCCTTCCAGCATCCACGCACAGCACACCCCTGCCAAGGGGGAGAAAGGGTGCATGCGCCTGTGCACTGCGCTGGTCCGCCCTTCCGTTGAGGCAAGGCTTGCTCACATGGACACCGCTGGCCTCTGTCGCCCACACGGGCGCCGCTGGCCTCTGTTGCTCTGGAAGCACCTTTTGTCGCTCGACTTGGACCTCGCCTGCATTGCTGCTCACATGCCCCGCCCTCCCCTCATGGCCTGCTCAGCCAGCGCTTTTCGCTTGCTCTGGCCGCTGCAGGTGCTGGTGCGCATGGAAGGCCTGGTCAATGATCTTGTGGGCCTTCTGGACAGCAGCAGTGCCCGCCCCGCCCCAGCCACCTCTAAGCCATTCCCAACAAGCCCTGCAGCTGCGGCCGCTGTGCCAAAGGTACCTGACACCCCAGACGGCCGCCTTGGCAGGAAGCCACAGCTCGACAGGGCCGCGGCTCCGCGGGCAGGGGGGCCCTCGGGTGTCGGGGCCCCTGGCAGCGTGTGGAATGCGCCTGCAGGAAGTGACGAGGCTGTGGAGGCTGCAGAGGAGCAGCCCAGCCTGGCGGCTAGTGTGGTAGCTCTGCAGGTGGGGGCAGGGGCAGGGGTGCGCAGCGGTGCCTTGCATCCGCATCGGCGCCTGCCCATTTGTAGGAAGCCCTGTTCTTGAGAGTCTGCACACCTGCGCGTGGCAGTGAAGGAGCGGGTCACACATGGCGGTGGTGCGGCTTCAGCGCAGAGCCTTGCAGATGGTTTCATCAGTGTGTGCGGCCTGTGTAAAACGCTGCTGTCCAAGACGAAGGTGCTGCTGCTGCAGGCCGGCTCAATTTGCTTGCATGAGGGAAGAGGCACCGGGCATCCATTGCTCTACATCTTCCCACATGCTGCTGCGCGTCAGCTTGGCATGCGCGTTCACACATGCGCACACTCACATTAGGAAACACGCATGCACAACACACACCCTTACACCTCCTGCAGGTCAGCTTGGCAGGCGCGCGCGCCGAAACGGCAGAGGCTAGAGAAAGGGAGCAGGCGCACCATGCAGCATGCGTGCAGTTGGAGCGCCAGGTGGAGGCTGCCGCTGCAGCCGCCAGACAGCAGGCGGCGCGACTGGAGCAGCTGGAGCGCGCGGTGAGGGGCCACGCAGTTGACGGAATACATACAGCCACAGGGGAGCAAGCAGTGGGGGGAGCATAGAGTGAGAAGGGAGGAAACAGTCAAGGGAGCATGCCTTGGGGAGAGTGTACAGTGACGGGGGGAGTGAATGGCGGGGGACATGCAGGGAAGGAGGGGCTTACAGTGAAGGAGGGGCTTGCAGGGAAGGAGGGGCTTACAGTGAAGGAGGGGCATGCAGGGAAGGAGGGGCTTACAGTGAAGGAGGGGCTTGCAGGGAAGGAGAGGCTTACAGTGAAGGAGGGGCATGCAGGGAAGGAGGGGCATGCGGGGAAGGAGGAGCATGCAGGGAAGGAGGGGCATGCGAGGAAGGAGGGGCAAGCAGGGAAGGAGGGGCATGGCGCAGCCACCGGCCCATTTTGCAAGGAATACTGATGCCTGTGTGCTCCACCATATGTGGCTGATTGCACACAGTCTCTCATTCTGCGCTCACACTGCGCTCACACGTGCGCTCACATCAGCCCCAATCATCTGGCTGCACCAGAACTTGCTGCAGCCAGGCTGGGATGCATGCGCATGTTGCTCCAACATGGAGAAGCTGCTGGGATGCATGCATGCAAGCACAGGCCGCCCTGAGGTGCCCCTATGCGACCTGCGGGCATAGACCCCGCAGGGTGCGTTGTGTGTGTGCGTGTGTGTGCTTGAGCTGCTTCAGGGTAAGTCTGGTGCACTGAGCTGTGCACATAGGGCAGACGGACACCCAAGAATGGCGGTGGGACTAGCTATGGTGAGAAGTGGAGTGTGCAGAGTGCTTGTGCCCGTGCACGCAATGTTGCATGCGACGGTGGGTGTGCACATGCAGGTCAGGGAGCGGGCGCAAGAAGCAGCAGACATGCGCACTGCCCTGGACACAGCTGCCGCTGCCCTGCAAGCGGCAGAAGAGGCGGCCAGGTCCAAAGCAGAGAGCAGCGCGCGGGCGGAGAGGGAGCGGGATGCTGCAGCGGAGCGGGCGAGGGTGAGTGCGCGAGCGGGCCGGCCCATGCCGCGCGGCGCGGCCGTGAATCTGAAGCCATACTGCAAGCTAGACATTTGCGCAAATCGCTGCTTGCCCGAGCGCAGGTGCCATGCCCCTGTGTGCCCACTCTGTGTGTGTGTCTGTCCACTTCATGTGTGTGTGTGTGCGTAGGTGGCCACGGAAGCGCTGCATTCGGAGCGCAGTGCTGTGGCGCGGCTGCAGCAGGTGTGCGCAGAGACGGCGTCAGCTGCGCTCCAGGACGGCGCGCTGGGGGATCCAACACCTGCCGGCAAGGGCGTACAGCCTGCAGGCACGCCTGACAACGCCAAAGACGTGGACGCTGTGTTGCAGGTAGGGCGCGCAGTGAGGCCAGGTGCATGCATCCGTATGCTGGGCCGGTGCTTGCGCATGAGCTGGGGAAGGAGGGGCACCGGGCGCTCTGAGCCCTGAAGCACGTCTGGCCGGGGCATGCTGGGCTGGTGCTTGCAGATGACCCTTGGGCCATGGCCCACGCATGCTCCATATGGCTCAAGCGTGCCAAACCATGCTCTTACAAGCCCCGCTACTGGGCTCGGAGCGTGCTCTTACAAGTGCCCCTTCCTCCTCCCCGACTCAGCCCCTGCTCCTTCCCACTTGTGCTTGTTGCAACACCTGAGCCCTGTGCCCCTCCGGCCAAAGGCCTCTCACACCAGCGGCAGTCAAACGCATGCAACCCCTTCGGCCTGGCCTCTGCCATCTGCAGCTCGCCTCAGCGCGCGCTGAGCGCGCTGATGCCTTGGCTCGTCTGGAGCTGGCAGAGAAGACAGCTGCGGCTGCCACGGCAGACGCTGCGGCGGCCCGGGCGGCCGCTGTGCAGGCTGCAGAGACGGCACGTGGCGCAGAAGTAGCGCGGTTGGAGGTGATCTCGCTGTTGGCAGAGGCTAGGCGCGCGCACGAGGGTGTGCAAGACACGGTAGGTGCAGGTGCTTGGGTTGACCACCACCCATTGGGAGTGGATACATAATGGAATGGAGTATATGTAATGATGATGGAGAAAGTAATGATAATTTTACATAATGGAATGGATCACGGATCAGAGCTGCAGCATTGTCTTGCCCAAGCACCAAGCAGAGCCCAAGGAAAAGGTGGGGGAGGGAGGGGGCAGCCAGTGCAACGCGCACGCTGTGCATTCATTTGCCAGCCATGTGATCCGGTCGCAGCATACAGGTCTGGTGTGCGCTTATGCGCTGCATGCCTTTTGTTTGGTTCGTGGCTCCGGGCTGGCACTCAGCAGCCCCCCGTCATGCCAGAGGCCGGGGCCCTTCCGTTGTCTGCACTTGAGCGTCATTAAAAGCGGCATGCAGCTCTCCTGCCCGTTGAGCGACAAGAAAAGGAGCACGTGTGCTGGCTGGCATGTATGCCTGGTGGCTGACCAGGGGGCGCAGGCTGCGTGCGCGCACAAGGGCGTGCATGTGTATGTGCGCATGTGTGCGTGCCAGTTTGCGCCATCATGTGTCAGTGTGTGAGCTGGGGCGTGCCTGTGCCCCGAGGGCTTGGTCCACTGGGAGGTGAGAGCGGCAGAGGCAGAGGCAGTGGCCGACGCCAGCATTTTTCATGCCGCCACATGGAGGCAGAAGTTGGAGACAGATGGCATTCATGCAAAACGCGCTGTGGCTGGCGGGCATGCAGGTGCGGCACGCAGAGGCGGAGGCAGCCCGCGTCCGGGCTTGCTTGGCTGACGCCGAGCAGGACGCGATGCGGGAGCGGCAGCGGGCGGACGAAATCTCCCGCGCACTGCTGGACCTGCAGGTGGGTGCACCTGCGCAGGCGACTAGAGCAGGCACGCGTGGCGGCATTGTCAAAGACAGGCGCTTCTGGGCTGCGGGAGCAACGGAGCGTGCGCCCAGGCTTCAAAAGATAAAGCATGTATGTGCAACCATACATGTGCAGCAGGTCTCACCCATTCTCAAGTTTGAAACCCTCCGGCTCTTTTGCTCCTCCTTCCCTTGTTCGAACCCGGTAGCAATTCACGCGGCAGCCAGCCCTATACCCTCCCTTAAACCCTAAGCAGGCAGCAATGCACAAGCTGATCTACGTTTGACCCAACTCTGCGTGCTGGGCTGCTGTTGCCACATAACTTTCCACTTAGTTGCTATTTTGAATTGGTTGTGTCAGGGAGCTTGTGCGGTTCTTTGCAGCGTGAGTGACCCTATGGTGTGCTCCAAACGCAGGTTGAAGTGCGTGTGCGGGAGGGCGAGAGGGCTATGGCACTTGGTGCACTTGTGGATGAAAACGTGGCACCTGTTTTGCGAGGAGCAGCCTCTTAAAACCTGCTCTTAAAACCTGCTCTTAAAAATTCACAGGTAGTAGGTGCTTCTGCACCGTGAGACATGGCATATCCTTCTGCTGATCTGATGGCGTACCACAACGTGTGTGATACGAATTGGTCAAGACTGAAACATATAATTTTCATCTCTTCTTTATTAGCACAAAGCAATTTCAAAATCAGTTTAAGCGATAGATTTTTGGATTCAAGCCGACCCATCGTCCATAAATCGGCCTCGAGCATCAATGAACCCTTTGCCTTATGTCATGCACACATGGATAGATTTGCAGGTCTATTCAGAGAAAAGTCAAATGAAAGGCGAGTGGCAGTCGAAGGGGTACGTCAAACAGATTCAAACATTTCATATATTATGAAATAGTATATATACAATAATTTACATTAAGTTTGTAGTTCCCCTGCACTTTTTGGGATAAGGTGCAAGCGCCTTTTGCCTATCTGCCCAGGTTTGCAGTGTGCATACCACCTGGACTGGATTGCAATGAATCCGAGGCAGCCCGCTGTTGCACAGCTTAATTTAGACATTCTTGAGCGCATAGCGTGCGAGAGCACGGCTGTGGATGCTGCTAGGTTGGCAGCAGTATGCAAGGATTGGAGCAAGGCGTTGGCTCAAGCCCCCCTTAACAAGGTGCTCAGTGATAACTATCTCACATTCGTGCAAACGATGCATATCCGATGGATTGATGATCATGCCATCCTATCACCCATACAGACTCACCCATGGAGCTGTGCCGATCGGAGCACCCGCAACGTCGCAAGCCCAAATCTCCTGACCAGTCAACAGTCCCTCTGGACAGAGGAAGGCGGCCTACTGAGCCAACCAGGGACGTTGGCCCCGAGCTCATTCAAGGCAGGTGCCCACCGGGCTTCTTTATGCTCAAAAACTGGATCTCTGCTCCTGAAATAGCCACACAAGGCAGATCCAGTGTTTTCCTGCCTCTGCCACTATTGCATACGCAGGCCAGCTTGGTCCGCTGCGCAAGGCACCTCCAGGCCTCCCTTTGTCCCTCCTCCCAGCAGTGGCCTCTGCCCCTGTCAGATACCCTACTCATCATTGCCCAGTACCTGGGGGAGGATGGTGAGTGGAAACGGTCGGGTGCTGTATCATGTGAAACCAACTGAACTTCCTCCAAGGCCTCCACAACTTCCCACAAGGCCCAGAATCAATGTTCAGATCTCTGGAAAAGAGGCCAGTGGGAAATTGGGGGACGGGGTGGAAGTCAAACGGCTTACCTCTGTCAGAAGCAACAGAACAGCAGGGTGCTGAGCAGGCTAGCAGGACTTTTTTGTGATTTGTGGCTTGGGGTATGAGAAAGTAGTGCGTGTGTGAGGCCACAGGGCCTCCTTGCAAACAAGCTTGTGGGAGACTGCCCAGTTGCCGCATTGCAAGAGGGAGTGAGGCCTCGCTGGTGCAGTGTCATCAGTGCTAGCACATGTGAACAAGAAGCTGCCTCACGCTGCTGCACAAACGCATGGCGCGCAGTGGCGCACGTCGTGCAGACGGCAGTGGCCTGCCAGGACTACAGCCAGCGCATGGACAACAGGTCCCCCATGGTTGATGCGGCCACGGAGGGAGCGCGCCGAGCTGCAAAAGGGGCAGAGAGCGCCGCTGCAGCCAGCGCTGCCCTCGCCAAGAAGCTTGGGCCGGTCGCCGCCGCGGTCGCTAACGCAGCTGCAGCGGCCAGCGCAGCGAGCAGCGCAGCCACGGCTGCTGCATGCGCGGCAGTGCAGGCGCTGCAGGAGGCGGGCATCCGGGAGGCCTGGGGCACATGGACGGCGCTGATGCTGGCCTTGCTACTTGCACCCGATGAACGGGCCGTGCACGGCCTGGTTGGGGAGCTGTGGGGGATGACAGCAGGCCCCAACCCGCCCATCCGCCGCAAGGAGCTGTGCGAGCTGCTCTCTGCGGTGCTGCTACTGACCAGGCACACAGAGACGGGGTTGGCGTGCCGGTCCCACTTCGTGCCCCTGCACGATACGCTGCGGACATGCTTTGAGGTGGGTGCGCTCAGTGCGTGCATGCTGCGGCGGACACCAACGCTCCCAGTGGCGCATGCAGGCATATGCACGTGCAGACGCTGCTGCTACGCCCTAGCGCGCACCTGTGCATGTGCGTGCACATCTGAATGGCTGTGCTCTCTCAAGCCTGCGTCCTCAGACGCTTGTGTGTGCAAGCACAAGTGGCAGCACATGCAACAAGCGCAGGCCTTGCCTCAGGCGAGGTCGCATGCGCGCGCGCCTTTGCGCGCAGTCCCTGGAGCGCATGGAGGCGTACGCTGGGTTTGCCGCAAAGCAGCACGACCCTTCCACTCGCGCCACAGTCCTGCCGCTGCCTTCGCGGAACCTGCCATCGGACCCGCCGCTGACCCGGGAGCAAGTGGCCATCATTCAGGTGTGCACTGGGGCACACCCTGAAAAGCAAAGGCGCCTCGGCGGCCATGCAAGCACAGGTCTGGAAAGAGCCGCGTTGCCGGGCCTAAGTGCTCCTGCTGGGCATTTTTGGGAGGCCCTCTCACGTTTTCACTCCATACCTGCGGCTGCTGCATACATCCCCATTTGTGCACACACCATTGGCACGCCCATGCATGCGCCCAGGTGGGCGTACCTAGGCATGCTAAGCAGCGCACTTGCTGGGATGAGCGCATGAGTGTGCTGTAGGGATCCTTGATGGTCAGAGGCGAGCACAACACCGTGACCTGAGATGCACAGGAGGACAGGATGTGTCCTGAGGCATACCAAGCCATGGCACCTCATTCATCCAAGGGTATCCATTGCACAATAAGCATTTAATTGCGAGTGTGGAAACTTGTTTCAGTGCCATGTTTCCTTTCAGTGGATCGGTAGTTTATCCATTGTCTTGTATTGACTAGGGTGCCCTCTTCATTACTTATGTTGCCGCTGCTTTGTTGCGTGCAGAGGCTCGTCCCTGCGTATCCTGCACTGCCGCTGCTTTGTTGCGTGCAGGGACTGGTCCCTACAGAACCCGCACTGCCGCTGCTTTGTTGCATGCAGACTGGTCCCAGCATAACCTGCACTGCCGCTGCTTTGTTGCGTGCAGGGACTGATCCCTGCCAAGAGGCCCATGCCAAACGTCGTGCACCGGTGAGGACAAGGGTGCATTGAACAATGGAGACCCAGGAAGACCGCACAAGCAGCAGTTTGGTCCTCTTCATCAGTGCCTGTGCTCTTAAGAGTGCATCCTTGATGTGTCGTTGGAACTTTTGGCCTACAGTGCTGGCTCGCTGTGGCGCACTAACCAACTTGTACCCTCATGTCCGGATGAGCAAATATTGCTGGGCTCTGCAGGAGGTCCTTCTCTTTTGTGAGGCAGCATTTCCAAAAATTTGCACTGCCATACGCCCCTATACCTCTGTCTTCTGGATGACAGGATCTCTGCATTTGCTGGATCTGGGAAGACGCACACCCTCAAGCTCCTTGCACGTGCCTACCCAGAGCTGAGGTTCCTGTACACAAGCTTCAACAGGCAAGCTTTGTGCACGGCCATCTTTCATAGCTGCACCGTGCAGCGCGAATTTGTCCGAGGACTGTGCTCTGGACATGCAAGTTGCTTGCTGCCTTCTCATACCTAAGCATCTGCATTAACGTATCAGCAGTGAGCTACGGGAAGGATGTGTTGCAGCGTCAAATGCAGGCATCACTGACAGAAACAGAGTTCATTGGCTTTAGCCAGGCTGAAGCTTTCAGCAATAGCTCTTGCCTTCAATTCCTGAAGACTGTGCTTGTCCCTTCGACAATCCCCAGGAGTGTTGTGGAAGCCATAGAGCATGCAGAAGACCGCCCATTCAACATAAAGGCAGCGACAACTCACCAGGTTGCAAGGGCAGGCTTCCGGTCTAGCCTCGACTTTGGGTGAGCAGACACCGTTGCCTTTCATGGCTGCCACACCAGTTATCTGTGGTCTAAGGTTGCAGTGAACGCGACGCAAGCACTTGGGGCATGGGGGCCATCAATCCTGGGCCATCATCCTACTCTTTGAGAGCCGTTAAGCTTGGGCACGCTGGCTTCTCTGCTTGGAGCTCCTACATTGCACAATGGCCTCCAGGCACCTAGTCCAACTGGCGCAGGGGTGGAAATGATAGTGCATAATGAATGCAATGCGGACGACGCAAAAGCTTGTTTCAATCTTGGGTACGGGTAGGTTGCATAAAAGATACTAACAGCATCACAGCCGCTTACGCGCAGCACTTTTGGGGGGCCAATTGCTTTAATACTGACTAACTTATCAATGAAAATGAGGGGAATGGGATGCACCCTACTCTGTAGATTTCCACCGGTAATCTTTCTGTATTCTGTATCCATCAAGCATAAACATGCCATGATGATGCCACAGGGATCCTTCAAAGAGAAATACAAAGGATTTCCTGGAGGAGGAGTTCAATACTAAGCTTTCTTATGAGGTGAATGCCTGGGCCCCATGACCCCTGTGAGCTTTTGTGCATGTTGTGGACTGCTGATGGCAGTGGGCACATCACTTGATGCTTCTTGTTAGCTTGCCAGTGCCTTACAGTGCAATTTCCTTGTGAGAGCGATGGACCTGCTTTGAGTAAAGCAGGCCAGTTATTTAGGTGTCCTCAGACAAGGGTTGCAAGGAGAGTGCCAGGTAGGAGAGCATGTGCACAAGGATTGTTAATCAAGGCACAGGTGTCTGTCAGGGATCAGCCATATTGTGAAGTCGATGATAACAAAGAAGCGTTGGAAGAGGGAGACAGTGCCTCCATCATCACAACATTGTTGCGATAATGCACCACATCAAAGCTAGGCCTTAAAGCCCCTGGCTTCAGGCTGGGCACTTTTCTACACTGATTCCAGTGCTTCACTGTGCCCCCTCGTGGTGCATCTCTTGGCTGGCGCGCATTGCTCACATGCAAACAAAGGCTGCCACTTTGTGCCTGACACATCCTTCCCAACATTGAGCACGGGAGCTTTAATGAAAATAGAGCATGTGTGCTTGTCTGTTGTCCACGATGAAGGTGGTAGAAATTGTCTTGGAGGCGCTTGAGACATGGATGCGCTCGTGTGATCCTGAGGTGAGGTGCGACATCATGGCTTGCTGCCTCTTTCCTTGTGCCTTTTGCGCTTGCTGCGTGCGCCCCTCTGATCATGTCCTTGGGACAAGAGCGAGCGGGGTATTTGTATTTCATGCTGCGTTGAGGGAGGACGGCATGCCCGTATGACTGGGCGGGGCAGGCGATATAATGCTTGTTGCGACCTGCACGCCAACCCACTGCCCACACGCGCGCAAATGGTTTTGGATCCCCCTCCCCTCCCCGCAGATCACGCGCATGCACGTACAGCAAGCTTGTGCCCGCGAGCTCCTGTTGAAGCACCAGCATCACGACTTCGTTGGCATGGCAGAGGTGATGGCGCAGAGGCCTCAGCAAGTATCTGTGTCGGGCAGGGCCACGCCCTTGCTGCTGACCAGTTCCGGTGGCATGAGCGCACAGTGCTGGTGTGGAACGCACTGCCTAGGCTGTTGACTGCCGGACGAGTCACGCCCACTTTGTACCCCTTCCGGACCTCTGCGTCTCAGGGTTCTTGCCTGCATGGCCCCCCCCCTGTTTGCTCTGTCCCCTTTGCTACGGTGTAGCACCTCCTTCCCCGACCTTAACTCTCACTGGACTAGGGCATCAAGCCCTCATCTCGCACTGGACTAGGGCATCGAGCCCTCATCTCTCACTGGACTAGGGCATCGAGCCCTCATCTCTCACTGGACTAGGGCATCAAGCCCATGCCCAGCATGAGTGGGCCCTCTGTCCTCAAACCTCGGCCCCTGACAGGCTTCCAATATGTCCAGCAGCCTCCTGCGCTTTGAGATGCGGCCATTCACTGCCTTCAGCCGCGCTCTTGCGCCCGCCTTGCCTCACGTGTTGCCCCGCTTTGCACGTGCACAGACCTGGCACACCCGCTGCCCTGCTTTGCACGTGCGCAGGCCCTGTACAGCGCCATGCATAGCGAGGCTGAAACAAGCATCCCCCTCCCGCACAATGCGTATCTGAAGCAGTTTGTGCTGAATGGCCCGGTTGTGAGGGCTGGGGGCAGCACGCAGCCCTACGATGTGATCCTGCTGGACGAGGCACAAGACGTGAACCTGGTGGGTGCAGCAAGCCTTGCACATATCATGGTACACTCAATGCTTGGATTACCGGACCCCAGGGATTGCTTGGATTTCCGGGCCCCGGGGATTGCTCGGATTTTCCTGACCCCAGGGACTGCTCGGATTTCCGGACTGGGGGTTGTGGGTCCCACAGCCTACAGCCCCACCCGCAACCCCATGGCCTGCATCCGCTTCAGTGCAGCACCAGCCAGGTCTGCACGCCTGCTACTCTGCGCTTGGGGGGTGCGCGCAACACGGTCGTGCTCTCGCCCACCAGGGAGCGCATGCATGCATGCATAGGCAAGTTCACACCCGCACACCACGTCCCTTGCTGAATCCACGTACAGGTCACGCTCCAGATGTTGCTCTCCCAGCCGGGGGTGAAGGTGCTGTGTGGGGACCCGTACCAGCACATATATTCGTGAGTGCTTGCCGGGGCCTATGCTTCTATACCCTGCACAGGATATGGGCGTGCCTGGCCAGGGGAGGAGAGGGGCAGTGCACAGGCGCGCACATGAAGAGCTCGCGTACGCATGTGCGCCTGAGCATGCTTGTGCCTCCTGTGGCCCGCGTCTTGAGCCTCTTGTCTTTGTGGCCACAGGCCATGCAGCTGCGCGGCTCGCACTCACCTGTGTGCTATCACGCCCCCAACTCGCAAGGGCCTGGTCCTTAAAGCCGTCGCATCCATGCAGCAGCAAAGCCCTGGACCCCTGCACCTCCCCCCCCTTGCACGCCCGCAGGTTCAACGGCTCGTGCAACGCGATGTCCATGGACGGCCCTCTGAAGTACATGGCCAAGACCAATGCAGGGGGCACGGCCGCAGCGCCCCAGCTGACGCCCCCCTCTCAACCCGACAGGGCGGCGCCGGGCGCATCTCAGTCTCTGTCCTCACCCTCCCAGACCCTGTCCTCAGCACCCTCGCAGCCGACCGCGCCCTCCCCGCAGGGGCCCACGCCCAGCCTGCGGGACATGGTGCTGGAGCAGTACGGCGCAGGCCTGCACCTCACGCTCAGCGTGTCCTTCCGGCTTGGGCCTGAGGTCGCACAAGTGGCCCGCAGGTGGGGGTGTGCGCAAGCTTGTTTGCGTGCACGCGTGTGCGTGGGTATGCCTGTGCGCGTGTGCATGTGTGCATGTGCGCGCACGCATGCGCAAAGTCTGTGTGCCTGCCTGTGCATTTTTGTGGGTGTGTTGGCTTGCAGTCGTGCACTTGTGTGTGTACATGTGCCTTATTGGGGGCAGGCAGGGGCTGCGCAGAAGGTGCTTTGGCCTGCCCGATGCCTGGGCTGCTGCGTGGGCCTGTGTGCTGGTGGGCGTGCCCAACTGATGTGGTGGGCTCTGGAGCCCATGGACGGCTGCACAAGCCGGGAGGATTTCCAAAGCAGGCAGCAAAGGTCTGGGCACAGGCCGGTGGTGCTCCAAACGCAGGCCATTACAAATGGCATAACTAATGCCGCATAAGAGTGGCGTAAACGGGCAGGCAGGGACTCATGCACTGGTGGGCAGGGACGCTTGCGCAGACAAGCAGGTGTTCACGCGCTGGCGGGCAGGGATGTGTGCGCAGTCAAATAGGTGTTAATGCACAAGTGGGCTTAGGCGGTCCATGCGTGGGGGGGCAGGGGCCGGACGGGCTCGCGTTTGTGCATACGGGTGGGCAGGGGTGTGCACACAGGTCAGCGCACTTGCTTGCTCATGACAGTCAGTGGCCGTCTCATGCGCGCTGTGTGTGTGCCTGTGCTCTATCTCCCACAGGCTGCTTGTTGACTGTTGCAAGGAGACGCGACCCATGCTTGGTCTGGGCGAAGCCCGCTCCGTTGTCTACGCCCCAGAAGCTGAGAACGTGAGCGCGCTGGATCCGGCAGAAGCTGCGCGCAGTGGCAGCGCACCGCTCCCTCAAAACCTGGTGGCCGCTTCGGAGGGCGTGGGCACCCTGCGGCTTGCTGCAGCTGCGCATGTGCATGCGCATCCCATGGCCCGCTGGCACCTGCACTCTCTCCTGCGCACCCGTGCCTTGTGTGTACCATGCCGTAGCCAATATGAGCCCTGGCGTGCAGGAGCAGTTCAGGGTGTGCAGCAGGAGAGCATGCTTGTCCGTTGTGAGAGCGAAGGTGCGCTCTGCATGGGCCCCTCTGCATGGGCTGTGAGAGCAGAGGTGTGCCCTGCATGGGCCCTGGGGTGGGGGCGGGGGTGGAGGGCAACTCTACAGAGGTGGCCTCGTGAGGACCTCAGCTCTGAGCAGCTCGGCATAGCACATCCGCTGCCGGTAGCCCCCACCAGCTGCATGCTGGCTACCCTTCTGTTACCTTCAAAGGACGCGCCGGGAGGGCCATGCTGTTCCATGGCACACCTCTTGCCTGCAGGGCGCCGCCGCGCCCAACGGCGGCTGCCCCCACTCCTTTCTCTGTATGTGCTGCTCGCAGGGTGGCGTCCCATGTTCACACGTTCTCCCCCCCCCCCCC
>LKMJ01002115.1_pt1 | contig 18065 bp, 22 predicted proteins | sample 643391 | NCBI WGS metagenome assembly LKMJ01 (sample SAMN04112250, study PRJNA286221) | soda lake metagenome | biome: soda lake; feature: Kulunda Steppe; material: water; isolation source: sample PL-Br10 brine of Picturesque Lake | place: Russia: Kulunda steppe | collected 2010-07 | reverse complement strand
CTCCTCCTCCTCCTCCTCTTCACTCCCTGTGTCAATCAGGTCCTGCACAAGTGTGAGCCAGTGCAGGCCGCCAAGGCTGTGTGGCAAGGATACAATCAAATCATCAGCACAGTGCGTGGTGCGGGCAACGGCATCCATAAGGCTGCGTTCCCCGGTGAGTATGACGTATGGGGAGGGGGCAGCAACGGCTGTGTCCTCATGGTGTTGTCCCTCTCATGGTGTGGTGTTATCACTCTCATGGTGTGGTGTTGTCTCTCTCATGGTGTTGTCCCTCTCAACCACAGCCGCCACGCGCAGGTCTCCAGCGGGAGTGCTGCTCCGGGGGGGACCACCTTGGGGCATACACCTCAGGCAGGGCTCACAAAAGGCGCAATGCGGCAGACACACAGTCCAGGCTGGGATGGGCGCTGGACCCCAGCCCTTGCCATGGACCAGCATCCCTTTGAAGGCAAGTGCAGCCTTTGCCATGGACCAGCATCCCTTTGAAGGCAAATGCAGCCCTTGCCATGGACCAGCATCCCTTTGAAGGCAAGTGCAGCCTTTGCCATGGACCAGCGTCCCTTTGAAGGCGAGTGCAGCCCTTGCCATGGACCAGCGTCCCTTTGAAGGCGAGTGCAGCCTTTGCCATGGACCGGCGTCCCTTTGGAGGCGAGTGCAGCCTTTGCCACAGACCAGCGTCCCTTTGAAGGCGAGTGCAGCCTTTGCCAGTGGACCAGCGTCCCTTTGAAGGCAAAAGGTGGGCAAGCGCCCCTTGGTGTGCTGCAAGGGAGGAGCGGCTGCAGGTGTATGGATGGTCACTTGCTGGCCTCACCAGCGCATGAGGAGCCTTTGGCGTGCTAGTGCAGGCCCACGGCCAGCGGCCAGCGGCAGCACGCAGGGCGGCCGGCTTGGTGCAGCTGGTCAGGCAGCCATGCACAAGCCCACCCATGTGCACGCATCAGCACGCGTCGCGCGCGTCTGTGCAGAAGTCATCACTTCGGCATGAATCGCACGCGTCCGTGCAGAGGTTGTCCTGCGTCAAACTCATGTAGCTGCACCTTGCGCCTCTCGGCCTCTCATGCAGACCCTCGCGCACCACCAGGACCCCTTTTCATGCGGTGCCAGGAGCCATTTGCAGCGCCAAGAGCCTGGCGCAGCATTCGGGCCCATGCAAGGCCAAGCCCGCTGGCAGACATCGGCTTGATGCCTTGTGGGACAGGAGGAAGGCCTTTGTCGGCAGCGACTGAAAGTGGGGTAGGCGGTTGGTCGTTGTTGGGAACCCTCTGCGGGCGGCCCCGCTGGCACAGCCGGCAGCCAAGACCAGGGTCCTGCAGCCACACCCAGGCAGGTGCGTGGACGCACAAGCACAGGCGCCGCCCCTCCTTGAAACAGGGGGCAAGCATGCGCACCTTCAGGGATGGCCATGGCCTGAACGGGTCCTCAGCTGTCTGGCTGCAACTTCCCTGCTGCTGCTGCTGCTGCTGCTGCTGCTGCTGCTGACGCAGGGCCTGTGCCTCAGCCTCCGTACACAGGCAGGCCTGAAGCGCCGCGGCCAAGGCCACGCAGTCGAGCTGCGCATGCGCCGGTGCACGCATGGCATGTACAAGATGGTGGTATGAGAGGAGCTTGGCGTTTGGAGGATCAGGGCTCTGCAGGTCACAATCTGGCCCGATGCGCGAGTGGGCAGGGCAGCACGTGTGTGTGCAGAGTGCCCATAGCAGGTTGGTGGCGAGATGTTGTTGTTGATGATGATGATGATGATGATGATGTTATGATGATGATGATGACACGTCAATAAGTAGTCGGCACATCCCCGGCGAAGCTGTACTCCGTTGCTTTCGCCTCCCTGTTGCATACCTGCAGTACCTGCTTTACACAAAGGCTTGCACGCTCGCCTGCACGTGCACTGTTCACAACCACAAATGCATGAGTAGGCACAAAAAAATGCGCTTACGTTAATACCAATGAATACGAGCTCCTGTCTCCGGTCTCCAACATCAGGCCTGCCTGGCAGAAAGTCTGCTTCCACCTCAGCCAGCTTGCTGGGCTCCGTGGGCCACATATCCCTGCCATCATCATTGTAGTTGTGGTCGTGGCGTTAATTATGACTGGCATTGGTGCTGCTTCTGCTGCTGCTACTGCTGTTTGTGGCGATTGGAAGGTCAACATTGGTAAAGAAAGCGGCGAAGGTAGTGGTGGTGGTGGTGGTGGTGGTGGTGGTGGTAGAGTGCACGCAAGCTATAATAGCAAAAGGCAGGTCAAGGGGCATACAGACCGCGCTCAGTTGTATGGCCTCAAAGCAGCTGAGGATTTGTTTAAGCCTGCACGCCTACTGCTTTAGAAGCATGGCTAGAGGGCAGCAGGATCTGCAGGGCACAAGCCATTGCACACGCCCAACGCCTGCACTCAATCAACAAACACGCGATCACTGAGCACAAGGTAGACGGGTCAGAACTGGTGCACGGTTTGCTGCGCACTCACGCAGACACGCGCGTGCGCATGTCTATATGTGTGTGTGTCCCCACCTGGGTAGCTCGCAGAACCAAGGGCCGCCCGTCCCAAAGCGCAGCAGGCCACCTGCCGAGCTCCACTCCACGCAGTGCCCGTCGCGCCCAGCCAGCCACGCAAAGCCCTGCGCAGCGCGCGCACGCAGGCTCTTGTGTAGGTGCGCTGCAAGCAGGCCTTGAAGGAGACTCCCTGCTCAGGGGGTTGGCCTGGCCCGCCTCTCAGAGAAGGGGAGGCGCCTCCCAGGCTGCAACGCCAGGCAGGCCCCTGGAGGAGCACGCAGTGCCCTTTGCAGCCCACGCAATGCACGCAGGCCAAGGCACTGCTGGGGCATGAGCCGCACAGGGCCACACGAGCCACAAGAGTGGGACGGACCTTGGAGCGCAGGACGGTGCCAAACGCGGCGGTCCGCGCAGCCGTGCGGTGGCCTGGGGGATCGACCGCACTGGGGGGCATGCACCCACTTGGGGGCAGGTCACCCTGCTGCTGCTGCTGCTGCTGCTGCTGCTGCGTCGAGGGCTGGCAGACCAGCGTGGCGCGTGCTGCACCATGCGGGTGGTCGTGCGCAGCGATGCGGCAGGAGCCGCCGTTGTGCGCGCTGTGTGCTCCGCCTGACCGGCAGGAGCCGGAGGCACAGCATGGAGCCATGGCGTTGCTGCTGCCGTCCATTCCGCCCACCTGCGCAGCAGCGCATACAGGCAACCACGTACCGCCCGGCGTGAGCTGTGGTGGCCACAAAATTTGGCAGCAGAAGCCACTGCCGCCTGCATGCTGGCCACCAGAGGCAGTGCAAGCATTGCTAGTAGGCAGGCAGGCATGGCGCGCGCCACGAGCGGCGGCAGCTGTACAGTGCGGTGAGGTGCACTGTGGGGCAGCTTCTGCATGACCTGCGTGCCCGGCTCGGGGCACAGCAAGCCTGTTGCGAAGCACCTGTGCGCTGTTGCGGCGCCTGCTGCGCTTGTGGCTTGCTGTTTGCCTGGGGGGGGCGGGGCTTGTATGCCCTAGGGCCACCTCCCCTCCCCCCCTCCTCTTGCGCACACGCGCTGCCCGCGCAGTCATGTTGCCTCACTGATCATAGCTGAGGACAAGAGTGTGAGCAAAAGGGTGACTGGGGTCTTTGGCTGGGTTCAGATCCCAGGCGCACCTCAGCCATTTATTACATGTACCCGCCTGGGCTAGACAACCCCCAGGTGTGTGCACACACTGTCCTCCGGTTTGTCAGTACTCCGTTGGCCAAGACCGTCTGACACAAGCGCCCCTGGCCTCTGCTGTGTCTCCCTGTGCTCCACTCACTGTGATGCGCACAGCATCAAAGGATGCGGCAGTCGCCCGTGCCCCAGCGGCTGTGGCCGCCGCGGCAGCAGCGCCCAGGTCCGCCATTGCCTGCTGCCGGGCGCGCCATGCCGAAGCGTCTGCGGGGGGGTCACTGTGCTGGTGGCAGGGCGCGCGGGGGTGCCCTGCGTCTGCTGCCAGAGCCTGCTGGCAGGGCGTGCACTCAGGCGCCGTAGCAGGTGGACAGGCCGCCCATGCCGCAGCCAGGCCCTCAGCCGCGCGTGCCATCTGCTGCGCGGCCTCTGCCAGCTGCGCAGCAGCCGCCCTGGCTGCCCCCACAGCCGGCTGCGCGCAAGGGCTGCAGGGGGCAGGCTCAGGCAGAGGCAGGGCATCCCTGGCGGCGCTGGTAACGGTGCTCCCGGATCCCTGCGCTTTGCCCCCCTGCAATCCTGGTGCGCCACCGGGTGCGCTGGGGGTGGTGCCGTGGCTGCTGAGTGACCTTTCGCCTGCCACCTGCTCCTCTTGTCCCAGGGCTTCAGACCAGTCAGGCTCCTGCAAGACCCAGAACTTCTGAAAGAAGTCGAACAGCCGCCGGGGGTGGAAAGGCCTGCGGCCGGTGCAGGGGTAGGCAGCTAAGCACAAGTGAGCACCTAACATTTGTTTTTTGTTTCATTTCAAGTACAGAGGATGAGTGAGTGGGTGGGCAAGCGAGCGAGCGAGTGCGTGAGTGGGTGGGTCAGCAAAAACAAGTGATGGTGGCACTGCCGTGGAGGCATCCATGCAGCCAACGCGTCAGGCGCCCTGCAGCTTGCAGCGAGTATCAAGGCCCCCCATGGCAATGCTGGCGTCAAACCTTGATCATATTCTACACTGGTTGGTGAACAGCAACCGCCAGTCTGCTTTTCAACTTGCTGTCCTGTGCTACGGCACGGCACATCTCAAGCTGCTCAAGAGGCTGTTTGGGCATGCACACCGCTGCCGCACCCCACCTACCTGCGCGCACGGTACACCCAGCTGCTGATGCCGTGCCGTGGCACCAGCTCCTGCCCCTTTTGCAGGGCTGACAGCCACCCGGCTGCCTGCTGTGCACGCTCCATGCTGAATCGGCCTGCGCCGTCACGGATTGAGAGGGGCAGTGTGGGTCATCTGGAGGCAAAACGCTTTTGCAGCCATTGCACGCACACGAGGAGGGCGCCATTGTGCGTAAAGAAGAGCACTCCTGTAAGTTCGAGAAAGGCGCCATTGGATATTGTGAGGGGCACTTATGAAGATCAATTTGGTATATCAAGAGGGCGGCGTGAGTGGTGCGGAGGTGTAAGCCCTCCGCATAAAGCACAGGCTTTGAGCGTGCAATGCCTTGCCTAAATGGAGATGGGAGCAAGGGCTGTGCTGCTCAAGCACGGAAGCAGCTCTCATGTGTACAAGCCTACCCTTTGTGGCTTAACTTATGGCACACAGCCCACACCTCACCCACACCTGGTGTCGGCGGCTGAGAGCTGTGCTCACCCCGCCTACCTGGCAGGAGCTGTTAGAGCGCTTGTCTCGCTTGAGGCCATGCACAGCACTGTACAGGCAAGCTCCTCCTCGCCCTGCACCCAAGCACTCACCTGTGTTGAGGATCTGGTGCGCCTCCACCTTGCTGTGACTCGTGGGCAGCAGTTGCGCCTGGGGATTTAAGGCCGCCAGCGCCTCAGACAGCACCTGCACCTGAGCCTCGGAGACGGTGTCACACTTGTTGAGCCTGCGGGTAAAAATGGGATGTGCACGCACACACTCACGCAGCAGTGCTTGCGCACAGGGAGCACGGGGTGACAAGTAAGAATGGGCATGTGCAGGATGAGCTGGGTGGCGTCTGCGTACTCAAGCGCACAGTCTCCCTTGCCATGAGCTGCATGTGTGCGCCCCTAAGTAGGTGCCCAGTTGGTTGGCAGATGCCCAAGTATCTCAATGACCACGCATGCGTTGACCAAAGCCAGCTTTCAGAGCCATGGCTTCGAAAACTCAGTCAATGGCATTGAAAAAGCCAGCTGTCAGGGCCATGGCTGCAATAGCCTAATCCCCCAGGGGGATGGGGTAAAGGCAACTGTGTGCTGCAGCCACGCGCGTGTGCAACACAGGGCAGCAGGTGCCCAGCTTTGCCTGCTGGCTTAAGGGGGCAATTCTGTAGGCAAGGGCTGCCAAACAGGCTTGAGGGTTGCTGACAGACCAGACACACACACACACACACACACACACCCCGCCGCTGCTGTCCTGCCCGATCTGCCTGGCGGCATGGCCGAGTGGCATCCAGCCCAGCTGCGTGCCAGTACATCCTCAGCCAAAACCAAAAGCAAAGCCGCAGGTGCAGCAGCCCATGCGCTCACAGGATGATGTCCGCAAACTCGATCTGCTCCAGCAGCAGGTCCGCCACGTTGCGGTCGTCCTCGTCCGGCAGCGTGCGCCCGCGCGCAGCCTCCTGTTCCTTCAGCGTCTGCAGGCTGTGCAGCCGGTCCAGCATACTGGATGCGTCAACCACCGTCACACACGTGTCCAGACGCGCCAGGGAGGACAGCGGGCGCAGCGCCTGCGCAGCGCCGGTCGCCCCTGCGCCGCCAGCGGCAGCAGGGGGTCCTGCCGTGGGGCCCGCGCGGTGAGCAGGCGGCGGCGCCACCGCCTCGCCTGCCTCATCGAGGCTGTACACAAAGGTCTCCGCGACCTGCAAGCGCAGCAGGGGGGCGGGCAGCGTGCGTGCATGATGCTTGCATGCGATGTTGCTCTCGCTTTGTGGGGATGACTCATGGGGGCGCTCCGGGGCCTTTGCCCCAAAGATTGAGGCTGCTTGGCAAGAAGTGACCCTGCATGGTGTGATCTGAGGAAGAGTGCATAGTGGAGAGCCGCACTTGTGCGCCTTCCGCCACCACATGTTGCAAGCAGCATTGCCAGGCCATGGACGCCCGAGCGAGGCCCGGCTCCCAAGCGATGCCCTGGCATGAGCCGCGCAGCCGCCGGCTCAACCAGCTTCACGTGCCTGACGGCTCCTGGAAATAAGCAGGCGCCAAGTGTTGTTGGCTTGGCGTGCTTTGCTGCTATGCTACCCAGCGGTCCATGCTATGGTCTACGCCACCGCTTGGAGCCGGGGCCCGGCGCGCCTGAGCTGCCATGCTCACCTGCATGGGCTCGCTGATGCCCGAGCTCTCGATGATCAGGAAATCGTACTTCCCCTCGGCAGCGAGCGCACCCACCTGCACATATGTCACAGCGGCGCGGTGGCGGGTGGGTCAGGAAAGCAAGGCACAGCAGATAAGAGGGCAGGACAAAGGCGCAGCACTGTGGTGGCACAGGCCAAAGCACGGCTCTTGGCAACAAGAGACAAAGGGAGCTGATGAGAGACAGGGATTCCGCAGATCCAGATCAGATGCCGGCCTAAAAGGGTGCCCCTGCATGATGGACATGGCCCAGGTATATGTGGTGGACTGCTAGCAGAGTGCCCCGCAGTCATCAACAACGCCGCCGTGGCACACGGCCCCCACTGTGGCATGCATGCTTCCAAGCGAATGCCACTTCGAACACTCGGGCAGCCATCCACAGCTGAGAAGCAGGGGGTGAACATCCGCACCTGCTCCACAAGGTCCTCTCGCAGCGTGCAGCATATGCATCCATTGCTCAGCAGGGCCAACTTTTCCTCAGATCGCACGAGCTTGTTGTCTCGGCCAAGCTGTGGAGGGCAGAGGACGTGGAGCTGCATTTTATTGGGCCCACAATCCTCAGCCAGCAAATAGAGTAGAACTTGAGGGAGGTGTACAAGAATTTAGGCGCACTGAGCTTGGCTGTGTGTGAAGTTATAAGGCGAAAACCCTATGCGTCCTGGGACGCAGCTCGTGCTCACTCACCAAGGATGCATCGATGTTGAGCTCTGCCATGTCATTTACAATCACTGCAATGTGCAGACCCTGGTTGTTTTTCAGGATGTAACGCAGTAGAGTTGTTTTGCCTGCGCACATGCGCGCGAAAGTGTTTCAAATGACAGGATAGCTTTTGTTTGTCCACGGAGGCACACAAGCAATTGATCTTGGTCCACGGTCAGTTGTTGATGGGCATGCATTGCTCAATGATTGAACAGGCCTCCAGTGCTTGCCATGCCGTACAGCAAGAGCGCTGAGTATAAATTCTTGTACTCAATCACACAAGCCATATCCACCTGCACCCAAGAAGCCGCTCAGCAGCGTGACAGGCAGCTTATTCTCCATCTTCACGTCAACAGGTCTACAGGTCGCTCATCTTCATGCTTTTTCGTTCGTCCAATATAATAGAATAAAAATTAGATTTAATATTTCTCCAACTGTGAAGAGCCCTTTGTTAGCCGCCGAGGGTTGCTGCAGTACATGGGAATGAAGATAGTGAATGGGCCTGCTTGCCCTACCCTTCTTATGCCTCATCATACAGATCAGGAGCATCATCAGCCACTTCTTTTATCTGTTGATGGCTGCAACGCAAGCATGCATTCAACTGAGCAAACAACCCCAATGCAATTCAGCCTTTGCAGGCAAGTGGATGCCACCTTTTTCTATCTCAAATTCACCATGATGAAGTTTTGTGTTTAATGGCACATCGCCTCAGTTGCTAGCTCTTAAGCCCGACAGAAAATGCGTTCTCTTTTATGAAGCATCCAATTTGTGCTTGCGCGTCCGCACTCCCTCTTTTGTGCTTGCACTTGCAAACGAGTTTACTCACTTCTTCTCTATTTGTGTATGGGTGTGTGCTCATTCCATAACACTCTCATCTATTTTGGCGCTGCTTACTTGCAGGCAGATCTGCCACCGCGCACCCTTTTTTGCTTCCCTGACTCTCCCTTTTGAGGGAAGTGTCTCCTCCTCTGCGCAAGGTCTAGTCTCCACACGCCGAACAGCTCTGCAGGGTTTCCACGGCAAACCAGGTGATGCTTCTGCTGTGGCCTTGTTCGTCCCTGTAGTTTATTTTGTTGATCTTGGACGCTATCCTTGTCCTTGCACATACTCATAGCTAAGATGCTTCATGCTCCTCCTTCTGCAGCAGGCCTGCGGCCGCAGCGCGGGCAACCATCTGAGTCCGGGCAACTCCACGCCATGCAGCAAATGGGGTTTGATGCTCTTGATGAAGGCATGAGCAGCAGCGACGATGGAGAGGGGAGTGCTAGCCAGGGTGATGGCAGCCAGTCAAGCAGCGGAGATGGGCAGATCATGGAATCGGATGGAATAGAGGACCTGTGCAGGTGACGTTGGTGCGCATGCGCTCAAAAGCATGCATGTGTGTGTGGGTGTGTGCCATCCTTGCACATCGTGTTAGTGGAGCAAAGCTCCTGCAAGGCAGACCATGTGCTGTAAAACAGGTGGGTGTGCATGTACGATACCTAAGTGGGGGATCTGCGGAGGTGCCCACAAAGCCTTACGTTCCCTTCGTTTGGAGGCTACTGATTGGAGGAGCGCTCTTGGACACAGGTGGTCCCTGTGTGCATGTGCACCAAAGCAGGAGCTGGCACAGCCTCATGATCTTATCCTTGGTTGCCTTTGCGGTTTCGGAAAGTGGGACCATGCTGTAGCAGGGCCAGCAGGCAAGAGCATGTCTGCCTTGCAGGGCATGGTCACGCGACACTAGGTTGGGAGGCTCAAAGAAGGGTTTGCAGGCGTTAGGCTGACCTCATGTGGTGGTGTGCATGGGCAGTCGAGTGCCAATGTACCCGCGCCTGATTCCAAGCCCGGCGCCTTGACGCACTCCGCACGCAGGGTCAAGTGCGGCATCTGCCGGAAGGCGCTCGTCAAGGCTGGCAGAGGTGGCCCCCAGGCAGGCAGCATAGACGCCGCAGACATCAAGCTGTGTGATGGGTGCCACTGTGGCTTCCACAGCAGATGCGCAAGGTTGGCCGTGGCAGCAGCTGTGGAGCTTGTGCTTGCAAAGGATGCCGGCCTGGGTCTGCTTGAGCAACAAGGGCTCCGAGGCAGTGGGCATTTCATTTTGCAATGTGCGCCCTGCACCTGAGGCCGAGGCCGGCTCCTGTGCTCCCCGCACAATCACACAAGCCTACGCTCATGCATGCCGATGTGATTGCGGCCATGCATCCAAGGGTGTGCACACGCACACGCACGCACACACACAAACACACTTACACACACATGTACACACAGCTCTGACAGCCCGGTTTGTAATGCACTGTGTGCAACTCCAGGAGGAGGGGTATCGGCACCTCAGTCAAGCACCCTGGAGGGCGGCTGACGACGAGGCGCTTTTGGTACTGCAGCAGCGGATGCGAGGTGACTGCTGTGTGTGGGCAAGGGTGCAAGCGGGCATGTTACAGGCGTTTGACAGTCCATGTGGGCTCTGGATCCCTGGCTGCAACAGACAGCGCTGCGTTGGGCAGTAGCAGATTGCTGTTGAAGCGCCTACTGCACCACCTTGTGGCCGTTATAGCGCCCGCCCGCCCTTGTTGCGTTTGAGCTCACCCCATGTCAATGTTTAGGCCAGGTTCAGGTTAAGGTTACAAAGCTGTACCTGCCGAACAAGGAGAGCTTAGCTGAAGGAAAAGGCAGAGCCCCCACCGAGGTTTCAACCCCGAACCTACAGGTTGCGAGGATGGACATTCAACTTCCCATCGCAGGTGCCCTGCCGCCTGCTCAAGCGTCCAGAGCTCAGGCCAGGCTTGCGATGCAAGTGGGGTGCGGCCCCCCTTTCCAGCCACCCACACGTGCATCATCTTGCTTGTGCTTGCTCGTGGCTGCTTGTGCTTGCATGTCAGCAACCTGAACACACGTGACAGCATCTGGTGACGTGCGAAAGTGATGCTGCTGCAGCGGAGCAGGGGCAAGGCCCCCTAGCCTTCCACCATGCCCCCCATCCAGGGCCCCTGGCCCTCTCGCATGTGCTGGGTGTTTGTGCTCTGCCTGCGCCTGGCAGAGCACCGCATGACTTTGCGACCCCAAGTGTATGCTCGGCCTACCCATGGCGGTATTGCATGGCTGTCCTCAGCGCCACAGCTCAAGTGTGATCCTCTGGCGCGAATGTCCGCTGGCACTATGGTACGCTGTGCAAGAGTGCAGCCTCCCTCGCTCGCCCCTCTCACCGGAGGCAGTGGAGGCAGCAGAGGGCATCGCAGCCCAGCCCAGCGCACACAGCCCTTCCAACCCCAGCCCTCAGTCGCACGACCTTGTGATCTACCCTGCTGCCCGCCCGCACCACAGGCCGCACATCAGGCGCTGGTGGCGCGCTGCAAGGCGGGCCTGGAGCCTGTGGCAGTCGACGTGGCCCGCCCCCTGCTGCGGCACCTCGCCCCCCATGGCCGTGACGGTGCGCTGAGCTGGACGCTGGTGGATTGCGCGGAGGCAGACCGGCGGCCGCGGTCTGCGCAGGGCGAGGCGATGGATGAGGTGGATGGGGTGGGGTGGCGCGGGAGGTCCATATTGCTGTGCCATATCGCGGCCTGTACGTATGTCACACAGATCACACAGGAGCCCCACAACGCTTGGGCAATGCGGGGTGGCCGGGCACGTGGCCGCGGCGTGTCGGGGGGGAATGCAGGCACAGGAGCAGGGGCGGGCGCGCATGCCTTGCCGCTTGGAACTATGTGCTGCCTGGGCTGGCTGGGGCAGGCTAGGGCAGGCAACTCTGCAAGATGGGCTGTGCTGCTTGGCAGCGGTGCGCGCATGCTTCCTTGCCAAAATTGGTCCTGCACACAGTGTGTTCTTCAGCGTATGTAATACAAATCATGATGTACAAGTGTGTGCCTGTGTGCATGCGGCGTGTGGGCTGTCTGTCGTGCTACCCAAATTGCATGGGTAGGCCTGCCCCTTTGTTGCTTGGCCTACTGCAGTGCCTGCCCGCGAGCCTCAGTGTGTGCATGAGCAATGCCATCTCATCAGTGTGGCGCGCGCCACCCGCAGGTGGTGCTGCTCATGTCCCAGCAGTATGGCCCCTTCATGGTGCGCCAGGTACGCGCGCGCATTGGGTGTGTGCATCACGTGGTGTGGCAATGTGGCCGGGGAAAGTGTGCATGACGCGCCGTCTGAGGGATGAGGCAACCCCAAGGATCGCGACCTGGAGGGCGTGGCGGTTGTTGGGGTCCAGCTGGGCGGGCCGAGGCTGGGGCGTGGCAAGATCATTGGATCTTTGGCTGAGGGTGTCACTTTATCACCTTCATGCCAAGGTCGTGAGGCTTGGTAAATGAATGGGGAGAGGACACAGGCAAGGTCCTGGACACGCAGATCACTGGCGGACATTGATTGGCTGAGGGAGGCAGCACCAGCCTGGTCACAGCTACCACAGAACACCATGCTCTGCACAAAGTATACGCAGGCCGCCCCAGGCGCGCATCAGGGAGGCCAGAAGGAAGTTTGCCCCAGCTGTATGCACAACAAGGGCGGCCACTCTTGTTCTGTGATGTGCGCGTGTGCAGGCTGATGGTGGTGACTTTGGTGTCCTGCTGCGGCAGGGGGATGCGCCCCTGGGCGCTGCCATGGTGAGGGGTGGTCGGCAAGCCAGGCTCAGATGTGGGGCAGGCACAGTAGCTTAGCAGAGCAGAGGGGTCCACATGCTCACGCACATGCGCGCGCACAAACACACACACACACACGCACACACACATGTAGGATGATGGTCACCAGCTTGCCAACCCTGAATGAACTTACCAGCAGAGCATGAGCGGCACTGCACGCACGAGGGTGTGCCCCTTGCTAACTGTGTGGTGCCCGCTCTGCACACCTGGGGACAGCTCGTACCTTGCTCGCCTTGCGCAGATGGATTGCTTTGGGAAGGACGCGTGTGCGGTGGACCTCATCGCCTCAGCAGAGTGGCTGCGCCAGGACCCCACAGACGCGCCAGAAAGGCTGGCTGCCGCCCGCGAGTTGGACGCCATCATCCAAGCAGACGAGAGGGGCATCCGTGCAGGGACTCCCTCCAGCAGCAGCCTGCTGCCAGGTGCGTGCGAGCGTGCGTGCACGTGTGCAGCGGGCCTGTGCTTTGTGCACGCGCGTAGCCGCCGCCGGGCGCAGGTGTGCTGACCCCCACTTCCTGCCGCAGCACAGCATCGGCTTGCTGTATGTGCACGCAACGCTGGTAGGACACGGACCTAGAGATGGGTAAATAGGGTTTGGCAGACCCTTGTTGAGGCTCTGTAGAGCCTCTTTAGAGCCTATTTGAGCCTCTATAGAGCCTCATTGGCATTTTGATCAGGCCCTCTAAACCTATCCCTCCACGGACCTCAAGGATACAGGGCGCTTGGAGCGCCAGGAGCAGCATGTGAACGTAGCCACACCTTGGCCATGCCCTCAACCGCCAGGGACAGAGCTCCAACCACCTCAACCAACCACCCCACTAACTCAACGGGGCATCAAGTGGGTGTCCGCCAGCGCAGCTGCCCTGCCCCCTCCCCCGCACACCATTGCTTTTTGGGGTAACTGCCGCATGCAATGCGGGGCGCGCAGCGCAACTGCGGGGGGCGCTTGCGCACGAGCGGACCGGCCGACCAGTGCAGAGGTGCCTCGTGCAATCGCGCGTCAGAGCACCACGCCCGCCCACTCCTGCGCCTGCCCTTGTCACCAAAACGCCACCGCAGACAAGTCAGGCTGCCACCGCAGACAAGTCAGGAAAGTCAGGCACCAAAGTGCATGCGGGGGGCGCGGGAAGAGACAGCGCGGCGGCTGCAGGCTGGGGACACTCTGCGCAGGTGCACCATTTGCCACACCGCGACCACCCTGCCCAGACGCTCCAAACGCGCTTGTCACAGCCAACAATGCCTCATGACACAATCGTGTGTCCTCGTTTAAGTTGGGATGGACCAGGAGCGGCGAGAATATCTTTTGTCCAATACGTGTCACCCGCACGCCCACGTGCGCGCTCAAGGGTGTGCGTGTGCACGTCACGGGCAGCGGAGGCGCACCCTACAGGAGCAAGTGCACGCATGCACTGCTCCATGTGCGCACGCACCAAGCCCTGCACATGCTTGCCCACACTCCCGCCAATCTAATGCTACCTGTGGTCCGAATGCCTCAGACAAGAACCAATGCAGCATCAGTACCCCAACAAGGCTCCAGTACTGTCCAACGCAGCATCAGAACCCCAACAAGGCACCAGTACGAAACACATGGCTGTTGACCCTTCTTGAGCATGTCGTCAGGGTGCTATGTTGGCACATCTGTGCTCTGTGGTTATCTTGGCAAAAGACACAGTGTGTGTTTGTGTGTGAAAATGCCTGTGTGCCAATGAGGGGATCCATGCAAGAACTTGCTTTTATATATATGCGCTAAACAGCTGTTGTGATCTTTGCATGAAATTGTGTGCGTGTCTGCATGCGTGCATGCAGGTGGCATGGGCATCCGCCCCCTGGACCGTGGCGTGGCGCGCGCGCTGGTGGGCTGCCTGGAGGGCCAGTTGGGGGCGTCGCAGGCTGCAGCGCGGCTGCTGGGCGTTGTGGACGACTCGCTGAGCCGCGAGGGCGGGAGCGCGATGGAGCTGTGGAAGCAGATGGGCTACCAGCGGATGACCAACCGTCAGGTCCGTGTGCGCGTGCGCGTGTGCACTGCAGGTTCATGCGAGCGCTTGTGCTTGTGCGATTTGTGTCATCCTGGGTTCTGCAAAAGTATATCTGGCCTGGCGGCACCCCATGGAAGTGCTTCCATGCACCGCAGGAACACTGCAAGAGGTGCTGCCTGGCAGGGGTGCGCTCGGGGGGCCTGGCGCGCTGGACAGCCGCTTGTGAAACGTGGGCAGCTTGCGGGTTGCGGCTGGGAATTTTGCCAGAGGGGTTTATCTTCCCAAAATGGGTATGGTTTTAGCATGATCCCAGGGTATGGTATCCGTGATGGGCACCTTTCAAGCTTGGCACCAAGTGGTAGCCCGTGCTTGCAAGCTTTCCACAACACCTGAGTTTGAAAGGTGCCTGGTGCGGAGACCATGCGTAATTGGCCGTGGCCTCAACCCCTTCTCTTCACAGCAATGTGTCCACACCAGATCACCCACAACACCAAATAGATGATCGTTTGTGTTTTGGTGTTTTTGTCATAAACAACATCAGTGCAAAAGAATTGGAGTGAAAAGATCCAGCGGTTGATGAGATGTGCGTATTGGGTCGTTTACCTTGTGACCCCTAAAAATATCCAGCAACTGGGTGCCAAAATGGGTCAAAAACTGACCCCCCGGGAGGGTGTCCTAACCTGGGTTTCAACATCCAATATCAATAAGCAACATGATAGAAGTATACAGGGGTCGGCGTACAACGTTATATGAGAAGTTCTATAACGTTCTATCACGTTATATACCAATACAACGTTATAAATGGTTATACAGATCTGTTATAGATCTCAGTGCAACCCCAAGGGCAATGAATTCCACCTCCAGATTTTTACGATGTGTTGGGCAGGCTGAATGCTGCCCCTTTCCAAAATGGCAAGTCAAAAAAAAATTCAGATGTGAGCTGCCAGCTAGGAGGTCAAAGTATAACGTTATATCTGATCTGGCTGGGCACTCCCCATGGCACTCCCCATTGCCTCAGTGCTATCTTTCAAGCTCGTTTAAGTTGCCCGCTGCTTCAAGCCTTGTCCTACTTATTGTTGCTCAGCTGTACCTCACCTCTGGCATGTTTTGCCTTCACAAGCGTACTAGCTTGTCCGCTGTCTCAATGCCGAGGCTGTTGCGCAAGCTGGTGTAGATGCGGCCCCGTGCACTCCAGTTGCGCTTGGCTGTGCAAGATGTGGTATGGGCTGAGAGAAGCTTGTTGGCAGCCACTGCCAGGTGGGGAAACAACTTGTTGGCCTTGGTCAGCCAGAAGTTGCGCAAGAAGTCAGGCCTGATGGGGATAATGATCTGTAGCTTGGCGGGTCTGCAAAGAATTCACACTTTACGAGATGGCAGGCTACGCCCGCTAACTTATGCCAATCACCCATGTCCAGCTCCACGAGCTCCTTGCTGAATGCTGCTATCATGCTGCTGTCACCCCTGCCTCCGTTCAGGCGTATCACGAGCATGAGCACCTCCTCCTTGTGCTTGGTCGTCAGCTTGCCATAGGGTGTGCGGATAATACCTGCGAGTGTGCAATTCCATGGGGGCAGAAAGATATGGAAATGCCAAAGTGGTCAACTGGTGTTCTGGGAGCCATCTAGGACACTTAAATAAGCTGCCATTCCATCCAAATCAAGCATGATAATTGCCTTCTTCAGAAATTGTTACTAAATGCAAAGTCTGGACATTTATGCAAGCAATTAACTTTCCCTCCTCAATGATGAGGTTGGTGGGGTCAAGTACAAACGCTGCAACATGTGCTGGGGTGAGGTGCTTGCTTTGACGGTCTGGTAATGCGCTGACAGCTTGCTTCTTCTAGGCAGCGGGGAGGTCAGGGTGTCTACCTGCCTATTGGGCTGTGTTTTTGAGGACTGCTACCCATGCCAGCTGCTGCCAGTGCTGCTGCTGTGAATTTTTGGTGTTGTGCTGCCTGGGAGGGGTTAGTGTGGCTGACATCGACCTTGCACCTCTTGCACTCCAGCACACAGAGTCCCCCACACTCTGGCTTTATCACTGCTTTAAACACTGCCTCCCACTGCTTAGGCTTGCCTGATGTGAGCTTCCTGCATAGCTCTTCAGGCTTCATGTGCCCTTGCACGTAGGGTTGTGTACCATCATTGGCCAATTCCATCCAATATTGATCCCCTTCTATCAGCTATCTCTATACATAAACAAGTTGCTTGTTAAGAAGATCGGGGGTGGAGAGGGTGCCAAAGGGCGGATCTGGCCCAAATCTAGCCCTGTTCTATTTCGAAACCTGTAACGTTATGCAACGGTATATAACGTTATAGAGCATAACGTTATAAATAACAGCGCTGACCCCTAGAAGTATACTGTTGGGGTTCTGGGGGCAAAAGGTGCTCTGATGGGCCCATGGTGAGGGCGCACGTGCGCTATCTATGCCAAATAGGCCAAAAACAGAGGCTGAGCACCCACCCAGGCCACCATGGTCGTCTAATTTATCACAAATTTTGCCAGCAGCCTAATTGTTTGTAAAACGTTCAGTTTAATTCAAAAAAGGATCATGCCCGGACTTACGGTCAGATACCCCCCTCTGGAGTTTTGCGGCTGGGATGTGAAAGGCTGCTGTGAAAGCAACCTTTGTTGCATCAAGAGGGGTGGGGGCAAGGGAGGAATCACGATGGCATGCAGGAGAGCGGCTCACACAGTGCAGAGGGGGTTCGTGGAATTGACCGGGACAGCAGCAGGCGCCCTTGCTGATGGCGCTCTCCTTGCATGCTCAAAGTGCTGAGATCATGCGTGAGGACTTGTACCAGGCCAAGCAAATCCAGTTTGGATTCACTTGGCGTAGAGGCCCATGTGCAGTGCTGAGGCTTTGTGGAGAACTGAGGGGCCTTTCTTCTCTCTTCAATCAGGCAGCCTATGTGCTGCAGCGGGCACACGTGACATTTGATGCGCCAAATGTGCGCTTGGGCATGCGCGGAAAGTTGGTGCAGGCCAATGAGGGCACGGTCAAGGACTACCATGAAAGCACAGCCATCATTGAGGCATGCTCGCATAGCCTCCTCCCCAACTTAGTGCTCCTTTGCCCGCCCCTGCATTCCCCTTACAACCCTCCTCCCCCTACTTAGCATACGACTGATGTTTTGACTTGAATGCGGCCCGTGGCTGTTGCAAGCGTTCTTCAATCTGTAAGGAGCTGTGGATGTGCCTACGCTTTTTCCCATGGGAGAGTGCTCCGTGCACCTTGGCTGTCTATTGCTTTGTGTGCCCTGGATGGCTGGAATGGACTCACTCCTGTGCCCGTGTGCCACATACATTTTCGCCAATGTCCAGGTGCATCAGCTTCAAGCAACCTACCCTCTGCTAGCCGCCAACGGTGACAGGGCTGTTTTCTTTGCAAAAAATCTGCAAGACCAGAGTGCTGCAGCTAGCTCCATGCACAGCGGTCAGTCACAGCGTGGATTGGACTTGGCTGAAGATGCCAATGCACCGAGTTGTGAAACGAAGGCAGAGCGGTGCCCGCAACACAGGCCTCATACACGATTTCACCTTACATTCAGGTTGTGGGGCTGGGCTGGCAAGCAGCTTCTGCACAAGGCCACTTTTGGTTTGATTTAGCTCCACCTGTTGATTATACTCTAAACTTTGAGTCGAAGTAAGCAGTATTTAGAGCATGACGGGTGTTGTGTGGACTGGCTGCGGACAGTGGGCAGCGTAAACACCGCGCAAGCACGGTATGCTTGCAGACGCTGCTTGCAGACACAGCCCTGGCAGGGCTGTCATGGAACCTGTAGCCCTGCTGGACTCTCTCTCTCTCTCTCTCTCTCTCTCTCTCTCTCTCTCTCTCT
>LKMJ01002114.1_pt1 | contig 18074 bp, 33 predicted proteins | sample 643391 | NCBI WGS metagenome assembly LKMJ01 (sample SAMN04112250, study PRJNA286221) | soda lake metagenome | biome: soda lake; feature: Kulunda Steppe; material: water; isolation source: sample PL-Br10 brine of Picturesque Lake | place: Russia: Kulunda steppe | collected 2010-07 | reverse complement strand
TGTGTGTGTGTGTGTGTGTGTGTGTGTGTGTGTGTGTGTGTGTGTGTGTGTGTGTGTGTGTGTGTGCTTGCCCCTTATGACTTGTGCACAACTTGTCTGCCACACCCCAAAGAAGAAGCTAGTGTCTTGCAGTGTGATTGGCTGTCATTGCAGCGGCTGCACTCTTCACGGAAAGCTCGGCACCACTGACCTGGCAGCCCTGGTCCTTGGCGTCAAGCAACAAGCGTGTCCAAATAGGCGTATACACCGCATCAAAAACGAGGCCAAAATTTCCCAATGTGCTGGCAGGCACTGGCGACTCATTGTCCTGCAGGTATCGGGCCAAGTATCATGCATGCAATTCAGCAGACACCATCCTTCTGGTGCAGGGGAGCAGCCATAGAAGAATGCTCACATATAACACCGTCACGAGGTACACTAAATTGCAACACTGATATGAACTGACTCACTGGCTCTTGCATGCATCACAGACCTTCAAACGATCTGTGGCTGCATTAAGAGCTGCACAGGACTGATGAGAATCATTCACCATTTTCCTATCATCACTGCTTTGCAAATATGGTCCGAGTATGAACTCAGCTTGCCAGCTTGCAAAGAGGTTCCTTTTGTTGTTTCTGCCCTGTCCGGGTCCCTTGTTCCTGCTCTTGCAGACTGCCATGAACCTCTGCTACTGAGTCAAGGGATAAACCTTAATTGATTTCTGCATCTTCCTTCTTTCTGCCTCCTGCTCAACAGGCTCACCCAGATTTAAGGCATGGTGCACAGTCAATGCCAGCATTGGGCAGTCTTGACGACCTGCCATGGTTTGGATATGAGCGAGCCTGATGAGTCTGACCAGCATAGCTGAGTAGCTCAGGTGCCTGCGGCTGCACCTGAGCTCGTGCCTTTGCCCACAGAGTGCTGCACCTGGGCCGGTGAGAATCGTTCCATACATGAACAATGAACAGGGGCTCACCTGTGGAGCCATTCCTATGGAGGTGCTGTTGGCCAGCACATCCGCTTTCACTTTGCCAGCCTGCAGGTCTGCCCAGTCCACGACTGAAGCGTCCGCAGCCATGGCCGCAACCAGCTGCTCAGCGCGCTCTCTACTCCTGTTGGCAATCAGCACCTTGGCCCCTCTGCAATCACGAGACAGGGCATGGCAGTCACGTTGCCCCTCCAATTCAGAACCGTTTGAATTTAAAGGGGTTGGGGGGCCTCCGCCAAGGCGTGCTGCTCAGTGCACCGCCTCACTCAATTGGCAGCTCGCTGAAGCGTCACAACATGAATGCGTCATGGTAGCTCAGGCATGGGGCTTTTCAGCAATACAGCAACAGACTGCTTCACTCCGCCCTCATGCTTAGCGTTGGGAAGGATGCACAGGAAGTCAGGACCTAACAGAAACACATCACTTTTTGATTTGCATGAACGCCCACAGTCACCGGCATGCAAAGGACGGTTCCCAGGCCTGTGCACCCACTTGCTAGCAGCCCCGAATGCGAGCGCCCTGCCTGCGCCGCCAGCGCCAACGACAAGCACGCTCTTGCCCGCCAGCGGAGACTGGTCACTGGCTGCAGCAGCTGCAGCGCCCAAGGATGCGCGCAGCTGCTGCTCTATGGCGCCGATGGCTGCAGCCCAGTCCGTGTTGTAACCCTTGAAGGCTACCGTCCCGTCGGCTTGGGTTGGCTGTGGGGGTGCAGGCAAGAGCAAGGCTTGAGCACTGATGGAGGGGGGGCGGAGGAGGCACACATGCGATACTAGGCCGTTAAGGCTGGTGTACTCAGGGTCCAGGCACCAGGGCCTGGCCTTGGCTGAGTCGGGGTATAATTTAGGGCTCTGCTAAGTGTCCAGTGCACCGTGTCTGTGCAGTGCACTGTACATGTGCAGTGCACCATGTCTGTGCAGTGCACTTTATCTGTGGTGCGCTGTGGTCGTGCAGTGCACCGTCTCTGTGTGATGTCCGTGCTGTGCAGTGCACCTGTGGCTGTTCAGACTCTGTGTCGGTGCAGCGCGCAGTGTCGGGCAAGCAGCAAGCGCGTCAAGAGGGGTCTGGAGCAATGAAGAGCGCTGTGCAGGCTGCAGGCGACCGGCTGTGGGTCTGCTGTTCAAAAGGTAACGCACAGGGGCGTCGTGCTCTAGAGATTGCGGTCGAGCGGCAGCACGTTCACAGCGCAGCCAAGTGCCGCAGAGCGGTCAGGCATCACAGCACAGAGTCCATGGTCACAGCACGGTTATGCACACACACACACATGCACACGCATGCAGGCGACTCCATCCTTCCCCATCAACCAAGGTGCTGTTTGACAGCACTGCTCCAGGGGCGTGCATCCTCACCTGGCGGATCAAAGTGTTGACGGCACCAATGGACGCCGCCACGGGGTCAACCTGCTGCGCCGCCCGCAACGCAGCCTCCTGCAACAGGCGCAAGGGCAGTACAGGGCACGCTGTGCACTTGTGCACGCGATACCTTCTGGGGCCTCAGCGTGTTTGACACGCGTTCTGTGCAGGGGCAGAGCAGGGCACGCTGCGCACTTGTGCACGCGATTCCTTTTGGGGCCTGAGTGTGAATGACGCAGGTTGGGTGCAGAGGGGCACGTTTGAGGACCTGGCCTCCCTTCACCACAGGGGTCTGGCCATAGGCAGGGCCACCCACAGTCCTGCACAGGTCTGCACGTGTGTCGATGCAGGTTTGCCAGGGGTGTCGATGCAGGTTTGCCAGGGGTCTGGCCATAGGCAGGGCCACCCACAGTCCTGCACAGGTCTGCACGTGTGTCAATGCAGCTTTTAGGCCCTGAGGGAGGTGGGCGCCACTGTGGCCGAGGCAGGCCTGGGCCTATGTATAGCTGCATCACACCGGCAGCCTGCCCGCCCCGCTGGCTGGCCCACCCTGCTGGCCCCGCTGGCTGCCCACCCCGCTGGCAGGCCCACCCCGCTGGCCCCGCTGGCCCACCCCGCTGGCAGGCCTTGCTCTGCCCAAGGCTTGAGCAAACAAAAACCAACCTGGGCTTTGAGGGTGCAGGCACACAGGGGCACAAAACCAGATGAACACCTCCCTTAGGAGCCTCCGCCCGACAGACCAGTAGGATCAGAATGTGCGGCTGTGAGCCCATGCGCCCTGCCAATTGTTGCCAATTGTCCCGCATGCCTTATGGGACCTGGCTGGCATGGGAGCTGGATGCGCCCCACCAAGCCCAAGGGGCACAGCGCGCACACACACACATGCAGCCTACCAGAGACGGTGGTGATGGGTCCTCGCACTTGCGAGCGCCTCAACGCGGTGCGCGCTTCAGGTGCCTGTGCCACGCCGAGCATGCTATCCAGGCGCCTTGCAGAGGACAGTCGCAGTGCTTGAAGCCATAAATGCCTTCAGCCTCTAGCAGCACACGCACCTTGTGGGGGATTGTGACGCTGAAGCCCTGGATGTCCTGGTACCCCTGGAAGGCATCCAGGAAGCGGTCCATGTTGTCGACCAGCAGCGGCACGTACACGCCGTCAAAACCCACATGCTGGAAGGCTGTGTTGTGGATCAGCGGGGAGCGGGAGTGGGACACCGGGTTGCCGATGATGCCAAACACCTTGGTAGAAGCCGTTTGGCCCTGAAGGGTGCGGCGGCAGCAGCAGCACAGGCACCGCCCGAGCGCATGAGAGGTGTGTTGAATGGAGGGTCAGCAGAATGGGCAGTGGCAGTTGCACAGAGTGAGGAGCACCCCTGCCTGGGACCTCTGGGGAGAGGGGCCGCGGCTCTCGCCATTGCGCTGCTCAGCACGGGGTGCGGGGTGCACTGAGCGTTGCGGCAAGCGTGGCGGAAGGGTCACAATCACCGCGAGCCACCCAAGGTGGCACCACAGAGGGCACGGTGTGCATCTGGCGCAGCAGGTGGGCTGCAACGCACACGTATGGGTGCTGTAAAAGCAGACAGCCCTGCACATGCCACGCTGGCCAGCCCCTACGACTGCGTCGCATGCGCACGCCATGCTGGCCAGCCCCTGTGACCATGAGGCCTAAACATGGCGCGGGTCACGTGCCACGCTGGCCAGCCCCAGCGCGGCCTGCAGGGCTTACACTTAGGCCCTTCGTGAGCAAACCAGTCGCCTATTTGGTGGGCCGAGGTGAGAAGCCTGACAGCAAAGCAAAGCCACCCCTCAGACCCTTGTTGTCCCATACGGGTGTGCAAGCACACCCCTGGCGTGCAGGTGCGCCTGCCAACATGCCTTCCCACACCACCCCTAGCAAGCAGCCTAGTCACACGGGCGCTAAGGCCTCTAGACGGCTGCTGGGCGCACGCAGCGCACCCAACAGGTGACAGTGCTCTGCCCGCTGCAGACCCCCCGGCAGACGCGCGCACTCACGTGGAAGTTGAACAGCGTCTTCAGCAGCTGGATGTCTGGCTGCCCGGGGGCGGAGGCCTTCTCAGGGCTCATGGCTGCAAAGGTAAGGTGGCCCCCAAACTTGGCCGCCAGCAGCCGTGTGATCACGCCCTTCTCACCCATGGCCAAAGCGATGGTCGGCGCTGCAGGTGCTCACACACACATGCACACACGCGCGCTTGCTCACGCACGCACACAAGTGTGCTGGTGCCACTGCGAGGTCGGCAGCCAGTTGGCTTGCGTGAGCAGGCCACCCTGTACAGGCGAGGCAGGGCGTGCAGGTGTGAAAAAGGCGCCGGCGGCTGGCTTGAATGTGCAGGGCAGGCAGCGTCTTGGAGCAATGGCTGCATGGGAGTGCTGGCCACAGGCAAGGCGTCAGCTGTTTTGTACTATGGCTTCTATGTTGCACCTGTTGCGGGACACTAAAAATGGGTGTGTTTGCATGTGCACGCGCACGCACACTGCCTCCCCTTGACCACGCCCCCATCCACCAGTGCCGCTGCCCCGCCCCCTCCCCCGCACATCATTGTTGGTATTGATGCCTGTCGCACGCAGTGCGGGGGGAGGGGGTGCGCACCTGCACCACCGTGCGGAATGTGGGGGGGCGGAACTGCGATTGAGGTGCCAACCTGATATGCAAGCACGCGTGTCGCCCTCCTCGCGGATCACCCCCCTTGCCCTCACCGCACCTGTCTTTGTTACCGGAACGTCAATACACACACAACTGGCACCCAATCTCGCGCCCTGAGCGCGGGAACACGCCCATCGCGGCACTCGCAGGCTGTGCGCAGGTTGCCCTGGAGTGCACCGTTCGCCGAGCTGCGACCACCGGCCGGATGCGCGGGAACTGCGCTATCCAGCCCCAAATGCCCTATGCCGCAGCGCCTACGCTTCGTATTAGTCCGACCATCCCAGAAACGGGCCAAATACACGCCACAATTGGTGTTGGCACATGGCCTTAACAGGCTTCATATTTCAAAACAGCTGCAGCAGGAGGGGCAGCGGGTGCACGCAGCAGCACGCACGGAAACAGGAGCTGGGCCCCGAACGAACGCAGCAATTTGGGCTGCAGCCCCGGTGTGTTGCTGCAGCTGCCCTGGCGGCGCAGCAGCAGGTGCAGGAGCGCCATATCCATCAGGGCTATGAGTGCCCTCAGCAGCAAGATGCCCTGAGGACATATGGACACAGAGGGCATGTGGCCCTGCTCTGCGTGCTGTTCTGACCTCTGGGGCCCTGCACCTTGTCCTGCCCCGCTGCCTCGCGTGCAAGGCCTGCATGACATGCCCGGCCCCAGCCCCTCCAGAGCACCTCGCCCTGGTGCCTCATTTTGCAGGGGCTCTGCAGCAGGCACACCCCCGCTGCCTCACCTATTGGGGCCTGTAATCCGACGTTGCCACTCTCCCTCATCTATAGGGCCCATGCACCAAGACCCGCTGCCTCACCTACTGGGCTCTGCAGCAGGGACAGCACAGCCGCGCAGTCTGTGATGTCATTGGCCATGGTTGCGATCTTCACCACATCCGCCCCCGCAGCGTGCATGTCCTTGGCCAGCTGCTGCAGCTCATGCGCCGGGGGGGTGGCCTGGAAGTTGTGCGAAGACAGGATGACCTTGCAGGAGGGGGGGACCTCCCCACGGCCTGCGGGCATGCACCATGTGAGCATGTGCGCATGACACACATGACACAAGCATGGGCCATCCGTTTCTCCGCTGAATGGCAGTGTCTAGACGAGGGCGCGAGGGCTGAGACTGGCGCTCACACCAACAGCCTTCCAGCTCAAAAAGCTGTGGTGGGCGCCTTAAAGGCGGGGACACAGCACAGCAGCGTCAGTGGTTTACACACAGCTGCACACCCTGAGCAAAGAGCAGCAGTGCAATAGGAGGAGAGGGGGGGGGGTTGGCAGGGTCATCTAGCAGCAGGCCATACTGCTGGTGCGCCAGGCGCGCCGGTAGATTTTGACTATTGGCCCCATGGGAGCCATGCATGGGATGGAGGACTGGTGCAGTGTGGGACTACTGACAGAGGTGGTTGTTCTCCACGCACCGTTGTCTCTTTTAGCAGTGCGCTCCGACTCACCCGCAAAGAAGACTGCAGCAGCTTTGTACTCCACATCCACATAGGGTGCACCCTTCATGGCAGCAAACTTCAGGGTAGCCAGGCGCTCCGCCTCAGCACCCTCAAAGTTGCCCCTGCAAGTGTGAACTGTGCAGCAGGTAAGTCGGCATGATCACTCAACCAGCAGGCAGCCTCCTGCCCCTGGGGATATTCAGATGACCGCAGAGCACACACACGCGAAAAAAAGCAAATACCGAAACACCGAGCCAACAGCAAATCCAGCTCATATCAAAGCAAGTACAAGTTGATAGCGAGCACATGTGTACAAACCGCATGCACAGTGTAAAGATGCGCATTTGTGCGCACAAAAATTTGTGCACACCATCATGGGCATGCACACATGTACATTACATACACGAGCACCGCACAACAGCTCAACAGTCAAGCCCAGCACAGAGTGAACGCACCCTTCCCACTTCGGCCTGTAGGTGACGATGTACGGCAACGGGCAAGAGTACATGATGCGCTCCAGGTCTTGCTCGGCATTGAAGTCCTGCTCATGGCATCCATGAAAACAGCAGACGTTGTCAGACCTGGCAGTGTTGGCCCTTCCTATTTGTCTGCAGCACAGGCCCTGTGAGAGCCCAAGGCCGGGCCAGAGCCAGTGCGGGCACAACATGCACTCACTTTCAGGTAGTCCAAGCGCAGCTCGATGACGTCCACGCCCCTGCCAGCAGCCTCCTGGATTTCTGCCAGGAAAGTGTCCACGGTGCTGGCAGTCACGCTTGTGCAGATGCGAGAGCGAGGCTGCTGCTGCTGCTGCTGCTGTTGCTGCTGCTGCTGCTGCCCATCTCCTTGTTGCACAGGGGCTGAGGTAGCAGCCGGGGGAGGCAGAACCTGGCGGTGTACAGGCTGCATAGCGCGGCGGGCAGTTCGAGAGGTGCTGGGCAGTGGACAAGTCCCTCCCCCTGAGGTTAAAACCCCTAGGCAAGCAGCCAGTGCAGGGTTCTGGAGAGAGGCTGGAGATGGCCTGACTGAAGCGGCTGAGAGGGATGCTGGTGCTAGGCTGCTCCTGCTGCTATGGCCCTGTAGAGGGCAAGGGGAGCTGCCGCCCAACGCTTGCATGCTCTCAACGAAGCTTAAACGAAGCACAAACACAGGACGCAGGCAAACGCGTGCATATCAATTGAAATTTCCTTGCCTGCCGTTGGATCACCCTTTTTCACCGATCCCATCTGTGCTGTGTTTGCGCACGCCGCGGAGCGCCATCAATTACCTCGTTGATTCCTGCGTTGCTTGATCTGTACGTACTATAGATATTGTGGCTTTCTGAGCCACCTCTCCCGTCATCAGCATCAGCATCAGCAGTGACGATGACCCACGACCCTTTCCCCTAGGCAGCTGGCCAGAAGGATACAGGTGAGCTGGGCAGCCTGTGGTGGAGCCCCTGCCCCTCCATCTGACCAGCAGGACCAGCAGGCTGGCACTGAGCAAGCATCCGTGCCTGCAGCTCCTCACCGTCCCAGCTTACAGCAGCACCGACTCTGCACACATGCACCCGCAGGCGTCACCACTTACATAATGCAGCCCTCTGGCTGGCCCCAGCCCCACCAGCCTTCCAATGCCCAGCCCTCCCAACCTTCCCAGCCCAACCAGCAGGCAGGGCTACCCAATCCAGCCTTCCACCTGGGATGGGCAAACCCCGCCAACATGACACCTATGAACCCAGTCCAGCAAGCGACTCAGTTCAACCTTGCCAATATTGGCCTGCTCCTGGCGCCTGGGGCTGGCCTCAACCTGCCATGGGCCTCACCAGCACCTGATGGGCAAGCCCTGTACACGGCCAACTTCCTGCCTGGCACGACCATCCCGCTCCCTGGCACCCAGCTGCCGGGCACCCAACAGCTGCCCAACTTGGCAGGCATGTGCGCAGCCCCAACTGCACCAGCCCCAGTGCCTACAGCACCTGAGCCAAGCATGAACAGGTGCGCGGGCAAGTTGGCGGGGTGCAGGGCATGAGGCTGGGTGGGGAGGAAGAGGGGGAGCGGTTGTTGCTCAAAGCACGCCCGCGCGCCATGTAGGCGCCCTTGCACACCCCCGGGTCCTGATGAGGCAACCTACAGGCCGTGAGCAAGCCTGCAGGCAGGGCCCATCCGCCAGGGAGTTGGCAATGCTGTCACTTGCGTGGGCAAGGTTATGTTGCCAACATGCCCTCTTGCGAGATCGGTGCGCACGTGAGAAGCTCTCTTGCAAGATCAGCGCGCTTGTGAGATGCCAATGCCCCTGAGCCCCTTGGTCCCCCCCCCCCTCTCCCTGGCGTGCTCTTCCCTGCAGGGCTGTGAGCAACACCCAGGAGCAGGAGCAGGACCTGCTAAACAAGCTGTACGATTACATCAAGGAACTGGGTGGAGAGCTGGAGCCCGGGTGTGTGCTGCGTGCGCGCATGCGCGGTGTGGTGTGTGGTGTGCTTGTGCATGCGCATTTGTTTATGCGCACATGCCCAAGCACATGTACGTGTGTGTGTCTGTTTGCTCAGCATGGGAGGGAATGAGCCATGGCCATCTATGTCCATTTCGGGGTGGGTGTGTCGGCAAGAGTTTGGCAAAGGTCAAAGCTTAGAAACTGTTGCTGCTGCTGTTAGGGCGCATGTGCGTATAGCAAGGGTGTCGACAGCAGGCTGAGTGGGATGGAGTATGCGTGAGCGCATGTCTGGTGCCTTTTGAGCATGAGAGTCCAAGATAGAACCTTGACAGTGTGATGGGGCAGGGATAGCAGGCAGGCTGCCTGCCTGCGATGGCTCTTGCCCGTGCAGCTGCACTGCGTGATGATTGCGGTCGCACTGTGTTACTGACAGTCATGCAGGGGTGTTACAGTCATGCAGGGGTTTTGTGGTGACGGCTGGTTGTGTGGGTGCGTGCTGGGCGCTGCGCAGGTACACAGTGGAGATCAAGAGGAGGGTGTCTGGCAACTGCGCAGGCACCTTGGATGTGTACTTCTTCAACCCCGCCGGCAAAAGGTGCGAGCTGCGGGAACCCACGGCTTTGCTCACGTCTTTGCTTGTGCATCTCGCACACACACACACACACACACATGCACATGCACTCCACATCTATCTGTGCACGCTCCCGTACACATGCTCACGTGCGCGCATGTTCCCATGCACACAGACGTCCCCGCGTGCCCGCCCACGTGCGCAGGTTCCGCTCCAAGCAGGAGGTGGCCAAGGCCCTGGGCCTGAACGTGCCTGGCCCCAGCAGCGGGGGCGGCGGCAAGAGCACAAAGGCTGGCGGCACGTCTGGGTCACGGGTGCCCAGGGACCAAGCGGCTGCAGCTGCCAGGGAGCAGGCCGCTAGCCTCGGGGCGCAGCTGCCGCTGCAGCTGGAGTGTGGTGCGTGGGCGGGGCGGGAGGGCGGGGTGGAGAGCACGTGGGGCAGGGATCCGAGAGGGGGAGGGGTGGCCTTGTCCATCTTGGCAGCGTCCACGGCTGCATGCGCGCAAGAGAAGTTGCTTGCATTCTGTCACAGCCATGCACGCAGGAGTTGCTTGCAGGAGTTGCTTGCATTTTGTCACAGCCGTGCACGCAAGCACGCCCGCTCGCGCATGTGGGCGCGCACGCCTTGCTCACGCATGCACACACAGAACCCTGCGTTGTACTTGCAAGCCCCCACCTCCAAACCATGCCGCGCACGCAGGCGTCACGGTGGAGGACCTGGGGCGCCTAAACCCCGCACAGCCTGGCCATCACACGCGCACGGCGCTGTTCCCTGAGGGGTACACGGTATCTCGCGAGGCGGCGATGGGCGACACTGCCGACCCCCCTGCGTGCACGCGCACGGGCACCTTCATATCGTCAGTGCTGCACGGCGGCGGCGCGCCCGTGTTTGCCGTGCACCTCGTGCCGCCAGGTGGGCGGGGTAGACAGGGTTGTGCTCTGCATCCTTTTCCCCCATATGCGTGTTTGTGTGTGCGCGCTCACGATCCATGCCCTCCTGATGCACAGCCGTCCATGGAGTAGGAAGCTGCAGGGCACACACACACGTGGATCCCGCTCCCACTGCCACGCAGGGCGCAGGCGCGAGGACAAAGTGGAGCTGGCCACCGCCGCAGACCCCAACGCGGTGTGGCAGAAGGTTTGGGACGAGCAGCAGGCCGCGCTGCTGGCGGTGCGTGCCACCGCGGCGGCCGCCAAGGTGCAGGAGGAGCAGGGCGTGCAGCAGCAGCTGCAGCGGCAGAGCACGGAGCCCTCTGAGCAGCCCTGGACCACGCCTGGCCCTAGCACCTACCAGGGCGTCGTGGCCGAGCAGCCGCCACAGGGCGCCGGTGCTGGCGGCTCCAGCAGCATCCCCGCCAGCTCTGCGGAGGCTCTGGCGGCCGCGCTGGCGCAGCTGCCGCTGGCGCAGCGCTGGCTGGTGAAGGTGTGGAGGAGGGAAGGGGATGGGAAGGCAGGACAGGCTGCGGTTGCGGGCCCCAGGCAGTGCTTTTAGAAAGGAATGGGCAGGCTGCGACTGGGACGGCCCGGCAGGGGCTGGTGTGAGTGTGTGCAGGGGGGGGAGGAGTGGGTGCCTGCGGTTCCAGCATCCAGGCTGGAGCTGCTTTTGGCTGCAAATGGGCTCGTGCGCAGATACGCATGCAAGTATGCCGGGCTTGTGGTCATGTGTGCTTGCTTTGCACTGCAATCCATCGACTCGGCTCGTGTGGGTGCGCGCACTTATGCTGGGTGCACGCATCTGCACATGCTGTGTGCAGGGTGCAATCCCCTTTGCACACTGGTTGCACGCATCTCTCTGCAGCTGCGGCCATAGCCCTTTATGCCAAGTGTGTGCAGCTGCATTCCTGGAGAGTTCAGAACACCTGGCTCCTTTCCCCCCCCGCCAGGGACGCAACCCTGGCGCCGCAATGCCGACAGGACACTCCCCCTGCTGACAGTGCACCTTCCACGACAGCATGCCTGAAACCCCTCGCCTGCACCTTTTGAGCATGGGCGCCTCTTCTCCTTCGATGCCCGTGCCGGCTGCTAACGTGCAGCATCGCTCAGCTCATCCCTGCCACTCCGCCTCCATCGGCCAGGGCATGCCTTCGACAGTGCTGCCACGAGCGGTGTTGCATCACAATACCTCTTGACAGTGCTCCTGTGGGCAGTGCTGCCTCACAATGCTTTGGAGAGTGAAGCCCCAGGCAGTGCTGCCTCGCGATTCCCTAGGCTTTCCAAAACCTCATCCTTGCCCCCTGGTCCTTGCCATTGTCTGGTGCCGTGTGCCACACCACCGCCTTAGCGCATGCCATACCTCCCTCCCCTGGGGACGTGCCACTCCTCAAACGCAGGTCATGCCTATGGAGGAGCCTCCGTGGGGGCTGGAAGAGTTTGGCTTCACCGACATCACACTGCTGCAGCTGCTGGAGGCCCTGGGGGGTGGGTGCTCCGCTGCTGCTGCTGCTGGAAAGTCATGAGCAGCTGCCAGCATGGTGTGCACTCACCACACGCTGGCGGGCACGGACGAGGAGCCCTGACAGCACAGCCTGAGCTGAGTTGGCTCACTTTTGAGCTGAACACTGCCAGTGTGCGCTGCGCAAGCATGGCGTGCTGATGGGGGCCCTTGAGCAGCTGCACTCCAGCTCACTGCTTTGCTTGCGCGGGCATGCAAGCACTGGATGGAGGGCGTGCTTTGTGTGTGGTGGAATTGCAGGGGAAACACGCCGGCAGATGCAGAGGGGTCGGGTGCATGATAGCGGGGGAGGGAGGGGTAAAGGGGAGCAGACTCCTGCCATGACCATTGCGCCGCGCAGGTGTGGAGGAGTGCGTGGAGTACCAGTATGTGGCCACGCGGCCTGGCGGCTGGGATGCGGAGGAGCGTGCGGTGGGGCGTGCAGCAGAGAAGCACAGCAAGGACGCGGCCAAGGCGGTCAGCAAGGCCAGCCTGGCGCTGGAGCGGGGCGTGAACAAGGTGCAAGCGTTCGCGCTGAAGCACAGCAAGCGCGCAGCCGCAGGTGCGCCTTGTCTTTATGTGTGTGTGTGTGTGTGCGTGTGTGTGCGCGTGCCTTGGGCGGCGACCGGGCGTCTGCATGTGTGTGCTCAATCCCGTGTGTGCAAGCTTGCGTGCTGAACATATGAATGTTTGCAAGCATTGCCTTGTGCACGTAATCATTCACAGGTGCACAGGCATGCATTCCCATGTATGCTTGTATGTATGAGCAATTGCGTGTGTGTGCGCGTGTGCGTGTGCACACCAACGCTCATGGAAAAGAGCCTGTTCATACACGTGTGCAAGAGCATTTGAAAATCCATGCAATTGCATTGGCTCAATCTAGCATGTGAGCACACCAGGTTGGGCAATACCTATCACACACCTGTAAGCGACACGCGCACTTACTTGCTCATTCACCCACACCCATGTACATGAGGGCACAGACACCATGCCCATGGCACAGACATAATTCCCACACGCATACACACACTTGTCTGTGCCTATAACCACGTGCGCTCAAGCAAAATGTACTCATACATCCCAGCCACCCCTAAACAAGCGCCCAAGAGCACAAGTGCACGCACGCGTGCATGCACGCTCGCACACACACGCACACCCCCAGCGTCCCCCTGCGCCGTGTGCCCTGCAGCCAGCAAAAAGGGCCAGCCCCCCGCGGCGCTGACGGCGGTAGAGGAGCAGCAGCTGCACGGGCCGCTGCTGGTGGCGGCGCAGGCCACGGGCCTGATGCCGGGCGGTACCCATGCGTCGCCAATGAAGCCGGCGCAGCAGGAGGGCGAGCCCATTGGGTTCCTAGCTTCCATCATCGCGCAGGGCAGAGGTGCGCGCATGCATGCGTGCCCACACATGGCTGCCTGCGCGAGCGCGTCCGTGCAGGTTTTTGCGTGAGCTGGCGTGTGAGTGCGCGCGTGTGTGGGAGTGCGCGTGTTTGGGATGTGTGCGCTCGTGCACACCAGTGTTTTCGTGCTTATTGTGCAATTGATGGGGCGGGGTATGTGCAACAGGCCTGCTTTTATGGTGGCTGGCATGGAGCATGCAGCGGGCATGCTGGTGAGAGAGGTGCCCGCCAGTTGGGTAAGTGGTCCTTTGTGAAGCACCCTGTCTCGCTACTGAGCTGGCTGCGCATGCACTCTATAGCGATTGGCATGGAGTTGCGAGAAACCTTTTGCCCTGGTGCAACACACACGAGATGTCAGGCGGTGTGTGGGGGGTGTGTGTGTGCACGCTGTGCAGTGGGTGGCGAAGAGGTGAGGGTGCGCGACTCCATAGCGCGCATCCTGGACAAGATGATCACCAAGATTGAGATCCAAGAGCGAAGGGACAAGGTGAGCTGTAAGACAGGTATACGCCACCAGGGGGAAGACGCGCGAGCTGCGGGCTGGAAGAGCTGCAGGGCAGACATGCGCCACTGGTAGAGGGGGTGGGGGGGAAGCTGCACTGGAAGAGGGATGGGAGCATGTGCGCTGCAGCAAGGCAAATGGAAGAAGCTCAGTAAGGTGGGGAGGGACGCCAAGAGCCACGCCTTGTGGCCTGCGACGTATGTGCTCTGCACAATTGCAGTTGCTCTGCACAATTGCAGGTGGCCTGCAACGTACGTGCTCTGCACAATTGCACATGGGAATGTGGTTGGTTGCACATGGGAAGGAGCGGCTGATGGAGGTGCTTGGGAGCTAAGGGCCCGGGTGCTGAGATCACTTGCTCCTGTCAGTGCAAGGCTTGCGTACAGATGTGCACACAGCATGCACCAAAGGCAGAATTGCGCATCCATGGCAAGCATGCGAGCACGTGCCTACACAAATTGCACACACCTGCACGCGCATGCGCATCCGCAAACAAGCAGGCAGCACATGCAGATACACCTGTAAACACCCGCACACCAATACATGCCCAAAGGCAAACACGACTTACACATACAAAGTACACACAGCGCGCACACGTACAGCTACACAAGAAAACACACCACACAACACAACACGCACAACTGCATGCTTGCAGGAGCGTGCAGAGATGCAAGCGGCCAAAGGGTCCGTCCCGCCTGCAGCCGCCGCCCCCCCCCCCTCCAGCTCCTCCCCCCAGGCCGCTGCCCCCGGCGCAGCCGCGGCCGACGCCACGGCGCCGCGCCCCGCACCCGCTGCGCCGCCCCCTCCCCCCCCGGAGCCCCTGCAGCACACCCTTGCGCGGGGTCTGGTGGCAGCTGTGCTGCAGCGCGCGGGCGGTGGCGGTGAGGGCAGCTCGGCGGAGCCTGGTGCAGCTGAGGCGGGGGGACAGGGGCAGGGGGCTGGGGCGGTGGGGCATGCAGGAGCGGAGGGTGGGCCAAGGGAGGAGGAGGTGCAGGCAGCCCAGGCCCTGACCCAGGCCGTGCTGGAGCTGGGGCAGGAGGATATGGACCGGCTGCTCCAGGTGGGGGCGCACATGCGTGCGGGCGCGCGCATGCGTGTGTGTTGTGTGTGTATGTGTGTCGGTGTGTGCCAGGGGGAGGAAATGGGAAATGGCTGTGTGCGTGAGGGTGTGCGCTTGCATGCAAGCGTGCGTGCAAGCCTGTGAGCATGCCTATCTGCGCACGTGCACATGTATGTGTGCGTTGAGTGAGAAGTTTGTGTTTGCATCCACAAGCGTTCCACGATGGGATCAAGGTTGAGGAGCCTGGCCCTGCACACCAGACGGCAAACGTGACTCCCTACAGCTGCGTATGGCCTCGCCACGCAGTGCCTCACAGTGTGCCCCTCAGCAATTTCCGCAGCGGCTTTGGCAACGGCTGCTGTTGGTGTCATGGCACGCCACAGAGGAGGGGGGGGGCTGTACCCATGCGCTCATGGCTTATCCTTGTTGGCATTGTGCGCGCCATTTTGGGGCACTGGATCCGACCATGTCCCCACAAAACTCGTGTCTCGAGCGCTTGTGTGGATGTTATGAGTGCGACTGGACGCGATGCAAGAAGACGATGAGGTGGATGCTGATAAGCAGGTCGACAGACGTTGCATATCCCCCTTCAAATGCACATGCATTCGCGTGCGTGAGCGTGCGCGCTATGTGGGCGTGCTATGCTGTGGCGCACAAGGCCGACCTGGTGGGCCTTGTGGCACGTCCACACGGCACATCCATTGTGGACATGCATGCAAAACAGTTATGCGCTTGCATTCGTGCGCGTGCACGTGCACGCCCTGCAGGTGTGGGACTTTGTGGCTCACATGCCCAACCTTGTGGGCTTGGACAGCCCCCCCTCCCTTGTAGACCTTCTCGCTGCCGTGCTGCTGCCGCCCACACCCCCCTTTTCATCTCACCAACCGTCCACCGAGGGCGGCCACAGCCTTGCTGGTGCGTTTGGGCAGGCGCGGACCACAGGAGCAGGCGCGCACATGTGGCTGCACGGGAAACTTCAAGCAACTGAGATGGGGGATAGGGGCCACTTGCAGACACACAGATAGAAGGACATGAAGAGGTTTCATTCTGCAGGGGGGGCTGAGGCCACGCGTGCGCACGCACGTATAAAGGCTGCGCTCTGTATTGCTCTCACATCAGCCCTCCTCCCAAAGCCTTGCCCTGCCGCATACAACCCCCCCTGCATGCACTCTCTGCCCTGCAGGGCCGCAGAGCAGCACACAAGCAGCACACTGCGGGCAGCCTGCGCACTTGCCATGTACACACACGCCGCGTCCCAGGCAGCAGGCTCAGCGTGTTATGGTGCTGCTGGCGCACCGCGCGTGCCTGTACGTGCAGTATCAGAGCTAGCCACGAAGACGCGCGCTGTGGAGCTCGGGGAGCGCCTGCATGTGGGGCTCGTGCGGCTACTGGTGGGGGAGGCGTACGAGGCGGTCAGCACCTACCTCATGAGCACCACCCCTTTGCCAGTCAACAAGTAAGTGTGTGTGTGTGTGTGCCTGTGTGAGCCTGTGTACCTGTATGTTTGTGTGCCTGTGTGCCTATGTACCTGTGTGTGTGTGTGTGTGTGACCTTGAGGGCAGGTTGGCAGCGCACCTGCCTCATGTGAGCACCAACCCCCTGCCCTATCTGAACGTGAGGGAGGCGGTCAGCACCTCCCACACACAAGCACCAGCCTCATGCCGTCAACACGTGCGTGTGTGTGTGTCTATGCGCGTGTGCCTGTGTGTGTGCATGTGTGCATGTGTGCATGTGTGCATGTGTGCATGTGTGCATGTGTGCATGTGTGCATGTGTGTGTCCCTGAGGGGAGGTCCCTGCGCCCCTGCTCCATGAGTGCTTATGGCGTGTGAGCCTTGCTGCCCTCTGCTGCACAGCCCTGTGCAAGCCTATGGGCAGTGCATGCCGTCAGTGGCAGCAGGCGTGTGGTGGCTGCGTTGGCTTCAGAGTTCGCACAGCTGTGGGACGAACATGTGGGATGTTCGCACATGTGGGATGTTTGCACAGCTGTGGGACGAACATGTGGGACAGATAGGATGTCTTGACCTGCGGGCAGCAGCATCCAAATTAGGCTGAGTGCCCAGGGCGCCTTGACCTGAAGGCACTCCAACTTGCAGCGCGCCCTGGCTTGAAGGTGCAGCTACCAACACATCACACACATCACACATCCCACACATCATACACATCACACACATCACACATCCCGTGCACCCATAGAACCCAGAGGTGCTTCATCAGCACGACTGCTCAAGGCATGTCTGATCATCCCTGTTTCACGGGCATGGCTCAAGCCCTCCGCACGCTCTTGCACTAAGTACACCTGGCATGTCTGAACATCCCCGTTCCATCTGTGTGGCTCAAGCCCTCCGCACGCCCTTGCACAACGTACACCTGGCATGTATGAACATCCCTGTTACATGAGTATGGCTGGAGCCCTCTGCACGGTCTTGCACAACATACACATGGCTTGTCTGAACATCCCCGTTCCACATGCGTGGCTCAAGCCCTCTGCATGCTTTTGCACTACTTGAGCTCATCCTGGCCTCCCTAGCGCTGCCCATGCCAGTGCACCTGCGCCGGGTCCTTCAGCATTCATCGCCCCCCCCCCCTGTTGCCCCTGCACCCTCCGCAGGCGGGACACCGGCATGGGCGCCCCGCGCGTGACGCCCGCCACGTGGCCCGAGGCGGCTCGGCGGTATATGGTGGCAGCGGCTACTGCTGCGTACCTCAGCATGGCTCCTGGCCGCCCGCCCTCGTTGGTGAGTGCTTGTTGTCAGTGAGTGTTTTTGTCAGCTAGTGTTTGTCAGCATACGCTGATTGGCTCGTGCTGGTTGGTGAGCGTAGTTCTGTGAGTGCTGGCAGATGAGTAAACGCTAAGTAACGCTCGTGAATGCTGGTCGATTTCCCCCAATCCCCCCCCCCCTTGCATGTTTTTCCACCACTAGGGGGAGGGGCATGCTGGTGCTCCGGGGCCCTAAAGACTCTGTGGCCACAGGGGTGGCAAGCTTCCCCCTAAATCTGAGGTGTACTGTGCACATGCAACCCATCAGACTGCTCCACCACCGTGTTTGCGGGAGTTTAGTGGGGGAAGAGGCGCGCATTGGCGTGCGCATGTGCTTTTGGCGCGCGAACTGCTCGCGGGGCGCAAGAAGCAAGTTACAGCTGCAGGGCTTCTATACCACCGACTTGAGGTGCCTGCTCGAGTATCACAGCACAGCACTCTCCACTACTGCCCGCAACTCCCTGCCACCACAATCACCACCACTACCACCACCACCACCACCGCCACCGCCACCTCACCACCACCACCACCGC
>LKMJ01002113.1_pt1 | contig 18077 bp, 18 predicted proteins | sample 643391 | NCBI WGS metagenome assembly LKMJ01 (sample SAMN04112250, study PRJNA286221) | soda lake metagenome | biome: soda lake; feature: Kulunda Steppe; material: water; isolation source: sample PL-Br10 brine of Picturesque Lake | place: Russia: Kulunda steppe | collected 2010-07 | reverse complement strand
TATGGGTACTATGCGGCTGAACGGAGTTAAACGTACGTAAGGGGGGTACACTCTCGCGTCTTCAACTACTGGCGATGGGAGTCAGTCTGATCCCAAACCGTTGTATCCTGGATGGAACAACGGTACGCCACTGCTTGCAACCGTTGTATCCTGCAGGGAACAACGCCCACTGTAAAGTAGCCGCCGCCAAATACCCAACCGATGCAGCCGCCACAGGCACCGGGCAGATATCCGCTGGTTGGTCACACGCTCGACATCCTCCGGGAGCCACTGGATTCACTGGAGCGGTGGGGTCACGGCGAGGAGCCGATTGTCCGCATCCAGATTGCTGGCCAACGGGTGTGTCTGGTCACAGATCCGACTCCGACTCGGCAGGCGCTCCTCAGCAACGCCGATAGCTACCGGAAAGCCCAGATCGTCCGGGATCGACTCGGCACGCTCCAGGGCAGGAGTCTGGTCTTGCTCGAAGGCGAGCAGTGGCGCGAGCGCCGCCAGCTTCTGCAGTCAGGGTTTGGAACCAGCCAGGTGAAACGGGCCGGCTCGCTGACCACCAGCCGCGCGACTGAGATGGTCGACGCCTGGCCAGCGGGTGAGCCAATCCGTGTCGACAGGCAGTCACAGACGCTGACGCTTTCGATTCTCGCGCGGGCACTGTTCGGGCTCGAGCTTGCGGGCGAGGAGACGCCGATCCACGAAGCGGCCGACGACATCCTCGCGCGGATGGAACTGACCGCGCCGTCGGCGTACCTCCCGGAGTGGGTTCCCACGCCCAGAAACTACCGGTTCAGTCGGGCAGTCGAAACGCTGCAAGACCGACTCGACAGGCTCGTCGCTGACAGCTCTCCTGCCCAGCAGCCAGGAAATCTGCTCGCGATCATGCACAAGGCTGGTCTCGATTCCGAACAGATCCGTGACGAACTGATCGCGCTGTTGTTCGCCGGCTACGACTCGACGGCGACAGCGCTGTCGCTGACACTCGGCCTGCTCGGCAACCACCCGGAGATCCAGGCCGATCTGCGCCGCGAACTCGCAACGACACTCGACGGCCAGCCGACACCGGCCGCGCTGTCGGAACTGCCACTGCTGGATGCTGTCGTCCGGGAGAGTCTACGGCTGTATCCCCCACAGTACGTGCTCTTTCGGGAACCAACAGCGCGCGTTAGGCTGCACGGATACAGCATCGAGGCCGGGACGATGGTCGTTCTCTCGCCGTGGATCACCCAGCGCGATCCGACATGGTGGACCGAACCAGACGCATTCCGGCCTCGGCGGTGGCTGGATGAGAAGAACGCGTCTGAGGGCGATCGGCCGGAGTTTGCATACTTCCCCTACGGTGGCGGGGGACGGTACTGTCTCGGCGCTCGGCTGGCAGCTCAGACGCTCCGGCTGGTCGTTGCGACAGTCTGTACGCGTCGACAGCTCCAGAGCCAGCAGTCGGTGTCAGTCAGCGCTGGGCCGACGCTCTCACCGGGGGAGATTATGCTCCGAACGTTCGACGACCCGGTTTGAGCAGTCGATGGCACCGACAGTTTGAGCAGTCGATGGCACCGACAGTTCGAATCATTCAGCGACACGGATACGAAGCGACCGTGGCGACAGACGGAGATTGCTGCTTGCGGTGTGTCTCACCCGAAGAACGTGAACACAACAAAACCGGCAGCGACGAGTCCCATGAAGGAGAATATCGTGAACACGACCCCCAGGAGAGCGACTTTCTGTACCGCATCCGATTCGTCACCGTTCGTGATATAGAGGTCGCTTGCAAGTCCAAGGAGAATACCGTACGCAGCCAGTGGTCGGGAACGGATCTGCTCGAGTGTACTCTTTTCTGCACTCTCACTCCCGAGATACACCGTTTCGGTCCCAAACCCAGGCCGCCCCTCGACGAGGGATGTGACAGGGCCATACACGTGAACCTCCTCACCAGGTTCGACGCGCCACTCGGTTTGTTCGTAATTTGACTCGCTGAACGTCTCTTTATTTCCTGCGATCTGGGCATTCGCAGGGTCGACAGCGATCTCCCCGGTCTCGTCACGGACGAGAAAGGGCACACCTTCCGTCCCATGTCCTTTGATATTACTATTGCTCCCGTTTGTTGATTTCTGCCAGGCGTAGGCAAGACACTCCGTCTCTGAGTATTTGCTCTGTGTCGTGTCTTCGAGAACGTCGGCAGTCCCACTGATCTCGACTGTCCGGCCCGTTTTGTTCCGGGCTGTGGAGATATCCAGTGGGTCATCACTCCGCAGACGGTTCGCTATGAACAGTCGCTGAATACCGAAGGTGAGACTTGGAACCTGGGTTACAACGATAAGCAATACTGCTATCACGGGGACCACCTGTGACATGAATGTATCTACTTGTCTCTGTGTGAAAACAACTCAGCAACCGGCAGTATTTCAGCCAGGGACTGACTCCGCCAGAGTGGTACACAACTGCTACTGGGTTCATAAACGCCGACTAGAGCGTCACAGAAACGGCATATCCAGAGTAAATCCAAGCGACTTATATTCTGTACAGCACTTGCAAAACCATGGCCTGGTACGCGGGTGTCGATCTCGGTGCGACGAATATACGGGCGATCGTCGGCGACGAGAACGGCGATGTCCACGGAAGCGCCAAACACGCAACACCACAGGGACCGTCGGGTATCGAGGTGACCGAGGCGGTGCTCGAAACGCTGCGGACCGCCTGCCGTGACGCCGACATCGAGCCCGCAGATGTCGTCGGCGCGGGTGTCGGCTCGATCGGCCCGCTCGACAGCGCGGAAGGGATGGTCCGCGAGCCGGCAAATCTCCCGGATAGTATCGAGCAGATCCCACTGACCGGTCCGATCGAGAATCTGATCGACGGGCCAGTCTCGTTGCACAACGACGCCAACGCGGGAGTCATTGGCGAGTGGTTCTACGCCGATCACAACCCCGACAACATGATCTATCTGACGATCTCGTCGGGGATCGGTGCGGGTGTTATCGTCGACGGCAACGTCCTTTCGGGCTGGGATGGCAACGCCGGCGAGGTCGGCCACATCACCCTCGACCACGAGGGCGTCATGCCCTGTGGCTGTGGGAAACGTGGCCACTGGGAAGCGTACTGCTCTGGAAACAACATCCCGCGGTACGCCGAAGCGCTCCACACGGACGAACCGACCGCACTCGACGTCGAGGATCCGGAACTCACGGCTGCCGATGTCTTCGCACAGGCCGGCAAAGACGAGTTCGTCGACGAAGTGCTACAACAGGTAAACACCTGGAACGCACAGGGTGTCACCAGCCTGGTCCACGCCTACGCACCGATCGTTATCTACATCGGCGGCGCTGTTGCGCTGAACAATCCCGAGATCATCGTCGGCCAGCTCCGCGAACGCCTGCCGGAGCTCGTTATCACGAACGTGCCGGATATTCGACTCACGACACTCGGCGACGATGTCGTCGTTAAAGGTGCACTCGCCAGTGCGATCAACAGTACGCTCGGCTAGAGAACGGACGAGACGCGACTAGAGGACGTTTTTGACCAGCGATTCCCCAGCTTCGAGCAGCTCGTCGACTCGCTCGGGTGAACTCGCCTCGGCGTAGACACGCAGCTTTGGCTCGGTGCCACTTGGTCGGATGAGTACCCACGACCCATCCGACAGCAGCAGTTTGAAGCCATCGATCGTGACGACGTTTTTGATCGATTCACCAGCCACCGACTCCGGAATCTCGCCTTCCAGATCCTCGAGGACAGCCGCTTTTTTGTCGTCAGGACAGCTGACGCTTATTTTGTCCTGGTGGATCTCACCGTACTCCTCGAGTAGTCGGTCGACACGGTCGTCGAGAGACTCCTCGCTCTCGACGATGGCAGCGAGCAGCGCCATCAACACGCCGTCTTTTTCTCGGATGTGTCCGCGGATGGAGAACCCACCGGATTCCTCCCCTCCGATCAGGGCGTCGTGGTCTTTCATCCCCTGTGCGATCCATTTGAATCCGACTGGCGTCTCGGCGACCTCCTCACCGTGTGCTTCCGCGATCCGGTCGATCAAAAACGTCGTCGGCACGGATCGAACTGCCGTCCCGCTGTCGGATTCGAGCAGGTAGTCGTAGATTGCCGCAAAGAAGAGATTCTCGTCGAGGTAGCCACGCTCTGGCGTAATAACGGCGAGTCGATCCGCGTCGCCGTCGTTTGCGACCCCCAGATCTGCCTCGCCATTGGTCACCCGATCGATCAGCGTCTCCAGATACTCCACCGCTGGCTCCGGTGAGCCGTCGCCGAAGGTTGGGTCGCGGTCACAGCGGAGCCGTTCGACCTCGACACCGCCGCGTTCGAGCAACTCATCGGTCGTCCCGCGCCCGCTGCCGTGCATCGCATCGTAGATCACTGTGACATCGTCGACATCGGGCTCCAGTAACTCGAGTGCGTGCTCGAAGTGTGGCTCGACGAAATCCTCCTCGCGGACCTCCCCGTGTTCGTCCTCCGGCAGCAGATCCGGCTCCGCCAGCTTCGCCTCGATCGACTCGGTCGCTTCGGGCAGCGCCGGTGCGCCGCTTTCGGGGATGAACTTCACGCCGTTGTACTCCGGCGGGTTGTGCGAGGCTGTCAGCATCAACGCACCAGCCAGGTCGCGGTCGACGATCGCATACGCCGTCAGCGGCGTCGGCCGGTCGCGTTCTGGCATCACGACATCGAAGCCATTGCCAGTGAGTACCTCGGCGAGGTCGTTGGCAAAGCCAGGTGAACTCTCGCGCGCGTCGTATCCCACGGCGACTGTTCCCCCCTCGTGGCCCTCCGCTTTGAGGTGTGTGGCGACGGCCTGTCCAACCATTTTCACCCGTGGTGATGTGAAGTCATCGAGCGTCGCTCTCCACCCATCCGTTCCAAAGGAGATTACTGGATCCATCTGTGGATAACTGATCCGGAGCCGTATTAAAACCGGGGGAAAATCACGATGGGCGGACGCTCTCGCCGGAGTGGTGTGTATTACTCTTCGTGGCTTACTGGGGAGTAAGAACGAACTACCCGGTCAGACAGACTGCCGCAGACGCGACTAGAATGGGGACTCGGTGAAAACAACCATATCTGTGGGTGTCACACAGTACAGTATGATCGACGAGACAGTCCGACAGATCGAGGAGATGCAGACCCAGAGCGCTTCGATCGTCGCGATAAAGGCTGCCAGGGCACTGCGTGAACTGACCGAGCGAGAGTACCAGACGGTCGCGGATTTCAACCGCGCCGTCGAGCGAAACAGCAACGCACTCCTGCGTGCGAACCGATCACACGCACCGCTGTATACGACCCAGAAACGGATCGTCAGCGACGTGCTCGAGGCCGATGCAGACAGCGTCGATGAGGCAAAAGAGCAGTTGCTCGACGCGATCGATGCAGTGGTCGAGAAAGTCCAATCCAGCAAAGACGGTGCGGGCGAGCGAGCAGCGTCGCTGATCGAGGACGGCGATACACTGCTCACACACGAAAACTCCTCGACAGTGATGAGCACGCTCGGACACGCATTCGACGAAGGGAAATCAATCGACCTGTACGTGACGGAGTCACGACCGCGGTATCTTGGCCGCCGGACTGCCCGACAGCTCTCCGACGAAGAGAACGTCGACGTGACGCTTATCGTCGACGGCGCAGCCGGCCACTACCTCCCCGAGGTCGATAGAGTGCTGACGGGGATGAACTGCCTCATCGACAACACAGTGTACAACCGGATCGGGACCTATCCGATCGCAGCGACCGCAAACGACGTTGGCGTGCCCGTGACTGTTGTCGGTGCCTCGGCGAAGTTCATCGGCAGCGGCTTTACCTTCGAGAACAACTACCGGGCAGCTTCGGAAGTGTTGCTCGAACCAGCAGAGGGATTCGAGGTGGCAAACCCCGGCTACGACGCCACTCCAACCCATCTGCTCGACAACGTCGTCACCGAGGACGCCGTCATCCAGTTCTGATGATCAACAACCGGGAGACACTCGCCCGGACGCCGACTCACGAACACGTCTGCCGGGCGATCGAAGCGGGGATCGACGCCGCCACACCGGCAATGGTACTCGCCAGCGGCCTCGACTACCAGAATGGCGAGCTCACGGTCGGGAGGGAAGTCGTCGACCTCGATGAGTTCGACCGTGTGCTCGTCGTCGGCGGTGGCAACGGCGCGGGAGCAGTCACAGCCGAGCTCGAAGCACAGCTCGGAGATCGCATCGACGGCGGTGTCGTCGTGACTGACAACCCAACCGAGACAACGAGGGTCGAACAGATCGAGGGGACGCATCCGCTCCCCTCGGCGGCGAACATCGAGGGGACTCGGCGACTCCTCGACACAGCACGCGAGACGACCGCGGACGATCTGGTGCTCACCGTCATCACGGGTGGCGGGAGCGCCCTGCTCTGTTCGCCCGCCGACATCTCACTCGAAAAGTATCGGTCGGTGACTGCCACACTCCTCGAAAGCGGCGCGACGATCGACGAGATAAACGCCGTTCGCAAACATCTCTCAACTATCAAGGGCGGACAGCTTGCCCGCGAACTCGCACCCGCCACAGTCGTCGGGCTCGTCTTCAGCGACGTCGTCGGCAACCGACTCGACGTGATCGCAAGCGGCCCGATCACTCCCGACGAGTCGACATACGAGGATGCGACCAGAGTACTCGACCGGTACGGGATCGACGTGCCTGACAGCGTCCGGGAACTGCTGGAGGCGGGACGGCAGGGAGAGCGCCCGGAGACACCAGGTCCGGGGGCGACGATTTTCGAGGGGGTCCGAACCGAGATCCTGGCGGACAACCGGACTGCACTCGACGCGGCAGCCGAGACGCTCGCGGACTGTGGCTACCAGACGGCGATTCTCTCGGATCAGATCGAGGGCGAAGCCAGCGATGTCGGCGGTGTCCACTCCCAGATCGCACACGCCTGCGAAACGACTGGGGAACCGTTCTCACCACCGATCGCACTGCTATCGGGCGGAGAGACGACAGTAACGGTGACTGGCGACGGTTCGGGCGGGCCGAACCAGGAGTTCGCACTGCGTGTCGCCGTGGATATTGCGGGAACGGACGTGATCGCTGGTGCGGTCGACACGGACGGAATCGACGGGTCGACGGAGGTCGCTGGCGGACTCGTCGACGGAGAGACTGTCGACGATTCCCGCCAGGCCGAGCAGGCACTCGATGCAAACGACGCCTTCGGCTATCTCGACGAGCGAACGTGTCTGGTCCGAACCGGGCCAACGGGGACGAACGTGAACGATCTTCGGATACTGCTGGTCGGCGAGTCGGACTCGGAGTAATTGCCAATTGGTGTCGACGTAACGGCTTTGAGAACTGCCGTATTAGCGCTGCTATGGGGAAACGCATCTACCTCAGTTTCCACATCGCGGAGGACTACTGGCGTGCGCGGCAGGTCCGCAACGCCTGGACGACCAAAGACCACCACGAGACGGCGGGCTACGTCGAGCCTGAGCAGTTCCAGGAGCTTCGGCAGACGGGGACAGACCAGATCCGGCAGTGGGTCCACGAGGAACTGCGCGGCTGTGACGTGACTGCGGTGCTGGTCGGCGAGAAAACCAAGGGACACGCGCTCGTAAACTACGAAATTAAACGCTCTGTCGCAGCGGGAAAGGGGATCGTCGGGATTCGCGTCCACAACATCGAGGACAAAGATGGACACACCACACCGCGGGGACCTGACCCACTCGGCGAGCTAACAACAAACGGAACACCACTTAATGAGCTGTTCAACACCTACGACTGGAAACTCGAAAACGGCCCGCTGCATCTCGATAGCTGGGTCGAGGAAGCCATCGAAACGGCCCGCAAGGCGAAAAGCGAGTGACGAAATTAAACCAACTTCTCTGAAGCCGCAGTACTCACTCAACGACGATGCGAGCTTCGACGACACTGGACAGTTCGAGGATATCACCGTCGCTCACGGCCACGGTGTCACCCGTCGACAGCGACTCACCGTTTACTGCAGTTGGATTCTCACCGATAACGTGCATTTTGACGCAGTCGTCATCGTTGTAGAACCTGACGTGTTCACGATGAATCGTCAGTGCCTCTTCTTTCGAACAGCCGTAGAGGTAGGCAATGTTTCGCAGTACAGTTCCAACCGTTGCATCGGTGCCAGCGTTGATCGTCGTCCCTGGCGTTTCGAGTTTGATTTCCGAGTGAGACGTTTCGACTTTGCTTGCCATCACCACCCGATAAATTACATACATATAAAAATACTCTGCAAAGCATTATATATGTCCTACTTTATTGGATTGAACGCGTTATACACAAACTAATTCATCAAATAGCTTGATATATCTACGGATTTTTTGAATACCTAAATGGGGTGATGAATCGTGTTATTTTTACGGACCCTGTTCACGGACGACTCGCGACGCTCGTCGTGTTGTTCGCAGACGGGAAGTGGATGTGAACCACGCAAACACGGTCGCTTGCAGACGCTCGCGCTGCGTGTTTTCTCGTTCAAACCATCACGTCACCGTTCGACGATTCAGCCGCTGCCCGGCGGTAAAACGCCTCGCTAGGAGATGAATTATCAGAAAGTAACAGGAGGTGGATTTGAACCCCGGTCGTTCCGCTTCGCTCCACTCCCTGCTTCAAATCCAGGCGCTACTTCCTGCTCACGGACGACTCGCGACGCTCGTCGTGTTGTTCGTAGAAAAGTAGCGGGAGGTGGATTTGAACCACCGGTCTGCGGGTTATGAGCCCGCCGGAATCTCCTGGCTATCCCATCCCGCTATCTGTTTATAACTCCGTTCGATGTTTAAGGATTGTGCTTCCGCCCTGCCACAGTCCTGCGGTATCAGTCCACACGGACTGTGAGAACCCGGGGCACAGTTCGTTCTGCTGAGAAATTAAATCATACTGTTTATTCCAGTGAACCACCAAGCGCCAACGAGTCGTGGCGCTTGGAAACCCTGACAAAACGAATACGAACGGATCCAGCACCGACAACTCTGACAGGGAGTACACAGCGACGCATGCACCGCAAGGAGTTATCGTCTACTGTCTCTTCGCTGGTCTGTTGGCCGTTCTCTCGATACTACTCGGTGTCGCTGCTGTTGCGAGCCCCGAACTACCGACCGGTGCTGGTTTCATATCGATTGTTTTCGGTACACTGAAGCTCGTCATCATCTACGGGTTGCTCGACCGACAAGCGTGGGGTTGGCGGCTCGCGATGGTCTGGTTTCTGGTCCACATCCCGTTCATGCTGGGTACTGGAAACGTCCTCGGATTCATCATCGATCTCGTGATGATCGGCTACCTATTCAAAGTGAGACACCTGTACGTCACCGAGTAATACTGACAACAAACACCGAAACACCGAGGAGACTCCAGTTCGTTTCCGCCAACAATGCCACCAGCAGGAACCTACCACCGTCTCGATCCCAGGGAACTCGAAGCGACACCAGACCACCCCTGTGACCGTCGGTCGATCAGTGACGACGCAGGCCTTGCCATGCTCGCAAGCGCGGTGTACGAACTCGACCCTGGCGAACAACTTCCCCAAAGCTATCACTATCACGAACAACGAGAGGAGCTGTTTTTTGTTCACTCCGGTTCGCTCTCCGTCGAGACACCCGACAAAACGTTCGAACTGACAGAAGGCGAGATATTCGTCGCGGAGCCAAACAGTCCACACCGACCGTACAACCCTGTAGAAAACACCGAACCGACAACTGTGTTGGGTGTCGGCGCACCGCGGAGCGACATCGCCAGACCGTACGACCCAGAAGAGTGAATATTTATACAACCAGCCGCCCCAGACGTGGGTAATGGCCCCGCTGGGTATCGACGAGACACTCTTGCAGATACTGAGTCTCGGTGCCCTGGCGGCAGCGGTGGGGCTTGCTGGCTACGTACTCGCCCGGTACAGCGACGACGAGGACGGCATCGTCGCCGGTCTCCGCGAACGGTTCGTGTTCGGCATCCCCTGGGGGACGATTGTGGTCCTCGTCCTCGTCTACGCCTTCTACTATCTCGTCCAGGGCGGCGGCGAGGATGGCGGACCGATCGTCGCCGGCTTCCGGTCGTGGTCGCTGTGGTATCCACAGAGCATGCTGTTTTCGTCGTTTGCACACTCCAGTGAGGCACATCTAATGGGGAACCTGTTTGGCACGCTTGCCTTTGCCCCGATCGCCGAGTACGCCTGGCGACACTATCCCGACGAGCGCACTGATGTGACCGCCGACATCGGTGATCGTTCGATCCGAGTGCCACAGAACCCATACGCACGGATCGGGCTGTTCGTCCTCGCGGTCTTTCTCGTTGGCCTCCTGGGCGCAGTGATCGTTCCCGGTGCAGTGATCGGTTTTTCTGGTGTTGTCTTCGCCTTCGCTGGCTTCGCGATCGTCACCGCGCCGGTCGCGACCGTGTTCGCGATGCTTGGAATCCAGGTTGTCCGGTTGCTTTACCGTTCGGTGCAGGATCCGGTGCTCGTCGCTGCCGCACAGGAGCGGTTCGTCCGTCCGGGCTGGGCAGATGTCGCGATACAGGGACATCTGTACGGCCTACTCGTCGGTGTGTTGCTGGGAGCGGCCCTGGTGTACTACCGTGGGCAGTCGCCGAATCTCCGTCACGTCTTTTTCGCCGCGGTTGTCTTCGCGGTGACACGGTCGCTGCAGTCGATCTACTGGTTTCTCGGTAACGAACGATACGTCCTGTTTCAGGCGCTCGGCACCGCGGGCGTGTTCGTGCTCGCGACGCTGATCGTCGTGACTGTCTTCGACGGGAGTCGGATGCTGGTCTCCCGGATCGATCTTCGTGTCAGCACCGCAGGCGCAGGGTTGTTGCTGTCGGTCGTGCTTGCGCTCGCGCTGCTCGGTATCCCCTACAATCTGGTCTCGGTAACTGGCGGCGAGGAAGTCGACCACGGCATCGAAATCGAGGACTACACCGTCACCTATGCCGAGGATGTCGAAGACCGATACATCTCCGCACTTGATCTACCCGTCTATCAGGGCCCATCGGTGCGTATGAGTGGCGTGATCGTTACAAGCGAAGATCGAAACATCTGGGAACGGACAGTCTCGAAACAAGAACTCGCCTCGGAGGGGTCCGTGACTGTACCGGTCGGTGACGCAACCTGGCGAGAAACCGTCGAAGTCGAGCGAACGACCTGGGCAGTCGCAGGCGGAAACGAGACATACAAAGTGAGCGGCGAACACGACGGCGACAGGCAGAACCTCTTCGCCGCTGATCCAGCAGTTGCTGACTCACTGATCAACGACAGCCGGGTGCTACTCAACCCGACAGCCGAGTTCTACGAGATTATTGTCGTCAGAAACGAATCGGTACGGGGGTCGGATCCAGTCACCGAGGAAGATGTGGTGGGGACAGAACCGATTCCACGCGACGATGGAAACGTAACGGTCGGCGATATCACCTTCGAGCGCGACGGTGACACACTCCGGGCAGTCCACGAGCGAACTGCGTTTCAGATCGCCGAGTTCGATGGCTAAGACCACTCGATTCTGAACAGTTCGACATCGATCACCTGCGAGTCCGACTGGTGATGCTCGAACTGTTTGGGCAGTTTGAACTCGGTGCTGTAGGCGTGGGTGACCGAGCCGCCATTGTCTTCCGCGAAGGACTCCACGAAATCCGCACTCCCGGCGTTGTGGATCGAGTACGAGACGGTCGCAATCTCGGCAGTAGTCTCCAGAAACGCCCTGTCTGCGTGTTCGTTCCCATCCTGTGCACCAAACGGCGGGTTCATGACCACTGTTGTCTCCCTGGGTGGCGAGACCGGGTTGCGTGTCGCATCCCCCTGGACCCAGGAGACTGGTGTCGTGGAGGCGACCCGTCGCGTGTTCTCCTGGGCAGTCCCGAGCGCGTTACGATCGACATCCAGCCCGACAACGAGCCTCGGCCCCCGTAACGCTGCTGCGAGCGCGAGCATCCCCGTCCCGCAGCCGAGGTCGATCACGACCCGGTCGTCAATATCCCCCTGGAGATCCGCAGTGTGTACGAGATACGACGCCAGTTCCGGTGGCGTGCGATACTGCTCAAGATCGACACGCGGATCGTCGAAGCCGGCGACGACCCCCAGCTGCTGGGTGAGTTGGCTCTTCGTAGACATTCAGCTAGGAGTACTACAGATAATAAGAAAATAGTTTCGAATAACTGAGACTAATCTGCAACGTTCGACGCGATCTGCGAGTCGGCCATCCGCTGTCGTCGTTCGACCGACTCGTGGAACTCGTCGTGGACATCTTCACGAAGTCGTTCTGCGACGCCGTCGTCGATATCCAGCGCAACGGCGTTGCCGCCCCAGAACCCACCGGATGTCGCGGTGTCGACGACAAGCGTTGCAAGATTCCGGCGCTTTTGGAAGACAGTCTGGGATGTTGTGACCGTCTGGACCCGGTAGTAGGGAACGATGGTCGTCCGGCGCGACCAGAACCCGCCTTGCGTGATGACGTAGTTGTCGTCGGTGTAGTAGCCAATGTTCGCCCACTTCAGGTGGGCCGCCGGTGGGACGAGTATCCACAGCGCGGCGGCAGCGTACCACAGTGGGAGCACACCGTACAGCCAGTTGACCGCACCGAGCGCACCCGTAATCACTGCGACCACGATCGTGTACCGGCCGACGTAGCGGGTTCGTGCCCGTTTTGGCGGTCGCTCGAAGGCTGGCTCGCCGATATTCTCGATCGTCCGGGCGAGTTCGAACACACGGTTGCGTTTGGCGATCGGGATCGCAGACTCGACGCTGTCGTCCTGTCCGGGGCCGTAGCCAGCCGTCTCGATGACGAGGCTGGCGTAGCCAAGCGACCGTGCGAGGACGTTCTCTCGGATCATCAGCGTCTGGATCTTCGACAGCGGGATCGTGCCGTTGTACTGCTGGAGCAGTCCGCGTGTGTACCGAAGCTCCTTCTCCCGACGGAAGAGCCGGAAACCGTAGTACCGCAACACAGCCTGGATGCCACTGACGATCCAGAGTGCAACCAGAGCGAGAATCGCGATCGCCGGCCCGAAAAACAACAGCACACCGAGACGTGGCGAGATCTGCTCGGCCGCGACCGGCGACGCAATGACGAGTATCCCAAAGAGAAGCCCGAGCAGTCGTACGTTCGCCGACGTTACACCGAGGACGCCGAGTTCGCGCTGGTTGAGTTCGAAAATAACGTTATTTTCTCCGCCAGGATCGCGCTCTGTGACATCGCCTCGTTTTCGTCTGCTGATCAGTTCTTGCAGCCGGGTCGCTTCCTGCCGGCTCACGTACCGGAGACTCGCCTCGGACCCACTACCACCACCGGCAGTCTCCAGACGGACCTCGGCGATCCCGAGCGCGCGCTGGATAACATTCTGTGCGATATCTACGTTCTGAATGCGTTCGAAGGGAATCTCTCGTTCCCGTCTGGAGAACACGCCCGAGTAGATGTCGATCGTATCGCCATCGAGACGGTACTCGTAGTTTTGCACGTAAGCGGCCTGCCAGGCACCGACGACAAGCACACCGAGCATCAGCAACGCAAACAGGCTCACCGGATCCAGGCCGTCACCGCCGGAAAAAAACGCCGACAGAATGACGAACACCACGACCTGCAGGCCGTTTTCGAGGATTCGGTACGGAACCGAGCGGTAATCCAGTTTCATAACGCGTCGTCACCGTCGGCTTCGATGGCGAGTTCTTTCAGCCGCTGCTGGAGATCCCGCGCCTGCTCAGGTTCGAGCCCCGGAATCGACACGTCGGCACCACGGGAGCCGGCGGTGTAGACAACGAGTGTCGACAGCCCCAGCGCGCGCTCGAGCGGGCCACGGCTCGTATCGACGTGCTGGATCCGGACGTAGGGGACGACCGTCCGGACGTGTGTGAGGACACCGCGCTCTAGATACACCGAGTCGTCTCTGATCTGATAGACCCAGACCCGGTACCGTAACACGACCCAGACGATCCCGATTGCGACCAGCAGGGAAACCACTGCCCCACCGACAAGCGGATCGACACCGAAATTCCCTAACACAGCGTTCAGAATCGCCCCGAGGATCAACATCCCGACTGTCGTCCAGATTCCCCACTGGATCTGGACAGTCGCATTGAGCGAGCGCCGGTCTGTCGTGTACGCCTCAAGGGTTTGCTGATCGATACCTACCGGGCCGTCGGGTGGTCTGATCGTTCCCGGCCGTGGCTCCGAAAGCGCTGGTGGCATCTCTTCGGTGGCCGTCTGCCCTCCACCAGTCGAAGCAGGCTGGTCGGTGGCCGGCGTGAGCGTCTCCCGACGATCCCCAGAACGGTCATCGCTGACAGATTCCCGTCGTCCCGTGCGGGGCTCCGACCCGTCGTCTCCCACAGTGTCGCGTGGATCGGAGGCTGTGTTCGAGTCAGCAGGTCCAGCAACATCTCGTGGATCTGACCCGCCGTATTCGTCGCCGCCGTCAGTCATCGCTCATTGTTTGTACGGTAGGCTGTTAAGTCCCCTGATACACGAGGTTGATCCTGCCGGCTGTCCAGTGGTTGCATCGAGAAACAGGTGGACCACAACGTATTTTCTCATCTGGCACCGAATAGCTCGTATGAGCAACGAACTTGCACGCGCAGGCGACCTGCTTGAATCGGCCGCAAGCGAGACAGCCGAAGAGGAAGCCAGCAACCGCCTCACCGATCTATCGGAGCAACTCACCAGTCTTGCAAAGGATGGCCGTGGTGCCGACCACGGCCGACTCGCACGGTTCCAGGCCGCACTTGATGAGATTCAGCCGACTGTCGACGACGACACTGCGGCGACAATCGAGCAAGCACGCGACGAACTAAGCGCGTACCGGGAGACGCTAAGCGGCGTCTAGCACGATCAGCAACGGGTACGGTTCGAGAACGTATCCACGAGCGTACGTTCACGACCACGAACACCAACACGCTGGGCAGGGTGTGTTAGAAAGTTGTCACCAAGAATTTAAGTCACCACCCACCAACAGCAGCATATGGACCACGATTCCGAGCCCCAGGAAATTACAGCGCTCGTCGGACGCGAAGTGTACACAAAAAACGGCGTCTTTCTCGGCGAGGTCGAGGATCTCCGTCTCAACCTCGATACCCAGAACGTCACGGGCCTCGCGTTGCACGAGCTCAACAGAGAGCTGTTCGCACAGGAAGCACAGAGCGCACGCGGTGTGATCGTCCCCTACCGGTGGGTCCAATCCGTCGGTGATGTCGTGATCGTCAACGATATCGCAGAACGGATCCAGCGCTCGAAAGAACAGGACGAAGACAAAGAAGCAACGGCCTAGCTCCCGTTACTACTGTCGGTGCTTTCGACACCCATCGACTGGAACAGCTTCTTTTTCACTGCTTCTTCGGTTAGTTCGAGCAGTGTCTCTCTGTTGTCGTCGCTGACCTCGATCCCGGTAAAGATACCAAGCGGGATCTCGACGCTTGCCTCAGTCGAGTGGCCCTTACTCTCGCCGATTTCCTCGAAGGCGTCCTCCAGGATTCGACCGATATCCATCCGGATATCCTTCGAGCGTGCAGCCAGATAGATCACGTCGTCGGCGATCGCAAAGACTGCTGTCGTGGTGATCCCTTCGAGGTTGAGTAGATGTTGTGCAGCCTGTGACAGCGCGTCACGGTCGTAGACAAAGCCGGCGTTCGAGACGAGATGAGAGCCTTCGACCTCCCGATTTCTGATCGCCTCGGCGAGGACATCGAGCGTCTCCGCCGACATCGACGGCGATTCGACCTGCTCCAGTGTGTCGTGGTCTGCAAACGGGTAGAGATACGCCGCCGCAGTCAGATCCGCCGGGGTCGTATCCCGTTTGAAATCCAGTGTCTCGGCCCGGATGCCATACAGCAGTGCCGTGGCAACCTCTTGCTCGATCGTGAGATCGAGCTCCTGGATGTATTTGGTCATGATTGTCGATGTCGAGGAGACGTTCGGGCGGATGTCGCTGAACTCGACGTCGTGTTCGTGTTCCTGTTCGTAGTGATCGACGATGATGTTCACTGCCTCTTCGGGATCTGGCTCTCCGCCTTTGGCGTGGTCGACGACTGCGACTGTATCGTACTCGTCGAGATTTACCTCCTCCGCAGAGACGAGTTCGATTCCGAGCAAATTGACGAACGCGCGGTTCTCCTGGCGACCGATCTCCCCCTCGTAGATGATATCCGCGTTTACTCCCCGGCTTTCGGCGATGGCTTTTAGCGCTGTTGCGCTTGCAATCGAGTCGGGATCGGGGCTTCGGTGGATCTTGATCGCGAGTCCTTTCTCTGTGGCCTCGATGACTTCCGCGAGCTTTCGTGTTTTGTACTCCAGTTCACCGGTTTCGAGGGCGCGCAACGCCGAGTCGGCGATCACTGCCGACGGGTTGATTACCACGTCCGCACCAGCGTCCGTGAGCGCGTCACTCGACACCGGATCGGACGCACGCGCGATAATAAACTGATTGTCGCCGTGATCGCGGATGTTCTCGATCGCCTGTGTGTTCGCCTCGACGTCCGAGGAAAGAATGAGTATAACGTCTCGGTCTCCGACCATCTCTGCAACGTCGTAATCGCGGATATCAGACTGTCGCGCGTCGAGGTCCTGATCACGCAACGCCTCAACGCGTCCCTCGTCCGCATCGATGATGAGAACATCCTTGTCCTCCGAAACGAGATCCTCAGCAACGGCGTGGCCGACGCTGCCACAGCCGAGGATCGCGTACGTTGACATGGACGTCATCGTGATGCCCGTGCTCATCAGTATACTCGGCTTTGTGTCGGGAAGGCATATAATGGCCGGGTTCAGTACCGATAGTCCTGCAGAAAATGGTTCTTTTCTGACATTGGGAGCAAATAGCCAATTAGCTATAAGTATTTTTAACGAATGAGAAGTACGCAGATATTATATTAGTTGTAGATAGCAATTATTTTATTATAGGGTGTTGAGATATCGGGTGATGTCAGAAAACGATGGCGGGCAATCGTCGGATGAACAGAACGATCAACAACAGGGTGAGAGTCCCCCGCAGGGCCAGCCTCCACAGGGTGGGCAACCACAAGGTGGACAGCCACCCCAGCAGCCACCGCAGGGTGGGCAACCTCCCCAGCAGCCACCGCAGGGTGGACAGCCCCCCCAGCAGCCACCGCAGGGTGGGCAGCCTCCCCGGCAGCCACCGCAGGGCGGCGAGAACGAACTACTCAAGCAGTGGGCTCAGTACGTAACAGTCCTCTTTGCGATGGCTGGTGCAGGGATCGGCCTGTTTATTCTGCTGGTCAACGCGATCGAAGAGCCGCTGCTGGAGCCGGATGGCGCTGGGCTTGATCTCGGGTTCATGCTCGACGTCCTCATTCTTCCGGCGTTTTATTTCGGGATCTTTGCCGGGCCATTTATTGGTGCGTATTTTGCCACCAAGCTGTCGGAACCCGACAACGAGGTCTTCAAAATCGCCGGAGCCTGTGTGGCCGCAGGGACGCTTGCGCTTGCGTTCCTGGCGGGGTTCCTGGGTGGAATCACCGTCGACGATACCTCGATTAACTTTGCTGGGCTGCTCATCAACTCGATCCTGGCTGCTATCGTCGCCGGCGGGGTCGCCGCTGGTGGTGTCTGGGCGCGACGGAATCAGCATCCAGAGTATCAGACACCCTGACTCAGGACCATACCGAAAGAGTCAGCGATTCGGATACAAGATTCAGGTGTGATTTTTTGGGACAGATATTTGCCGTGCTGTTGGCGTAGGGCGTGACCTGAGACGGAGCGGCGTTGCGTTCTCGCCAGCGGTCGGTGTTCCTCGAAAGGAAACACATTTTACCCCCGTGGAGTTACGGAGTAGTATTGGGCCGGTAGCTCAGTCTGGCAGAGCGACGGACTCTTAATCCGTCGGTCGCGTGTTCAAATCGCGCCCGGCCCGTGCAGTGAGACCGCGAGCGGCGCGAGCGGTCGAACGAACCGGCAGGCACGATTTGAACGCAGCGAACACGCAGCGCGAACGTAGTGAGCGACCGTGTGAGTGAGTGTTCAAATCGCGCCCGGCCCGTTTTCCTGCGAACGACAGTGAGCAGTGAAAACGCCACAACAGGATTTGAATGAGACCAGAAAGGCGCAGCGAAGCGAGCATTTCTGGGCGTAGTTCACAATCGCGCCCGGCCCGTTTTCCTGCGAACAACAGTGAGCAGTG